>Ga0179593_1593442_pt1 | contig 14370 bp, 19 predicted proteins | sample CZODoug2_1_08_16_FD_185931 | JGI IMG/M metagenome (GOLD analysis project Ga0179593, IMG submission 185931) | Vadose zone soil fungal communities from Angelo Coast Range Reserve, California, USA - CZODoug2_1_08_16fungal (PacBio error correction) | ecosystem: Environmental > Terrestrial > Soil >...
GAAGACGATAAGAGCTAGTAAGAAAGGAAGGAAGGCATTCCATCCACTATCCAGGGGAAGCAACAATAACCCTCCAAGAAATCGACCCCTATCACCCAATAGGGGGACTATGCCAGGGGGGGGTCTATAAGTGAGAAGACAAGGATGCATAGAGCTCTTCCTTCATATCCAAAGCTGAGAAGAATCTTGTGGGAAAAAACCGACGAAGTGTTCTTAACTCATCAGAGGGATGCCCATGGAGACGCTCTGATCACCGGGGGGGTCAGAATGGGACGTAAAGGGGTGGGGAGGCTGGCTCGGGGAAAGGGTGCAGGGAGGAAGGGCTGTTTCCACCAAATGCTGGGGCTTCGGCCCAGAGAGTCCGGGGAAGTCAGGAAGGGGTGCCTCAACAGGGTTCCTTGCGAGGCACTGCGTGAAAAAAGGCAGGGGACGGACGAGAAAAAGTTCGGCGATTCGGCCATTTAGGAAAGAAGGAAGGAAAGCGCACTCTTTCCACATATCGAAGGGAGAGAGGGGAGTTCGGCTATCAAGGAGGGGGGAAGATTAATATAAGGGGAAAAAGGTCCACCGCTGTTGGGAAATGTTCCATGGACAAAGGAGGAGGACCAAAGGGGGGTGATTTCCATTGGGGAACACTCATACTCAAACAGGCGCCGTACAGCTCCTCATCCCACTCTGAGTGCAGCTGCAATAAAAGCTAGAGGGGAGGACGGCGATCTGCTTTTGAGTGGGGAAGACAATATGATGTGGGGGGAGAAAGTTCTTGCCTCGAGCTGAGGAAAGAAAAGAAACCGAAAACCTGCCGACGATCCTTTCTTCATTAGGAAACCTGGGTCGAGGGCCGGAGGAACTGGTCTTGCAGGGGAAAAAAGGCCAGATTATCTTCCGTTGCGGAGGAGAAAAGGAGGGGTGCAATCTGCGAACAGAAAACGGTCCTACAGAAAACAACAGGGGGGTGGCGTCAGGAAGGCAAGTGATCGCCTTGGGAAGGGAAGGTATTTAAATGGGGGAAAGAAAAAAAAGGTCGTCGAAGTTTCCGGAAAGTGGGGAGTGGAAGAGCATGCCTCTAACTCTCCCATAGGGGGAAAGGTGGGCGATAGGGAAAGGAAAAGGCAGATAGAGAAAACTTCGAAGTCCTCCATCATCAGGAAAGGTTTCGCTACTTTTTGGTCTGAGAATACAGGGGAGACGGTCATCACGTTGAAATAAAAGAAAAACATGCGCGGGGGAGGAAAAAGAAACTTTGGAAGAGGAAAGGGGCAGTATCATTGCCTTTGTGCAGAAGGTTCCGAAAGTAAACCAGGAAGAAAACGACCTGCTGCCTGCTTTATAGGGTGTCAAGGGGGAGAAAGGAGACGCCAGATGGTCGGAGGACTTAACCTTTTGAAAAAGGCGTGCGGGGAGTGCGCGGTTGTGGACGGGAATTGAAGGCATGTTTCCAAAGGGGGGGACCGTGCGGAAGCTTTGGAACGTATATCCAGCTGTGAACTGTATTTGAAGGGGAGAAAAAAAAAAGAACAATACTTGCAGATCATGGGGGGCGCCCTCCCCGGAAGCAGAAGAAACTCCGCCAGAGAAAGAATTCGACCGTAAGAGACCGAGAAAGGGGGGAGGGTGCCATATCTCTCCTTTCGCATGGAAAGGGGAAATTTGTGTCAGAAGCGGCGGAGGGACTAAAAACACATGCGTTACAAGTCTGAGCACGGCTGTTTGAGAAGTAGAGGGGTTGCATGAAGAAGAGGCTGCACTCGCCACACTTTAGCGAAAGGAGAGCAAGCTTTCATCCGCACAGGGAAGGGAGGGGGGAAGTTACGCCTATCTTCTCCGCTCGGGCGAATAGGGCTCCAGAAAGAGAAAGAAAAGAGAACATCTTCAGAAAGATTCACACCCGCTTCGCGGCACCGACGTACATCTTCGAATGGAGAAAGGGGGGAAGAGCGGGGAAACTTTGCGCAATGAACGGTGGGCTCTTGAAAAAGAAACTAAAGAAAAGATACTCTGAGAAAAAAGGGGAAAAGAGAGATCCTCTGGGGGGAAAAAACTCTTGCACGCTGTAGACGGAAGAAAGGAACAACCTGTGGAGAAGAAAGAAGGACACTCGCATATGTAAGAGAAAAAACCTGCATCGCGTTTGCCAAGGGAAGACCGCCGGGTTTCAAAAAGGAAAAGGATGTAGGCGTCTCTTTCACGATGGCGGGGAGGGTCGACGTTGGTGACTCCCTATCTTATCCGAAAAGGGAGCGACTGAACATATGGCTGCAAAAAAGGGGAGCTCCAAGTGTGGTCTAGGGGATTCAAAATGTCCGCAAAGGGAAGAAGGGGTAAAAAAGTGGAAAGGAACCGGAAAAAGGGGGAAGCGAAGACTTTTTAAATCATTTGAAAAAGGGTAGAAAGATGGAAAAAAAAAAAAGGGCGCAATGCTCTCTATTGCACGAAAAATCGATAATCAGGAGGTAAGAAGAGGTTTAGTCAGAGGAGGTGCAGACTGATTAACTTTTATTGAAAGAAAGTATGGCGTGAGCGACGCAAGAAAGCGTCAAAAGGATTAAAAGCACCAAGAAAGGTACAAAGCTAGCAGGGGAAAAGAATGTGGAAACATTCGCTGCCAAAGACACACCTTTCCTAATCCACAACCGCGCAAAGGAGAAAGAAGGATTGTCGATTCCCGGAAACAGCGGAAGAGAGAAAACTGTCCAAAAAAAAGGAAAAACCCTCTACCTGGGAGCCCGCATGTAGTGTGCCCGGTTGGTTTACTGATACGAGGGGGAGGACCTTCAGAGCGAAGGAAAAAGTCGTTTTACTCCAGGCAAAAAGAACATCTCAGAGGGGTAGTTCAACGGTGGACCCGGGATCAGGTATAGTTCGGGGGGAAAAAAAGCGGCCTCATGCTGGAAACGCTGCGTTTCAGTCCCAGAGGAAGTTTTCAAATGATCGAACCTGCGAGAAAGGGAAGGGCGAGTTAGAGAAAAAGCCTGCCACCTCTTTAAAAGCTTATTCGGATGAAAAGGAGCGATATGGACAGTCACCGATCAGCAATTAAACGAAGGAAAGCAGCAGGTCGGACAAGGGGAATATGTCTCATATTCTGAAGGAAATCTCCTATAGACCCAGGAAGAAGGGGGGGAAATACGAATACTGCTGGACGATGGACAAGAGTGAAAAGAAGGGAAGGTGAGGAGGCCTAAGAAAAAAGTCTTTCTTCTTCCCTCTGGAGAGGACACCACTCAAACCGCATCTTGCGGAAAAGCAAGCATCACAAGCATATCGACGATCCAAATTACTATCGGAAAGAAGGGACCAGGAGATTGGAAGAGGAGTGGTACCCTACCTGGAAAATGAGGACGTTGATACTCGGATACATGTGGAACATTATCAAACATAGGGGGACCACATGAAAAAAGGAGGGAACTTGATCGTCCAGGAGGGGAGGACTCCTCTACAAAATCCAACAGGGGTGGAAAGCGGAGAAGGAAAAAATCGCGATGTTTCAGAAGGAGAGAGGGGGTGGATAATAAGGGAGCGAGAGGGGAAGGCACATTCTTCCTAAGAAGGGAAGTAACTTGCCCATTCTCCTCTTCTAAGGGAGCACTTTTCACGGCTAGGATTGTTAACCAAGGGGGGGGGGCACATCAGGAAAAAAAAAGTGCACTCTTCTCCTCTCCATTCCTCCAAGAAAAGAAGGTGATCAGAGCGCAGAAAGGGGATTCAGTGACGCGGATTAGTCAGAAAGTAGGAGGAAATCCCCAGAGGAAGGGAAATGGATCTGGTCATTCCTAGCTTCAGTTGGAAAGAGAGGGGGGAAGTGCCCTCTGACAGCCCGGGAAAAGTGAACGTCTTGTTTGAGCGGTGGAAACGGAAGGGGGGGGCAGGTAATTTGGAGAAAGACGCTTCGCAGAGGAGAGCCTGATCAGAAAGCGGGTTATCGCTGATATGAAAGAGTTAGTAAGAGAAAGAGGGAGAAAAAGAGGCTGGAGAAAGAAAGATCCTCGAGGGGAAAAATGGGAAAAAACAACCCTTCCACACCCGAAACAGGCGAGCTCCGAAAAAGGGGACGGAAAAAAGGACCTGGAGGGGAGGAACCTCATCTCAAACAACTAAGAAGCCAAGGGCCAGATCCAGCCTGTCGCAAGGAAGAGGATATGGGAGATAAAAACGGAATACGATCTACTTCCACGGGGAGAAGGTCACCCTTCTGTTGACATTCTTGCGGGGGAGGGGATGGCGCGTGATTGAGCATGGGAAGAAAGGAGGTCGCTGCTGTTGCCAAGCTGATGTCTGGAAAGGGAGGAGGCAGGGAAGGGGACCTTGGAATAAAAGAAAGGAAGCATTCCGCCCTCTTTCCCCATACTGGGGGGAGCCCTACTATAAAGGACGTTCAAGTAGGCCAATTTAGGACCTACCGCGATTCTGAAGGGGCGGAGGGGGTCCTTGACAAAAAATTCTACTATCAATTCCGAGATTTTTGTACTGCGAAGGAAAAAAAAGGGGGGGATCAGAGGTCCACATTTATGGGAAAACCAACGGTAAACTGTATGGGAAGGGGAGACTAAGCAGGCGCCGGGGCCAAGCGCCGAAAAAAAAAAAATTCCGAGGCCTCAACTTTTAATTCGTGAGAAAAAGGCTTCTTGTGATGCTTGAGGCAAGAGGTTTGAGTGTGGTCGAAGAAAGGAGAAAACACTGCAAAAAAGAAACGACGGAAAGAGGTGCTTAGGAAAAAAAAAGGGACGTGTCGTCTTGATCCTTCTTAAATAGGGTCTTGGCAGATGAAAAGAAAGAAGCTTCGATCAAGATGATCGTCCGGGGGAAACCTTACAATGTAAGAAAAAGTACGAAGGAACTGCCAGACGGAAACGAACGTATGCTCTTCATTGATCGTCTTGGTAAGAATGTGCGATCGGAAGAATGAGAAAAAATCACGGAAGTGTCAGAGGCACGAGGTAATCCTAGACAGGGTGTGAGGGGTGTCCGTAAGAAGAAAGGGAACCACTCCCCTCAGAGAAGAAAAGGGACCTGACCAGAAGGAAGTTAGTCCAGGCATCATGCCGTAGGAAATTCAGCGAAATGAAAGTCCCGACATCAAAAAGTTGAAATACCATCAAGAGAGGAATGCCAAAAGGGAGCATCGGGCTTTTACGGAAATTGGACTTCCACGAGGAGAGAGGGCCTTTGTCGAGAGGAAAAAGGCTTACACCTACTGAAAAAAAAGAATCGACGTAGAGGGGGAAGAGGGGACCAGGTTTGCTCAAGGGGGCAAGGAGCTGAGGAAGAGCCAGCGGACGGAGATTCGCGTTGTGACTTAGAAGGGGAGGCCTGTTTCCGACTGGAAAAGAGGGGGAGGCACCCTTGCGAAGCTTTGCAAAACAGCTTTGAGAAAGGGGGAGGAGAGCACGCAATACTTTAGAGAAGACCCTCCCGCTTTCACTCCGTTCTTGAAGGAACTCAACAGAAGTACGGGGGTAGACAGTAATATCCTCGATAGATTGGCGTGCAAGAAAGGGGGGGCAAGGCTTTTGTAGAAAAAGGAAAACAATTCTTTACAAGTCTTCTCATTCAGAAGGGAACCACGGGCGTACCGTGCGGGAGGCGGACCGTCGTGCTGGCCTAAAAACTAATGCTAAGAAAGAGGGGAGGTGTCGCCTAGAAAAAGAAAAAAAAAAAAAAAAAAACCAACTTAGACTCCTAGGGCGAAGAAAAAGCCCCGACGACTCAGCTTCCGCAAAACCGTAGTCTGCCACACCCGCTCGCGGGAGTTCCAGAGTAAAAAAGAGGGAGGGGGGAAGATTTGAGCGAAAGGGGGGAAAAAAGGGATACCTTTCACTAACATCAATATAGAAACAACAACCAGGAGGAAGGGGGGAGGGGGGGAGAGTGCAGAGACACTCTGTGGCACCTGTCAGAGAACGAAGACAGAGAGAAATGTAAGGGGGGAAAAAAATTCAGAGGGGGGAAAAAACGGTTTGCTTTGTGAAGACAAGGGGGGTTGAGGGGAAGATGTAGGAGTCTAGGGGATATAGGGGCTCACGGGAAAGAGCTATCCGGGGACAAAGAGGCTGCCATCTGGCATTCACGGAAGGAGAGTTCAGCCCGCACGACGTCCGTCGGAAAGACACTACCTCTACGTACGCTCAGCCATTTGGAAAGAGAGAGGGAGAGCAGGACAAGACAGATTCTCCGAGAGAAAAAAAGGGTGATATACGCACAAAAAAAACCATCTTCTTCGGGAGATCGATGGGGGAGTCGAATTCTTACTTAAAGCCTCTGGGTCAACGGAAAAAGGAGGGGCGAAAAAAAAAAGTGATCGCAAGAGGGAAAAAAACGTCAACTCCCGCTTGCCACCTCTGAGAAAAGATTCGCAGGGTCAAAAAATCAGTCAGAAAAGCGATGCTCAAGAAAAAAGGAAAAGGGAGCAAGTAACAACGGAGAGATGCCGTCCATTAACAAGGGGAGACTTGAGGCGCGCAAAAAAGGAAGAAAGAGGAAAACCTCTACGTCGATCCCGCATAGTTTCGAGGGGAAAAAAAGGAAAAGGGGGGACCTGCCGAAAACGACAACAGTCGTGGGAAAAAAAACCCCGAGTAGAAGGGAGATCGACTAGAAGTGGGATGGTATGTCAATGGAGGGGAAAGGGGACAGGGGAAGGGACAATGCGGCGAACTACGCAGAGGAGAGGCTGCTGTGGATAAAGACTTCATTTGCGCGGAGAAAAAGTGGTACAGGAAAAAAAAGGGCCGTAGATCAACTCTCACCCAGAGGAAAGGTCCACGCACCGAAGAGAAGGACGAGGGAAAAAAATGAAGGAACAATCTATAGGGGAAAAGAGGGAAAGGAATCTCATCCTCTTACTTCCCCGGAAGGAAGAAACGTTATTTGATATGTGGGAACAAGATTAGGGGCTATGGCCATCTCCGAGAAAGAAAAAAAAAAGATTCTGGGAAAAAAAGCGACAAAAAAAAAAAAGGAAAGTCGGTCTTTTCTGCTACAGAAAGCAAAGGGAAAGGGTGACGGCCCCGTGCAGGAAGAAGGACAACTGATCGACCAAAAGATCTTAAGCAATCAGAAAAAGAAAAAATACTTAACAGTTTTGGTAGGGAGGAAAGGTTTATCCACCGAACGTCTCTGGCAAAAGGGAGGAAAAAAAGCGTTACGGGGACCCTAAAGGTGGAATTAAACCAAAGACACTGTTGAACCTTATGAGGGGAAAAGTCGCGTAACACAACATAAGTGAAAGAAAAAAGAAAAAACGCAGACATGAGGACTTGAGAGTGCCCAACAAAAAAAAAGGAGGGGGAGAAAGCCGAAGAAAAAGGCGTTCGCGAGAGAAGGTGGAGAAGATAAATTGGAAGAAAGGGACAAGTTCAGGCGAGAGACTTCGAGGGAAGGGAAAGGAAAAAAAAAAGTCGGGCACTCCTCATTTCCCATTCTTAGGGAAAACGCTGAGTCACGGTCCACGACGAAGCAGGACTCGACCCTTTGTGGCGCCCGGGGCTTGGGGTGGAAGAGGACAAACAAGGGAACTCTTAAAAAAAAAACACGTCCCTCACTACTTTCCAACCAGCATGGGGGGGAAGAGGGGCAGTATATCTTGGAACCGAGGGGGGGAAGAAAAACCGTTCGTAGGGGTCTTGGAATGCGAAAAAAAGAAGAGCGTCAGGAGGAAAATATTGATTCTTCTGTTGAGTGCATAAAAGAAAGCCCGGCATCGTACAAAGTGAGGTGTGATCGTTCGGGGACATGGAGGGGGGGGCATGGGGGGGAAGAAGGGGCTGGCCTTGAAAGGGAGGAGAGGATCTTCTCGCAAAGGCTGTAGGATGAAGGAAGAAAAGGAGGAGGAAAAAAGGAAGAAACCTCTGCTTCAGCCCGATCAGCGGAGAGACTTCGTCAGCCCGCAAAGAAACATGCCACACCCAAAAATCAGAGAACCAGTGAAAGAGGGGCGAAATTCCGGGAGAACAATCCCCACCTCAGCATCAATAGGAAGCTCGGGACCTGCCAGAGGAGAATGTGGACTGCTTCATGAAGCTGGGGGGTGGCTGACTCATAAAAAAGGAGGTGAGATGAGCTCGAAGAAAAAAAAAAGTCTTGCTGGACTTATTTTGGAGGGGAGGAAAGGACCTGTGGCCCGAGGTCCTGAGGGAACCACAATCAAACTGGTTCGGGCTGGAAGAAGTCCCGGGAAGAAACCGTGCCTCATACTCGGGGGGGGAGGGGGGGGGGGCATTTCCCCATTCTAGGAGAGAGATCATGTTGCAAGGACAGAGGAAGGGAAAAGGACGTTTCGGCGAGTCGGCAAAGGTCAGCACTCGCGGAGAAAAAAAAGAAGAGGAGGAAGGGGGGAGATTAATCAGAAGGAAACGATCAATTCCTCATCGGAGGGGTACTCTATGTAAACACTCTGGGGGGAGGGGGGGGATTGGAACGAGTTATCACCGGAAGAAGCAAGGGGCACGGGGAGGCCAGCATTTTGAAAAAAAAAAACGCTTCTTTCTCACCAGGGAAGAGGGAACCCTTTGGGGAGGGAGGAGAGGGCGATCTGCTTGTGATGACTGATGTGTGTTAGAGGGGAATACGAGGATTAACCTGAAAAAAGAAGAATCCCTTCCGACTATAGGGGGAAAACCTACTTTCGGAAAGGAGCGTTCTTTCAGTAAAAAGGGCCACGGGGCATAAGAAAAGGGGACTTATCAGGTAGAGGGACATAGACAAAGGGGAGGCTACATCTTAAAAAAAGACCTATCTGCAAAGAAGACGAGGGGGCTGCACATCGGGGGGGAAGTACAAGGTGAGAAACGGGAAAAGAGGAATGGCGGATCAGAAGAAAAATCGTCTAAGTGTCCTAGGACGAGGGGAAGATCATCCTCGCACCGCCCATCGGTGTGCAGGGAAAGGAACTCATGGGGGGTCAGTGAGAACTTGCAGGGCGAACCGAAAAAAAAAGAGTCTACTTCAGAGGAAAGCCGTTAGTTGTCCACGAAAAACATTGCAGTGCGCCTCCTTTTCAGACTTCAAAGACATAAGGAAAGAGACCATACAAAAAAAAAAAAAAAGGGACGTATATATTCCCCAAAGGGGAGTCCCACTACTTGGGAAGGCAAGGCTCTTCATTATCCTTGAAGGGTAGGAACTCGGGAAAGAAAGGGAGGGAAGAGGTATCGACGAGGAAAAGGAAGAGTTTACTTTTTCTCAAAAAGGGGAAGTCTCCAACGAGGATGCTTGGCTTGTCTGTGAAAGGACGTCTTACTTGGGAAGAAGGGGGGTCCGGTGGGGAAAAAAGCATTCCTTACTTACGGTATGGGGGGGACCAGTTTGTGCTCAGTGATCACGGGAAACGGATGTTACTCGTCTGAAGACTTGCAATGAAAGGGGAACGGGAAAAAGGGTCTTGAAAAGGAAAAACCAACTCAACTATTTTCTTAAGGAAAACGTATATCCTCCTACGAAGGGAGGGCCATAGCGCGCCTTGCGCTATAGAAAGATCGCAGAGAAGAGGGAGAAAAAGAAAGCTTAGCAGGAGCTCGGGCAACAGGGGAGAAAGCCACTGGCCGTACCGTAGCTGTGGACAGGTCTTGCTGGCTGCAAGCGCCACACTTGGACCAAAAGTCAATTGCATTCCAGCAAGATACGGAGTGCCTAGGAAAAGGAAAGACGAAGGGGCCAACGAGGGAAAAGAAACGCGACCTCCTCCATCTTCCGCAACAAAGGATCGGCACCGCGCTGCATGGGCGGAAAGGGGAGTCTGGAGGAGAGAGTGGAGATTAAAAGATGTGCGATTGTGAGGGAAGAGGAAAAAAAAAACAGGAGGGGGAGGAAAAAAAGAGATGACAAGAACACTCTGTTCACTCTGTCGCAAAGGCAGCCAGAGATGCCCTCGGAGGGGGAGAAAAAATGAAGACGTTGAAGCTCAGCGGGTGGGGGGGATAGGTATGGAAGGAGGGAAAAGGAAAAAAGACACGGTTTCGCATAAAAAAGGAAACTATGCTCCCTATATGCTACAAAGGCCAGCTGGCAAGGGAAGGGGATCCAAGGTGTCGATGCAGCCAGCAAGACTAGTAGAAGAGAAAGGGGAGGGGAAGAAAGAGCCATTTGCAAGAAAGAGGGTGGCTAAAACCAATTCGTGCCTCTGAGAAAGAGCATCTCATCGCAAGAGAGGGACGACCAGGAGGGGAGTGATGATCTCGAGTGATATTAAGAAAATAGACACTCTAAATAAAAAAGGGAAAGACGGGTGAACGGGGGAAAAAAAAAAAAGTATTTTCCTGAGCGACGAGACAAAAGATTCACCGTGTGATATACGAGAAGCCTGGCCAAAGAAGGAAGGGAAAAAATAAAACCCCCCGGTAAAACAGGACCAAAAAAACACCTTTCTACTTCCAAAAAAGGAAAAACACTCCGCTTTTCGATGCCGGCCCGTGAAAAAAAAAAACTGATCGCGCGCAAAAAGGTCCCCGTGGACAGACGAAAAGGTAGTGAAGTCGTGGGGAGAAAAAACCAGCCTCGCCCCAATTCAATTAAGAGGGCTCCAACAATCAGGGGGGGACGAAAAAAGAGTGGCGCAAGGGGGTCATCGAGAGAGTGGATTGGGTCAGGAGGGTGGAGTTCTTAGAAAGAAAAAGGGACTTCGTTTGAACTACGGCATGAAGGGAAGAAGTGCTGTGCACAAGGAAGGGGGAAGGAAAAGGCGCGGTGCGTTTTCACAAGAAAAAACAAGGGATGAAAAAAAGGAGAGTTTAGATGCCTGCTTCTGCCCAAAAAAAGAAGCTGACACTAGACAAAGACGGGAGCCGGCTCGATCCGCCAGGAGGGGGAACGTTCGAAGAAAAGTCCAACGTCTCGTGAAGGGGGGAAAGGACCGTATGTGAAGATGTCGCAGAGAGGCCCTCTCCGATAAGACTAAAAAAGGAAGGGGGGAAGCGGAGGGACGATGTTCCACCATGCGGAAAAAACGAACAAAGATAAAAGAGACGAAAAAAAAAAAAGGGAACATATCGTCCGGAGGAAAAGGGGCAGGAACTCCTAGATGACGAAAAAGGGGAAACCTCACGGAGAGGAAGCAACACAATCAGATCGACGATCAGAAAAGACGGAAGAGGGTTTGGAGGGGGGGGAGAGGGCGGCGCTTTGCAAAGGGGGAAGAGGGCGGCCCTTTTACCGAACAAGGGAAAGGTTTCCTTACGGTGAATCAAAAAAGACCGAATACACTGTGGAACATGATAAAGGGAAAAAACATCCTGATCATCTTCCCTCAGACGAATAAAAAAGTCCTCTATCAGGTCGGGAGAATACCTCGACAAGCGGTGGAGAGGTAGAGGAGGAAGGAAGGGGGGACTACATTGAAGGTCACTTGAACTTCTAATCGCAGCCAGAAGAAGAGGACCAATGCTTCCACCAAATGAAGGATGAGAAGAAAGGGCGAGGAAAAAGCGCCTGGGGGGAAGAAGCCCAATCCGGGAAAGCAGTACCTAGCCGGCCACATGGAACGAGGACACCAAACTACGAAAAAGTGGGATAAGAGCGAAGGCGCTTATTATTTCATCAAGGTCCTTGCTCTCAAAATGAACGGCCCAGGGGAGCGAATCAAGAGAAAGAAGGGTTCTGGACGGTTGTATTGCACTGAGAAGATCGTAACCAGTCAACGGGAGGGTGTGATCGTTGAGGGTAGTCATGGGGGGGGAGGGGTTGGGGGGAGAGAGGGCCTTTCACTAACAAAAAAGCTTTCTCAGAGAAAGGGAAAGCGGGGGATAGAATGGAAAATAAAACAAGGGAAGAAGAAAAAAAGAGAAAAAAGCATCGAAGAAAAAAAAAGCAGCCCGATCAGCTCGAGAAAAAAAAAAGCGTCGTCAAAAAAAAAAAGCAAGACCAACCAAAAGACAAAGTCACAAGGGCTACCGGCGAACAAAAAAAAAGGAAAAAGAACGGGGACGGTCTTTCGAGGAAAGGAAGGAAAAAAAAGGAAAATAGTCGCTCATACTCAAGGGGAAAGAAAAGAAATCACTTGAGGGACCAGGAAGGATGGGGTTAGAGAAAAACGAACGTTTTTCTGAACTCAAAATTACTGCCAAAAGTGAAGGAAACTGCTGGTTGACGTCCAGCGAGGGGGGCGGAGGATGGGAAAGGGGGGGGTCAAAAGAGGGTCCACCCAAAAAGGGCTTGGTCTTCGGGGGAAGAAAAGAGCGTTCGCGGCGCGTCCGGAAACGAGCAGGGGGGAACGGGGGAGAATGAAGCCTATTGCCCAAAAGCATGTTCCGGACGAAAAGGGAAAAGGGAGAATGACGTTCGGCGAGTCTGCCAAATGAAAAAAATCCTCGAAAGAAAAAGAGTGTCCACCTAGAAAGAAAAAGGGGGAGGTCCTTGACATTTCGATAGGAAATAATCGTCTGAGGGTAAAGGAATGGGTGGTCAGAGAATGTCACAGCTGTTGGGTATTGCCGGTGAAAGGGGGAAAGGGACGGGTACAAGCCGCCATACGAAAAAAAGGGAGGAAGTGCATCCCCCTCTCTTCTTCAAGACTGTGAAGTAGTTGGCTGATACATAGGGGATTGTGATGCTTGCTTGCATAGGAGGTTCAAAAATCAGGAGGGGACCAGAGGGAGGGAAGGGAAAGGAAAATGCGACGAGAGGGGGGAAAAACAGACGGGTCTCTGATCCGGTAGTCGGGAAAAAGGGCACATCTTCCATCCGGAGGAAAATACAGGGTCTTCTCGGGGGGGGGGGGGGGGGGATAGACAGACACATAACGGAGAGGAGGGGGAAGAAAGGGGATGCAGAAGGAGAAAGAGCCCTATCGATGTCTTTAATTGAAAGGGGAAAAATCGCTTCTACTTGTAACGAGAAACAGGGGAGTGGGGCAGATCATTCCCGAAAGAAAGCAGGGGGATCGGGGGAGAGTGGAGAGGTCGTTTGGGAAAAAGCGTCATATCTCGCAAAAGGGTGACGCATCAGCGCAGGGAAAAAGTGCCAGCATCATTCCCAGGAAAGACCTTCGGAAAAAGTAAGACAAAACGTGTCTCAAAAGGATCCCAATTTCCTCTTATATATTCCCCAGAACCACGACGTTTGGAGGGGAAAAAAGACATTCTACGGCAGGATCCTTGCTGGAATTAAGGCTACACGTAAGGAGGACCGCGGGATCGACGGGGAAGGGAAAAAAAAAGGGGACCTTTTTCTCAGAAGGGGGAGCTTCTTCTTTACCCTTGTGCGGGCCGGCAGGGGGGTTTGGGGTTGGAGTGCGGGAGGGGGGTGTAGGTTAGAGGCATCGCCTGTGGAAAAAAGGAGGACGTTCTTACCCTTTCTAAGAGGAATGGTTCTCAGGGATCCAAAGGCAGGATTTGGAGAAGAGCTTGGACGAGGAGCTAAAAAGGGTTTGAAAAGGGGACATAAGAAGGCACTCGGAAAACAAGGGGGAAGGACGAATTCTACCTTAATTCCTCGATGGAGGGGAGGGGGCCATAGCGCGCCTGGCAAAGGGGGAGTGGAAAAATGCTTTGTCTCAGCGTCGATATGGCAGGTGGGACGAAAATCTCGAAAAAGGGAGGACAGTAGCGGGATGGAGAGTCGTGCTGGCTGCACTCGCCATGACATGCAGCACGGAAGCGAGGAACGGCGTTCTATGGTCGAGAGGGACACACAGACTCCAAAAAAAGCCCGCAAAAAAGGAAAAAAAGGGAAAAAACAGAAACCGGCGTCTTCACACCCGCTCGGGAAAAGGAGCTTCCATCCTGCAAAGAGAGGGGGGCAGAAGGCAGGATCTGAGCGCACTTTGCGACAGGAAGTGCAAACATAAAAAGGGAGAAGGGGAAAAGATATAGAGAGGGGGGAAGACAAGCCTTTCGTCCCTTTCGCCGAAGAAAGGAAGATGGCCCTCACAGAAAAAAAAAAAATTAGCGCGGTGCCGAAAAGGGGCCGGGTTGAGGGGGGGGGAAGACGGGACGGGTCTTTGTAAAAAGAAAAAGGGGTCTACGTTTGTTTGACTCCCCAAAAAAAAAAAATACCACGCGAAATAGAAGGAGGAAAGGGCATGCAACTTAATGTTTGAAAATCAGTACAGGACGGGTAAAAAAAGAAAGCTACTACGGGACACAAAGAAGGGCCCGAGAGTCCTTCTAATACTTTAAAGAAGAAAAAAAGAAAGTGCACCACCGTCTATAATCGCAAGAGAGGAGAAGCGTAGCAAGAGGAGAAAAAGGGACGGAAGCAAGATGTTTTGAGGAGGGAAAAGCAATACGGAGTGAACTTGGAGGCGCACAAAGAATGGCGTGTCGCCAGCAAGAGGAGGAAAAAAAGGACGACTGACAACGCTTGAGAGAAGAGCCCCAGAAAGCGGGACAAGGGGAAGAAGAAAAAAAGGAGAAGGGAATGGGGGAAAAAACAAAAAAG
>Ga0179593_1371367_pt1 | contig 14369 bp, 11 predicted proteins | sample CZODoug2_1_08_16_FD_185931 | JGI IMG/M metagenome (GOLD analysis project Ga0179593, IMG submission 185931) | Vadose zone soil fungal communities from Angelo Coast Range Reserve, California, USA - CZODoug2_1_08_16fungal (PacBio error correction) | ecosystem: Environmental > Terrestrial > Soil >...
GGGGGGCGGAGCTTCTTGAGGGGCGAAAGGGAAGGAAGGTGACGATTCGACACGAAGGGCGAAGGGCCGATCCCTAAAAAAACCTTGTGGGCGACGTGCGTGCGTCCATGAGCGTCAAGAAAGTGTGGAAAACGCACGAAGACTAGGTGAAGCATCACCAGGCGGAGGCCCCAACAAAGGGAAAAGGAGAGGGGGGACAAAGAAAGGGTCACCGGCCCGAAGGGAAAAGTGGAGAGGAACGTGAGACGACGCGGCCGAAGAAGATCGTCCGGACTAGCTCTCGAGCAACAGCCGCTCCACGAAAAAATGAAATCGGCGTGGTCGAAAGTTTTACAAGAGAAAAACCTGAAGTGGAAAACGCCGGGGTCGCGGGGGGGACGCTCCGACGGGACCGACAAAAAAAACGACGCATACGTCGGAAGGTCTTAAAGGGGACGGCGGGGAGAGAAACAAACAAACCAATCACCGGGGTCATCAGGGTCGTAAGCAGAAAAGGACCGAGAACGAGGCAATAACAGCCCGGGGGTAAGCCGACCGTCGGCCGCAGCACCATGGTACCGAAGCGGGGGAGTCAAAACATTTTTTGGGCGCAGCAAAAACAGCAAACATACGAACAATCACAGTAGAGGGATCATCGGGATGAGGGACAGAATCCGAAGGAGAGCACAAGTCAAACAGTCGCAATCTACGATGAGCAGGGGAGCGACGGAAGAAGCCTTTTTACGTAGAAAAATTCCTGGGCAACGACAAGGGAGGGAAAACCTGACCAAAAGGCCGACCAGCCGGCAACGAGGGTTAAAGCAAACGGCCGAAGCTCGTCGGCGCGGTCGCAGGAGAAATACGTGCGGATCTCGGCAAAGATCCTGAAATCCCAAGGGGTCCCGGCAACAACACGGATCAAAATGCGGGGAAAGGAAGGAAGAGAGGTTCGGCAGTGCCCAGGAACGGTGATTTGAATGACATCCCCCTCACGGCGAAGAAGCTCTGTGGGCACCGAGGGAAGGGGCTTACCTTAAAAACGGCGGGAAAAAAGAGGATCCGCACAGGGTGTGGATACCAGGGAAAAGCTTTTCTATTAGGAGAAGTCAAGGGAAAAGGGAAAGTCAAGCAACAAGCACAGAAGGGCAAATTAGGGGAAAACAGTTTGCTAGCTAACGTAAGGCGTAAGGGCCTACAGATCCATGCGGAAATGGCTGCACGCAGCATGAAGGGGGAGTGGCTTCAGAGAAACGAAAACACCCGAACGGCGACAAAAGGAGGTCTAACTCACCCTTAGAGGAGCGCTGGTGAACGAGACAAGAGAGGCCGCCGGAGCAGGGGAAGGGCAACCCGAATGCACGACAGCCCGCTCCAGGCCCGTTAACCAGGTAACGCCAGGGCTTCGAGGTAAGCGCAGCGGTAGTCAGGGAAGAACACGCAAGCGGCGACCATGTTCGGGAAGAAAAGGGCGTCGGGACGAACCATTGCTAAAGGAAGATCAGGGGGGGGGTTGAAAACGTGGGAACGCAATGTGCACTTTGGCCCAAGAGCGCAGTGGTGGTGAAAAACCGTAGGTTGGGACGCACCCATCAAGGGGAGGAAGAAATCTCAGGTCGGCGAACAGGACTCTAATAGAAGGGTCTCCAAAAAGTACGGAAGGTGGCGAGAAAAGTTCATGGGAGCGGGAGGACGGAATCCAAAGAAAAAACCGGAATGCTCACTCAAAAGGGCCGGAAAGATTCTGTCTCCCCCCGGGAGGAGGGAGAGAGTCCGGCTGGGAGGATTGCTGCCTTCACCGGCAGGGAAATGGATTCCGTTCACGGGGGCGAAAGCTGCAAGAGGGGGTCTCGGGTAATCGCCTGTCTAATGCTGGGGAAGAACCCAAACAAGAGACGCATTCCAAAGGGGGCACAAACAACGGTGGACGAGGGGAAAAAGGGACGAGGGATTAAACAACCAGTAAATCGTGAAAGAATACTCAAATCATGACATTAGTGAGGGAAAACAGCTCATAAAAACGATCCAGAAGAAAGGGCCATGAGAAACGGGGGCTGAAAAGGGTCGTGTGGACGGACAGGTGTCCAAACTCGCAGAGCATGCAGCGGAGACCGCTGCGTCTGGCACCCCTTAGACGAGTCTTCGACCAACGAGTAAACACGGACTGAGGTGTACATTGGGGGGGGTGAGAGGGACAGAACGCAAAGCTGCTTCGCGCTCTTACGGACGGGGAAGCGATTGAATTTTCTGGGAGTGGTGAAAAAGGGGCGGGAAACAGGACCTCAAGGAGAGGGGGTGCACGCAGCGGCGATTGAAACACCTGTGAAACGGTAGGACGTACATCGGGCACCGGAAGAACAATGCTGATCGACCAGGCGCCTGCACGCCGACAACTTCTACGATGCTACGAGGGGCGGGGGGTGCACTGTCTTGGGAAAAAAAACCGGAGAAGGCTGTGGGGGGGACTGTCCATGGGGGGGCCATGAAGCCGAAAATCGATATACATTCGGGTCTACTTCAGGGAAGGCCATGATGTATTATAAACTCTCGAAAAAAAACACGGGAAATTATGAAAATAGGAGTATGGCAGGGGAATCAAAGTAAAGAAAGAAGCCTTCGACCCAAACTGGAAAATCTGTCTTGCGAGGCTTATCCAACGAAAGACCGATCTAAAAGCAAAAAGAAAGTGCACACCGCCTCCAGCTCCTGGCGAAAGAGGAAGAACATGTCAGTCAGTACGAACGACATGTGGTCAGGGGCAAACGATAGAGGAAAGCAATTCCGCAAGTTTAACTCAAAAGCCGGCATAGGGGGAGGGACGGATCTGGATATGTATGGTAAAGAAAAAAACTGGGCTACAGAACCCGCACGCTAAAGCAGGGAAACTACGCGAAAAGCAGGGTGAGGATGAAGCTCACCAAACATGAACATCGAGGGCAACTCGCTTCGGGGGGGTCCTACGACTATTTCGTACGGGGTAAGCATCGTTGCAGATACGGAAACAGGCATGAGAAGAAGTTGTTAAAAATGGAAACTAATCATCTCTCCCGACTTGGAGGGGAAAGTCTTATTCGTGATTATGAAACGGCAAGGCGAGGGGAGCCGCAGAAGTCGGTCGGATAGAGGGGAGAACTTGGGGACTCACTCGCCTAAAAAGAGAATCTGGAAGTATGTTGTAGGGGACGGGGAAACGAAGAAGAACGGGGTGAGGACAGGATGCTGAAAGAGTGAAAAGAGCGGGTGCCGGGAGCGGCTGGAACCTAAAAGGCGACTGACCTAGGACGGTGCAGAACAAAAAACCGTAAGAAAAGGGGGGAGACAAATCAGAAAGGGGGTGCTAGCCTAAGAGGAGAAGGAGTGAGCTGACGAGGCCGATTCAAGTAAAAGAATCAAGGGTTAAGAGAAAAATCCAGGAAAATTGTGTCGAGACAAGAGCGGAGAGATTCAGGGGGGGGCCGCTTCGACCAGGAGAAAAGCTTGACCTTCCAAAGGTTCTGGGGGATAAAACACGGTGTGGTCAAGGGAAGGGAAGGCCCACAGGGGTTACCCGAGAGGCGAGAGTCAGCATGTCGAGAAGGCATAGCCGGTCCCGTGCCCTAACGCTCCCAACTTCCAATCCTCGGGTCAGAAAGCTCCGGCACATAGGAATAACAGGGGTGAACGGATGGGAGGGAGGAGAAGAAGCAGTGTCTCCGGATAGGTAGGCAGATGGCCTGGAGAACAGGCGAGGCTCAGTAGGAAGGTGTTATTACTTCGCTGGTGGCCGGATGAGTAGGGAAATAGCGAGAAGAGTCACAGGCTAGGAGCTGGGAAGCCCGGAGACAGGCAAACATCGGCCGGAGAGCTTAAACTTCCTAGGAAAAACGTAACTCATTGGAAAAGTTCTGATCGAAGGACGTGTCTTCCTACTCCTAAGACCCCGCGTGGCGGAGCCCATCACCCAGGGTAGGGAGAAAAAAATACGTTGAAACAGGCCGGTCAAACGTGTACGACCCCCGACCGAGGTGCCAAGCAAGCGAATCAGACTGAGGGCTGGCTCACACACAGGGGTTTGCCTGGAAAAGAAAGCGACGCATCTCCAAGTTTTTGAAGTACGGGAGGGAGCCTTGACACGTGAGGGACAAAGAGAGGAAAAGGTGAAAGCGGAGAGGAGACGTCTAAGACTACGAGAGGGAGGGGTTGTTCCCTCAGGGGCCCGGCGTTCTCAGGGGTCACGTCCACTGCCGCCCGGAGGAACATGACGTGCTACGAGACAAAGCTTCAACTGCCGGAGAAAATCGGCGAATCGTCGAGGAGAGGGGAGAAAGTACGCAAGGATGATTCTCATACTCAGGGATCACGATCTTATCAAAGCGGGGGCTGGTGGTGCTGCGCATCAACAAGGAGCGGCGGGGTACCATCGGGGCTGGAGGAAGACGTCGAGAGCGCTCAAAAGCGCACGAACTCTGAAAAAGAGGGGGGTACCTGCTCTGGACAATGGAGGTGGGACGGTGGGGAAGGGAGAAAGAGGGAAAAAAACGGTCCGACCGCCGAGAGGAAAAGTGACGCCAGGATCTACCGCAAACATCGTGCGGGCGATCACGGACAACCATATTACGTGACTGCAAGCCCTCGAAAGGGAAAAACCTGAAAAGGGTTAAGAAAGTTACTCGAGAGGAGACGACGGACGAGGAGAGGACTCGTCGGAAAAAATCAAACAAGTGAGGAGGGCCGTGACAAAAGCGCAGTCGCCGCAATTAAGGGGGGGGGGGGGGCCTCGAAATGGTTGCTCCTCACCCTCCTGGAGGGGACTTTCAACCTGCTCTTAAAAACACTGAACGGGGACAAAAAACGGGCTCTCAAACGGGGGAGAGGGGGAAAAAAAATGGAGAAATAGGACGCTGGCCGAGAACGGGAGAAAAAAAGAGATGCAAGCAAAGAGGAGCGCACAAAAACACACTGAGGGGGGAGCGAGAGTCCATGGGCTGGGAAGCCGGGCTCAAATTCGGCTTCCAGCTTTCCTCAGGACACAAAGAAAGACCGGTGAACCCTATCCGAGGGAGAAAGGCTAAGTGCGGGCGGACTTGGGGAGAAATAGGAAAAGGGGACAGGAAAAAATCGCGTGGAGAATCCAATTGAGGAGTCCACCACATTCAGCTGACTAGGGAAAAAAACAAAACATGAAGCCCCAACGGTAGAGAGGAAACGCCCTACTCGCCTCCTCCAAGGTAAGGCGAGCGAGAAGCAACTAAAGGAAAGGAAAGGAAGGATTAGAAGGGATTCACCAAAGGATCAACGAGAAGAAAATGGCGGAAAGAAAAAGGAACAACCCGAAGACGAGCGTCGCGTCGTGAAAAAAACGAGAGACTGGGGACACCCACCCTTCCAGCCGGGGGGAGAAGTTCGTCCTACCAGAGAATGTGAGCACGGTCGGGAGATCGCTCGAGAGAAGGCGAAGCATGAGGCCGAAAAGAAAAAAAAGTACCAAGCCGAAAGACCAGTGAGGCAGCAACAGCACAAAAATGCAGCTGGGCCAATCTACGGAAGGTTATCTTGCTCAAAAAAAGAAGGAAAAGAAGGCGGAAGAGCCCTCGCCCTAGACATGTGCCTATGAGTAGAGCTTAACGAAGCCGTGGGGGGCGGAGCGTCCCATGTTCAAGGACATTCTTCCTTGGCTTAAGCTTGAAGAACAAAGAAAAAAGGTTGAAACAAAAACGCGACATCTAGTGAACGTCGGACTTAAAGAGAGCCGGGATCTGCGCAGTGCGGGGAACAAGCAAGGGGTGGTACGTGGAGAAAACATGACAATGCTTGTGGGGAAGGATTCCTCTAAGGGAAAGGGCAAAGGCCTCAAGACGATTGCATCCCAGAAATAGACTGGAGAAAAATTATACACAAAAAAAAAAACAACGGGAGTTAGTGAAAAGCTGACGGCGCAAAGAATCCTCCATGGGGTTGGAAATTGAGCCAGCCACGATGTGTCTTGAGTTAGTAAGTCAACCTCCTACTATAAGCAAGCACTCAAGGGGAGGGAAGGGCTAAACAGGAACCGGTCAAGAAAGAAGAGCAAGCGAACGGGCTTCAACCTATCGGACTGGGAAAAGGAATTGAGTCGCTCTCCTACCTCAAGAAAGAACCGAGAAAAGAAAGGAAGAACCGGCTCGAGCAGATGGGTGCTCGAAAATCAAAAAGGCCGATACAGGAAAAAAGCCCTACAGAACTAAAAGACCGTGAAAGGTTCTACCTTGTCCTTTTCGAGGACGAGGGCAGAGGTATTCTAGGAAAAAAAAAAGGAGGAAAGCCCTGGGGCGGAGGGAGTCGAAACAATGGCCGAAAATTGAAGAGCCGGTAAAGAAGGTCCTGTTCAAACCTCCTGTTGGGTTCACAAAAGTCGCGGGGACGGCCAACAAGACACATTTTGGCTGAAGCGCGAATGAAGAGGCAAACAGCACGCCGAGCCGACGGGGGAACGCCTACCAAGCGGGGGAAGGAAGGTGGAAGAACGTTCCTTGATGGATTGAGGGGGAAGTACCTCCGACACAGAGAGATTCTCAACACACCGCGCGTAGCACTGAGGGGGGAGGGGGCTCTTCTCTTGGCGAATAGGAAAGCCTTCAACAATAGGAAGGATAATAAAAAAAAGCAAACCGAAGCGGAACAATGAATTTGTAGAATTACTTTCAGGACATGCGAAAGGTGCAGAAAACTCTCTACTCCGGAGCCCTTCCACTAAACCAGGACCGGGGGAAGTCGAGGTTAGAGGGAGGAAAAAAAAAAAACCACGCACCTATTGTAATCAGAGATAAACAGGAAAAAAGAAAGGGCTCACAACAGCGAAGTGCGATTCCCGAGGGTTGAAGACCGAATAAGCAAGGGAAATGAAAAACGTCGGGAGCGAGAGGACTGGAAAGGTGGTCTCCTTTTAAAACCCGCCGGCGAGAGTGCGAGTGAGAGAAAAGAGTCGTCAAAAAAGTACGAAAGGAGGAGACACCTATGAACTGACCGAAGATGGTCAGCGGGGTTTAAACATCAGACTCCTTTCTCAGGTCGAAGAAGAATGGGAGCGATGAGCGGCCGGATGTGAGCGTCTACCAGCAATCGACCCGAGACGGATGAAGCTGCGGCGCGGGAACCAGGCGGCCGTGAAAGTGACTTATAAGGGCAACTGGGTGCAAAACATCAACCAGTCTGAGTCAAAATGTCGACTACCATCGGAAGAGAACAAACTAAGGGCTGTCTGTTTCGTCTGGGAAGGAGAACTGGATGTCGGGGCCCGGTCGAAGAGACGAAAGAGAAAAGGATGCACAGCGCGAGTCTCGGTCAGGGAAGTATTCATATTCACCACAAAAAAAAAGTAGGTAGAAAGAGGAGAAAAGATGACTTAAAAATCCCTTACCGCAGCGGCATTCGACCCGAATTGGCAAGGACAGGGGCGACTATCCTGCAAGAAAACACTCTACTTCAAAAAAACAGGTGAAAAACACAATGAAAAAACTCGGGAAGAGCAATGTCCTAGCCTACCGGGCTACGCCGGGGAGGACGTTGACATATGGTACCTGTAAAAAGATGGGGAACGACGGAGGGGTACTCCCGAAGGGGGGAAAGTTCATTACTCTCAGGGAGTCTGGAAAGCACGCGTATCCAGTGCCTCACATTCATCAAATCTAATTAATGACGTAGCGGACAGCGAAGTGCAGAAACCACCACATCGAGAACATCTAGACAAGCTAAGAGGGGGTCAAGTGTCAATACTCTGTATTGGTACTAAAAAGGCAATTCTACGAACGTCATTCTGCGAAATAGGAAAGGAAGGCCACAGAAGAATGAGGAAAGCCCGTGGAAGGGGGAACTTCCTAGAGGGGATGGCGCACGCGAACTGACTCGGGTTTGTAATAAAGAAGGTCAGTCGTTTCTTAACGTATTAACTGTGTGAGACCAGAGAAGAAGACCAGGAAACCACCGACCGGCTGGTGGCGGAGAACGGCTCCGAACTCGTGGTTCTCAGCCTTTACTGGAGAAGTACCCACAATGTTTCCGCGCGGATACCGAACAAGACTCTAAACGGTAGAGGGGCAAAAAAAACGGAGACGAAGAAAGCCTATCAGACGACACGCCGCCCGTTGGTTGAAACTAATAGGGAGGGCCTCTGTGAAAAAACCTGATCAAAAGCAAGGGAGGAGTCGCCCTGAAAAAGGAAAAGTTGTCGGAGCCACCTCAGCCGAGGGGGTCTGCGACAGGAAATTAGGGTGGGAGAAGGAGACCGGCGCAGAAAAAAAGTTTGCTGGTGTCAGTCCACATGACGGTTGGGGCCAAGGGGAGATAGGGGGGCCCAGGCAAGGAGGGGGGCAAACACGTACGGCATCGATCTAGGAGCCATTTTCGTCGAAGAATCTCCTCAAAAACCGAGAGAGGTGTCTGCATCGGAAACTACAAGACCCTCGAATCCTCGACAACCTGTTGAGGATGGGGGTACCGTGGGCAAGGGAGGGGCGAGGAGTGCACGTAGTTCTTCTCCCTTATCTTCTTCGAGATGTAGAGCACCCAGATCGGGGAGACGGGGGGAGACTTTGAGTTCACGGGAACTCGGTCATTGACGCAGTATCGCGTCGAGCGACTGCAAATCCCCAGGAGAGTCTTTCAGGGAAAAATACACGGCGAAAGGGGTACGACCTCCGCTCGGACGGCAGAGAAAAAAAAGAGGTATCTGGAAAGAGAGAAAGGCGCGAATCGGCGGAGCTAAAATAGAATAAAAAAGCGGTGCGACCACAAAAAAAAGCTACTAGGGGGTAAAAGTCACGGGGAAACCCAAAAAAGGACATCAAAGAGACACGTCTGGAAGGGGTCGTTGGCGGCGAAAAAGCAACCCGTTTGAGTACTGCCAAAACTCGCTCAGAAGGAAAAAAAGAGGGAAAAAAAACGAGGGCGCCGTGAAAAATGAGGTAACTGATCTTCGCCGAGAATCGGCGACGCGACGTACTCAAAACACGGATGGCGATGTGCAACCGACGGGTATCTGGGCGCCGTGGGGCAAGCCCACGGACGCCTTGCGTGACAATTACGGGGACCCCACGACCACGGAGTCCAGGGGATCAGGAGGACAGTCCTTCTTAGAGGTCTACTTGACCTCCTGCAAGTCGGAATCAGCATGAAGCAAAATGAGAAAGAAAAAAAAGGTGGGAACGAAAGCGGTGTGCTGTGTGGTGATGAACATCACCTGGGAAGGGGAGAGTTTGGGGAAACAGAATGGGGCTTCATGGACGAGGAAGGAAACTCTTCGCGAAACGAACTAACGGGGGGAAAAGGACCTGCTCACAATGAATGGCAGACGGGGGGAACGGGCTACCAGGCGCTCACGGCCTTTCAAGGAAACAAAGATAGTAGTTGGGTCGCCAAGTCGAGCGACCCTAAAGATGTTCGATCCTGCTCTCCATTACGGGGAAACGTGAAAAAACGACCACCAAGAAAAAAGGGAAGGGGATAGGGCAGGGGAATCGAGAGCAGCGCCGGCGAAATGGAGGAGGCTAGGAGGGGTGGGAAACGTCAGAGGAGCATGAAACCGTGACCTGGGGTCCCTAGAAGACGGGGCCTCTCCCTTTGTCTCCTAAAGATGGCGGTCTTGGGAACAAAAAAATAAGAAACACCAGCAAGTCGCCACGGGCGCGACATCTCGGATCGGGTTGCACCATTACAAAAGCGTGGAAAGATCTGCCGCCTACCGCTCCCTACCGAGGAAGGTCATCAATCATCAGACGACACAACACAAGGGAAATAAGGATGCAGGGAAAAAGGAGCGCGGTACGGGGGGAAAACTTAGGAGAAGAGGGACTATGGCGACACGACGCAATCCGTTGAAAAAACCTAACGCGGGAAGCAGGAACGTTGGAAAACGAGGGCGTCCTGCACCATAGAAGGGGGAAAAAGGGGGATACCGGTCTCTTTTGGAAGAGCCGCACACCAGGTGGCGAAAAAAGGAACACAACAGGGAAGGGCGAGGGGGACACAGCGACTTTTGACAGGGCCCGCAATCACAAGGTCGTCTTCTCAAACTACTATCATAAGAAAGCTCTCCTGCGAGCTCTCTATATCAGACGAAAGACCCCCGTAAGACGGTCGGGTCAGGGGGAGGGGGGGAAAGGATCAAAATGGCCAAAAAATACTAACCTCACGTGTCTTGTCGCGAAACAAGTGGACGAAAACGTACTAGAGGCAGGAGGAGGGACGACCTGCTAGATCCCACTGCCACCAGTCACATCACCGGAAAGAATGAATGTCAGGGACAGAAGCAGTCCTTATTCGGAGATGAATAGAGCAAGTAGGCGACCGGCTAAGACAAATCAAAAAAGGAATCCTCAAAAGCCTCCAGTCTTCCGAAAAAGAAAAAAATGACCTCTGAGAGACGAGGAGGAGTCTTGCGAAAGCCAGACAACATAAGTCAGCGTGACGTCGCCCGAGGAAAGAAAGACGATGTCAAAGATTCGCGGAAGCGACGGCTGGGGATCTTAAGCACTTCATGTGCACAAGAAGGCAGAGCGAGGGACCCAGGCAAAAAAAGAAGCCCAGTGGGGGGAAAAAAAAAAAAAAACACAGCCATCGAAGGAGTTTGTTCGTAGACGTCCTCAGGAGCAAGCGGTACTCGGGGACTCCTTTTGAAAATCAAAGGGGTCACTACGCGCAAAAAACGAATGCAGAAATAAAGGACGAGGGATGCGCGAGACCTTCAGGCCAAAGGTGGAGTTGCGCCAGCACACGCTCCGCACTATTAAGGTCACAAGGGGAGGGGGATTTTGCTTACACTCTAGGCGGCAACCGATCGGACCGAAGGGGGGGAGGACCACGAAAGCGGGTACGGAGGAGGGAGAAGGCAAGAAGGGAGTCCAGTCCGATCAGGGGGGGGAAGAGGAGTCACGTTCGCCAAAAATACCGGAAACGGGGCCGAAGAAGAAGGGAGCAGGGTTGAACACGCGCTAGTCAAAGGAACGATGGCTTCGAACTGATAGGAAAAAAAGCCGAAGGCGAGAACTACGTTCTAACTCACCACTCTATCAGTAAGAGCCTGGGTGCTCAATAGGGAAGCGGGAAGGACCCGAGGGACTACATCCCGAGGCCCTGTCACTCCCTAAGACCTTCAGCGATTGAGTGGGAGGAGGGAAAAAAGGAGTGAGAGAGAACAGCGGAGAGGAGACATGGCGCGAAAAAGGGGGAGGTAAAACTCAGGGAGGGAGATCTGCGTAGTGGGACCGCCACCTTTTCCAAGAAGAAGGGGGGGGGCCCACACGTTTTTTAAAGAAAAAAAAGGTTTGGCGGAAGCGCACCGGGGCAGAGGGAGGAAAAGGCACGAAGAAGAAGGACGATGTCGAAGACAACCTCAATTGCGGGGGTGGCAGAAGAAAACCGGGAATTGATTGCGGGCGCGGGCTCCCTCAGTCCTCTAATCACTACAGGAAGGCGTCGGACTCAAACCAAGCGGACTGAAGGAGGAGGCCGCCGGAACCTCGATATGACGTCGGCCGAGGCGCGCTGAAAATCTAATAGTAAACAAGAAGGCAGGGCAAGGGACAGGAAGGGAGAAAAAAGAGCTGCGTCACCAGGGAAAAACAGCCTGAAGGGGAGGGGTTGGAGGAGGCTCACAAATTGAAATCACCTAATCGTCACTTCTACGGATGCGGCCACAGAGAAGGGAGGATCCCAAGTAATCCCGAAGAAAGAGGGCGCCACGTCGGGAACGAGTATAGGAGTTTACCTCCTTGGACCCGAATAGAGGAAGAATGAGCGTTTAAACCGCGGAGTCGAAAAAGAGCCGAGGGAAGGCGAAAATAAAGGAAAGTGGACCCTCGATGTTTATACATTGATGAGGATTCAGCCGAAAGAGGAGGTCGCCAAACTAGACTGGGAAATAGAAGGTGCGGAAGAAAAAAGGAGGGGGAACAGACCCGCTCCAGAGCGGAATCTTGAGGCGGAAAGAAAATAGCGGGGGGGAGAGAAGAGGGGGCACCGTGGTCAGCACCGGGAGGCGAAGAAGAAGGGAAAAAAAGACGGAAATCGCTAGCCCATGCGCTGGCGGCGTGGTTCAAGTTATTGGGAAGGAGGAAGGGGGGGGCAGTGACACCTCTGAAGGAATGAAAAGTCGGGTTGTACTTGTCGCGAGGGGGACAGCGGAAAGCTAAAAAAAAACGAGGATTGAGATGCGCTGCAAAAATTCCCCGCCGGAAAGGGGGTCGAACACCGAACTGTGCTATTCAGAGTGTTAGCATAACTTCGCCCCCTAAGACCGAGAGAAGGCAGACCTTTCAAAACCACCAGAGCAGTGGGGGAGGAACTGGGAAGAAAGGAGAAAGGGGCGACCGCGACGGGTGATGCCGGGGCCAGGAGAAGCATACCGGCCGCCGGACGTGGGATAGCGAATCATCGGTGATATTCCCTGGTAGAGGTAAAAACGAAGCAGAAAGGTCAGGCGAGCACAGTACAGAGAGATCCTGGACCTCAATGCTGAGTAAAGAAAACCCCAGAAATAAAAGTCGTTCAAAAACTAGTCGTACGAAGGAAGAGAGGGAAGGTGGACGACGTCAGCTGCTGCTCAAAGCTCTACTGAGAGTAGGGGGGCCCGTGAGTTCCACTCCTAATCGCGCGACAAAAAAAAAGCCCGTGGCATGGACAGCTTCTTACTTTGGGGACGCACCCACGGCTGTGGGACACTAAGGGAAGGCGGTGAGGTTCGTGTATCTGGGGAACTCAAATAGAAAAGAAAAAAACCTCAACCGGCTGGTAGGACTGGGAAAACCGCAGGCTAGGGGGGGACACGCCTGCAGGTCGATTAAACAAACATGCAAAAAAGGGAGGGGAAAGACGGAAACTAATCGGTCGAGTGACGGCGAAACAAGCAGGAAGAATAGAAAACCCGTTGGTGGAACATCGCGAGCCGGAGGGGAAGAAGAGGAGGCAATGCGAAAGGGAGAAGGAAGACCGCATCAGGGAACTGGTAAAAAAGAGCCACCTTCCGTAAAATGGGTCGGAACCAAAAATCCCCGAAGCCGTAGGGCATTTTTCCTTCTAAAAAAGCCAACACAAACCCCACCCCAAACCCCCCCCACCAACTCCAAACCCACCACTCACCCCCACCCCCAACCAAAAAAAAAAAACACCAAAGGCCACCCAACCACCCACCACCCGTCGCAAAGGGCTGGCGTCCACCGGACGGTTTGGGGGCAAAAAAGGAAAGGTGCCCATGACACCTGCGTTTCACGAGCAGCGAAGTCTCGGAAATGGGCGAGGCAGGAAAAAAAAAAAGGGGGGAGAACCGCTGGGGGCTTCCTAAAAAACTAAAACAGCCTCGGCCATCCGACCCGGCCCAGGGGTAAACCTGGACTCTTGGTATTAGGCACTCTGGCCTGCTCCAATCTGCTAGAAAGGGAGAGCACCCATGATCGATAGGAGCATTGGAGTTTGAGACAGGTAATGCTCTTCTGAGGTCGAGCGCGAGCAAATACGCCTCGGCGAGAGCTTGAGAAAGAGAAACCGTCTCGTCTGACTCCCAGACTGCAATATGAGGCAACGGACTCATGGCCAGGGAGGATGCTGCTCGACGAGGCTGGCTCTCCTACGAAGAACCCCAGTCGTTACAGGGGCGACCACACACGGACGAGGATTGTGGAGAGGAAAGACGCAAACCAAGCCATCGTTCAATGACAAGCGCGAAAGTCAGGGAAGGAGAGGGGAGAAACAGCACCGGGGAGCCTGACGGGAACCGAAAGAAGACGCATCCTTAAAAAAAGGGGGGATAGTCGCCGTTACACCTGGGGGGGAGTGCCACTTATCAAAAATCCAGCGTCTAAAAAAAAAGCTAACACAAGGGAGCGTGGGGGGGGGGGCTACGGGGGCCGAATGGTGGCCCTTTTGAACAGACAAACGCCTTGCGGGCCGAGGATTGCCTCCCAAAATCGTGCGGGAAGAGATAGGCGAAGAAAGGGACGAGGCGGAAAGGCGACGTGGCCGAAATGGCTGATTTCGTGGGCCTCGCATGGGGAAAAAAAGGGGCCTCTCGTGAGAGCGAGCGATGTGCTTGGGGCTGGGGGGGGAACAGACACTTTATTTCTTGGACAGGAGGGGCTGGCGCCCGAAAGGAAAAAAAAGGGGCGGACAATCACCAGGGAAGCGGGAGAAACTAGGGCCCATAGTACATCAGATCCTGTGAGGACGGGTGGAGTGAACCAGGCTCATCAAACCCGTTCCCAACCAAGACGTCTTGGGGGATGCCAAATCGAGAGTACCTCGTACATCTTGACGAGAAACAACGGTCGGCCGCCAGGGGTGATTGAAGGGGGGGGGGAAAAAAAAAAATTAGACCCAAAGACCTACGGGGGTCGGGGAGCGCATCGAGATCTCGCCGAAAGCTGGGGGAGCGCGTCGGGCGAGATCGT
>Ga0179593_1518326_pt1 | contig 14369 bp, 14 predicted proteins | sample CZODoug2_1_08_16_FD_185931 | JGI IMG/M metagenome (GOLD analysis project Ga0179593, IMG submission 185931) | Vadose zone soil fungal communities from Angelo Coast Range Reserve, California, USA - CZODoug2_1_08_16fungal (PacBio error correction) | ecosystem: Environmental > Terrestrial > Soil >...
GCAACCGTTTGCAAAGGAGAGATTTGCCTCGTCGAGCGTCACTGGGGAGGGGGGAGTCCGCTGGTGGGCGAAAAAATCGACGATATCCGGATAGATTAAATCTCAACTCGAAGGCGCAGGGAAAAAAAAACAGATGCGATGCCGAAAAGCTCACAGAGAGTCTAAGATGCATTCGAGAACTTCGCCCGAGCCAGTGCAAAATGTAATGAAGCTGGCGTTAAATAATACTGCCGGTTAAAGACGGAAAAAAGACAACAACAAAAACGAGTAGGTAAGAGAGAGTAAAAAAACCGGCAGCGAGCATTCCAGAAGGTATTCAGGAAGGGGGGGGGCAAGGGAGATGAAGCGAAGTGAGAGGGCAATCACATCAGGTCCGAGAGGGAAAATGAAAGTCATCGCGCGGTCGGCCCGAGAAAGATAAAAGTAAAGGATTCCTCGATCGCCTCCAGTGATCGTCGATGTTTTTTCGAAAAGCCTCTAGGAAAAGGTTGGGGGACGGCGACGAGCAAAGTTTAAAGAGAAAAAAGGGGACAAACGTTGCAGATGTTGAATAGAACCACCGCGTGGTTCAGTGGGGGCGTCCCAAATATGGCACTGAGAGAGGGTCATCAGGCTGGGGAGTTGAAGAGGCGAGAGTGAAAACGCTTTTCCGCGTTGGAGGTAACTCCAGCGCTTAGGGAAGCCGTAATAGGTGACGTCGGAGGGAAACTGCGCCAGGCATTCGGGAGAAACAATCTCTCACAAAGGGAAAAAAGAAAACACCGTTCGAGAGTAGACTCGCCATAAGAGCCGGTCAGGCCGAAAGGGAGCGAATCGGTCGAAAAAGAAAAAGGATGGTTCCAGAATTCGAGGGGATTGCCCTAGGGTATCCAGGCGCACAGTGTGAGAAGAACAATACCAACTTCCGGGGTAAAAAAGGATCAAGTAAGATCCGGTACTAACCACGCGAGGAAGGGCAGCAAATGTTTACGGGGAACTGCAAATCTCAAAATGTGAAATGTGACGGAAAGAAATCGTCGAGAAAGACTCAATGGCTACGTTGCAGAGGACAAAGGCAACCATGCGCAGAGAGACCCGAACGGAGGGTAAGATGCATCGCAAGAAATTCCAGCCGCGCGAGTAGAAAGGGGAGGAGCTCTGAAAGAAGGCTTCCGACGAGGGGATGAAGAGATCGGGAGCCGAGATCCTGCGATTCTATAATGGGTCCTGCATGAAATAAAACGGGGGGAAACAGCGCCGGAAGGTAGGAGAGAAGGAGTGCGTAACTGTTCACAAACAGGTCCGGCCCATCGGTAGAGAGGAGGAATTCAAAAGCGACAACACGACAGGCGAGGGAAGACAGAAAAAGGCAAGGAGAGCTAATGGAGCGAAGAAACAAGTCGCTGTAAGCAGAAGGGGCCGTGCGGAAATCGTGATAACTTGAGGCCGTCCTGACTGGATGAAAAAAAATAAGCCAGGCACACCGCGACCCAACCAGCATTAAGCTAAGGTCTCGCAGCGCAATGCTCCTAAAAAGTAACCATTGGGGATGGACAGAGAAAGAAACTTAATTCTCCGCATGGGGTGTGACGACCAAGGGTAGAATAGACTATCACCATGAGACTTAAGGCGGAGAACTCAAAATACACAAGTGGCCTAATACATTATGGACGTCAAAGTGAGCCTCTCAGCAAACGAAAGAGTCGAGACCAGAGAAGTTGAACGACTTTAAAAATACAATGGCGGTCGGCCTAACCATTCCAACTAAGCCGACCGGCATGAGAAGGAGAAAGGGCCTCCGAAACGCAGCACAGACTTGAGGCCGGGGAAACTAATCTACCAGACCCTCGAGCGATCGGAATCACGAAACCAGATACAGCGGAACCCAGCAGCGCCGGGCCGTCTTCGTCCTGGTTCGAAAACGAGTACGGTGAAGGCGAAAGGCTCGCCAAAACGACAGACTCAATGGGAAGAAATTGCCGATCTACGGCGTGTAGTTTGGCATAGAGAGGAAAAAGAGAGATTCACAACTAACGAAAGTCGATGGCATTAAAAAAAGCTGATTGGGGCGAGAAGAATAGCTGCCGGGGCGCATTTCACGGCAGCGTGGCCAGAAGCGAGACGCCGTTGAAGACGCATGGCTGGTCCGAAAGATGAATGAACTGTCGTGATCTATAAAAGCTCCTCGGTCAAGAAGAGGGCGCGGTCGACAGAGAATATGGGGAGCGTTTGCATGGTGCTACCTGGCTCAGCGACCGCGTCGGGTGGCAGAGAGAAGAAGAGGCGGCGAACCGCCAGGGTGGATCGGGGGAACGAACGCCTTTCATCATGGACGCTGGGCCTCTGGTGCTCGTCAAGCCGAGGCGAAATTATCGCGCAGGGCCAGAAAGAGGGAAAAACCTGAGGAAAAGAATGTTCGCCGATCGCGTGTTAAATAAAATTTGGGGGCAATTTGCTACATAAAATAAAGACGCCGGGGCCGAGGGCACCCCCAAGGCGGCATCGCAGTGGAAGGTCGGGGAAGAAAATAAACTTGCTCCAGCTGACTTCGGGAAGGAAGGGGCGGCGCATCTGGAACGGAAGTCGCATTAGAGGTCGGAGCGGGTGGGATCACGCAGTCTGAGTCCAAAGGCAATGAGGAAGCCGCGGTGTCCGCAGCTGCAAAGCTACCATCGCGGGAGTTGCTGCCCGCATTCACGTTGTCGGCGAAAGGGGGACGCCGCTCCTGCACGTCGCGGGGAGAATGGGAGAGGAAATTACAGGGTTGGTCGCTGGCACAGGAGGAAGAAAGAACAAACCCAGGTTTGTTGTCCCCTCGATAGAGAACCAAAGGAGATGGAGAAAAAGGGAAGTTCAGGAATTCAGTGGCCAGTACGAGGGGACCAAGATAAGTCAAGAGAGCAACATTTAGTGCAGGAAAAAGAGCCCATACAGTCAACAAAAGACCGGACTTCGAAATTCACATGAAAGTGAACTTACACTCGTCGGAGGATCAAGAAGAGCCATGGTGAGTCGCTGGTGCTGGAACAAAAACAAAAGTCAAAGACGCGACAAACTCTTCGACTATCTCGCAACATCATTTCACATATGGCCAAACAAGCTAAAACATGTGCGGGAGGCAAGAGAAGGGAAGGATCTTCAGGATCAATGTTCAAACCGGCGAAACTAAATGTAGAAGCCAAAATGGTGCAAAGCAAAGACGAAATCCTAGTATCCTGCACCCAAACAGGCCTTGGCGAACAGCGAACCTGGTCACCGAAAGGGAGAGAAAACCACACCTAGGGGTCGGAAGATATACCGGTTGCAGGAGAGAAGAGGGTGATCGAGGTGCCGACAACCGATAAAATTCGGGACGGAATGTCACAGAAGGGGCACCCGTCCATCTGCTTCCGAACCGCTGGACAAAAAAGCAAGTCTTAAAGCGCGTGCGTCAGAAAGAACGAACCCCACTACTAGAGACAAGAACACCGATGACTACAGAAAACGCGTTCTTAAGGAAATCACGAAAGAAAAAAGACGTTGAGAAAACGGACAAGGCTACTTAAAAGAAATCGTATCAAAACGGTGGACAGATGATCAACCTTCTTTTCGAACATACGTGAAAAAGGGGGCTGCTGAATACAGGAAAAAAAGGTTTTCAGAATCCGAAGCAGGGAGCTATAAGACTCAAAAGGGAAAAAAGAGAGGAGACCTGATGCTTCGACGTGAATGAAGTCAGCCGACTGGGGCGTGCAAAAGAAGAGTGAAAGATTCGTGCACTCCTCTCTGGAAAGTGGGATCCACTCTACTCAACAAAGTAGGAAAGAAAAGAGTGGGTGAACCCCTGCAGACTGGGAAAACTGGATGAAGCGAATGGTGGCACAGCCTGGCAGAGATTATTTAGACGAAATCGAAGAGCCGAGATTAACTGTGCGTAGTCAGAAAACGGATTCGATCATAAAAAAAGGCCATTGACTCTCAAGAGGTGAAACTCTAAGCCGTCCAGGGAATCAATGAGAAGCCTCTAAAGAAAAAAAATGTGGTTCGAGCGAAAAAAAAAAGGATAAAAGGGACGGCAGTCACTGTCAGGAATTGAAAACGTACTCGCAGCGAAACAGAAAGGGGAGATGTTGACAAAAAAGTTAGAGCCGGCGCAAGTGCCTTCATGCGGGACCTGCGAATAGAGCAAATCATTTTCCGCAGACGTAAGAACCAAGGCTTCTTAGCCATCGAAGGTTGAGGCTGATAAAGCCAGGCAGCAATGAGGAGGGACAACCTCGGAATTGACTATCCTAAAACTTCCAAGACCCAGAGTGGTTGAGGCCGAAGGCCAGCATGGAAAGCGACTGTGAAAAAGAAGCAGGATGGAGTGCTGATTCGATAGTCCATAAGGGGATAAAACCAGGGGGCGTCAGCAAGGACGGAAGGCACTGGTAAAGTCAAGGCATGCTATAAGAAAAGACACGAAAGATCCTTGCCGCACGTTTGGGGTGAGTCTTTCTGAAACGAAATTGAAAGCTTGGGAGAAGTGAGAAGAAGCACTTTTGGCGAAAGAATTGGCCACTTTTCGCGGGCGCACAACAGCACAGAAGACGAGAATCCCGATCGAAGGATTGTCAAACTGCAGTCAGCTAAGGCAGCAAGGGTTATAGGTGTGATGTCTGAAGATGGAAAAGGAGGGCGGCCGAGATCAGGCCCGGGAGGCACCACCGTCTGAATTTAACTAAACGTCGAAGGGGTTGTGGGAGAAAAAGAACTGGGAAGGAGGACTATGCGATCGAAGGACTCAGGGAGAGGGTAGAATCTGGACTACTCGTGGCCTCGACAACAGACATAGGCGAAGGCCAAAGTCGCCCGTGAAAGGAGCGGGCAAAGAAGAGAAACAAGGACTGCGGGCGCACCGCATGTCGAACAGCCGTCATCATGAGGAATAAAGCACGATGTACTGCCTCCCATGAACTGGGCACGAGAAAAACAACGGAACCCGACCCACATACCTCCCAGGACGCGCGGGGGCGGCCGACAGAACGGAAGTAAAAACATGTGCTCCATTTGGCAGGCGACGAACACGAGATAGGGCCGGAAAGGTGGGTGTTTCACCGATCTCTCTAGACACAGGGGTGGGCAAAGGATGAAGAGGGAAACCCGAAAAAACGGGGACCGAAATCTTCTAACCGTGGGAAAAAGAAGGGCAGCACCATCGGCCACAAGTCGTTCGGACAAGGAAAGTGCGACGACACAAGTGCACGAAAAAGATGTCGCCGCCGACAGGCCAAAGGCCGACAACACGGACCGCTGTAACCATGGAATCGCCAAGAGGAAGAATCCAGCAAAGAAGGTGGGGCTGTCGAACGGGGAGAAAAGGGAAGCGACCAGAAAACGCAGCGAGAGAGAAAGAACGAACATGAAAAAATATAACAAGGAACCAGACGTACCAGCTCCCGGCCAGAAAGCGTCGGAAGAAAAAAAGCTGAAGTGAAAGCGCGGAAAAAATCAGAAAGACAGGGAAGAGTACATGGTCAGGGGGCGGGGGGGGTTTGTAGGTGAATCTCGAGGAAAGAAAAGGAAAAAGAGAGATGAAAAAGTCAATCGGTGGGAGGAAAAATGCGGTCCTTGCGCGATGGCATAAGGCCGTGGAGGGGCACGTCAGCGTCCGATAAGTCGACAAAAGTCAGGGCGCGCTGCTGTGGCACTGCTGTAGCCACAAACACGGGATGAAATGCACGGTCTGACTTTCTCGGGCGCGGTGTTTTCCCCCAACCCCCCCATGACAAGAGGGGCTGGCGGGGAAATGTGCTGAACGAAAAAATGGCTAAGCGGGTCGCTTTTGGGAACCGGGAAAGGAGAACCCGACATTGATCGTAGGCTTCCTCACTTTCGGGAGGTCATGGAAATATAGGAGGACCCGGTGCAGGAAGAGGCGAACCGTGCAGGAAAAAGGCACAGAAGGAGGCTGCAACGAGGGGAGAGAAGTTTCGCCGGTCAGATGTAGAATGGTAAGGAAGGTACTTCGAAAACCTACGGGGCGATCTCGAAAAACAAGGGAACGGATCGGACCGGTTGAGAGGAAATCCCCAAACTCGAAAAAAAGCGTTTTGAGTCAGGACCTGTTACTGAGGGGAAACTAGCAAGCCCACTGGGGGTACCCTTCTGGTCGGGGGAGGGGGGGGATCTATCTGCGGAATTCAAAAGGCCTACCAGGACGACATGCTGTGCTGAGCAGGAAGGTACATCAGGGCGGGGGAGAAAAACTTGGTTCGTTCGCGAAAACGGAGGGGAAAACTCTGAAAAACTTACTGGAAACCGTACGCAGGAAAATCTTGTTCGTGTTGCTGAAAAGAACAAGGGGAAGGGCCAAAACTGTTTGAACAGCTCGGCAAAAACGAGGCAGAGCTGCGCAAAAAGGACAAGGAGCATTCAAGCACGGGCAGTCAGCTCAGGGGTCCGATAAGGAAAGTAGGAGCAGCACAGAGGAGCCCATCACACAAATCAGAACAACTAAGGTCGCCGACGGGTCATGCGGAAGGAGCGGAAACTGACGACGTAGAGTGTCTGCAGACCGAGCTCATGTGGAAGAAAAGTGGCGGGGAAGCGCAACGGTCTCCGCATAAGGAGCACGACCACAACTTCTCGGAAAATTCTCAAACTTGGGGTAAATGAAGGTTTTGCAACCAAAGAAAAACCAAGGGGACGGGCAAAGGGGAGGGTCGCCGGAGGAAAGAAAAGCTGTCAAACGGGCAGTTGACGGACTAAAAACGGAAGTTGGGGCTGCCGACTCTGGTGCATAAAAATGGGATCCTGGAGAAGATAAAAGGAAATTTGGAAAAAACCTAAATACAGCACGAGACAGTTCGGCGAGTAGGTAATGCGGGACACGACTACCACAGGATGAGCGATCTAGTGGGCAGGAGAAAAGTAAAAAAATGGTGGTAGGGCGACAAAAATGGAGGTGGGTGCAGAAAGTTCACATAAAAAATCCCAGAGTCGAGGGACGAAATCGGGGAAGAGCTAAAAGAGCTGGAAGAGAGCAACGGGGGAGAGAGGGGGCAAAAGAGGAACTCCAACGGGTATGAAATATAGGAAATACGCGCAGTAAAAAAGACGAAAAACATCTCGTCGCAAACGCGTTTTGAGCCTGGAGTGATAATACAGAAGTCAAAAAGTGGAAATCCAAGGGAAGGGGATCGGATGTAACGATCGTCCTAAGCCACAACGGTGGCGAAGATGGGTCTCCTGCTGGACGCGACGAGGTCAATTAAGATAGAGCCTATGGGAGCACTCCTGGGGAACTGAGAAGCTGCGCAGACGACGTCGAAAAAAAGAGAGGGGCTACCTGAGTTCTCGTAAAGCGAATTCAGAAGGGCTAGATGAGGCAGGAACTGACAGTCAGGAAAGGAAGGTGTTAGCCATCTCTAACGAGGAGGAAAAGAGAGCGATGGTTGTCAAACAAAAGGGACGAATGTCAGCTTCACGCAGTTGAAGAGCAGGATCGGGGGCTCAAAAGGAGGTTCAAGGGGAAATCGAAGAAGGGTAAGGATTTTGGGGAAGCGAGAGTCATAAGATGGCGTGCCGAGAAGGTGTAAAAAAGGGGGCAGAGGATTTCCAATAGAGAAGAGGATAGCGATGGGGCAACCCATCAATCCTAGCATGTGGGCCTCTACGGGGCACGTAAATATAGCAGTGCGTAAAAAGTGTGGATGGAGGGGAAAATCGACGGCCAGGCAAGCGGTTGAGTCGATAGGGCTAGGGGGGACGGCAGGATGGGGGGGGACGATGGGGGGGGGAAACTCAGTTTCGATTTCTTGGCCGAGGTCGAAAAAAATTTTCAAAAATCACCGAATCTGAGTGGAAAAAGAGAAGACGGGCATATCGAATGAAAAAAATCAAGGGGGGAATGACATCAGAAAAACGGTAGGTGCAGGTCTGGCACCGAGAACCCATGGCTCTGAGACAAGTGAAAAATATACTGAGGCGCTATTTCTCGTGGTGTGTAGGCAGGAGAGAAGGTGGTGGAGGGTGCGATGGAGCCAAAGAAGGATGGATGGTGCCCAGAGGGGAGTGAAAACATGTAAGGCAGGAGGGAATGGTGTGGACGATGGCATTGCTCTAAAATTTGTCGCAAAAAAGTCCTGCGGGGAACAGTAGGCAGCTGAAGAGAAAAGAAAAGCGTGCCGAAATTGGGGTGTCGTGCAGGGCGTCTGATAAGTTGGGAAGGGGGGAAGGGGCGGTGGTTGTAAAAAGACATCGAAAGTTTCGAGCGCGGGTCTGACAGGTCACAGGGGATTCTAAGAGAAAAACCGTCAAAGGGCGTAAAGACCCTGCATGCAGAAAAATTTCATACCTCTCAAACACAGTAAGCGGTCTAGAGTACGATGGAGGGGGGGCACAATTCGAAGTCGGCCGAAGAGGTCTATTACTTGTGGGTGAGATCTTACAGGAGAGAACTTCAAGCTCACTGCGCAGACTTGGTATCGTACGAGAGGGGGCGGGGGACACACCACAGTTAGAACAAAAAAGGGGCTCCGAGAAAAAAACCCAAGGAAAAGTATTATCCGTCAGCAGGGACGGAAACAAGTTTATGGACCTGCGCAAAACTGCGCAAGCAAACCGGCCGCTACTTCTAAGAAAGTGAAACTATCGTTATCCAGCTGATCACTTCGGGATTAACATAAGGATTCATTGTTATCTTCTTAAAAAAGGAAACGTCACAGATTTACAATTCAGGTAAAGTGTATCAAAAGTTAAAAACCTCAGTGGAAAACGGCAGTGACGAAAGGGGCCGGTGGGGGGGGGGGTGTGGGGGGGTGGGGGGGGGGGGGGGGGGGGGGGGGGGGGGGGGGGGTGGGGGGGGGGGGGCTGGTTGGGGGGGGTTGGGGTGGGGGGGGATGGAGGTGGGGGTGGGGGGGGGAATGGGGGGTGAGGGGGGGGGGGGGGGGGGGGGGGGGAGGGTGGGTGGGGGGGGGGTGGTGGGTTGGGGGGGGGGGGTGGGGCGGTGGGTGGGGGGAGGGGGGGGGGGTTGGTGTGGCGGTGGGTGGGGAGAGTTGTGTTTGTTGGTGGTTGTTGTGGTGGGGGGAGCGTGGTTGTTGGGTGCGGTGTTTTCTGTGTTGGGGGACCGCGGATGGGAGGAAGCGGCGGGAGGGGCGTGGAAGGAATGGGTGTGTGTTGCGGTGGCCAGGGTGCAAGGAGGTTGGGTTTTCGGAGTCCCGGCTACGGGGGCGGGGCGTGTGTGGATGGGGGAGGGGGGGGGGGCGGGGGTGGGAGGGGAAGGGGAGGGGGTCGCCTGGGGTGGTTGGGCGGGGGGTGGGAAATGAGGAGCGTGGAATAGGGGGGGGGGCTAGCGTAGGCTTCTTGTGGTGTACTGAGGGGGGGTTGGAAGGGTTGGGTGGGGGGGGGGGCGAGGGGGGGTCGCGCGGTTGTTGCGGGCTGGGAGGGGGGGGGGAAGGGTTGGGTGGGTTGTGTGAGTGGTGAGCGTTTGCCGGTGTGTGCAAAACTGGGTGACAAAAAAAAAACAAAAAGTTGGGGTGTGAAATGCAAAAAAAAGAAGGAATACCCCACCTGAAGCGGAATGGTGGTGGGTTTTTGTGCGTGGGGTATCCTAGGAGGCGTGTGGATGTTGCGATGGCGTCACGAGGGGTTGGAAGGTATGAGTAGAGATGATGGGGTTGATAGGAAAAAGGCAGGGGGATAGTACAGTATGGGCGTGAGAATTGTATTGTGCTGGGCGGGGGTCTTATGGGCCTGGACCCTGTCGGCTAATACCGGGAAATTCGCGGGCCTTGTGCCGGATAGCAGCGGGGCGAATGCGGGGTGGGTTGGGGTTGGGGGGTGTGGATGTAAGGACAGGCAATTGATTTGGGACAAAAAGGTTGGGGAATTGAGGCGGCGGGGTCTTTATTGGGCTGGAAGACGGTGCTGTGGCGTTGGTGGAGGGGTGAGAGAATTGCGGTGTGATTGAAGGTGAGTGGAGAGAGGGGATGGGGGGAAGGAGGGATGGGAGGTGAAGGGTAGTGGGGGAGAGAAGAGGGGTAAAAATGGCGGTGGGGTGAATAGTGGGGGGGGGGGAGAGAGGTAGGGCAGAAGGTTGGAGCGGGGGGGTGAGACAAGGCAAGGGAGGGAGTGGAAGGAGAGTTAAACAGGGAGGGAGGAGGATGGTGGGGCGAGGATGTGGAGGGAGGAGGGGGGGGGGGGGAGCTAAAGAAGAGAATGAGATCGGTGTGTGAGGCGGGGGGTCGGTTTAGGGCGGGCTAGACCTGCATTCCTGCCCGAGTTTCTTGGGCTGCCGCGCCTCCCCGCCCTGGAAGGGGGGTGCCAGGAAGTGGGGGGGACGGGGATATTGGAGGCGAACAAGAGGAGGGGTGTAGAAGGGGGAGAGTCGGGGGGCGGGGCTGCGGAAAAGAGGGACGGAGGATAGCAAAAGGAGAGTAGAGGGCAGTGAGCGGGTAGGTTATAGAGGGGGGTGTTTAGAGTAATTGTAGGGTCGACGGGTGAGAGGAGAAAGTAGGGGTGTAGGGGATGGAAAAGGAGGGGGATGGGGCGGGTGAGGGGGTGGTTTCGGGGTAAGAAAGCAGGAAGAAAGTGGAGGGGTTTGGAGATGACATAGAGGGGGGAGGGGGAAGGGAGACAAAGAAAGCTGGGAGTGGACGTGGAGCAGTAACTGGTCGTGGGGGAGAGTAGGAGGGTGGGAGTGGGGAAGGAGGGAGATCATTGGCGGACCGGTGGAGTCACGGAAATAGAGGAAGCAGATGTATGGGGAGGAAGTCAAAAGTGAAGGAAAAAGGTCTCGGATCTGCCATGAGGGCAATCTCGGAAGGAGAGACTCATTGAATTACCTACTTTCCTAATCATAAAAAGTATACTGTCAGCCCCATCGGAAAAGGGTGGGGGGGGCGAACGAATGCAAGGGTCAAACGTTCATGAAGGCTAAAGTGCACTTAGAATTCCACGAGCCAATGAGGTCGCCTAAGACAAGAAAGACATGAGCAGTGAGTTCCCGAAATCGCCAACAGCACAAAGGGGTCTACGTATCCCGAACGGAAAAAATAAACCCCTGTAGATTCGACGGGAAACGGTTGGGTTAACCTATACAGCGGAAAATCAAGACCTGCCGCTCGAAAGGAGAAAGGACAAAACGGAGCCACGCTGACGTGAAACGCGCGGGCAAGAGAGAAAAACTCCAGGCACGTCATGGTCAGGAAATTGCTATAGAAAGGGGTTGAATCAGAGCAACAACCTCGAAAAAACGGAGGTGAAAAGAGGCAAAACCGAGGCACCCGTAGAGGGAAGAAATTATGGAGGTCACGTTAGGCAGGGAAGTGAAGCGCGTTAGGCGGGGAAAAGAGAAGTCGACCACACCGGGAGCCGCGAAAGATGGCAGATTTGGTGGCCATCAACCTGTTGATTAGGCGAAGTGTCTCTCGCGTCTGGAACTTTGAAAAGAAGTACAGACAGGGAGATGTATGGGGAGGGCAATTGCAGGGGGGGAGGAGGGAAATTCGCACTGGCGAAGACTGGACAAGCCTTTCTTACTCAAACTCCTTGCCAAAGGGTGGGGAATGGCTCGAAAATCATGGATACAGGTATCAGTGCACAGAAGCGGAGGGCTACCGTCCGCGGCGCAAGAAAATATCAAAACTTCGTGCGGGTGATCCAATCGCGAATTGCCTCAAAAGTGTTGTAAGGTCTACTGGTTACTCGAAAGCGTCAGGCAACCCAAAAAGACTGAAAGCGGGCAAGTGGTGACGCGGGTTTCATAAACATGCTCAGTCAGACGGGCGGCATGTTACTGGCAGATCTCGGTGGACGGGGAGGGGGAGAATGGGTACAATAGTCTTGTTGCGGTGTGATAAAAGTTGCACCATTAAAGACTCAGACCGCGGGGAAAGGCTGAATCAAGAAAGTGAAAAAGCTGTGGAGGCCCAGTGAAAAGTCGGCGGGGCCGATTTGTTACCGCCGCTCCTTCAAAGGATCTGAGCCTTCGCTAACAAGTAAAATAGGGAGGGGTCGCTGGCATAGAACTGATCGAATATGCAAGTTACCCAAATAGAACTCGAATCAGAAAGCCGAGAGAGGGTTGGGGGGGGGGGGGGGGCTAATGCTAAAAAACCGGAACTTCATTTAAACATCATGAGACGGTTACGAAAAGGATCGATCCACGCATGATTGGAGAGCAGGAGGGAGCGACCAATCACAAAACAATCTGGCACTCCGAGAGGCCTACTTCGAAAATCGGCGGGGCAGATGAGATCACCCTCTCTGGGAAAATCGGAAGGTGATTCAGGGTCAAACTCTTCGTCTATCGAAAAAAGCGGAGGCTCAACTGGCGCGGAAAGAGTTCTCAAAATAAAAAACAAAGCATCGGGCCAACCGTGAGATATGAAGACAGCATTGCGCAAAGAAGCAAGGTTCGACGAGACTGGGAAACGATAGAAAAGAAGGCAGTTAGTCGGGGGAAAAAGAAAGCCACCTGGGTCGCTGTATCCCAAGGAAAGAAAATAAAGAATTCCATGTCAAACTCCATACAGGCCTGGGGGCTCAGGAGAAACCTTAGAGAAAAGGACGGCTGAAGCTAATAACCGAGTCGAGAGGATCGAACGGATTGGAGAACCTGATCGAGGGGGGGGGACCAACATCGAATGCGAGTACAGAAGGGCGGACTTACCCGCAGTCAAGGGAATAAAGGGGCAGAGGGAGACGCTCGAACACGAGTGGAAATCTCTTGGTTAGAATCGTGAAAACTCACAAACGCAAAATAAACAAAAAAAGAAAGCCCACACCGCGGGGAGCACACAGAGGAAGAAAGTTGATGGCTGTCGCTATTAGAAAAAAAAAAAATGTCAACTTTTTGGATAAGGACTTAGCGGGTAAAATAAAGTTCGAGCGCCAACAAACGGGTATTCACCGTCTGGGAAGGACAATTGTCAACGAAAAGATCTGGATCGAGAGGAGGAGGGCTCCTTAGACGTCGGGCAAAGCGGAGAAGGGAAGACGAAACAATTTCAAAGAATCAAAAACGAATGCGTGCGGCTGGAAATAAGCGCCAAGGAGATAATCAAGGGACAAAGGCGCTGACTTACATGAAAAAAGACAGAGCTGGGCCAGGGGGGGCGCACATCTCAAACACCACGGGGGCTATTGAGCAAACGGCAGCAGGAAAAAGGCAACTTGGCAAGAAGGGCGCAAGTGGGGAGGGACCAAAAACGACGCATCATCAAAACTTTCACACTTGGAGCATACCCCAGCGCTAAGGGGGGGATCGCGAAAGCATCGCAAATGTCCACTCGATCAGGGGAACAGGAATAAGAAAGTTTGGGCGACAAAGAGATGGAACCCAGGGGGTTCGACAGAGAACTCTATCATACATCGGCATTCAACGTGGGAGGTCGTCCATAAGAAAAGTAAACAAGTTTTTCGAGAGGGTTATCAAAAAAGTCTCTTGGAAACTCTAGTCGGAGTGAATTTACGCGGGGCGATCGCGAAGATTTGTAACACAGGCTTGGATGAGACGCTCAAGCGGTCGGACGGGGCGTAGGAAAAGGGGGCCAGGACCGCAGAAGTGGAGTTGGAGACCTATCAAAGGGGGGAAGAAGACTGCCCGTGAAGGGGGAGAAGACTCTCGGTTTGGAGACCTTGCCCACCAAAAAAGGCCACGTCCAGGGGGTCGTGGATAAAATGCTGTACCAAGGAGGATGAGGGATGGTTGCAGGGGGTAGCTTAAACGTAAGGGGAAAAGGAAGGGGAAACCGTGCGGGGGGCAAAGATCCCGAACTGACGGTGACAGATCAGCACAAAGGAGAAAACAAGGCGATGCCTTGGCCGTAAAAACCAAAAAAAAAACAGGGGTTGGGGAGCTGGAGCCCAAAGGGAATGAAGGTAAATAATCGTCGATAGGGGAGCGCAGTCCAGGGGCGGAAGGGCGTGCGCATAGCAAAAAAGTAAAAAAATCACCAGGCGAGAGGAAGCACCCCGAGAGAAATCGATCAGAGTGACTTGCGAGCGGGTCGGCGTCGTGTCTGATAAGGGGTTGATGGGTATAGAGAAGATGCTGAATGGCTGGGGAACGCAGGAAGGAAGATAAAGAATTACTTGGAATTACTCTCACGGAAATCGGAAGGTCAAAAAGAGGTCGCTCGGCGCGGAAACAACCAGTCTCAAAGGGGAGGGATCACGACAGACTGGCTTGGCCACGACAAACAGGGGAAGGGTAGATACAGGATCCAGAACCAGGGGAAAAATAGAAATAGGCTGAACTGCGAAAGAAAAGAAACGATGTCGAGACGGAGGGCTGTAACCCCCGTCACGCCCGTCAATCTCATGGAGAAGGGGGGGAAAAACAGCTAGAAACAAAAACGGCAAAATCAACACCATTTCTCACTATAACAAGGAAAAAATACGGTCAATCGAAGACGAAAAAG
>Ga0179593_1571497_pt1 | contig 14369 bp, 9 predicted proteins | sample CZODoug2_1_08_16_FD_185931 | JGI IMG/M metagenome (GOLD analysis project Ga0179593, IMG submission 185931) | Vadose zone soil fungal communities from Angelo Coast Range Reserve, California, USA - CZODoug2_1_08_16fungal (PacBio error correction) | ecosystem: Environmental > Terrestrial > Soil >...
GGGGCGCATAATCTTGAAGAAGAAGTCATCAGGGGAATGACAAGGATTTTTCGAGCTTCTACTGATAAAAAATGGGTGTTCGCGCAACGCGTGGGACTGGTCCGGAAGATCAAGGCCGAGCGTCAAAAAAAGATCGGTAAAAGTCAATGCCTGGCAGCCAATAACAGACGATTGCTGCCGGTGGTAACGAGGGCATCAGAGGCCTCTTCAGCCACTTAATCAAAAAAAGCAGGATAGGGGAGGTAGGGGAGGAGAGAGTCGCTGATGAGGGTTTCAGGAGGCAAAGGCAAGAGGGATGGGGGGATCTGGTACACGCCGTCTCAATGTTGAGCGGGCCGCTCGGGAAAGAAACAGGTTGCACTAGACTACGAAAGAAGAGAGCCACGGGGGGAAAGGGGGAACCGCCAGTAGAATCCGAACAAAATCCGCGGGATGGGGGGGGAAAGTATGAAGAAAGCAAGAATGTAGGGGGGAAATTGTAAATTCGGGGTTCCTGAGATGAACGGGGATCTACTGGTTCTCGGCTCATAATGCAAAGAGGTACGAAAGACTAAGAAAGAAGCTGGGGCGCAAAGTGGCGGAGAAAATCTTTTCTCATGGTTAACGATAACGAGAAGAGACAGGCCGATAATTCTAACCAGCTACGTTTGGGAACCTCGGGGTGTCTTCCATTAAAACGTCCACATCTTGGTGTAGGGGGAGCTGGCGGGATCCGGGGACGCTTTAACGATTGAACATTGCATTCGGTAGGTTGAGACGCCAATGAACCATCTGAGGAAGTAGTCGGGGTGATCAGGTGCGTCTGGAAGGAGATCAATGGGGGGGAGAACCAGAAGCAAATTGAGTTAATGAAGGCGTGCGCGATTGGCTTTAGGACTAATACACTGGACTTCCATTCTGAAAAGGGAGCGTTTTACGGGGGCTTCTGACAAATTACTAAGACGTACTCGTCTCGGAGGCTCTGGACTCTGAAATGCCAGGGAAAAACACAATTTCACGTTAAACCAATGAGCGAAAGAAGGGGGGGGTGGTGACGGTACGAGCAGAGGAAGAACGCAGCATTCTTAGCAGGCGAGAGGCATTGCCCAGGAAAAAAAAAACAAGAAGCCTTCCGACCGAAGGGGTCATGGGGTTGCAGGCTTTTAAATCAGAGAAAGAACATTACTGTCCACAGGTCCCTCCGATCCAGTCCTGTAGAGATAAGGGAAGGTTAATGTCAAATATCGAGGTAAAGAAGGTGAAGGCTTTGAACGAGGAGCACAGACGCAAGGAGCAGGCTACTGGGGGTTCGGGAACCTGGGGTGGAGTAATACAAAAGGAACGGAACCTCATCAGGGGACCGTTCTTCTAGCGCCTGATGTTCACTGGGGGGGGGGCCAGAAAGCCAATGGAAATATAAAAAAAATAGGGACATAATAATCGCCTTTAGAATCGCAAGGGGAAGGGTTTTCACGGTGTGCTAACGAAGTGATCATGGTTACTGGAAAAAAGCGGTATCCCCACCGCCACATACAAAATGGTTCCGAAGAAAATGTTGGAGAGGGGAAGTTCTTCTTCGGGGGAAAAACGAAGAACGCGGGGTGCAAGCTGCCACAGGAAAATTTGACAAATTACAATAAGGTAGGGAACGGGGGGGGAATACCCGTGTCCATGTTAAGGAAAATTATCACAAGAGGTCTAGAAACAGGGAAATCACTAAAGGGCGTTCCTGTTGGTCCGACAGTAGACAGTTGCTTAAGATATGGTTCAAACAAGCCTGGCAGGATCGGTTTGTACGAATCACTCCATCTGACTGCGGGGACTCAGGGAGGACTGGGTAAAATCTTCCAAGGGGAGAGTGGAGATTCACAAAAAGGAACAGCAAACTATCCATTTAAAAACTGACCAGCCTTGGGGTTCCAGAGAAGCAGCGTGTTGGGAGACGGTAAAAGTCGAGCACGTGACGCTTCAATTGGGACAGAAAAAAAGGCAGCGTGAAGGCAGGCAGAGAAGAGCCGAAAAAAGTTGTTGGGGGACTAAAAGGCAAATATCCAAAGGAACACGAGGAGGGAAGCAGGGTTAATACCTTAGCGGGCAAAAGAGGGAAAAAGGAGGTTTAATCGACTCATATAATCAAAATTCAAGAAGGAGGGGATTCAGGGACTTACACTAGAAAGAACCTTGTTCTTCAATACTCCCCTTCCGTTGAGACAGAGGAGGAATTCAATTATACCGGCCAAAAGGCTGTGAAGTTCTTTAGGGTCAAAGGGCGTAACTGGTGGGGAAACCTGCTAAAGGACTCTCAAAAAGACGCTTGGGGCGACACTACTAAGGGCCTCAGATAGCGTACGAAGGCCCAATGAATCTCTAACAACACCAAAGGTAGAAAATATATTCCACGGCATTGGGGAAATAGACGGCATACGCAGAAGGGGTGCTCGAACACAAGGGGACAGTAGTGGAATCACACGCGGACGAGGGGAACGGAAAGAAGCACAGTGAAGAAAACGCCAAACGTGTTGTAAGCCTCCCAGAGGAGGCCTCTGTAGAAGGAAGGAAAGAATGTTGAGAAAGGAAGTTTGTTCAGAAAGCCATAGCTACAGGTAAGTCAACTTCAAACATGCAGGGGGGGTCTCAAGTAGGCTGTACCAAAAGTTGGACTTGGGGACTGGGAAGCGCTTAGTAGAGGGGGGCACGGGGGATCTCTGGATGTGAAGTGAAAAAGCGAGAGGAAAGACCTGTCGCGGATCAAGAGGGGGAACCGAGGCCCTTCGATTTGTCGCTCAGCGGGAAAGTTTCGCGCTGCGAGCAAGATGTCAGAAATGAATCTCTGGGGTCAAAACAAAGATGTCGGGAAATGATCTGTCTCTGGGGGCCTTGGGCATGTTTGAATTTTTTGGTAGCGACTCAAGGGCGATTATATGGTTTCCCTTGCCAGGGTAAATAACGGTTGGAAAAAGCGGGGAAAGGAGGGTTAACCACTATCCTTACCTATGAGAAAGCGATTTGCTATAGGGACAAAGCGGGAGGAGGCCTCCTTACTAAAGGATCCTTCGTGGCAGCTTTTGGAGGGAAGTATGTTACGAGGAGGACATGTAAAAGACAAAAGGGGAGTGAGTTTGGGGAAAGGGGGAATGGTGACCCTTATTTCAAATTGTGGGGGGGGACAGGCGTGGGGGCACTTTACCCATAGGCTGTAGGCTTTCAAGCAAAAAGAAATGAATCCAAACAGGAGGGAACAATTTGGGGGTGGGAAGGGCTATCCCCGAGTTCTTGACGAAGTTGAAAGGAAGAGACAAGGGGTACGAAGAAAAAAAAAAAAACTTTGCTCAAAGCTGGGAAGATCGATGGCGGGGCATTGTTTGTTGTTTCTGAAACTTGGCTGGCACTCTTGAAAACAAGAGTGCCCATGAAGATCTCGCCGGAAGCGAGACCGCGGGAAAGTATTGAGGGAAAAAGGGCTCAAACAGTCTTGCTGTTGCGCTCTCAAGGGGGGGGGGAAAAAAAACCATCTAAGGGGGAAAAAATAAACAAGGAACCGGAAAAGGAAAGCTTACTCACAAGGACCAAGGGTTATTCTTCGGGGGAGAATTTGATGGTCCTGGAGTAAGGTAGAGCGATCCACCTCAACAATACGGGGTGCCCCAAAAAACAGATTTTGGGCGTCGGAGGCCGAGATCAAATCAAGAAAGGGGGGATTCTCTTGAGGGGGAGACGGACGTAAAGTATAACGTTTAAGGGGGTTGGAAAAAAGGAATTTGAAACTTTCTGAGCGGCAGCGTATCACAGAGCCCCTTGTTGAACCTCTCATCAAAGAAAACTAAGAAGGCCTGTGGACGATTTAATGGAGGCTCAGAAAAATTAAGAACTCCTGCAGAAAGAATGGAATAAATAAATAAGAAGCTCACTCAGAGGAAAGAGTATAAAAGCTTTATCTCAACAGAAAAACACAACTTCTCCGGGAAAAAGAGATCCCTAGCAACAAGATGGTAAGGAAGAGGAATTTAGTCTAAAAGAGAATAGACTTTCACTGAATTTAGCTGGTCTTGCGATGACCAAAAGGACAATCAGAAACCATTTGGAAAGAAGAGGGGGGGGGGTGGGGGGTTCCTGAACCGCCTCGACCATCAAGCGGGCGTGAGAAAAGGGTGCGCCTTCAGGGTATGGGATTGAGGAATCAGAGAGAGGAACGCCGCAAAGCAAGAAACCTTCTACGATGCGTGAGTTACCGGGAGAATGATAGGGGGCCGACCGGTCTGGTCTGAGTGAGGAAGGGGGAATTCAGGGAGAGGACCCTGGTAAATAAGTACACAAAATTTTGAGATCGGGTAGAGAAACAAATGACCCTGGAAAGGGGAGGTTGCGGGGGCTCGGAGGTACCTAGATTTCGAAAAAAGGAAATTGTAATAAATTATTTGGTCTGAGGGAATCGGAGAACAATGAATGGAGAATCAGAGGCAGAAAAATGATTTCAAATGGCTGAACGAAAAAATCCACATAACTCGGCCCCATCTGAGTCATTACTAAGACTAAAGCGGATCGCTATCATCCATGGCGACTAGGGTTGATTGATTAAGGCTAGAAGAGCTGCAACCAACCGTCAGAAGAAGGTAATTAGGACGGGGGATGCCAGGCATAGTGGAAGACAAACCTATTTCATGTACGTCCTCGGCCAAAGGCAATGAATGGAGGGCAAGGAAATAAACGCTTTGCAACCAAACGGAGGGTTGAGAAGCCGCTGAAAATCAAATTCATCGTTTGGGCTGGGGCGCAAAAAGATCAGAAAGGGATGCATGGTCAGAGTCTGCGTGCGAAATGTATCCGATCTAAAAAAAACGGAAAGGAAAGAAAATTGTTCGAATGCTAAATCCAATATTTCTTTTTCAGAAACGATGACTTGAGAGCGGGAGGGAAATCAGAAAGGGTGGCAAAAAGAAGTTCGGGGGAGGCGGCATCAGGGGGAGGCCGATTGCGGGACCGGAAAAAGAGAAAAGACAAGGTCCATTCCTTTCAGAAACACAGTCCAGACTAACAATCATTTTCGAGCAGGGGGGAACTAGGAGGGTCAAATCAACATCATAACCCTCTGAGGGCAAAAAGGGGTGGATTCGGGGAAGCCGGGGAAAGACACTAGGCAATAGAGGGAAGTGGATCTTTCCACGCCGGGGAGTCGTTCAGCTGGACACGACTGCTGTTTCGAGGAATCGATACGAAACTCTATCTCCACCGGAAAATGGGTCTTCACTTTAAGGGGGCAAAAGAGGGAGAAGAGAAAAACGCAAGGACAGCCCCAAGCCCGTCACCAGTAAGAAAGAGGAATAAAAGTTTGGGGTAAGGGGAAAGGAAAAGAACCGGTGCAGACATTGCACAACTAGAGAGGATTTTACGTCAGATGACAGAGGGTGTATACTCAAGAGATCAGGTTGTCCATTCAGGAATGATGTCGGGAGTGACGATCACGCTCAAGAACGTCAAAAAGGGAGCTGAGGATCAGGCCAGCCAGCCGTTGACTTCTGGACGTCCTGAAACTTCCAAACCGGACTACGTGAACATTGATTTGGAGGCTGTCAAACCAGGAATCTTTTAAACTCACCAAATGCTAAGGAGGGAAGAGAGTTGTCACGATCATCAACTCGAGAAGTCAAAGGATCGGGGGATTCGAGCGTTCGCTAAAATCCTGGAGCGAAATCCAGGAACTCGCAGAGCCGTGGTGAAGGGAGGCGTGAAAAAAAGAGTTATTTCAAGCAATGCGACGAATCCAGGAAAAGGGAAAGCGAAGTGCGACAGAGGCGAAAAAAGAGCCTGTCTTTTGGAAGTCGGCCAGGCGAACTCGGCGGCCGTAAGGCAAAGAGGAGGGCGACATAAAGGTTTCGGGGGAAAAAAAAAACCTCAGTGGAAATAAAATTTTTAAAGTACAGACTCTTCTCACCACAATCTTCGGAGTCGAGGGAAGGAGGGCCGCGACCTAAAAAAATCCTGCAAAAAACGAAGAATGGGGAAGTGCTGGGGACGGGAGCCGCAGTTTGGTATTTGAGACTAAGAAACTGAACAAGGGAAGGAAGCCATTCTGGAGAAGGGGAAAAAATTGAATGGGTCGAAACTTAGAAAAATGGCTTTTAAGGCGGAAACGAGCGAAAAAAACACGAAGGGAGGACTAGTTCGGGGAACTTGGGACATCAAAACCACAAAGGTCAAAAACTCGCGTCCACGAGGCGCCGAATGGGGGAAAAAGGGGTTGGGCCAGAAAAAGGGGAACAAGCCACAGAGAAACAACCAACTTGGAAAAAGAATGAAAGTGTCCTTCATTCAGGCGCAGTGGAGGGGGGTGGTCGTAACAGGGGGGGTGCGGACTCAATGACTTTAAACGCGTTCGGAGGTAAAACGTAGCCCAGCAAAAACATACAACCAAGGGGGAAAGAATCAGGAGACACGTAACGGGAAAGGGTCCAGACCTCCAGCCCTTTAACGTGCGCAAGAGGGGGAAAAGTTAGGGAAAAAATACGGTCAAAGGATTGTTGACTCAATCAAAGAAAACCGCGTGGAAACTGAATCGGAAAAGGCATACAATAAAACATCTAAAAAGAGAGTGATCAGTTTCAGGGAAGAATATACAGGGTGACCTCGAATTTGATCCATCCGCTGGGACGAACAGAAGCTGCTTCCTTCTTGAAAAGACTCGATTTCCAGCGCCGAGGGGGAGAAGAAAGCCCAACAAAAAGGCAAAAAAGAGCCAGACGCCACGACCATTTGGGGGGTGAAACGCTCAGTCTGAATGAGGGCAACTCTCAGAAAAACGACAAAAAAAAAAAAGGCCCTTTTATAAAGAAGTGAGACTCTCGTACAGGGTAGACCTCGAAGGACGAGAAAGAAACGATCCAAAGGAACACAAGAAGCAAGGTAGGGCGCGGCCCGCCCCAAGGCAAGGTTTGGTTCAATCGAAAGAAATAGATACCCATCGGGGAAAAGGGGGGGAAAAAGGAAAAAAAAAGGGGGGCAGAATCAGGAGGTCTTGGTATACGCCGGGAGGGAGGAAAAAAGGCATTTCTGTATTCAGAGGAAAGAGAGTTGAGCAAAGTATTCGAGGTTGCGACGATCGGCCAGGGAAAAAAATCAGCTAAGCGGTTTATGCAGTTCACGACACTGGTGGGGGAAGCAAAATTAGCGTCGAAGTCTCTGGACCAAAAATAAAGGAAGTATCTAAAAGAGGGAGATGAAGAAAAGATTCCAAGGGGCGGCAGACGAAGATTCTGGAGGCCAACCACCCTTTTTCTTCGTGACGGAGAAGCTTATGCAAGCGGGGGCCGAGCAAGCTGGACTAACTCCAAAGTTGTTGACGCAGAAGAAATGGTAGTGGGAAAACTCCTCTTGGTGTCTTGCAACTGGGTGAAAAGGGGTTAGGGGGAAGATGCTGGGCCCCTTCATTAAATATGCCGGGGGAAAGACAGTGGGGTCATGAGTTCTCTTGACAAAAAAACCAACTTTGAAGGCATCTGGGATCTAACTGAAATTAGTCCGGAGGGGGGGGGGGGAAGTGGGGGGAGGTGAAAGCTTCCAAAACTGGAAAAGTCAGAAAAGGACTGCTTTACATTTTAGAAGCGGAAAAAAAATTAGCGTGGGCTGCTCTTTGACGCTCAATGGCTTACTGGGAGGCGCAGAAAAAAGCAGCGGGAGCGGGTGAATTCAACCGATGGCGTTTGCACTCTGGAGGGATGTGCTTTGAGGGTGTTGTGAGCTGAGAGCACGCTGGCAAGTTAAAAAGTCCGGCTGTTCGCGTCGGAGCAGAACAGAACTGCTGGGCCACGAAACAGAAGGGGGGGCTGCGCTTGGGAAAGAAACAAAAGGTACCCGAGCGAAGCAGAAAGGGCTCTTGTTTTCTCGGGACCCGAAAGGGGTACGGCATTGAAGGCCTCACCGTTGATTTATGTTGCAAAAAGTTCAGAAGGGTACCGGTTTTGGACAATGGGTGAATTGAGCCGGGTTGGGAATGTGCGCAGGTTCCTAGGGGAGGCAAATCCACTTACGTTACTGTTTGGACTAGCTTCCAAAAGAGATGAAAATTTTTTTTATTGGGGGCTGGGGGGACAGAGCGACCCTGGGGTTCGACGTCCATTGCAAAAACGGCGCTATTAAAAAACAAATAAAGGTCTGGTTCGGGTGCTCTTCTGTCAGTTCTTCACTAGGGGGGGGGTTTTTGGGGGGGGTACACTCGTCTTGACAAAACATGGGACACGGCCATTAAGGCCGAAGAACCAGCGGGAGACAACGAGGGGGAAATTTTAATTGAGTCATTCCAAACAGGAAAAAAACTCTGCGGGGAGGGGCGCTTTCAAAAAGGAAAAACTCAGTTGCTCGAGTAAAACAAGAGTCTACTCAAGAAAAACTCGAAGTAATACGAATTGGATCGGGAGTTTGATGTAAAGTAACGGAAAAAATAGGGAAAGATCTCAAAAAAGTGAAAGAGGACTACTGACCGAAGTAGGGAGTGCCTTAGTGGGGGGGGGGAATCGAAGCAACGCGGAAGGCGGGGATGGAGGGCCAGCTGAGGCCAACAGGGCCGGTAAACCAAATGTGAAAGGGGTTTCCCGTGAAATTGAATGGGAGGGAACGGAAAAACGGGGCGCCGGGGGAAAGGACCTTGGGGGGAAGCTCGAAAAGACAGCTGAGGAGGGTGGGCGGAAAGAACATGAGGTCGAGGCCAAAAGGCAAAAAGCAAGGAGAAGTTTCTCTGAGCATTGGAGCAGGATAAAGAGAACGGTAAATAAACAAAGTCACAAAAGAGGGCGAGGCGACCTACAATTATGAAAAAACTCGCAGCTAGATCCCGACACACGCCTGGCAGGAGAGGAGGGGGGGGGCATAGGGATAAAGACGCTGTCAAGAAGATTGGTTCAAAAGCAAGTGAGGAAAATGGCCAGATGGGCTCCAACCCCAAAGAATTGTGAAAAGTTTGGCCCGGCGTCAGGGAATCAGGAAAACTTCTCTGGGGAGGGTCGATGGAGAAGGAAGTGGTGGCTTTAGCGTCCAAGACAACGCAGAATCAGGGGAAGGGCTCGGTAAGAGATTAAAAGGACCAGCGGGAGGAGGACCGGTCGTATGTGAGTGGAGAGACGCGTTCCACTAAAAGACAGACAAACTTTTAGAATGGGAACAAAGGACCGGCTTGGGGCTGGGCGCGGCGCAGGAGATCGAAAGTGAAATGCACGGAATACAATTTGGGAGACGAGCGTATCATTAAACGCCTATCCAGCGCTGTCCGGGAACGCGTGGAAACTGACCTTAAACAAAGATGCTGGTTTGAAGAAAAGGCATCCAACTAGATATCATCCAGGGACTGGTGTGAGTGTTGAAGGATTGACGCCAGGGCGCGACAGGACAAAACTGCGAATTGAAGTGTTCGGGGATGGAGGGTAAGTCATGTGACGGAGTGGAGGGCAAATAAGATTCATCGAGTACACTTCCTGAATCTGAACGGTCAAGGGAAACAGCGGTTGGAGGCGGCCACCAACGATGGACTAAAATCATACCCTCCTAAAAAGGACTCGTGTCTTGGACTCAACAAAAAACAGTCAGATGAGTAAGTTCTTCTGCAGAAAAGAAAGGATTCTCTAGACACGGAGGGGGGGAAAAGAGGGAAAAAGATCCATTTCGACATGAAGCAAAAATTCTCTGCCTCCGCCGGATGATGGCGTTTAGATAAAAGAAAAAGAAAGACTTTTGAGCGCTTGGTGATGAATCAAAACCCTTTGGGGGGCCCGCATGGGTGACCGCCCTTAATAAAGATACAGTCCGGGGGCTTTCTAAGGCAAATAGGATGTGCCATCGTAGGCCTGAACAACGTCAAGGAGAATAAATCATTTCGCCTGGTTTACGCTCGGTGACAAGGAAAGAGGAAAAAAGACAGGAAACAATCAATACCCTCTGATTTCAAAACATATAAGGGAACGGGTTCGAGAAACAGGGGAACAGCAATGGTGCCTATTTGAACATTTGGAGAGCCAAAAAAGAGGTTAGAGCCGATGGCTGGACGCTATTTGAAAGGCTGACTAGCCAGGGTCTGACCGTGATGGGGACAAACCATGCGAAAAAGCGAGATTCGCGAGAGATAGCACAAAAACCCAGTAAGAGTGATAAGAAAAAGTTTTGGCCTTGAGATGCCAGGCAAGGGTGACGCAGATCTCTACTTTCTCTCATCATGCGCGCGTAATCGAGAGCAATCAGAGAAGGTTGCAATCTGGAAATTGGCCGAAATTGAAGAAAATCCGCTAAGTAAACATGAGAAAAAAAACTAGACAGAGCTGCCGCCCTGTTCTTGTCTAGGGGCCTGACCTTCCAAAGACAAGTGTGGGGGATGGATGGAAGAAAAGTGTATAAAGAAATTGAATGAAGCAGGCTATAGTGAACTTACGCTCAAAAAAATGAAAAATGTAAGGAGGGATTGAGGCCGGGGATGACGAATAAAAAAGGGGGGGACGGAGATTCCATTAGCGCTAGAAGCCTGTTGTGAAGAAGTTGAGAGTTAAAGGGGGATTTAGAAGCTCAAATTCTACTAGCCCACTTGAATGCCAGGAGAGGACGGTGGCAGAGATTTAATATTTCGCCAAGGACTATGCCGGGGAAGAGTCTAAAAAAATTTCTCTGGGCGTCAAAGAGGCGTCAGGAAAGACCGGTTCAAAAGGTAAAAAGGGGAAAACCCCATGTCAAGTTAAGGGGGAAGAAAGGTGTATGCAGGTCCGAGCAAAATCAGGGAGCTGGAGACCAAACATCCCGACCTCCGTATTTTCCGCGCAATTGGGGCTGGGGATCACCAATGGGTCGATTTGCCAGACTGGACAACATGCAAATAAGGGAGTATGGGAAATTTCGAGAATTTGGCGATCAGAGAGGGTGGCAAATGGTACAATGCGTTTGAAAAAAAACCATCAGGGGGAAGGTGGCAGTCATGTCTGTAAGTGATAATCAGGGGGGGAAATGAAAAAAAAGAGAGTACAGCGTGCGGGGAAGTGGCGAGCGAAATGGAAACGGTAAGGTGTTGGCCATGAGAGGAAAATTTACAGAGAAAAACAAAAAAACAGGCCGAAGGCAAGGTCAGAAAGCGACCCAGTTCGGTTCGGGGTAACAATCGCAAAGGGGAGGTCTCCCTTCATTACCTCAAACTCGGTCGAACGGGGGGAACCCGCCAAGAAACAATTTGTTCCGGATCAAATGGGGTTGGACGCCGACTTAAAGAATAAACCGAAAGCCAGCGGGGAAGGGACGCAAAACAACTCTAAGGACAAAGTTTACCAATAACGCAGGAGGAAAAGTTTTTCGCAATCAAACACCGCGTATGGACAGGGACAATGCTTAAGTACCCATAATTCAGTCAGAAAACCAGGCTCACACGGATCAGGTCTCTGGGAAGAAAAGTGGGGGCCTAAAAGGGTCAATCTCCCGAAGCGTCAGGATAGGGTGAATGACCAAGAAAGAAAGGAACTGCGTTCCTTCTCAGCTATGTAAGCTGACGGGAAAAGCGTTCCGGAGAATAAAAGAATGAACCTCACAGTGCCCAAAAACATCGAAAGAGGAGAGGTCTAACAAGGAAGGTTTTGAAGCATCCTCTTCGCTCAACCAAAAGCGCATCACCTGGCGTCAAGATGCAACAACGCGGTAAGCTGTAGACAGGGAGTACGGCGATATACCGAGCCAGTTTTGAAAACTCCAAACACAGGGGGGGGGACAGCAGGGTAAGGGAGGCCCCGATGCCAAAGTCCATTGTTTTACTGAAAGGGAGAAGAGAAAGCGGGGCTGGGAGAAAGGTGCCGGGGAAACGCGAGCTGGTGCTGCATCTAAAATGATGGATCAGGGCTTTTAATTCAGATACAGCGGCACAGTCGCTTGGGGAAGGAGAAAAAAATGTAGGTTAGGGTAACTGTTGCGCCAGGGCTCGGCCAGGCAATACGCAAAGAGGAGAGGACCAACGACAGGGGGGGGGGGCAAGAATAGCAAAACTGCGTCTGCCGGACTGGCCCAAAATGCACGTGGAATCTCTCTCACAACACAGAGATTCAAAGCTTGGGCGAGACTGAATATATATTTGGTGGGACCACCACCAAAGTGGAAAGAAAAACTGCGGTGCGAGAAAAATGCGGACGGCGTCACAGTTACAAGAAATCCGCCACAGTTTTGAACAAGCCTTAAGGGAGGTCCAAGGTTCTCAAAAGGAAAAAGGTATTAACAATCCGGTAAACTGGAAAAGGCTGTAGCAGATAGGTTCTCTCTAGTTGCAAACAAGGGGACAAAGTTGGGAATCGGTGGGAATCTCAGAGGACCAGGGACGCAGGGGGGACACGGGGGGTCAGGAGGTTCCTTCGTTCGGGAGACAGAAGCTATTCGAGAAAGGGTCCTACAGCAAAAGGCGCACTTAGCGGTTGGGTTTCTGAATCTTGAACGCGCAGCTGGGGTAAAAAGCCGAAGCTCTGAGAGAGAAAAACAGGGGGATGTTACTTAAAAGAAAGTTAGGCTCTTTTGTCCTAGTTTTTTGGGTTGGTGAAAAAGGTTCGAAGAAGCAAAGAGACTCTGAGGTCACCCAGCCGCTGGAAATCGTCGAGCGCAGAAAGGGCTTTCTGTAGACAATCAACAACCTGGCTTTGATAGGGGGGGAACACGGGGGACGCGGAGTCGAAATTCTCCTAGTTGGAGAAGAATTAGAAGGAGGTAGATAGATGGAAGCCATCCGCGTTGGACAACCGGAAATGGTCAGGAAAAAAAAAGGTCCGGAAGTGAAAGCTTGGTGCCACTTTACCAAAAGAGGCAGGTATGGCGAAAATGTTGTCCACGAAGGTCCCAACCAATTTATCTAGAAACGGGGTTCTAAGGGTACAGCCCCGGAGGGAAACTTCATTGATAAAACGGAGCTACGAAAACTTCTCAGGGGGGAAAGAAAGAATGTGAGCATTCTGGCCTTCTGCAGGTTTGGTTTTTTCTCTGCTAAAAAAACTTTACCTGACAAACAAGTTTTGTTACAACGTTCGGACGGAAAAGGGGGGGGGAAACTAGGAGCCAGCTGAAATTTTGATGCAAGTTCCCGAACAGTCAACACATAGAGATCAAAAGGACCCGAGGTGCAGCGAAAAAACTCATACAAGAAGATCTGAGAAAGCTCCCGAAAATGGGAAGGAGGAGTCATGGAGTGGAATCCTTGAAAGAAAAAAAGGCGTGATGAAAGAAAAACCCAAAAAACATCCTCGCGGATACGAGGCCGTGGAGTAGAGAGAACTCTAGACAAAAGGGAATTTGTTCTGGGGCGGCTGTAAGAGGAGGTACCGAACTAGGGGTCACTAACAAGGAAAATGGGATTGGGAGTGAAATTTAAAAGTCAGGGAACTGAAAACAAACCGCGTTGACTGTGCTCCCTTCGCAGCACGTAAAAAACCGTCAGGGTAATGGGTAGCGATGGAAAAGAATGCGTCGCGCAAGAAAAAAAAAAAGCCCTTTCAGACGTTTCTGATCGCATCATGGAACTCAAACCTTCGAACTCTCTAACCACGGCTCTCCGAAAAGGCCTCGCAAAGACCGCGAAGGGAGATATCCCAAACTAAGCCTCCTGTTAAATGCTCTCGATGATTGATCGGAAACCAAATAAATAAAGGAAGGACGCTGTAATAGGTTTGCAAGTAAATAAAGCGGCCAAGATGCGACCGCCAGACGCAAAATAAAAGAAGCGGGTTTGTTTTCCAGCCGACTCTAGAACGGCCTGGGGGAAGAAGCTGCTTACGTGGCTCGGGAAGAGTGGAGAAGGGAAGGGCAATCTACTGAAACGTCAAAGGGGAAGGGGAACTGGGGCGGACGGAGGAATTACCGCGACGAAAATAGGTCCTACGGCGATATAGGGAATGCGCGGCATTCACCCACTGAAGACAAGTAAAACTTTTTCTTTCCAGAAACGGAAACGCGGACTGTTCTGGGGGAGGGCTATCCCTTCTCCGATCATGGTCGGAAAGGCCGTTCCTCACCATTTCCAGGGGGGCTCGGGGGGAGTATTGCTGAGCTCCTAGCACAGCGGAGGGCTCTTAAAAAGACCGTTAAACAACATAAAAAAGCAGGGAAATCTGCGTTAGGGGAAAACCCATACGCGAATAGGAGACATCCATCAAGAAGAGGTTATGAGTGATATTAGTCAGGGCCATGAATCTGCGCACCGGCTCCAAACGACTTTCATGGGGATTCTGATTTGGCGTGGAGGGAATTAAGAGTCCTCAGCCGATGGGGGGGAAGAACGGAAAAAAGGCCTTCTCAGTCAGGCACGGAATCGAAAAGCGTCGCAGAAACGTGGCGCTGTGATTTCAGCGAAAATCAAAGTAAATCGGGGGCGCGCACATTCAAGACAACCCGCGCAGGAACTGCAAGAATGG
>Ga0179593_1651954_pt1 | contig 14369 bp, 17 predicted proteins | sample CZODoug2_1_08_16_FD_185931 | JGI IMG/M metagenome (GOLD analysis project Ga0179593, IMG submission 185931) | Vadose zone soil fungal communities from Angelo Coast Range Reserve, California, USA - CZODoug2_1_08_16fungal (PacBio error correction) | ecosystem: Environmental > Terrestrial > Soil >...
AAGGGGCAAAAGCAACAATAGCCGGGGGACAGTCCCCGGCTAACTGAGTCCATTAAGCCCCTCTCAAGGGCTAATGAAAAGTCCGGGAAGGGAAAAAATCGGCCAGGGAAGAGTAAGGCTTCAACACTCTTCTTAGTGTTCTTTTTAAAAGAAAAACGCAAAAAGAGGTCAAAAGGGACCCACTACCATATTAACGATGACGGGGCAGGAGGAAACACTTCGGAAAACTCTCGGAGGGAAACGGACTTACGAACAGAACACCCTTCAAGAGGGCAACGAAAGACAGGGTATTCGCCAGATCCCAAAAGAAAAAGATTTGCGAATCAGTTGCGGAAAGGAAAGGTGTGAGGAGGGAGAGCTGTTAACAAGTTTCGAATCTAACACTTACTCCGAAGGTGTTTGGACGGCCTAAGAGATAGAGCAATTCATGTCAAAAGGTAAAAGAGCGTAGACAGGCTTCATCCGGCGTCTTCCACATGGGGCAGAATTTTGTGTGGAGAGATTTATTCAGAGAGGGGGTTGGCCTTTGCTATGTCTCAAGGGAAGGTTGGGGGGTTGATGGTTGGAAGAGGAGAACTGAAAGAAAGACTCAAGATCAGATAAATAAAAAAAAAAAACAGATTTCACCCCCTGAGGGTAAACTGCAGGGGAGCAAGAAGGAAAACATAATGTTGGGGATGTTTAGGAGCTTGAGGCTAGAGAAAAATTCAGAGGGGTCTGAGAATGCAAGGGCACCCTTCTAGGGTTAATTTACCAGAACTAGGAAAATCCTCCTTAGAATCAGAGGACAAATTTGCCAGGCAAGAATTGCACTGATCGAGGAGAAAGGTTGGGGTTTCGTCCAAGGAGGACTTGTCGGCCAATGATGGCCTGTCCCGGCGCCCCGCCGACTCCACCGGCAGGGATCGGGAAAAACCACGCGCCACGCGCTGATAATGGCCGCCGAAGATGTTGCCTCAAGGATGGCCCTAGTTGAGAAGGCAGGCGGACTTTACATCCTGGAACTAAAGGATCCTGGGAGAAACCGGTTGGAGGGGAGGCTTTGAAGGGTCATGGGGGATAAACAGCGAGGGCAAACCATGACTAAGGTTAAATCAGGTATCGGGAAAGTACATACGGGCAAAGACAGAGCACGATCATCCGCTGGTTTGGAAAGGAAGAGCCACGCGTCTTACAAAAAAGCTTCGCGGTATTCCAAGAAGACTGAGAGGGGGGGGAGTTGTAAAATCGAAGAGGCAATGTCTTGGTGGGGGTATGGGTCCACGGACTTCAGTTGGTCATCGTTTCATGGAAAGGTTAAAAAAAATGCCGGGATGAGTCGAATCTCTTCGCAATGAGGGGGGTCGGGAAGAAGACATGAGCGGCTGATTGAATAAGGGGGGGGGGCAAGGGGGGAAGAGTAGACGTGTAATTTGAAAGATGTTGGAGCAAAGGAGAATTTGAAGACGTCAAAGGAGGGGACGGCCGGTCAGGGATGGGGGGCAAGCAGCTTTTAAAGGGCGATGATCAAGAAGATGGGTAGAAAACCTAGAGTGATTCTCGCTTTCAGTTCCTTCGATAGGTGGGGATAAGAAGATTGGAAAGAGCCACCATCCTCAGTTTGGTTAAGGGGTGAAAAGACTCCGATGATTAACTTCTATTCCTGGCCGCATTGGTGTGGGGGGGAAGCTAAACGCGACTAGGATGGAGAAGAGGGAAATAGACCATTTTGTGTTGTAAGTAGGGGGGGTGGGCCCTGGGGCTGCTGCGTGTCTATAGAGGAGGGGTTTCGTGGGCGCGCAAGATGAACCACGAGGGAGAAATATCATACTCGGAGTAGGGCATGTATGTGGGGTTTAGGGGAATCCACAAACCGGGATTCTTCTAGAGAAAATAACGTCGTTTTCGTCATCGACGTGCAAGTGCGAGAAAAGAATTCCACGGTTAGGAAGAGAACTCATTGAGTTGACTCGAAGGCAGCTCCGTCCGAAGGGGCAACCAGCCAATGACGTGAAAGTCCTGAGGGAGTTGAAGGAGAGTTTGCAACGGTTTCCTACGTAAAGTAAGGCGTTGTATTGAGCACTCTGAAGGATATGAGGGGGCTCTGAAGGCCTACCGATTAAGGGGGAGAACTGCACTAGAGACCTTACATTATCTGGAAGGGGGAACAAAACACGCTCAGGTAGAGGTGAATGTAATACTGGCAATAGATTACTTTCTGGGGAGTTTTATCCGATAAAGCCGAAATGGGGGTAACTTAAAGAGCATGTGCCTTCAGAAAAAAGGACTCGAGAGAGGCGGCTGTCCAGGGGAGAAAGAAGCCCTGCGAAACAAGATACGGACCCTGCTGGGGGGAGGTCATTTTGAAGGGACATGGCGCTATCTTTGGAAGAAAGAATGATTTGAACGCAGAACCGCAGTTTTTGTGATGGAAAACAAAAGGGAATTTTGAAAGGGCGGTGGAGGGCCGTGCCAAGGAGGAACTCAAGTACAGGAGTTCTCCTTCAGAAGGGCTCAGGTTCACGAAAGACATAGGATCGGAGGAACACGAGCAGAGCAGCATCGATGGAAGGAAAAAGGGATGGCATAGCCTGGGAGCGTGAATGCAGGGGGACGTTCGGACGGCGAGAATCGACATGACAGCGCCGGGCCATTGGCATGGGGCCTGGTAAGCGCAGACGATCTTCACGCTTCCTGACAACCCAGCAGTGACGTCGCACTGGATCACGAGCAGAAGAATCATGTTGTTCCGCCTCAGCTGAACTGGGGCATTAGAAGGAGTCATAATACCAGTAAAATAGTAACAGAAGGAAAGCTTATTGAGAGTATGACTATTTGAATTGCAAGGGATGGGGGGCGGGACTTGGCCCGGAGGAGGGGAAAAGGGTACAATAATTGAGACCCCTAGGTTAGGGGAAAGGAAACAAGCCAAGAACGCCTAAAAACACAACAAAGGGGGGAGAGATCGGGTGTTCACGAAATCGGGTGGAGAAAAAGTGGATGAAAAGAAGAAGCAAGAACTATGTCAGGAGAATAAGGCACAGTCAGTCCAGAACCCTCCTTCAATAGGAGTGCGGACGGTACGTTATTGGCTGAGGATTTCAGAGGGGGGGACACCCGGGAAGGAAATAGGAAGGAAAGAACCCGGGGGGGACTATGGGCTACGTGGGGTGCGGAACGGCACTGGCATGCAAGGAGGAAGGGAAGAATACGATACCGGCCTCTTTTACAGGGGATAATCTCCATCATCTAATAGGGGGGGGTTGGGGGGATGTTCCTACCAGTCCTGGCGGGGACAACGGGCCTCAAGGGGACACAAGGAGGCCAGACTTGCTAGCGCCAGGTTCCCCTAGGGGTCTTAAGAGGGTGGTCTCAAGATGAGAAGCTGACAAAACAGACATGCGGGGTTCCATGCAAAAAAAGAATACAATAAAAATTCTGTTACACGAAGAACAAAAAAGTCTGTGGCTTCCAGTCGTAAAGGATACAAAGTGCAACATGGTTAACATGAACCACGATAAAAAATTCAGGAGGGTCAACTAGCGCTAGGTTTTTTGGAGAGTCAAAGGCCGCTACTATAAAAGAAGTGAGGCACATTAGAATCGAGAAAAGATAGCAAAAAGGGAAATGATTACAAACGAACTCTTCGCTTAACTTTTGAAAAAGGAAAAATACTACTCGTGGAAGGGATAAGGGGAGAAGAAACTTTCGAACATGAGGTGATAACAGTAACTTCTGGGCAAGCGAGGTCGCGAAGAGTCATAGACAGAAAGGGGACGAGGACGTTGAGAGCACTCGACCACGTCCTCGTCTGTCTGCGGTGGTGCGGCTAAGGGAGGAATAGTGTGAAGGAGGGGAAAAAGATAAAAAGAGATCGAGGCCTTCGATGCAATCAAGCGCGGGGGTCAAAGTGTCTGAGAGAAAAGAGCACAGATGAGGAGGAAGAGAAAGAAACGGCAAAATAGGAAAGAAGCTCCGCAAGTGTAAAGGGGAGATGGTTGAAAAAGGATCAAGAAAACAAAAAAGCCGAAAAAGGAGGAGGAAAAGCATTAGGCCTCCCACAAGGTGTAGCTCAAAAAAATGGGGGTTAGAGACCATCTAGCAAAGAAAACTGGCAAAGCTATGGAAACACAAAGACGTGACTTCGGCAGACAAATTCGTGTAAGAATTTAGTAAAAAAACAAAAACAATAGGATCAGATGCTGAAAGCAAATGAGGACCTGAAAATATTCGGTGAAAACAAAAGGTCACGGATGATGGGCCGTATACACTATATCAACTGAGGGTTAGGACTAGGTGAGACAAATCCTTGGATAACAAGCGGGTCAGAGAACATGAATGATGCGCACCCCCGAATTCCAATCCTGGGCTGGGTCATAGAACCTAAGATGTGCTGTAAAGACAACAGGACTTCTAGCATACAGGTATCGAACAACCCCGCGGGTAGTAATTGAGCGTCGCCAAACAGGGAACGAGAGATAGATCGCCGCTTATGAAGAAGATAAAAGCAGACACAGAAAATGACGTACTCGAAATAAAGAAAACAATTAAGGCGCAAACAAAGGGAAAGGCCAAGAAGTTTTCTTGGGAGACAGCAAAAGATCCGTAGTAGAAAGAGGGTCGAGAAGAATCACCACCTGTCAGTGGATCGGCTGTGCAAAAGGCTGCCCAGTATCCAGAATGCTGAAGTGGGAGCTAGTTAAAGAGGGATGAGGGGTACAGGGTGCACAGCCCTTAATGCAAAGTTTCCGGCCCAATTTGGGGAAGAAGAAGAAAGTACCAGGGATGTGAAAGCCGGAAAGTCAGGAATTTCCGCCATCGGCAAGGCCGGGGAGATAGCCGTTCGGGGCGCCGACTTGAAAACGTCGAGAAGAAAGATTTTCGATAAGGGTGAGGAAGGAACTTCCACGCTCAGAAGGAAAAGCGGACGACACTCAGGGCTCCAATCGCAATGGGCAATGGTTCCGAGGAATTGGGTTAAAAATTGTATGAACCAATTGGAAACAGTTGAAAAGGAGGAACAACCGTCTCGATGGGGGGAAGAAAGGAGATTAAAATCGTATCAACGACATTGAATCAGTCAGCGAATTACCAAAAAAGACCCCCCAAAGCTGATGCTTCAGTGAAAAAATTTGCACTTGAACTAAGGGGGGGGGAATGGAATGAAAATCAAAGATGGGAGGGGGGCAGAATTTTCGGATGGGATTGTCGGCTGCAACAAACACTAAGGAGGAATTGGATCAAGTAAAACCAAAAGCCATCTCAAAGTACACCCGCGGGAAACATCTGAGAAGTTATGTCCGCTGGATACGAGAAGTTTTGAAAGTCAAAAATCTTTAGACTATCCTAACGCGGGATGTACGTTCCCATTAAAGGAATCAATGGGAAGAAAAATTCACAGAGCCCTACGAAAATACGGGAGGGGAGCCACGAGAACTGCCCGGGAGGGGGAGGGGAAACGAAAAGGGGGGGCCGGGTATGGAGGGTGAGTTGGGGTCACGCAAGTGGCGTCATAATAGCAAGGGACCGAAAGGGGGGAGAGAAAAGATTTTAATTAGGGCAATGGGAAGGGGTAGCATGGGGAAAAGATGGGGTTCCTTGGCGATGACTAAGAATATGAAAAGGCAATTACAGGAAACTGGGAGGACGGGGGAAAAAATTTATGAGACACTGGAGTAATGACTAAGGTTAGAGAGGAAGGGAACGGGGCTCTCCGGGACTGAGGGGATGGGGGGGACATTTCTTTTTCCCTAAAGGGGGGGAGGGATATAGAGAAACAATGGGGAGTAGGAAATAGTAGATAAAAGGAACTTTCATTTAAACCAAAGCAAAAAATAAAGAGAAAGGTCATGACCAACAATTCTCACGAAGGGGGCATAAAGCCGAAAGGGTATGAGAGCAACAGAAGGAAAAAGAGCGTCCACGGCGACTGTCTTGCTTCACCTGCGGTAGGTTAAGAAGGAAACATAAAAATGGTGAAAACAAAACTGACACACAGGAAATATAAAAAATTCCGCTCCGCCTTTCGTAGCCTCAAAGGTGGACTCGTTTGGGACGAACAGATTCATGTCGTAAACCGGGAAGGGAAATGGGATGCATACGAAGGTCATGGCGAACTCCATGGGCTTCTGCCATTAATTTCCAGGCGAGCTCTGACTGAATTAGGGGGAGAGGGGGGAATGAGATTCGCGTAGAAAGAAGGAGATGAAACTCCAAACTCCAACATCAAGGAGATCATTATCACGAGGAAAGGGGGTTTGTTTTTTTGTAGCGAGGGAGTGAGAGGGGGGGAACTGGCTGTATGGGGGCGAAGGGATCTTAATGTATTTGGTGTTTAGGGAAGCAGGGGAACCTGACCCGGGAGAGAGAGCAATGAGACAGCATTACGGAGGGGCAGACGAAAATCCCATCAGTGAAGCAAAGGCTTCAACGTCATGCCACGACGTTGGAAGGGGAGGAAAAAAAAGTGCAAGGGCCATGCGTCGTTGCATCGAGAAAGAAAAAAGGTAAAAACAACCCTGCGAGGACGACCGAGACCACAACAAATCGGTGATGTTCCCGGGAAGGTGGTATGGCAGAGTTGAAAAATTGAAAGGCAATAGATGCCTTAATGCGAAGGGACCCTTGGTCGTTTATAAGAGTGCCTTGGAAAGAGAAGGGGACGGGCATTCCGGCCCCAAGAGTCCACCAAAAATCCCTTTATCCAGGACTTCCAAAGACGAGACACTGGGCGGCGATGAGAACAGTCTATGTCCATAATGTGGCCAGGGGCGCGACTGGAAGATATGACGGGGTTCATTTCATATGGTTAAATGACGACAGCCTTAAAAAAAACGACCGAGGGGGCTGCAGTATCACAGGGAAAGGGGGGTCGGGACACTTAGAACGCGGGGTTCCGGAAGAGAGTATGAAGTTTGAAAAAGGACCTAGACATCTGAAGTAGTGGGAAGACGCCACGATCTGACAACTCGGCGCAGGTGGAGGGGGGTGAAGACGATGAATAGGATCCGCCATTAAGGGTTTTGATGGTCATGAAGGCCGTGTTCACGTCGAGGGAGGGGATTGGGGGGGGATTCCAATTAGGTTATATATCTATCGGGAGAGGGTGGGGGCGCGCGCAGTCATGAAAAGAAAAAGGAAGGAGCCCTTGGTACTATCGGATCGTGGGATGGCCTCACGTGTGTCATCTTTGGGGGGAAAACGCCCAGGAGTATAGGAGGGAAAGATGGGGGAGGACTCAAAAACGTACTTAAGGGGCACATGGTTACATCCTTCTCAAATTCCAGGCTTGGTAACAAACGGAAGGGGGGAACGTTTCGTGTGAAAGGGTTTAGAAAAAAAAGTGCCTTGACTCCAAAAGGAGAATGGTCAAAAAAAGGGGCTTTCACGAATCTTCCGCATAGCTTAAGAGAAGTCCTTTTCAGAGCTTGTTTGGTGGGGAACCAGCGGAAAAGGGTATTCCGGCCCGACATGAAATGGGTGTGGCCAATTATCGGAGGGGTGTGCTTGGAGTCGGGGCATGAGGAATGGTGTGCGCTCAACAGTGGAGTGGAGCAACCCTAAGATAGAAGACTATTCTGGTTCTTGGGTATTGTTAGGCAGGAGTCCGAAAGAACGTCGATTATGATGAGGATAAGAGTCACTCTTTAAGTAAGTGACTCTTCTGTCTTTGGGGGGGGGCTATCAATCCCGGAAGAGGAATCATTTGAGGGGAAGAAAAAAGAGACTAGGTGGGTTCCAACTCGCAAAAGGGGGGGCGTTAAAATCAGAGTGAGGAACGTGTAAAGGTGCACCAACAAGTTCAAAAAAATTCCTTTAGGGAACCTTCCTCAGTGCTAATGGGAGAAATTGGAAAACTTGCGAAAAAGCAGGGGAGGAAGTCTTGCTATTCCGAAAAGGAAAGGATTGAAACCGCCTTCGGGGAAATTAAACGGCGACGGAGGATGTCCGTTTGAGTCCGTAAACAAAGCTAGTTAGATTATAGAAAACACAACTTAAAAGAAGAGGGGGAGCATCGGGTCAGAAAAATTGGAAAAAAAGGCACTCTTCAAAACTATATGCGGTGCGAAGGTGGATTGGGGAAGTTGCAAAAGCAGCTTCCAATTTAAGAAAAGACACTGGCTATTCCCCCATTTGAGTAGCGACACTCTAGAGCGTTTAGGCCTAGCCGGCGAGAAGAATTTCGGCCCTTATAGGTAGGGATTGGTACAGAAGAAGAAGTGAAAAGCGCACACCGCCCCTGCCAATAAAAGGTGAAGTACTGGGCAAAAAAGACGGGGTAAGTCGCCTTCCTTTGAATTAAATGGCTGCGATGTGATGAAATTAGACTCAAACAAAAATTTGGGCATGGAAAAGTAGTGGAGAGAAGCTTACAGATAAAAGGCCTTGACAGAAAAATCAATCCGGTAGCAATCGGAGGGGTGGTGTTCACTGCTGCCGAGAAGTGCGCGGTAAGGAGGGGGGACACCGGTACTGGAAAGGGAAGCACAGTACAGAGAAGTAGAGTTCTCACGTGAGAAGTGGTTATGATACAGGGGGTGGAAACGTAGGAGGAGGGGGATGGGCTAAGGGTCAAGGTTTGCTAAGAAACACCTTATAAGCCTGAAAAACACGACATCGAATCTACACAAAAATGGGGAGGATGTAAAGAGGGTGTCAGGAGAAGAAAGAAAAGGGGGGGTGCGCGGAAAAAAAGAAAAAAGCATGAAAAAGGTCAATAAAGACAAAACAGGTGGGGAAGTAACCTGTCAAAGCCCCATCCTTTCAAGAAGCTCATCAGATAAGATACCGCATATAAGTTCTTTGGAAGCATGAAAAATGAAGGGGACGGGGCGCAAACGGCACATCAAATGCTCGGTGCTCCGTTACATCTTGGAGGTCAAACGTGGGGGGGGAAGGTCTGGATAGAGAAACCGTTCAAGCTGTGAGTGGATCTCAAATATACAGGAGGAAGCCTGGCAGAAGGAATGGCAAACAAAGGGGAACAAGGCTATTCCAGCGGAACTAAGGGGGCTTTTGTGCGGATGAGCGAGAAGATGAGAAGCGGTTAACGGGAAGCAGGGAGGTCGAAATGAAAGAGGAAAGCGAGATGGGGAAGACCAGAGGGAAAAATGCGGGGACATAGGACAACCCTCTTATCCTTTAAGCGGGAAAATTCAAAAAAGACCTGGAAACGCCCCCTGCGAAAAAGTCCAAGGGAGGGGGGGAAGACTTGGCTTTTGTCTCAATGAAAAGAGGAAGCAGTAGACCCGAGAACTATTAATTCACCATTTTGATCTAGAAGAGAGGTTTACCGAGGGTGACGTAAGAATCTTCTCAGTCAAAAAGCAAGTTTTCCAAGGACCGCGGCTAGAAATGATCGTATGGCTGGCATCTCAGAGGCATTGGTCAGGGGGGGAATCGAAGGAGAGGCAATACCTAGGGAGGGTTTCCTCAACTTAATGTTCGAGGAAATTTGGTCAAAAAGAAGCTTCAAGGACTTCGCAAAGCGGTACTTTAAAGCAGTAGGGATTTGCGTCATTCGAGTCGAGGGAATTCTCTGCAAGCAAAAGGGGCCAGGGAGAGAAAAAAAAAAGATGAGGTAAAGAATCAACGAGAGGTAGAGGAGGAACATCGCCGTGTACTTTGGGAAAGAAGAATGGAGAATACAGGCGCAGCCGAAGAGTCGGGATCTGGGTCCACAGGGAACAAGACAAAAGTATGTTATAAGCTGCCGCAAGACAAGGGCCAGCAGGAAAGGTGGGGAAACGGGAATGTCGGCCGCATCATGCTGGGAAGGCATGGGGTTTTCACACAGTAATCATCGATCGCCGGACCGGAGTCAGAGGAGAGGGGGAATCCCATGAACAAATGGAAGTCTTCTATGGGGCCACTGCTGATAAATACTTCCTGAATTAGATTGATAAAGATGTAAACTCCGATCCATCGACCAAATGACCCGAAGCACACCCCCCCCCAACAAAAAATCATCATTCAAGACGATCTTTCAGGGAATAGAAATGACCGGGCAGACAACACCCGTCAAAACCGAACTGAAAATGACCCCGGACCGTCATACCAAGAAGAAAGTTCTCGACCCTGCGGTAGGAAAAACGGAATGAAAGATGTACACGCCGGATGTGATGCAAGGGCAATCAACACGCAGTAAAAAGGCACGGAAAAAAGGAAGCAGTCCCAATGAATGTGTGGAACTACAACATGGTCCTATCATGGACGACTAAGAACACAAAGACGAGATAAGAAGCATCTAGGTCCACCAACTAAAATTGGGTAAACGCTGACAAAAGATTAAACCTCGGACCCAAGACTTGTTCAGGTCCGGGAAATATTTGAACTCGGTACAGGAAAAGGCGAACAACTTCCTAAGTATGGGGGACGTGAGCCTGTGGGACTCGTGGACCCATTATGAAATGCACTATCAATTCACCGCTCATTAAAAAAACGTCCAGAGAGGAGGGGTGGAAACAGAACGGGCAATGCGGATCGAGGAGGAGTCGGGGGGACTCACACCTGATCTGATGGTGGAATTGCGGTTATCCGTAAAGTTCAAAAGAAAAAAAAAACACACAAGGGAGGGCGACAAAAGGTCAAAAATCGGAAAGAGGCCGTAATTTGGATTGGAGGCAAGTTGGAGGAACGATCCAGAGAGCGCATTGCACAGATGGTGGAAATAGTAAAAGCGGTTTAAGCAAGTAATCGAGGCAAACTCTCATCCATTTCCAGCACCAGCCCGACAGTCCCCCACTAGTAACTAGTGAAGGAAGAGAATTATAGTTAATATTGGAGGGAAATGAAGGTAATACTGATCTCTGTTCACGGGGGTGGAACTTGGAGATTCCTTAAAACATGTACATTGAGGACACTTGAGCCGCGGGCCAACAAGAAGGGGGGGGGAAGGCTACCAACTAATCCGAATGACAGCGTACGAAGGAGGTCCTATTTCAAGGTATTTGGGAGGACCTTAACTGGGCACTAGAGCGGCATCATGGGATTACAGGAATTAGGAAGAACTGGCAAGCTCTCCCGAAAATGGGTAAGAAGGAGGGGACACTAGACCCGGTAGCAGAGAAAAGAAATCCGCAATGCTAGGCTTGAAAAAGACTGGCAGGTGGGTTTTGTCAGTTTAACACAAAAGGAAGGTCCGCCATCCGGAGAAGACAGGTGCGGACGGGGGGATTATCAATAGATGTTTTGTGCATAAATCCGGTTGTCAGGGCCGTAGGGGAAAGAAAAACTAAGAGTATTGAATAAGAAAAGTCCAAGGGAAAGCTTGGCAACGATGCTAATCAGGAGGGAGAGGGGAGGGACTAAACTTTAAAGGGGAGGGGTCCTATGGCAGTTTTGTTCGGTTGTGAAATTTGAATGGAAAGATGTCTTCCTTATAGCTGAGAAAACAAGGAGAGAGGAAGAGATAAGAATTTCGGGAACCGATATCAAAAAGAACAACGATCAAGGGGTCCAAAGCCAAGCGCTCTCACGCTTAGAAAAGTAAGAAATCTCCGGGCTTAAGGGAATTTAGCCACATCCATGAAAAACCCAACCGGAAGGCGAAGGGCACGGAAAGAGGTTTATGGTTTCTTTCAGACACAGAAAAGTAAACCGTGGAAAATGCCAAGTGACCAAGAGGAACATAGGACACTTGAAGACCTTACAGGATGAAAAAAATGGGATGGGGAAAAACAACTCACCAAACATGCATCAGGGGGAAGCATTCATTCGAGGCAAATTGGAGGGAGAGTGGCGAAGAAAATCGTCTTCCAGGGAAGGGGGAGATCTTTGGACCAGTTTCAGGATAACTGTCAAGGTTACTAGGTGGCATTCGCATTGATATATAGAGGTTCCAAGCGGCCCAACCAAGAATATAAAAGTAGTTCGGTCACGAGGGAAGGAGGAAGGGATGGATGCGCCTTCTGGGGGGGGATGGAGCAATGGTGGATGGGGGTTGAAGGTGTAACATGAAAAGGTCAAGAGAAGAAGAAGAGGAGGAAATCATTATTAAAAGTGAGTTTCATTGGAAACCACCCGGTGAAACGATGCAAGGTATGCTTTAACTTGAAAAAGTAAATGAGGCGTTTGGGGTGGGGGGAAGTTTAGGGGAAAAGCGGGCGCAGAAACCTGAAATTCTGGCCGAATTGTACAAGCCTCCAAAAAAGAGGCGAGGAAGAACGTGACCGGCCTTCCAGTGCGGGAATAGAATTCAAGCAGGATTGCACTTGAGGATGGAATGGTGTTGCTAGGGGATGCCTGCCATGGAGAGGGGATCGCCCTCGCGAGAAAAATCACTTCAGGGATCTCGTGGTCCAAAAAAATTCCGAAACACTTCCCAGGAAAAATGACTAGTTGCAAGGCCAAGATTGCAAATGGGTCGAATAGAAGACCGTAAGAATCAGCTGGGTAAGAAAAAACAAACCGGTCCGTAAAGAGGCTGCGGAAGCAAATGGAACGGTCACAGCGGGAGGTCCAAGAAAACAAGCCGGGGCAGGACGATGGAGGACGCATACTTTTTGCGGAAGGAAGATCATCCTGAACCAGTGGGGAACTGAAGCACCACCGGGAAAGAATCTTCTCGTCTGTAGGGAGAATAAAGGTGATCTTAAATTTAGCCATGACATGGGGGTATTGAGGGGGGTCAGGGAAATGAGCTGGAGCTTTGAAGGAAAAAGTGAACGTCTAGGGCTATCTAATTCGTCTTGGTGAAAGCAGCATCGTAACGCACTGGGGGGGAAAAGACAATTGTCATGGCAGGCGAGTAATTTAAGGGGTCACGGATGGTGGCAAAGGGTTCTAGACTGATCCTAACGGAAGTGGCAAAGTTTGAAGGAGGGGCAGTGATGCTCCTTGAATGGGGATCAGGTTTTGAGAAAACCGGGAGTGAGGCAATTAGCTATGTGAATCGCAGGGTCAAGCTACATGGGGGGGGTTTACAGAGCCTATAAAATGACCGCTAATGCATCTGGATGGGGGGGGAGCGAAGGAAACCCGAATTTAGCGAGACCGACTGAAACGGGGGGTTTTGTAGCAATATGGCCCGGGGCTCGTCGAGGGGGGCCTAATCGACCGGTCGTCCGCGAAAAACCGGGACAAAGCGCGAAAGAGCAGACTCTGTCCCGGAGGCAGGGGGTATGTTGCTATATAAAATGCACATACAAGGCCGTAGGCCGAGAGTCACCCTCTACAGAAAGTCGTTAAGCCTGAGAAAATTTAGGATAGGGACTAACGTGGCGAAGTAGGGAAAGAAATGCCATGAACGTAGACTCATCATAAAGGTTGTGGTCGGAAGGGAACTAGGGTCTTCGTGCGAGGAAGTCTCAGGAAGAAAGGGGTAAGTCGAACATTAGAATAACGTCCGCGTAGACAGGGGGTAGATGACGACTTGAATTAAGTGGCCTGGCTAAGGAAAGTTCCTAGGAAAAAGAGGGCACAAGGTTCCCCCCGGTACCCTTAGAATCAAAACTGAAGCCAGTCTGTGAATGGAACTTGGCGGTAAGGTCGGTTGATCCGTAAGACAGAAGGAGGGGAAGGATAATAGGCAATAGACGAAGATTCATCGGTAATCTTCGGAGAAGTAGTCACCAAATAGGAGAAAGTCGCACCTAAGGTGGGAGGGGGGTAAATGATTGCGTGACACTTATCGCTTGGGAATACTCAGGAAGAAGTCAAAGAGGTGAGGCGATGGTAGGAGAGGGGCGATGCCGGTGAGGGCGTTGAAAACGGCATGGGCCGGGGAGAGGATGCTTCAGTGCACATAGAAAAAGATTACGCAGAAAATGCACCGCCAATGAGAAACATAGGGACGGTTCCGACTGGGAAGAGAGTTTGTATCTTTGGAACGGGGTCCATTCACGAGGAAGTCGACCCATTCCTTCGCTAGGAGGGAGCAAAGAAAAAAAGGGGGGAAATTGGCCGTGTAGCGGAAGGTGAAAAAAAATGACCTTGCGGCTTATCCCAAGGAAAAGGCAAGAACGTGAGAAATAGGGGGTCGTGTTGACTGGACTCAGCTGGGAAGTACAGAACCGTCCGAGGCAATGGCACATTAAAAGAAAAAAAGAGCGGAGGTAGACTAAGGTTGAAGGGGGACTTTAATTACATTTGGGGGGGTACGGATCTTGCCCTGGGGTAGGCTGTGGGAAGGAAGGGAAAGGTTCGCGCAACCGAGTCCACAAAGATCTAAAGCACAGGGTGAAAGTAAAAGGATGTTCTGGGTCCGGAGAAGAAAAACAAAAAAAAGAAGAAGAATCTGGTGGCTCTCACATTTCTTATGAAACGCGCCTACCGATTCAGGGTGGGTGTGTCATGGCCTCCTCCTTCAAGCCGCCATCCTTCAAAGAAAGTAAGAGGGAGGGAGGAATCGTACGTTACTTTTATGAAGGGGTAAAGGGGGGGTCTCAAAC
>Ga0179593_1275908_pt1 | contig 14368 bp, 13 predicted proteins | sample CZODoug2_1_08_16_FD_185931 | JGI IMG/M metagenome (GOLD analysis project Ga0179593, IMG submission 185931) | Vadose zone soil fungal communities from Angelo Coast Range Reserve, California, USA - CZODoug2_1_08_16fungal (PacBio error correction) | ecosystem: Environmental > Terrestrial > Soil >...
GGGCAATTGCAGATCGGGGAGCAACGACTTCAGGTGATGGTCATAAGGAGTCTGAACCTTTCTGGCCGAGCAGTGAAGAGAAAAGGCGGGGGAAAAGGGGCGGCAATCAGTCTTCCTACCCGCCAAAGACAAGGAAACAAAGAAGTTAGGCTTGAAGAGCAAGAAGTGCCATACTTGGGAAAGTGGAGGGATGACGGTAAAGACTAGGGAACTCAAGCCGTTGGAAATGGCAGGAAAAAAGACACACACCCTCTCCTAAGCATGGAAACTGAAAGGCGAAAGGAACATCGGGGGAAAAAAGAAGATGGACGATGCCCAGGAGAAACCAAACCTGAAAACACACAGAATGGTTGGGGTGGAGAATACCCAAAACCTGAAACATTTCATGGACTTTACCAAAGCGGAGATAAGGGGGAGGGGATGGATCAGTACTCATTAAAGGATATCTTGTTTGACGGCCAGGAAAAGGGTAAGGGGAAAGGAGGGGTATCGACGTTATAGGGAATCGGTGAAACAGAGACGGAGGATTTGTGCAAAGACAAAAGAAGTGACGCAATATTCGGGGAGGAAATGAGGAGAAGGTCCAGCTCCGCCCGATTTCTCGAGAAAGTGGTGATGGTGGAAGAACAGAAATCTTTAAGAAATGGGTTGCGAAGAAAGAGCAAAGGAGAAAGGCTACTTTTCGAACGCGGAGCCGGGAGAAGCGGAAAAATGAAATTCATAATATAACAAATAAGATACTTCGTGAAGGAAAGGGTGGCGGGCGAGAAAAGGGTAACAGAAGGCAGAGCGCTGCCGAAACCAAGGTTACTCTAAGGGGAGGAGAAGAAAGGAAGAGCGATTGATCTTGTTACTATCGAAGAAAACCTAAAAAAGAAGGACGGTGGAATGAATCTAATTTTATAGAAGTGCTGTGGGAGGGCAGGCTCCAGGTCTGTAAAGTGGAGCATCGGTTTGGGGTGGAGAGGGTCAAAAATAGAAAGGGACCCGAGACCATCAGGCTTCAGGCAGGGGGGGAAGGACTCCTACTACTATCTTTAGATAAAGGGCGACTAAGATTGAGCGAAGAGAGTATAGAAAGACAAGGTGCAAGAAGGGATAAAAGTGAGAAAAAAAAAGAGGGAAAAGGGAAGTACCTCACCCAGTTGGGAGATGGCCTTTCATGGCAGTTGCCGCGGGAACGGGGAGACCGCATGCAACGGTATTGTCCTGCGAGAGGGCTCACTGCACGGTACGGGAAAGGAGGTGACGGAAGTCAATAGAGCGCCTGAAGACACGAGACGGTCCGGCTAAGAGAGGCATACCGCTAGAACAGGAAAAAAGCAAGGACCAATACGAGGTGCCAAAGAAATTCCGCAACGCGCCCTTGAAGGTGAATTGAGGATGGGGAAGACCGGGAAAAGACAAGAGAAGAAGACTAAATTCAACTCAACGCAGCTAAAGGGGGGGGCAGAGCTGCGTGGAGCAGGGTCACGATTGGGGGTGCTGTGGGGAAAAGTTAGCGAGTTGTCAAGGCGTATCAAGACTGCAAGAGGGGGAGTGCAAAAAAAGGGAGGGGAGGGGGCCCAGACCGGGGACTCAACAATTGCTTCAAGGGGCCTGAAGGTAGAGGGGAATTCTGGGGATTAAGAAATTCATAAGATGGCCTGGCTGTGGTTGGAGACAGGAAAAGGAAAAAAAGACGGGGCACTTCAACGATGTGACGTGAAAGACGGGAGGTCAAGAGCATACAAGGCGATTGGTTCACGCATATGACAAAAAAACACACCCCAACGGGGAAGGGAAAGACAAGAGTGCGTGCTAGACTTCCCAGGGCCAACGGTAAAGACCCGCTGATGCTAAATACGAAGAAGAGAAGGTTCCCGCAAGAGAAACACTCTGATGTGTAACGGAAGGGGGAGTATCAAGTGGCAAGCCTGTATAAAGATATAGCACAAACAACAAAAAAGTTTTGAGAAATCAGAGATCGCTTGAAATTACTCCGGGAGCCGTGAAAAAAAGAGTGTCGAGGTGGGAAAACCCGAGTCGAGGTGGAGCTTACGTCCAGAGGGGGATGTGTCCAACTTGGTATGGGGGAGTATAAAAACCTCTCTCGCTTTTCCTCCCTTGTGTCCATGTGAAAGATTTGGGGGTGAGGTCGACGGGAACAAAATCGCCTTGATATACTTGAAGCCCGTAGGTGTCCAAGCAACGATCATCCAGGACTCAAAGAAAAAAATGACGGGGTCTCCTAGAAGGCATCCAAAGACTCACTCCAGGAGAATGGTCTTCATCCTACGCAGGCAATCGACGTATGCCAAGAAATCACATGAGTTATGCCCTCGGAGAGGTAAAGCAGCGTTGATCCTAGGGCTAGTAGAACGCGCAGGAGAAAGAGAAATTAAAATCAAGAAGACGTAACAGCGCTCCAAGCAAGAGAGACAGGGGAGAGCGTGAATTCCGCGGAGCCAATCTTGATGGAACTGTCGAGTTCCCTGAGGATGCTCGACCCATAATCGGAAAAACCCATGCGGATTTCATGTGGGTCTCGGAGGGGGAGGAGGGTTCAGTCCCTCGATTGGGGGATAGTACATCGCATCTTGGGGAGGGCGGGACCCTTCCGAAGGTTTGGGGAAGGAGGGAATCTTCTTGACGCCGTAATCTTGTTCCCAAAAGAAAAGAATTAGACGCTCCGCGTCAGGCCAACCAGTTTGAAAAAAAAGGCGAGAAAACTTTCGACAAAGCCCAGGGAAGGCGAGTAAGTACACACCCTGGGGAGAAGAGACGCGAGCGAAGGTTCCGGCTGGTCAATAAAAAGCGGTACCAAGTCCCTCTGAGGCTAACAGCGATAACGGCCCTCGGATGAAAAAAAAAAAAAGTATTCCAATTGGGGCAAAATTTGGGATGAAAAAGTGATAAAAAAGGGGAGAGGGGGAAGAAGCCGCTAAGATCTATCACAAATCGATGCTCACCGGCCAAAGCAGGAAGAGAAGGCCAATACCTACCCCTCACTTGGAGCTCATTCCAGCGACAAATTCTGACGTAAATGGCTTTTGGGGAATGAAGGCGGGGCAGGATACGAAAAGTCGGAGATCGCGGGAAATCGTTCGGGTAGAAAGCCGGACTGATAGGAGGGAACCGGGGTTCCGGAGAGGCTAAACCTCGTTTGCCAGTGAGAGAACCAAGGCCCGGGGCAGAAAAAGAAAAATCGCGGTAGGCAAACACAGTCGATGAGGGGAAGGCCCCCCGCCCCCACCCCCACCACACCAACCCAACCCCCCCCCCCGCCAAACCCCCCCCAAACCACCACGAACCCCCCCACCCCCCAGCAGTGGGGGTGCCGCGGGCATGTCCACTTAGGCGACTCGGCGGGGGGAAAAAAGTTTACCAAACAAGTCGCTTTGAGCGCACCAATGGGGCGGACCGGATGACTCGTCTCCCAGTCCACAACACTCAAGTCCCACGAAGGGGGGCGGAGGGCGCCACCTTCTCAAATGAATGTAGCAAAAAGAAGAGAACCCGTGGCAAATATAGAGAGGTTGAATGGTGCGGAACTTGTCGCAATACATGAGGATACGCTATTTCAAAAGATGCAAAAAGAAGGGCGATAACCCCAGCCCCGAAAACCGGAAACCTTTTTAACAGTCGGAAAAAAAAAAGGGCTGCGAAGGAGACTGGAAATCTTCTCAACTTATCACTCCCAGTCCCGTAGATAGCACCACGGGTCCTTAGTGAGATGAAGGTAGAAGAGGGGGGGGGATTGCATAAACACACAGGGATGAATGGTGATTTTCCAGGGGGACCTGTGGGGCAGCGCATCTTTGGGTTCTTTCACCACGAAATTCATCAGCACAGGTGAAAGGGTTCAAAATCTAGCGGGACGCGTCAGGGAGAGGGAGGGGGGCTGCAGTTTTACAGTCTGCGCATAGGAGCGGACGGGGGCAAGCGCTAAAAGCCGACACGACTCGGGAATGGATCCACTTTTAAGTGCCAGCAAACTGATTAGCTAATCCCAATCCGGGAAGGTAGGGCGGAGGGACGGCCTCCTATGAGGCCCACCTGGTAAGGGGAGGGGAGGAAGCCTTTCTCCATAATCACTAGGGGTGGTAGCCGCTAGGGACAAAAACATATTGTTAAGTCGTGCGCACAACAGACCCAAACTAGCAAAAAAACAAAAAAAGGAAGAGGAGTAGGAGGGGAACGGCGTGTGAGGCAGACGGGAAAAAAATCGGAGGCAGAACCGCAGAGGAACAAACAGAGGGGGTCTGTGCGAAGAACGGGGATGGGGATCAGAACTTCACCTCATGAAAAGTGCGACTAAACCAGAAAGATCACGACCCTGCCGGAAAGTTTGCTGCTTGAAAGAAGAGAGCGTGCGGGACTGGAAAGGGGTAAAATAAAGGTAAACGCGAATCTGAGCTGAGGGGCTCCCTCATCGCGGGAAAAAGGAAAAAGGGGAAGAAAATAGTCGCTTACTCAGGTACAAAAAGACTGTGGACACTGAAAAGGGGAGGATGAAAAGATTGGTGAACGCAAAGATGCGAGTCCCCCCGGGAGAAACTCCCATTCCAAAAAGAGAGGGGTGTGGGTTATGAGAAAACGCGCGCCCTACTTGGACATCCGGCCTCATGCGTAAAGAGACGGAGTATATAAGGGAATGGATTTATATGAATCCCAATCTTTTCGAGTCATTTTTTACGGACCAAGGAAAAGGTAAGGCCGGGCTTGGGGGGACAAGGGCCGGGGTCCTTAAAGATTATGTATGGCATAAGGGAAAGAAAAGGTCAAAGAGTTGCCACGGGTCTCTTTGATGAAGATGCTCCCGGTAGGAGACGCGGCCGAAGGGGGAGCGTAGACCTCTTGGTGCTGGTTGAAGTAGGAAATCGGAAAAAAGAAAATTGGGTTCAAAACGCTAGAAGTTTTCACGGATCCGGGAGGGAAGCAGCGGTGCAACCATTAAAACTTCATAAGACCAGGGGGAAATAAGGAGAGTCGTGAGGCCCCATTGAAGGGGCTGGCAGAAACTCAAAACGGAATAACGAGAGCCGCGAAGAACCAAGGATCTCAAGACTGAACCCAAAAAGGCGAGTTTGGAAAGGTGTCCCTATCAGAGAGCGCACCGCCATGAGGCAAAACACAAGGTACGTGGCGCAGTGGTGGAAAAGAAGGTTAGATCAAGGGATGGGGGGGGAGGGAAGTCTCAGCTTCTGAACGCCTGGAAAGCATCGCTTGTTTTGAAGAGCTAGAGACTAACTATACTCAGGACATTACCCAAAGACTTGACAAAGGTGGGCGGGCAGCCGACTCCTATCTGGTTGAAGAAGTCGAAGACGAATCCTCGGTGCGCGGGAAGCGCGTATCAAAGGGTAACAAATTTGGATACAGCTACGACGAGGGAAGAGATACGGCCCAAGGGGTGAAAATAACAATTTCCTTTCGGGGGCAGCGACCCGGTAAAAAACGCATTGCACTGGGGAAGGGGGGCCGGCTCGGATAAGTCAGAATGAAACAGAGGGACTTGACGGGAACAGTAGGGGGAAGGCGTCACAAGAAGAGGAGAATGTAACACAACGAGACGGGCCAAAAAACACAGATTTAAACAACTACCTATGGGATGCAACCCGCAGGAGGAGGGCAAAAAAAGTCCTCATCAACGCGCCCCGAGGTGAAGATTGAAGGGGATTGGTCGAGAAGAGACACTCGGACATCGATACCACCTAACGATGGCTCAAAGAAAAAAAATAAATAAATCGCCAAAAGTTTCTGTGGTTGAATGGATTGGAAGGGGAGGGCTGAGTGAGCCCGCGCAAATAGAGTAGAAAGCGAAGTTTGGGTGTTCACAACGATGAGGGCAGGAAAAATGCCGGGGGCAGCAACGCATTGGTGATCATTGATACGTCGAGGCCCTGCTTAAGGAAGAAAGAGCATTGTTGTTCACGGCGGAGGAGAGAAAAAGGAAGGGCGCCTCTGGCTATCCCGGGGATACGGCGTCAAGGAGGCAGCAATGCGTTGTGCAGTCGCTCACCGAAAACCGTGACACGTGGATTCCGAAAAAAAAAAGAGAGCTTAGTAATGTGAAATCAAAACCAAGGTGACAAAAAAAAGCGGAAAAGAAAAAAAGAATCTTCTAAAGTGAAAAAGTCGCAGATGAAGGTGTACACGGCTACGGAGATTCGGAAGCCTGTAAGCGGATCTCGGGAGCAAAACAACAAGTCAGGGGGAGGAAACTCTCTACAGGGCCACTGTGAGAGAAGGAGACGGGGGGAAAATCAGAGGTCAATGAGAAAAACGATCCGGAGTTTGAGCCTGACGAAAGAGGGGAGGGGGACACCGTGGGGATTCACACCTGGGAAATACGGATCTCTTGGCCAGGAAATGTTCAAACGGGAAACAAAAAAAGGGGTTACGGGAAAATGCGCACATCTCAGGGAGCTCGGGCCGTATTTAAAAGGAATATCAAGCACGGTCGACCCGAGTTGGGACTCCCTCCCGCATGCAAAACATCAACGCAGAGAGGGGACAAAGGGGGCTTCATCCATACGCAGGCCCGCGACGTAAGGCAAAGGAACACACTTGCTGCAAGGAAAATAGGGGAAAAGGTCCAGAAGCGTTGGATTAAGAGGGGGCTCCGCTTTAGAAAAAAAGGGAGAATACAAAAGAACAAGCCGCACAACAGAAAAAAAACAGAAGCGATGGAAGGGGTAGAGCGGGCCGCAAAGAAGAAAATGAAGGATGACGATGATTGAACTGTCGTATTCTCGACCATCCATCACTTCACCTTCCAGCGCGGAAAAGAGGGGAAAAGCAAAGGCGGGGATCGTCGACTCGGATTATGTTGGTCATAGGGGAAGGGAGGAAAACTACCTGAAGGATCTTCTTGCGCCGTAGATTTTCCAGTCCAGAACGATGTCGAAGGAACAAGAGAGCAAGTCACAAACCCCGTTTCCAAGACGGCAACCAAAAGGAAAAGATTAAGGCTATCGGTAAACACCCTGTGATTAATCTCAAGAAAGAAGAATGTCAGGCGCTGTTCTAAGACATCTGGACACCCTGTAACTCGATAAAAGACAGCAAGCGTAAAACAAAAACACGACCCAAGAGAGAGGCGGACCAAAAAATGCAATGGGGATGAAGGTCTGAGGTCTGTGTCAACCTACCTAGATACGCCACAAAAAGAAAAAGGTCGAAAGATAAGCCGACCAAAACTGGAGACTAAACCTGCAACCGCGGACAAATGCTGAAAAAAGTAAAAGGGCTTTGTGCTGGCCAGTTGCCGCTAAAAGAGAGGACCCGAAAAAACTGACAATTCATCGTTGTTCGAAAAAGGATAGAAGAACCGTGGGTGACAATTCCTAGGGGTCAAAACGCGGGGAAATTCGTTGGACAATTCGCGCACGCCCATCCCGTGCACCAAGAAACGTCGCTTATCACCCATGTAAGGAGGCCGAATAATTGCCTACTAGGACAGATTCGCACGGTGAGACGAGAGTACCACAGTGTAGCCTGAAAGTGAGTTGGCGCGAAACCAAGTGGGCGGGGAACGATTCCTCGGCTTGCCACAAGGAAAAACACGGCGCAGAACCACAGGAGGGGGGGAAAACGAGCGGGCGGCGAGAAACATGATGGCGAGCAAAAAACCGGGGGGGAAAGAGGGGGGGGTGTTCACCAGGGGAGCTCTCATAAAAGATCCTCCGCTAATGGGCACGTGCAAGAGACCGTCAGACAAACGGTTCCCTACCCAGTTCCCTTGGGGAAGAAAAGGGGGGGAGAAGAGCTGAGCTTGAAAGCCTCCCAAGAAAGAAAGCTCTCACACGGAGTAAAAAGGACCTGCTCGATGGAAAGGTAGGGACGCGTGGTGATTATAAGAACACAACCTCTGGGGTGGGTGGGGAAAGTTACTCGGGGCCTTGGAGGGAAAAAAAGAGGGGTTTTCATCAGCACCGGTTCATGCAGCATCAAGCGCGGGGGGTGTAACGCTAGGAGCGATTGAGAAGGGACAACGTCGTCAAGGAGAAAGGAGAAAGCGAAAGGGCGACACCGAAGCAGGTAAGGGATAACCACTGTCAGTGTTTCCAGCAACTGCGGAGCGGAAGCCAGCAAAATGAGGCGCGATGAAAACCCCCAAACTGAATGGGCCCCCCCTGGGGTTCATGCAGGGATGAGTCAACGCCAGCTTCGCAGAAGCATAGGGGGGAAGAGTAATAAATCCAACAAGGGTGCGGGGGAAAGGAAGACTACCAGCCCTTGATCCAAAACACTATGCGAGAACCGAAGAGAGCAGGGCCGGAGGACGTGGCGGACAGACTTTCAAAAATCTGTTGATGTAATAAACGGCAAACAATGAAAACTAAGCAGGGGGGAGGGGATACAGCCATTCAGGAAAAAGAAAAACTTAAACGGCGGGACGACAAGGGCCACGAAACCTGACCCGGCATTGTGCTGATGTCAGAAAAGGGGCGGGAACTGAAGGAAAATGAAGAGATAGTAAGGAGCGAGGGGCCCGTCCTCAGAGGAGAATAAGGGGGGGAAAGGAAGCAATCTAACTCAAGACAAGCACACCCAACGTCTGGACAAGGGAAAAGTGCTGGATAAACAAATCGTGGTGAACAGATGCGATGAAGGGCGAAACTCACCAATCAACACAAATGGTTTGGGAAAACCGGCGCCTCCGGCCAGAAAGAAAAGGGAAACGAGCGGGGAAGATACGGAGTGATGGATAAGTAACGCATTCACCTTCGAGCAAAGGTTTTAAGGAAAAAAAAGGGGGGGAAAGGTAGGAACAGACGGGGGGTTATCGAAGTCTAGGCATCGTGAAAACAGAGCGGTTGATGGTGGAAAGAGACAAAAGGCACGAACCACATTCAACGAGGATTGACTGTCGGGGAAGGGGGAAAACATCATCTGTCTCCGTAAGCTGATCTTCTAGCAGCGGAGAAAGGGTGGTTCAGGGGGGAACGAAGGAAAATCGGTCCTAACATGTTTGAAAAAAAACGCTGCAGGCGACATTCTACAAGGGGGTAAGAGGTCTAAAGCTGGCTGAAGAAACTCGTGGACGGGGAAAAGGACCTGGGGATAAGATACAGGAGGTGATAAACGCGATTGGGCGGGCACTAACTGTGAAAAAGGTGCTATAAAAACCAATGCTGCCTAATACCAAAAAGAAGAAAGAGAAAAGTGGAAAGAGAAGGTGACGAATCTGGTAGCTTCACATTTACTGAAAAGACATTTAACGTGGAAGATGTTGTCGCGGAAGACGAAAGTTCGTTAGGGGGGGAACCGGCTAAGGCAAAAGGGGAACCATATCTTGCTGCGGTCGTAAGACCCGTAGAAGAAGAAGACAAGCCCAAATCGGTGGCATTTTCGGGAACCTACTCCTATCATGGTTGAAAGATAGGAGAAGACGCTGGCGAGAAGCGCGTATCGAGAAGGGGGTACAGAGGGTTGATTAGAATCTCACGGACATTTCGCTCGGAAGAGAAAAAAAGGGGTGGGGGTGACGACAGTTGGTAACGAACGGGGGAAGTCCAGCATTCGAAAGGGGTAGGGAACTGACGAGAGAATCGTATAGATCACCTTAGACAACTTTTAGGGGGACGGGAACAAAAGACGGAGGAAAAGAGGAGGTCAAACACGGAAGGGTGACACACATGGAACGAACGAAAACAACACTATTGGGGTTAAGGAAAAACCCGGAAGAGAGGAAAAAGGAATCACAGCGACACACTGGAAGGGGAATATTGTAAAGGGGGGTCCGAGATAAGTCTGAACTCGAAGACGAAAAAGAAGGCTGTGCACCGCGAGGAGAAAATCAGACGCTAGATTTTAGGGGGGGGGCAAAGGGATTTTATTCGGGGGATCAGTGGGGGGGAAAAGTCAACTCGGAAATCCTACGAGCAAAGGGGACGAAGTTGTAGAGTTTCACACGCTTAGGAATTCCCAAGATGCGGGGCAGCGCCATGGAACAGTGAGGGAAAGATAGGGCCTAAGATAAACCTCAACGCTTCATTTGAAGGGGAGGAAGGAGAGTCCCAAAATTACTGGTCGCCTCGCCTGAGGGGAAGGTGGAAATACGGCTGCTTCATAAAAAGGAACATGAATTGTGCTCATGAGAGGAAAACCGACAACACCGGTGAACACGTGACCATTGATCAGACGGGGAGATAAGACAAAGTTCCCCTGGGGGAAAGTCAAAGTCAGTGCGAAAAGACTAGGAATTCTCATAAGAAAAAAGAGAAAGTTACAAAGTCCGGTAATGGTAGTCGGAGCGCTCGCACAACAACAATCTTCGCTCAACCCTACGCTCGCTTGAAATCATGCCTTGACCCACGGTGGAGAAGTACCGTACAAGTGACATCGAGGGGAGCAAGTAATCGAAGTCTTCGTTAACTTTCGCCGGAAGAAGGGGAAAGGGGTCAAACCGTTACCAGGGGAGTTAAACGTCGAAAATGTTAAAGGGGGTAAAGGTGGGTGTCAAGAAGAATGAAGGAACAATCGGGGCCGGGGAAATGCTCTTGGAACCGTATTTAAGCAGATCAGCGCAGCGGAGCCAAAAGGGGGGTGGGAGCTAAGTCGGAAACACATGCAGCGCAAGCGAGGAGGAGGAAGAAAGACGCATGGACTCGCGTAAGGCCCTGGGAATCCACGTTGGACTGCAACAAGGAGAGGGGTAATTCACAGAAGCGTTGTGAACATACAAATTCAGATTGGAGATATGATTTACGCGGAATGAAGAACGCGGCGAACACTCCAATCAGGGGCCACAATCGACCAGCGAGAAAAAAAAAGGAAAGGACAGGGGGGGGGGGAATGCTTCCTCAAGAAAGACCTTGAAATGGGTATCGAAAGGGAAGGGGACGGCTGATTGCGCCCAAATCCATCAATCAGTAAATTACCAGGGGCGCTGAGAAGGGTAGTGGCCTCGCGGGTTTCTTAGCGTAGGAAAGGGGGGGGGGGCGTTAATTGTTGGGGTGAAGTGAACTCAGTGTGTGAAGGGAGGAGCTCTTCGTGCGCCTTCAAAATCTTTGTCCAGGTACAAAGAAAGAGAACCAGGAAATCACTTTGCACAGTCTCCCAAGAAGGGGGAAACCCGCCGAAAAAAAATTACGGACGATTGAAGGACACACACGGGGGAGAAAAAGATCCGAAGGATGAATGTACGGCGCTTTCATATCAAAGCTAAAAAAGGTCTCTGAAGGCTCTTCCATCAAGCGAACCCTCTTCACAACAAGAGGAGCCGTACTGCCATCCCATGAAAGGATTTGGGGATGACTGCTTGGGCGAGGGTCAAGCAAAAAGAGCTCACAAAAGCAGATGACAGACAAACAGAGCAAGAAACGAGACGGCCCTACCCTCAGCACGGCCTCAACAGCTCTACAAAGGGAAAACGTACATGTCTTTTGAAGGCGGAAGATAGAGAGGCGTCCCAGAAAGGAACGTTCCTAACCGGAGAAACCTTGGGTGGAAGGAAGACGGAGAGAATCTTTGTGACAGGAGGACAAACACACAGAAAGAATCACTAAAAGTAGGACTTATCACCAGTCTATGCTGCAATCATGATTTGCACTGCGGCGCCAATGATTCCGCGAAGACCTTCACACCGGGGTAAAAAGGAGGAAGGAAAGTGTCGGGGAGGAAAAAATGGACCGGTCATCTCTTCAAACCCAAAGTTCAAGGAACAAAAAGGAGGGACCGGCGTAGCACCGGCGACATTAATTGGCGAATCGAACCGGGGGAGGGGTTTAATGGTGGTAGAGGACTCTCTGCAACATACAGATGAAAAAAAAAGGTAGAGAAAAACAGACATTCCCCCTTTGAAAAGGTAAAAAAAGAAAGTCGAAGATGGACTTTACCTGCGTCTCATAAGCCATCCCACATTCAAGTAATCTCTCAACCCGAGGGGTTCACGAAAAAAATGGGGGGCTGAAGCGTGGTGAGAGAATCCACCACACATGGATGGAGGGGACCGGGGAAAGGGGCAATCGCATCTGGGGGCGTTAACACACGAGAAAAACAAAGTAACAACCGTGGGTAAACATCCGGGGGCAGGGGAGGGGGGTTACGCGGGACGGAAGAGATTTGCGGCCAGTGATCTTAGAGAAGGGGGCAACGGAGGCAGCGATCAACATTGCCGACACGATCGCGTAAAAGGAGACCAGTTCCCTCAAGCTTGCGGAAGAACCAGCAAAAACTGGCCTGGGACGGTAGGGGAAGGAGGCCGCGGGGGAAATGGCCGACCTTTTGAATCAGTGATTGGTAAAAGAAAGCGTCGGGCAAATAAGGACGGTGTAAGCCGTTAGGACCAAGCAAGGGTGACGGGAAACGCCTCACGAAAGAAAGAGGGCAAAAAAACAACAACGTGGAAGAGGAAAAAATAGAGATAGGCTGGGCGGTCTGTTTGGAGGCAACTAGGGAAAGCTTTTGGAAGCAGAAAAAAGTAGGATGGAGAAAGCTTATTTGAAATCACCCCGGATGAGGCGGGAATTCCAGAAAAAAAATCATCCAAACCCAGGGGGGGGGAGGGATTTCAGCCCATGTTGAAAAAGATGGGTTAATTACTGACTAATCGTGTATGAAGGAGACGCAGTCAAGATGTGCGGAACTCAAATCTAGGACCTGAAGAGGGGGAAAAAACCGAGACGATGAGGGACAAGGGGAACCGTTGCTGAATGAAAAAAGGTGAAAAAAAAAAAAAGATGTCTAAGTGACAAAAGTTGAAATTCAAACAAGAATTTTTGGTGGTTGAGGGAGAATCAACATCAAAGCACGGACCAACCCATCCACGGAAAGGAGGGACAGACGCTTCTCGCTACTTGAATGGGGGAGCTGAAAAAACGAGGAAGGGGTTAATCTACCAAGGAACTATGGAAGGAGGTTTGGGGGAAAAAAGCGAAGGTCTATGGAGAGGTGAAACAACGATTGATGGTTCAAAGAGCGAAAACGGGCACGGACCAACACATTAACCATAGAAAAGGGGGAGAGGCCGTTGCCTAATAAGCTTCTCTCACCGAAGGGGGGTGGGAAAAACGAGGAATCGGTTCCGCCAATGGTGCGAACAACTGAAGGTCTAAGGCTCCACTGGCGAAACTCAAAAAGGAGGAAGAACCGCCGCGCAACTAAGGCAGGCCGGAATAGACCGGGGGGAAGCGACGTTCGTGATGCCCGGTATGGGAAGAAAAATGGTCAAAGTTAACTAATTTAACGGGACGTGTAAGAAAAGACAGGAAGATGCAGTGGGTAAGAGGGGGACTCTGAGCTTCACCACTCTGAACAAGCCGTGAAGGGGGAAGGTGGGGAGCGGAATTTGATAGAAGTGCTGGTGGGTTCGGATCAGCTTCTTGGCCGGTGGAGCAGAAGGGGGGGGGTGATAAGATCTTAGGAAGGGACCCAGGAAATACCCAATCCTGAACTGGGGAATGGGGGGAGGAAGGGGAATCCTATGAAAGGTTGGCGAATCCTCTTGGGAAAAGACGCAGATCATAGAAAGGGGGGTCCAGAATGTTGAGAAAAAAATCCGCAAGTACATTCGTGCTCTAGAATATTACGACAAGGGTGGGACCTGGGAATCGACCGTATTGTCAGAGTTCTGCTACAGGAGCGCATTGGCAGGGGGAATGTATCGAGATCGTCCGAAGAAGTCGAACCATCGGTCTGGAAGGGAAAGGTTGGACTGTATCAAGAAGCGCTTCAGAAAAGGGAGCGTGGAAAGCCCCTACAAGTGTAAAGCAATAAAAAAAAAGACTACGAAGTGTTACGAAAAAAGAACGAAAAAAACGCAGGAAGAGTGTCCAAGAGTACGCACAGAGACCCCTGAATGATAGTGAGGAGGGGATAAGAAAAGCGAAAGAGAAAGAGGGAGAAACCCCTGAAAGGCTCCCTCTTAATTAAACGCATCTAACGAGGGAGGGGAGGGAGAGGGGGGTCGATGTGGTAATGGGGATTTGATTTAAAGGAGGGAGAGGGAGGAAGCGGTAAATCCCTAAAAGGCAAAAGAGATTGTTGAAAATCGTTAACGATCTGGACAAAAAGAAGGTCAGACAGGGCTGAAGTCACTAGAAATCTTAATGCAGAAAGGGCGAGAGTTTGTGGTAATTTACGGCAGAAGGAGCTTCCCAACGCAGACGGGGCGCCGCGCCTGATCTGCCGTTAAATACGGCTAAAGAAAAGGCATCAAGAAGGGGGAGAATGGCGCTTTCAAGAACCAAGTGAACAACGGGGGGAAAAAAAACCTTTCCGCGCGAGAGTAGGGGAGGGGAAAAACCACTGTGAAGTCCAAACGTGGAACCATCCCGATGGTCAAGCGAACGAAAAAGGAAAAAAGAATCAAAAGACTCATTCTGCAAAATCATGATTGGGGGGGCGGGAGAAGCAAGGGGAAATCCGGGGAAAGCGG
>Ga0179593_1396281_pt1 | contig 14368 bp, 11 predicted proteins | sample CZODoug2_1_08_16_FD_185931 | JGI IMG/M metagenome (GOLD analysis project Ga0179593, IMG submission 185931) | Vadose zone soil fungal communities from Angelo Coast Range Reserve, California, USA - CZODoug2_1_08_16fungal (PacBio error correction) | ecosystem: Environmental > Terrestrial > Soil >...
GGGTCGATCACAAGGAAGGAGAACGGGACCAAGAGAAGGGAGGGGACGTACTAAGACTTGAGAATAGAGGAAGTTTATAACTTAAGCCAGCAAAAATTTCACACGAAGAAAGCACAAATGGGCCGGTGTAAAGTGAAAAAGCCATAAAGGAGCTTCGGTTAGCGGGGGCAGAGAACGCTTCACGTCTGACCGCGCACTGGGATAATGGAGGGAAGGAGGACAGCACCTTTTTTCTTAAGCGCAAAAAAGAACTGAAGGACTAAAGGGAAGGTAAACTCGAGGTCACAAGCAGGCAAATCACTGCGAGAAGCGCATGTTCACGGAGGAAAAAGTGAAGATTAACGTGTAATGGCGGCCATCAATCGAAAAAGATACCTTCCACTGGAACGAGGAGCAAGAAAAGAACCAAGTGCAAAAAGACGAAAGCGACATCGACCAAAGAGTGGTGGGAGATTAAAGGAACAATCGCCAGGGCCGCGGCAGGTTTCAATGTGGTGGCAAGGAAAAGGACTTCAACCTTCCAGAATGGGGTCGAAATAGCGGGGATCTGCGCCCGGAGGCAAGGAAGCACTCCGGAGGGGGCCGAAGAGGGGAAGGGGACAGACGATTCCTTGGTTTGCTCTGTCCTTCGGCATGCAAGAGTAAAATCAACGAAATGGGGGTGGAGAAGGGGGAGGGGGAGTGAACGGGGGAACGGCGTCGCCGACCGTAGAAAAACACGGAAAAGGGGGCGGAAGAAGAAGGCAGTCAGAGGTCGTGCTAGGTACGGTCGATTTGTGAATTCACGGGACCGGGACGCCGCTGATCCCCAGACTTCTGCAAAGAGCCTTCCGGAAACAAAAAAAGGAGGATTATGGGGGGCGCCGCGAGTGAAAAGGGGAGAAAAAATGAGCAAGGCCAAGAACAACCAGGGACGAGCGAAACCTTGATCTTTTCGTCAGCGGTCGGAGCCATTCACCAGCGCAACAGACAAAAAATAGATCTTGATATAATCTTCAAGGGACTGTTGTAAATCGAGAGTAGGAGGGAAAGGGGGGAAGAGAGAGGAGCTGCCGCTTCGTGTGGGAAAGGGGAAGGGGAAGGCCCACACTTCTGGTGAAAGGCCAGGGCAAAAAAAGCAAACAGTAGTAATGGAATAAAGAACCGCAATGTAAAAAAAAAAAAATCAGCAAAAAAGAACAAGGCCTGGAGGCCGGAAAGAGGGGGAAGAACCGGGTCGTGCGAACGAAGGAAGGAGGAGAAAAAAAAAAAGAAATCTCGTCGGAACGGAAAGATCATTCCGGGAGCCTCACAAGGACTTGTCAAGAGGGTGGAGGGGCGCGAAGGAGAAGCCAAACTAGGCCCCTTGATGGGGAAATGAAGGTGAATTATTAATCCCAAGAATGTTGGAAAAATAAAAGTAGGCCAAGGGAGAAAGACCAAGCAAAAAAGACTAGCCAACCGTTCATTGCAGAAAGAAGGCGAGTTCAGTCTACACGGAAGTCAAAGGCCAGGGATCTCGAGGGCTCAAGAAAAGTCCGTAACAACTTGGATAGAAGGGAAAAAGGATTGCCCTTAATGACGATTTTGAAGAGGGGGTCCAGAACTTAACCGCTGGCATACCCAGAACCCTTGGGTGTGAGGGAGATTCAAGTCTGAACATATTATCTCATCAATATCGAGGGAAAGGGAAAACAGACCCGAAAGGGGGGGGGACCGAGGGGGAGGCTCTCGGAAAAACAACGGAGATAACAGAGAGGAGCACGGCGCAATTGTCGGGAGGGCTGTAATGTGCGGAAGGAAGATGTGTTCTCCTCGTTCGGAGAAGTCTGAATCAAAACAAGGGTAGGTAGAAGAGCAGGGAATTCGCGAAAGCGGACACCTCGTGAACCAGGTCAAACAGGAAGCGATCGAAAGCCTCGCCTCCGGTCATTCTAGAGAAAGGTACAAAGTGAAGCGGAGCAAGACTTTGAAGCGGGGACGGCTTCGGACTCAGACTTTTCATCGATTAGAGCGGAGGGGAAGCGGGGGCATCCGGGAGGTGTCAAAAACTCATCGCTGTAAACCATCTTGAAAAAAGAACTCCTGGGGGAGGAAGCCGCGCGCACACGTCGCCAGGGCCAGGTAGCACACTGCTTGAAACTTCTGAGCGACTTTTAATTAGAGGGGAGATGATGACTCTTCCTGACGCGGACTGATGGTCCGGATTACGTGATCATCTCGGAGCAAAAAAAGACTTAATTAAATTTCCCGCTAGCCGCAAGCCTTGGGACATGTCTGAGGCGTCTGGGGGTTTTTTCTACATTAAATTCATACGTGCTCCCCTTAACTGTGCCTGGGAAACAGGAGGCGCTGGAAAAAAAAACAGACAAAAAAAGAAGAGGGGGGAAGAAAAGCATCACACGCCTCGGAACCAGGCCGCCGGACAGCACCAGGGACCCACGCAAAAAGAAGAATTACTCGCTTATCAAGGAGGTCCTAAAGGAAAGGGGCCTCCGGGATTGGAAGCTTAGGTGTCCCTTACTGGAAAAGGGACCACCGAAAAGGAAGAGAGGTCGACGTGAAAAAGGCTTCGCAAAGAGGAAATGGGGGTTTTCGTGGCTTCTTCGGGAAAAGGGGGTAACAGTAAAAGGAGAAGAAAAAAAAGGGGAATCAGGCCAAGGGTTGACGGCACAAAGGGAAAACTTTCATTGGAGTTCTTCGGCGTCTGGACAAAGGAGGCCGGGGGGAACATGAACAAATCGAACCGACCTCAAGGGGAGGCGAAACCCCTGTTGTCAAACTATAACATCCTTCGGGTCATGAAAGGGGTTGCAGAAGAAGGTGAGGACGAGAGTTCTTGGTAAACCATGAAGGAAAAGTAAAAAGACACATTTCTGAAAGGTGAAACTAGAGAGGTAAGACCTCAGCACAAGTATAGTGAAGACAGAGAGAACGGATAAAAGTCAAGTCATTGCCGTCACGGACCTTTTAGCAACGCGGTCTTTAAAGTGGGAGGTCCCTACATTTGAGAATCCTCTAACGAGAAATGGAGGGGAGATCGCACAATCGCTGTCACAGAGAGAAACACCAGCAAAACGAACATGGTCGAACCTGTGGAGGGAGCCCTTAGTAGGCTTTTGAGAGCATATCTCCAACAAAAGGCCGACGATCAGAATGGGGAGAAGCAGGGGAAAAATCTCTTGATAGAAGGAGAGGAACAGAGACTGGGTGATCAAAAGAAGCGTAAATAGAGTAAAGGGGGGGCAGCGAGCTGGGCCGGAGAAGGAGGGAAGGTTACCTGAGTTCCATCCGTCCAATGATGAAAGAACGGACGACGGAAGGAAAAACAACGTTGCTGTAGAGCAGAAATTAAAGACCCCAGGAGAGGGCTGAATATGGTAGAGCGGATAGACCAAGGGACAAAGTTCCAGGTTTTCGAACGGAAAAAGGTGAAAAAAAACTCAGTAAGGGGGGGGAACAGTGGTTGGGGGGGTTTGCGAGAGGCGCGTATTAAGTAGAAAATGGGAGGGAGAGAGAATGTTGGGTATTGAGGGACTATAAATAAAAAGATAGGAGTCGTAAGATCCCTAAGTGGCCAGATCTCAATAAAGACAACCGGGAGGATGTATAAAAGAGAGGGGGTCGAAAACACAGAGAAGAGAACCGCGATGGAGGAGAGTCTACGTGACTTTAAATGTCAAAAAGAAAGGAAAAGTAAAAGACTGACTGAAGAAGACTCATCAAGGGCTGAACACTGGAGCCATTGACGTGGGAGAAATTAAACGCCGAAACGCTGCTTCGGCCCTGGGACTCTGGAACAGGCGGAAAACCCAGGGGGTTTCTGCCGGCGCAGGGGCACAGTGGTTTCGAAATCATCTCGAAGTGGGAAGGGAATAAGGAGAGGGACTCCGAGTCATACCGGCCGAAAAAAAAAAAGGAAAAAAAAAATCCGACCCTTTCGGAAAAGAAAGGACACGACGAAGGGAAAAGAAAGAAGGAAGGCTTTACAGCTCAAAGGGGCTGAGTTAAGACGCCAATGCGTCTCGAGACTAAGAAGATACCCATTTCTCCGACAGAGGGCCTCAGCAAATAGACCATTGAGGGGAAGGTCTGCTCAAAGCCAGAGAAAGACAAAGGAAAAAAATGTGGAGACACATGTGACTTCTGGGGGGGCCGCAGAGATAAAGGGAGTGGCAGATACCCAAGAAGAGCGAGAAAACGATGCGCAGCTTCACGACGCAAGACGGACATAGAATGGGGGCCTGTAAAGGAAGGGGGGAGCCGGAGACTGGCCCTTCTGCGACAGGGAGAGGGTTTTCAGAAGAGGATGCCAGAACACCAGGTGAAGGACAATGTGGGGTGCGGTGATAATCTTTCGGGGGGGGGTTTCAGAAGCTGTAAATCTTTCGCCAACTACCCTTCAACAGGAGGAAACCTCGGCAAAGCTTGGCTCGGACCTGAAGGACAAGGTTCGATGGTGGATGAGGCACTGAGAACTGGAAAGCGCACGGATAAATGAAATCTTTAATACCGCCGAGCCCTGAAACCACTTCAAAAAGCTTGACGACCTCGGTCCAAAAGGTTGAAAGAAATTCAAAGCGCTAAAAACATCAATTCTAATCCAAGAGAAAAGGAGAAAAGACAGATCTTTTCGGGGAAAGCAGGGCGGGGGACGTCAGGGACGCACCAGCGCATCACGAATTCGATATTGGATAAATAGGTTCGACTTAACGAAATGTGAAATCCGCGATCAGCCGCGGCAAGGGAGAAATGAAATTTCTTAGGGGAGGAAGGGGTTCTGGAGCGAATTCCAACCTTGGGTCAGAGTTCGGCTTAAATGCCAGCGGCAGCGGCCAAGCAACCAACAGAACAGGACTTGTAGTATGAACAATGCGCCAAAAACATCAACCCGGCCGACATGCAAAAGCGGGAGCTGTTCATCAGCGCAGGGCGGGGAGGGAGCCGCTGAAAGACGGGAAGTAGAACCAGCAGGGCGCGCGGCTAGGGAATAAAAAGCACACCACGTCCCGACGGCAACAGCGTGTAGGTAAAAGGGAGGAGACAAGGGATGACTGCTGTGGGGGGGGGCAGCCGGTGTCAACTCATGATGTTGAAAGAACAGGAAAAAGCCTCGGATAAGCAAACTAATCGAGGGGAAAAAATTCAAAAGGGCGCAGGAAGCCGAGGTCAGGTCTTCCAGACTGGCTACCTATGCGGCTCTCGGAGGCACGTGAGAGAGGCGTCGATCGCCTCATGAATGAAGAGGCATTTCCTTTGGGAATCGGAATATGTCCAGTCGATGCTTTGGGAGGAACTGAAAAGTCAACACTAATATGATACGCGATAACACCGTAGAACGAAAGTAACGAAAGAAGAAAGGACGGTATGCTCCTCAGGAAACAAAACAAGGGAGAAGGGAGGAAGGGGGACGGCAATGGAGGGGTTAGGGGGGCGTAATTCTTTATCGGTTCTCGGAAAAGGGAAGAACGGATAGGAAGGCAAAACCAGGGGGTCGTGGGGCGCAGTCTGCGGATACGCGCGGGGAAGTAGTACAAAGAGCTACCACCGGGCACGATGGAAAGAAGAACCGTCATGACCTCCGGCTTAACTAAGAAAAAGGCGCCAAGGAGACAAAAAACAGTCGCTGGAATACTAAATCGGGGAGGTAGGCGGCAGTGCCATGGACGTCCTCGAGAAGTGCGATGCGACAAGGGGGATGTTCCTCCGCATTGGTGGCATCAACATCATCTTTAATCTATCTTTTGAAAAACGAATGGGAGAACCCGCCGAGGCAACGTAAAGTCACTGACCTGGGAAGGCTGGGGGGGACAAGGTCACAGTGCTCAGGATAGGGGAATACCTCCTCGCGACTTTAGAAGGCCGCGTAGCGTCTCAAGGGGACACTCTGATCATGGTCCGGATAGAACGACCTTGGTAGGAAGGAGTGAAGTCCTGGGGGTGGGCTACATTTCACGCAATTCAGATGGCCAGAACACTTCAGGGGGAGTAGTCGCTGCGGGGCGCGGCGATTGGGGACAAAACTCCAATAAAATGTGACTGATTCTGGGCAAAAAAAAAAGGCAGAAACTTGAAAGCTTGCAAGGGGATCAGAAAAAATTTTAAGGAGAAGAGAATCCGATCTCAATAAAAGACGGGGGTTAGGAGTGCTGAATGTGCTGTCCCGACGTCCCACTGAAAATACAGATCAGCGGACCCTAAAAGCGAAAGAGATTTGCGGAAGAAAAAGATTGCGCAAGGATCTACAAACTTGCAACCTCGGTCAAAAAATACAGAAGAAAGATCAAGGAAGGTGGGGCTGGCAATAGCCGAGAGCGTTCATAAAGAGGTTCCTGAGGAGTTGGAAAAGGACTTTTCCCTGGAATAAAAAAAAGAGGAAAAGGACGTCCGCGACCTGGGGAGCCCACTCCTGAGAGGGAAAGAATCTGGTAACTATTATCGGGAAACGTTAGGTACAAACATCTCACGCTTGTCGTACTGGGGGGAAAGTGAAGCAATAACCATCCTGATAGGAAGAAGGAAAGAAAGGGAAAAACAGGGGGAAAATTTACAGTTCCCGGAGCACATGTCAATAGAATCTCCATCGGCTTCTTAAACTGTGCTGGCCGAGAGATTCGGGAAAAGAGATCGTCTAAAACATTCTTGGGAAGGGGGGAAAGTACGAGACGGCAAGCGTCTCGCAGAAGGACAAGGAAAACATTGGCAGACGAAAACGGGCGAATTTCAGTCCACTAACCCCAAGATTCTATCCCGAAGGAGCGGGCGCATGTCGGGGGAGAAAAAAAGGCGGGGGGGGGGGGTCAGAGAGGTCACTGAATTAGAGGCGACCATTTGCCACGTGATATTTCAAAAAGGGAAAGCTGGTAGGATGACAGTTTTCTAGGAGGGATCCCCACGGGGGAAAATGAAAGGAGATTCTAGTGTAGAAGGGGAGGGTGGACCTAGAGGAAATCTTAAACTCGAGACGCTCTCTTGTGAAATTAAGGTCGCAACCAGGTGCGGGAAGCCGTGATGTCAAGAAAAGGGGAGCGGTAAATAGGGGGAGGAAGACGTAGAAGTCCTCCTACCGGAACCGGAGGATGGACATTGGGCAGCTAATTTTTGAGAAAAACTCATTATGGGGGGGATTGCTCGACGAGGGTTAAGCATTACAGAATTAGAGGTGGGGGGGGGGGGGGGTCAATTCTCCGTATACCGAAAAAACATCGCAGGGGCGTTCAAAAGACTTAATCACTTAAGGTTGGGGAGCGACTTAGTAAGTACAACAAACAAAAAAGAAAGGGGGAGGGGGGATAAAATGAGAGAGGGAATAACAGCATTTATAAAAGGGAACGCCCGCGATTGAGTTAGCGGCTAAGGGAATTGAATCAAAAGGAATTCATGTTTGGAACTAGAAACTATCACTCATCTCAAAGGGGTCTAGCAAGGCTGACAGGGGGGGGGACCTTTGTTCTTAAGTACGGGGGAAACTCTGGGTCTGGTGAGGGACCTAATAAGAAGTAGAATCAGAGCCCGTGATGATTTCCGGAATGACTCGAAGGGTTGTTTCGACTGAAAATCCAAAAGAGAGGAAGAAGGTACTATGCCAGGAAAAAAACAGGCTCCTCGAAGGAAAGCGGGGAAAAAAAACGCTGTGAGAACACTCGCTCTGTACAAAAGGGAAGGATGACCGACAGCAATGGAAGGGGATTCACAAAGGGAACTTTCCGAAAAACGACTGGAATATCTATAGGACAAGGCCTGAACTGAACAAAAGGTAGCACAAAACTAGGGACTTCAAAGACAGTGGGGGGAAGGGGGACTTCAAAGAATCCATAAAAAAAAGCGGAAAATGTTCGACCAGGCTCGGGGTCGCGGAGGGAAAGAGCTAAATAAATATTGGGTCTTCGATAAAAGAAAGGAAAAACATAATACTTCACATCAAAAGGGGAAAGACCCGCTCGGGAGCAGAGAAAGTTCCCACTATGTCCACTTGGCAGACGATCGGGCCGTAGTCGATGAATTATGATTCTTGCCCCTCGCGTAGACAAAAGGTCAGAAGGGGGGATGGGGAGAAATCTAGGTTGGTTTCATCAAGGTCGATTGTAATACCCTTCTAGAAAGGAAAAACAGCGGATAGAAATGAGGAGGGAGTAGACCCAGGGAGGAAAAATCAAAGTTCTTTCTAGGGGGTGATGAGGGAACGGCGAAAGTACGCCTGCGAAGAGTCAATGAAGAAAGTCCTTTCTCTCCGTTGAGGGGCTTTTTTGACGTAAAACGACGGTTCACTGGGAGAGAAAGGGAATCACAGCCGATCAAAAAAAAAACCTATAGGAGAGAAACTGAGGCGAGGGTATGAGGGGAGGTACAGCGGAGGAAGTCAAGGTTCCCATCGCACCATAACATTCGTGATTAAATCTGACGATCTTCATCTGGAAATCTTCTCTTGAGGACCGCGGCAAATCTCTCTGATCTGGGGATTCTAATAAAAAGAAGGGGGTCAGTGTAGGGAGACTCCAGCTCGCGAGCCGCAACAGCAAAGAAAAGGGAGCAGAGCAAATGGGATAAACGCCGAAGGCATCCCAAGTCCTGTACGGACCTTGTTTTTTGTGAAATCAACGAAGGAAACGCGTCAAAACCGCGTACGCCGGACCGGGAGAAAAAAGTCAAAACGGTCGATACGATAAAAGGCCGGAATTTGCGCGCTCGTCGCAAAGACGGAAATCACTGTTTTCATCGTGCAAACGGAATTTGGGGGGAATCCAGAAGGTGAAGACGAGGTTTGAGAAAATACCCTTAGGCCCGAGAAAAGGAGGGCGGACGCACGAATGGAGCACCTGCCAGTCCCGGAAATCGTTCTGGATTCAACATCGCAACACCTTTTTGCGATGCGAGAAGAGAGACCAAGGGCGGAGGAGATCGCGTCATCGGGGGACAGAATGCTGAACCCGGCATGGTCCGTGAGGGGGAAAAAAAAAAATTGGGAGATCAGAAAGGGCCCAGGGCGAAAACCCTTGGTGAAGAAAGTTCAACTAGGATAGAGCGAGAAACGAAGAGGAAGTACACTAACTTAACCGAACAGCACGAAAGTACACGAAAGGAGAACGAACAAGGGGAAAAAATAAAAAATATAGATCCTCGCAAGTATTTCTTATCGAAAAATTAGGGCGATCAGTTATCGATTATAGGAAAAAGGTGCGCAGAAGGCGGGAAGTAGCGGACCCGGACGACAAATGAAAGGGAAAATATTTGGGACCCTCGAGAAAGAAGACTGATCAAATATTAGACCAGTATATCAGGCGCGGGAAGAACGAAAGCTGGCTTAAGGCGGCTCCATTGAAAATGAAATCAGGGTCGTGCGAGAATAAGCGGTCGCCTCCTGGGGACGGGGGGCATCAAACATCATCGCGGGAAAGGCGGAACTTGGGAAAAACAAGTCATCAGTTTTGAAGCCGAGAAAAGACAAGGAGGGAGTGGAAGTCGGAAAATGCCTTTTCCACTCAAATGAACGCGCTGAGCGTCTGATCCGGTCGCGCTCGGCGTCAGCGAAGGAAAAAAGCGTAAACATAGGAAGGACCCGAGGAAACTTGCATGTGGGAAAGGAAGGGAGCTGGGGGTTGCTAAACATTGCCCGGAAAAAAGGAAACGATGAAACCCTTCCTGTGGCTGTGTGTCTGGGGCACTCGTCCCGATTTGGAAGAAAAGAAGGAAAACGGAACTCTTGCTTGATGAAATCTGGGACCAAATCAGCGCAAGCTCAACAATCAAAGACGCTTAGTCCGATTGAAAAACAAGCTAGCGGGACGAGGAAAGGGAATCGGGTAGGGAGTTTGCAGGCCGCTGGGAATGGCCCTGATTCACAAGGTGCCTACCGAACAGTAAGCGCTGAGGAAAAATCCCCGAATGGTTGTGGCTGATAAACCGAAACTCATTCTCAAGACAACTTGGACACTCTAGGGACACCTAACAAAAATCAAGAATAGGAATGTTATTAGGAACCTGGGCCCGGATCGGGAAGAACCAGTTCATGTTCATGGACCAAAGCGGAGGCCAGGGCCTCAAAAGTCAGTCACACCAAAAGCTCGGATTACGGGACCGTCGAACCTAGAAGGAGGGGAGACGGAACAGAAAAGCTTTCGACCAAGAGAAACGAGCTTCTCAGAACAACATGTCGGTTGTCCTTTCGAGGGAGAAACCTCAAGGAATCGGGAAAAATGAACATATCTTATTCAATGGTACAATTCAACGTTCAGACAAAAAGACTGGGGGAACACTTTTGGGCTTAATATCTAAATGTAGGAAAAAGCTCCGGAAAACCATTCTGAAAGGGGAGCCGACCGCACAGATTTCTTATCGGGACGCAGACCAATGGGTCTAGTGTAAAGTCTTGGGCCGATTTGGGGAAGGAAGGCTCGGTCAAAACAACTCTATGGGGCAGTGAGAGAGATGTGAGGAGAAGGAAGCCCTTTGCAATGCGGAGCAGTACCGCGTAGCCTGGAAAGGGAAATGAAGGAATTCAAAAACTGTTTAGGGGAGAACTCTTGCTCATGAGAAGTACAAAAACCTGATGGGGGTGGAAAGCGGCTAAAGAACTTCCCTTCGTTCTCAGGAGTGGATGAGTGAGTCTCATAAAACGGGGGTTCGCAGCAAAAAAATTCAATCCAGTAAAAAAGTTGAAAAATGAGAAAAAGTGAGCGAACCTAAGAGCCTGAAACTGAGGGGAGGGGAAAAAAACAAAGAAATTTTTAATTTATCCCTTCAGGGGAGTGGTAGAACAGTTTTGCAGGCGGCTGCCAAAAAAGAGCGGATATTACTTGAGGTTGAGTCTAGACAAAGCAAAAGAGAGGGGAGCGTCTTCTCAAGGAAGGGTCTCGTATATCTCAAAAAAAAAGGGGAGGAAAGAAATATGGTATCAAAAAGAAGTGAGAAGAAGGAACGCCCGCGATGTTCGATAATCAAAACGGGGGGTCTTACCCATATAACTAAGCAATATAAAAAAGCGGATCAACGAACATTGGACCGGGAGGAGACGAACCGCGCTCGTTCGGAGGCCGAGCGCTTGACCGACCGTCTTCAGCCGCGCCCGGGGAGGAATTGCAAACGGACTGCAGCACTATTTCGAGAAAGGACCAACAAACTCTGGACAGACAGCCACAAAGGCGGTAAAAAGACTTGAATCTCTCGCCTTTTCTAAAACGCTCAAGAACAGGGAAGGGGGGAACCGGAAAGGGACTGTAGGAATGGTCAAAGAGCAAGGAGGCACGGGAAGAGGAAATTGCCGAAGAGGGGTCGTCAAATCCTTATCACTCCGAAAATCTATCAAAAAAAAAAGAGCGGGTTGGGTGCTTCAAGAAGTCCTAACAGCGCGCGACAGGGGTCGAAAGGTCAAACAGGGTGACGGAGAGAATGCAAGCGCGTCGGCGAGGGTCAGATTGAGAGCGATCGTCGGATGAAAGAACTCGACCTCAAGAGGGTGCCTGACCTTAAGTGAAGGGGCCGTGACGATAAAAAAGTGCTAAGTGAGTGAATGAGGGAGAAGTGAGGAGGGTTCACGCACCTCGTCCAGAAGGACACAGGGACGCAGGTGGGCTTGGAAGCTCAGGTGATAATTTGGTTTCGAGGAAATTCAAGGCTTCGATGGGGAGAATGATGGGGGAGGGGGAGAAATTATAGACGGAAACGATTCTCAGACGGAAGGACGACCAGAGAAGGAAGGACGAATGTCTGGTAGATGGGGAATGCAGGGACACGGCGACCTGCACGACGGCCGGTCATGACCGTGCCAATCCGAAGGGTAGAATCCGGAGGTCATCGAGGGCAAAAGGGGCTGAGGCCACAAAACATAGAGGGGCGCGAAAAAGCCGGAAGATCCGGGGGTCGAGATGGGTGGATGGAAGTCAGGGGAACTTACCACAAGCGGCAAAAATGTTTCTGGGGGTAAATCGTCATCGAAAGAAGGGACTCGGAGGCAATCTTCGCGAGGAAAAAATTGGTTCGGCGAGGAAGCAAAAGACTTTTGAAGTCTGATGAAATCGCCAAAAAGCAAGAGAAGACAAAACCAACAAAATAGGGGAGCAAAGCCAGGGAAAAATGGCTCACCAGAGAACCCAATAGGCGGAAAAAAGCTGTTAGACAATGAAGACTCCTGTGCTCGAGAGACGGAAGGGGGGGAAGGAAAGAAAAAGGCCCCAGCGGAATTCGATACTGCGTTTTAGGAAAAAAATCCGCCGACGGGAGCAAAGGGAGGGCAGCGGCTGCACAAATGAGGTTTGTCTGACCACGCCTATGATTAGGGGGTGAAAAAAAATGAAAAAAAAAAACGATAGCGAACCGAGGGGCTGAAAAGTCTCAAGGGAATGACTTCACAACAGACCATTAAAGAAGCAAGAGTTCGGCATTAACAAAAAGGCGCGTCTTGAGCTTTATCGTCGAGAGGCTAACGGAGAGATCTCCGATGTTTTGTCGTAAGAGCTTCAAAGGAAGGACCTGAGTGGAAGCGTTGGGGAACTGCCGACTCTAAGCGATGCGCCCCCGACCATATGTGACGGGACTGGGAGAAAGAGAAGAGAGCTACCCAGCTCACAACTGGACCGAAATCACGAAATTTCCAGTATCGCTAAAACCCGTCGGGAAGAAGAGAATCCTGGCGGCAAGTTGGCGAATTGGCGTAGTTCTGGATCGGAATTATCGTGTTCGCGAGGATCTTGAGATGAGTAGAACAAATTGTTCATGGCCCACAATTTAATGCCCGCTGGTCAAAGAAACTCCATGCCTTCAAAGAAGCATCGGTAAGAGGCTCTCCGCCTCAAAAGGGTCAGAAGAGAAAAACGCCATCGGCAAGCGCTGGGAAAAAACTAAATCTTTTCAGTCTCTGCCCGATAGAGTAAGTGGAGAAGATCGCATTAAGGGGTGAAGAAAAAAAGGGAATGTTAGCCAACTCCATAGAGGGGAAGAACATCGGCGTGGAATAAAAAGGCAGTCAAGGTTGCGGAATCGACTGCTGACTCGTTAAAGAAGGGGCAAAACAATCCTGAGCAGGAGCGGAGAAAAAAGCGGGAATGCACTGGGAAGAACTGAAATTCGTCCGTACCGGAGCCGCCGACAAGGAGTGAAATTCGCGCGCTATCATCCGGAATTGGCCCCTCTTTATTCGTTTGATTGTGAAGACCCCTGAAGGGGAAGTTTGTCGGCGCGGAGAGAGGGCTAGTTGAAGAAAAAAAAAAGGTTCTGAAGGAAGAGCCGCAGCACACGCCACAGGGAAACTCAACGCCGCGGGGCACAGAAGGACCCGAGGCCAGAATAGCTAAACGGAGTCTCGACAGAGAGAATAAAGAGAGTTCGTGACTGTCCGCTGGTGATGGAATTGAAAGGGGGAAAAGAAGAAAACACTAACTTCTCCGTTCTCATAAACACCCAAGAAAGAGGGGGAGGTGATGGACGGAAGGTTGTCGCATTCTCCGAAAAAGTGAACTCGGGCGAACAACATAACCTTCAAAACAAGGTGGGGGAGGGGAAAAGGTGGGCCTATGTAATGTATCGAAGACAGGTGATCCTGGGAACTCAGGGACACAATAGTCAACGAAGAGGGGTAAGGGCCGGAGAAGTTGGCCTAACCACTCCTCTTGGGGCTATGAGGGGCCTTCAAAGACATGGACCGTTTCGCGACCAGCTGATAAAGAGGAAATCAAACAGGTCTACCTTTGGAAGGGTCAGAAAAAATAAAGGGTATGTCCTGAATTAACAAGCGGAAAGAATAAAAAACTTCCCAGAACGATTGAAATCAAATCCAGCAGGATTCCCAACTTTGATGGAAGAGGAGCCTATCCGCCGATAGAGTCTGAAAAATGAAGGGAGGGGGGGGGAGCCAGGAGCGCTTGCATTCTCAATTCTCTGCACGGACCAAGGTCACCTTTTCTCTCAAGATGAGGCGCGGCAAGTGAGCAAGGGGGAAAAAAACCAAAAAAACCCCCCCCCTAAAAGGGGAAGCTTATAGGGACTGGAGGAAAAGAATGGGAGGAAGGTGAAGGTGAATGATCGCAGGAGAATTTGCATACATACTTCCAGAAATCAGAAGAAAGAAAGTGGTCCTCTAAGAGAACAGGAACTATAAGACGGAAAACACGTGGGGGTGAAGACGTCAAGCCCGTCGGTAACTCTCAAGGGTGGAGAGCGTCACCGGAGCAAACACTGGTTTCGGACAGGAATCCGAGATCGGTCGAAGGATAATGTACCTAACCGAGCGAGGGGGAGGAGGGGGAAATTTTCCTCACAGGAGGGTGTATTGATAACCCTCGAGGGTCGCGACGCTCAAACTTATAATTAGTCTTAATGTAATTGGGTTTTTAGGGACAAGTAAGGAAGAAAAACATCAATAGAGGGCGTGGGGAATTCGGATCCACTTCAAGGTGTG
>Ga0179593_1452038_pt1 | contig 14368 bp, 12 predicted proteins | sample CZODoug2_1_08_16_FD_185931 | JGI IMG/M metagenome (GOLD analysis project Ga0179593, IMG submission 185931) | Vadose zone soil fungal communities from Angelo Coast Range Reserve, California, USA - CZODoug2_1_08_16fungal (PacBio error correction) | ecosystem: Environmental > Terrestrial > Soil >...
TGGATGGGAGATTGGAAACGGGGTGGAGGAATGGGAGGTGTACGAGCTTAGCGAAAGCTCATTACTTGGGCGAGAGGAAGGGGAGAGGATTCTCAGGTAAAATCCAGGGAAGAAACCTTACAAAAAATGGCCGGACGGTTAAAAATACTGGAGGACGAGTCTCATGTTAACGTCTGCCTCGTGATTAATGTTTTAAGGCAGGAAAAGGAGGAAGGTTTCAAAGATCTACGAGTGGTATCCAGAGACACTTCTACGTAAATTTCCAAAACAGTGGCAGGGAGGAAATCGTGAGAAAAATTTGGAGGGAATCGGGGCTGGCGAGCCTCAATTTGGCTGAACTGTCGAGGTTGGAGCAAAAAAATAGAGGGCGGCCCCTCACTCCGATTTAAAAGCCGTATGTTCAATCCACGCAAGAAAGCATGGCGGGATCTTCGTTATCCTAATTTTAAAGACACAACACGGAGTTCAAAAGAAAGGGGGGATAGGGGGGGAGGGAGAAGGGGGGGAAGACAGGTATGTTCTCGACGGGGGGGTCAAGGAAGGGGCGATGCGTCAATCAAAGAGGGTACAGAAAGGGAGGGGCAAGAGACCACAACTTCAAAACGCGGAACTACCGCTCGGAAAAACGCATTTTTCGAAAAACCGACTCAAGGGGGGGGCGGCAAGCGCGAGAACACAAAGGCCGGATATCAATCCCAAATGTCACAAGGATTGTACGTGCACGGAAGTCGACCTTCTGAAGGAGGGGAGAAGACGTCGATGGGAACAGAAAAGGACCAAAAGAATATTCCAACATAAGATGCAAATTAGTTGGAAAAAGGGGGGAAGTATATTCTGGGGGAAAGAGGAGGGGGTGAAAGCGTTTGTCAATGAAGGGGTTCCCTATTGGTGAACTCACACAGAAGATGGGGGGTACAGAGTAAAATGCCAAATTATTGAGGGAAACTCAAACAAGTCTATCTAGACCGTTGAAGGGTGAGAAGGACTAGGGTGTCTGTTCCTGGAGGGATAAAGAAGGCTGCCTATTGTACTGTAAGAAATGCGAGACGGATTTAATCGACTGAGAAATTGGCATGACAATATTTAGAACTAAGGTCAAGTAGACGAAGTGGTTCAAACTTCACGGCTGCTAGAAGAACCAGGGGAACTGTGGGACCTGATTGCAAAAATCTCACCACTTTCAATCTCGGGATTCATGGGGCGGCAAACTTGTAAACATAAATGACGATGGGGGGATAGAGGTGCTAGTCACAATGGCTCGTGAATTCATTCTGAAAGAGCTCTCAGGTTTTATTACATAAGAAAAAGGGTCGAGTGAGGGTCGCAACTTCCCTAGCGGGGGGGGAATGGGGAAAGAAAGAAGTCTGAAAGTGAAAGAGACCGATTCAAGAGGAGAAGAAGAAAGCCCTCTCTGCCTAGAAGAATAGATCAGATACTCAGTGAAAGCTGACGATTTTTACATACTTGAGAGCCACCTCTTTCTATATTCCCCACAGAAGTGGTAAAATTGTGGGTGAAGTTGTTCCAAACGGAGGGCCTGGTCGGCACTAGCAATCTTTTCATAGGAGGGGTTAGGTCTGGTGATCGTTTTAGAAATGGGATTTGATCATGACTCTAAGCTCGGAAGAACGTTGGGGATTATTTTTGGTGGCAAGTACGAGAAACCAATCTAGAAAAAAGTTTAAACTCGTACTCTGAAGGGGGACATGATACATAAACAACGGCGGGAGCGGCAGTTAACTGAAGGGCTTCGAAATCAAAAAACGCTCATAAAGAACGTCGCATCCCTTCCAGCCAGATTATCAGATACACATCAAGGGCGAAGAAGAATAAATGCACTACAAAAAAGAGAAAAGTACTATACTCACAAAAAAAACACATAATAAGAAGTGGGCGCTTGGTAAAAGCAGAACGATGTAGTGGGCTGGTCGAACGAAAGAAGATTCAAAGAACCGCTAAACTACGTACGAGATAGAACTCTCGGCGAAGGTGGAAGCGGTGGAAGACCTGGCTGAAGTTTCATACATCACTGGGCACGGGCTTACGCCTCCGTCAAATCACAATGCATAAGACAGTGTCTTACAATACGGTTCCTCCAAGGCTATAGGAAAAAATGCGACGCAAGATTCCGAACGTGCCAGCTTTAAGAAGATCACAAAGGCGTAATACCGGGGTCTCAGGGCGATCGACTTTCCATGTCTGGGGGGGAACTCGGCCGCAATGCAGCGATTGAACGGACTGGATGTCAATCGCTGAAGAGCGCGAAGGGTCTTCCGTCACTTTTCTGATAGGTGAGTTTGGAAGGCGATGCCTGTTCAAAGAGTTGATATGGAGTTCGGCAAGGGGAACTCCACCAATCCGCGTGTTAGGACTCGATCGCACTAAAGACTCTGCAGAAAAGAACATCAGAAAAAATGGATGCAAAGCACGAGAAATAAAGCATCTCTCAGTCTGAGGGGAGTGGCATGAGGTTAGCGGTCGGGCAAAGTTGCTGGGATGAATTTGTAATTTTGCAAGCAGCGAAAAAATGGGGAGAGAAGGTGACCCGAGTGGCGACTGGTAAAGGGGGGGGGGGGGGGGGCGGAAGGTAAAATTCTTGTTGCCCGCTAAGCGATCCGCCAGCATGGAACAACTTGAGCGCAAGGGAAAGGAGGTTGCACGCGTGTCATCAAACATGCCTCCCTAGCATGAACGATCATGGAGGCAGACGACGGTAGAATCTAAGTGGATCGGATATGGTTAAAGGGAGCAAAAAGACATAAAATCCACCTCTGAACGAGCGCAACAGGGGGCCGCCACTACGCGCCGTTTCCTCAATATAGACCTAGAGGGGCGTGGCTGCCGCATGCAAGGAACCGAGCCATTTATCACTTTCATCACGATATGGGGAAAGGGTCTCTAAGGGGGGAATTCGGGTGCCGCCGCGTGAGAACAAGAGGGCGAAGGGTTATTTTGGGGCGTACAAAGAGGTCCAAATTTTATTGACGGAACAGCTCGAGTCGTGAAGGGGAAAGTGGGGGAAAAAATCGTAAAAAAAGAAGGATGGGTGACCCTAAGGAGCCGGTACCGAAAACGTGAAGTCATGAGAGACGAGGATGAATGACTAAAGAAGAGCCAAGCATCGCAGGAAAGATCAATGGGCGATGAAACCCAAGGTGAAAAAGGAGACGGGATCAAAACGAAATCAAAAACTAAAAAAAAATTAGGAGCATAAGAATGAGCAAACTGATCATCTGGGGAGCGTTGAAGACCGAGCACTGCGTCAATGCAGTGAAGCCAGAGGACCGAGGGACCTGGTTGGGGGAAGGGAAGGTGTAAAGGAAAAGAGCATCGGTAGTATCAGAAGAAATCATTCATCACAAAACCTCGTTCAACACTGCTAACCGGCTTTAGAAGATCCTTCTGGCAGATAAATGGGGGAAGAATGAACACAAATGTGTCACCCGTGTGCGGGCAGAAAAAAAAAACCAGAAGGGGTTGAGAGGAGGCGTGTTGGGGGAAAAGAGATCGCCCAGTCGACAAGGGAGCTCGACATAACAACCGAACTCGCCCCACCGTCAGCTCCGATCGTCTGCCGTGACCAGAGGGTTTGGTTTGGGGTGACGCTTCTGTGGTTTGGTTGAATACGTGCTCCTTGACATTCTGAGGGAGGCTAGGCAGTGAACGAGACCAAGTGTACCCATGAAAAGACGACTTGCAATCATAGTCCATTTGAGTCCATTGAGATAAATCGGCAGGGGACACACGAACAGAAAAAAGCAGGAGAGAGAAAAGGGAAAGGCAGGTTGTGTATGCAGAAAGGAGTGCAGGAACGTAACACCTGCAGTGTGTCTCATCGATGACCCTGAATGTTGGAGGAGTAAAGAAAGAGCTTCAAGGGGAAAGAACTACCACGAAGGCCAGAAAAGCGAGGAGGAAAAAGAAATTCAGGGTGGGTTCGCTTCCTACGACCGGGGGGGAAAAGGTGACAGGGACGTAGCCACCAAAAAGAACAGCAGGCGTGGGTGGGGAGAGAGAAGTATAGCAGGAGGAAACTACTAAGTGACTTCGTGACAAGGGCAAAAGGAACTACAAGGACGTTGCGAGAAGTCAGCCGTCGAGACGAAGAACGAGAAACTGGACCCGCAGAAAGAGCAGAGAAAAGCCCTCAATTGTTTGTCAAATCGCCGTCTATCATGAGGGGAAGGGTAAGAGGGTGAAAAAAAAGAATCAGATGGAGGAAGGGGAAAGAAAAGGAGAAGAAATTGGGGGAACGGGGAGGCGAGCATACGCCGAGTCGTTTCCAAGCCGTTAGGGGGACCATCAGCAAAGGAAAGAAAAAAGCGATTCACAGCGTGGAGAGGAACCCATGGCGAAGAAAAAAGGGGTCAGCTTATATTGGGGGGCTCAGGAGGTTTCTAGCAGAAAAAAAACCCCTACATCAGGGAAAAGAACGGGATGGGGAAGGAAGGAAAAAAGTTAACATGCCCTGGTCAGGCCCACTGCAGGAAGACAGGCGGCGTAAAGTAGCTAGAGAAAACAACAAACAAAGGGGAGGGGAAGAGAAGGAGAAAAAAGAGAGAATGGGAAACCGCCAATGGGGAAGAGACAAGTGATGGTCGTCGGACTCAATCCCGGTCTGGTAACTGGATGTCGGGGGGGGAGAAAAAAAACTTGCGGGGAACACAGAACGGAAAAGGAAAGGAGTCGGTTCCTAGGGGTGAAGAGAAAAACGCTGGAATCGATTGTGGAGCTTCAGGAGGTCTAACCTACGTTGGCTAGACCAGGAAAGGGAGGAGGGGTGAGAGAAAGCCGTTCTCCTGATGAGGAAAGCCGTTATGTGACGAAGAAAAGGGGGAGAGAGGACCAGGTGACGCACGTCAGGAGACGGCGTCTTTGGGGAAAATTTACGTGCTTTCATCGCTCAGTCGATGTGGAGAGGTTCTCGCAGGGAGCGCGAAGGATGGAGGAGTGAGAAAGAGGCTTGGGGGGGGAACTAGAGGGGGGTCATTAACCTAGGAAAAGTCGAAAAGGGTTTTATAACCTTCGATCGTGAAGGAGCGTTACCCCAGCGAAAGACCGGACGGTCGGGGGTGGACTGATCGCGCAGTTCGGGGGGGAAAAAAAAGTAGTGCTTCTAAAGGACCTCACAAAGTAATGGACGGACCTCTAAAAGCTTTGCGGGGAAAGAGTGGGGGGGGGACGTGCGGGGTCCCACCTGAGCGAATTGGGGGAGGAGAGCAAAAGTAAGGAAGGGGAAAGTAGTTTCCGGGGAGCAGAAAAATGAGCTTCAAGTGGAATCACTCTGCCTCCTAAAGAAAACCGGACGAGCGGGAGCTGCGGATTGGGGAGGAGTGGGGATCTGCCTATCGTACGGAAAGAAAAAAAGGGAGAGAGTTGCAAGTAGGGTATAAGGGGACATGGTCTCGGGGGAAAAAAGAGCATCCGATCAGGAAATTTCAAGAGTCGCCAAAAAACCGAGAAAACAAACACCAGGTACTGAACAGAAAGACGGAGAGGTGAATTGTGGGGGCGAGAGTAAGGTTTTCTTTAGGCCTTCGAAAGTGGCGAAATGGGTCGAGAGAAGGTGCAAAATGCAGCGGAAAGGATCAAAGGCTTGGGGGGGGGGTTATTTCCCTAACACTTAAAAACCAGGATCTGGAAAGGAAGGCGTACTCGGCAGCTTCGGTACGAATATTGGTCGGAGGAGGGGAAAGGATACGACCTAGGTCGGCCTTTTGGAACACTGCAAAAAACACACCATGTCCAGCATTTACAGGGGGGGGGAATATGATAGGGGTGGGGAATCATGCTCGCGGAAAGCTCCCCGATATCGTTGCTAAAGTATGAGATCGAAAGGGAGGGGTCGCGTGGACGCGCTGAAAACGGTTGAAAAACGTGCGTCGCTCCCATGAAAGTATTACGCGACGGGGGGAGGCTATTATAGAGCTAGTAACGGGTAGGACGCAGGAAGTAACTCTTCTTAACTTCCCAGTCGGGGCGACTGCGAAAACAGGAGTCGTGGAAGAGGAGTTTCAAGCCGAACAGAAAGAAGAAAAGAAAACGTTGGAAATAGCGTGGCTTCGCAGAAGACGGGAAATATAGGGGTTCTCACAGTGCGGAAAAAAAGGCCGCTATGGGAGCAACAAAAATTTTCGATAGACGAGATGGGAAGGGAAGAAGAAAGGAGGGGTAGAACTCTACCGCAGAAGACCGGTGCTCTGAGATAGGTGGGCAAAAAGCTACTTCGTGGCGGAAAAGGGCAAGGGCGGATCTCGTGGGGGAAGGGGGGTCCGAATGTTGGGTCAAGGGGAGGGGGTTAGGGGCTAGGACTATCAGGTCTTATCCAGGTAAGCCGCGCATGAAGCGGAGGGAGAGACAATCGAGAGGAGGGGAAAATGGGAACTCAGGAACGTCCTGGACGGGGAACTCTCCAGTTGGTTAAAAAGGGCTGGCGGAGAACAGCGCCTACCAAGAGGAAAGAGGAAAGAAAGACGGTAAAATAGGGCCTGTTGTGCAACGCGACGAGGCGGTTTGCGCTGTGAAAAAACCGAGGGTCTCATTCACAAAAACAAGGGGAAGAAAGAAAAAAGACGCATGCATAAAAAGGGGTTATGATCGCAATTAGAAATCGCGCGCGTTTGGCGGAGGTCAAGGGGGGGAGGGATGTGTGCAGGCGAGAGAGTCCGGTCAGCGGGCGGAAAAACTAACTAAGGATGGTGGGGGGCTGCAAATTTCCTGTCCCAACACAGGGAAAAAAAACGAGGGCCGCGAAGACAAAGCAACGCCAATGCTCTCCCAGAAAGGGGTCGGGAGACAGCGACGCAGAAGCACGGTGCGGTGAGACCCTGGACCATTGTCAGGGGGGGTATTGCGAGATTAAAGTCAAACCAAAAAAATGGAATAGGGGAGCGCTCTCCTCGGAAAAGCCGGGGAAGGGGGGAACGAACGTGAGGGTGTGCGTCTGCTGGTCTCAAATGAGTGGCACTGCGAAGAGAAGTTGGGGGCCGACCTGTTTTAAACGCGGGAAAGGAGAAGGGGATGAAGGGGGAAAGGAGCACCGGATTGGCAGAGGGGTGATTTAAACAAGACGGTGGGTAACCAAGTTCTGGTAACGGTGGGAAATCCAGGTCACACCCCCACAAACAAACAACGAAGGGGGGGCGGCACCGGGGGGAAAGAAATGCCGTTCGAATAGGAGGAGGAAAGTAGTGTTCGTCGAGGGGTAATGGGAGATCAGTTTCGTCTCCAGAACGCCATTGTAGGGGGAAACATGATCAGTGGGAAACAAGGCGCTTTGAAGGTAGTGTTATAGAAGGAGGCAAAACAAAAGAGCAAGCGCTTTCAATGAAAATTACAACCACCGGGGAGTCAGAAAACGAGGAGGATCTGGACGTAATCAACGTGCGAGAGCAAGCTGAAGGAAAAGAGAGCCGAGAAACGTGGAAACTTTGCTGATCGTCACCCGGATGCGTTGGCACGGTCAGTTGGGGAAAAATAGAAGGGCTTGACGAGAGTGCCAAAATTCAGAGACCACTCTAGGAAAAACACGTGCTCGCAGGGATTCAATTTCCACGTCTGCACCAAGAGGGAGGCAAGAAAAGACGCTCGAAAGAAAAAGAAGGTGAAGAAGGGGATCGCGTGCCAGACAAGAACAGACGTGGATCAAGTAATATTTGATCCACCGATGTTGTCTGCAAAGAGATGCCCGAGGGGGCGCTCCAAAGTATTAAAGGGAGATCGTTGACGGCTGGTGGCTGAGATGAGCCGGAGAAAACTGAAAGGGCGTATTTCGTTACGTGTTCTTCAGGAAGAGGGACCGCCGATCTGTTATCGGGGGGGGAAAAAATGCAAAAATAAGAATGGGGTGGTGACGGCTTCCATCGCGAGCGGAGGGGGAGGGAAAGCCTGAAATGCGCACAGTTCATTGTGAAGTAAAATGCGGGAGCCGAGAAAAAAGCAGTATCCATCTCCCATCGCACTCAAGTGTGAAGGGGGCCGACAGAAGTAGGAGAGGTCGAGATTAGGTTTGGGGGCAAAACATATGTCAAAGTAACGTGGACAATTATGACAAGAGCGCATAAACGGAAGTGTTAAGCGTGAAATTGAGTCGTCGGCATGAAATTAGGGGTCAGCGACGCGGGGAAAAAAGGAAACCCCTGGCTTCATCAGCACGCTTAAAGAAGGTGGCGCCACCGAATCAGAACGTCAAAATTCTGTCGCACAGTTGAAGAAGAAAATTTCTCACCTCTAAGGACGAATTCTAAAGTTGAAACAAGGTCAGATAGAGGAACCTTGCTTGAAGGGGTCAAAGGAAGGTGCATAGTAGGCCTCGAGGGGGGTGTTATTTCCATTTGCATGGTGAGCACAGAAAGTGCAAAAGGATGTTGGGGAACCCAGCCAGATGGAAACCAAGACTCACGAAAATTCCGCCTTTGGTATGGGTCTTTATTGTGGCAGATCCTCCGGGTCAGCCGGTGAGTCAAGAACGACCCTATCCGTAGACGGAAGCACCTCATTCCAGCCAGAAGGAACGGAGGACGGCCCTGTAATCCGGAAGGTTTGAGAAGATTTTTCTGATCGACGGGGTGTGGACGAAATATTTCCAAGACCCCCGTGGTGTGTGGAAACAGTAAAGAGGGGTCTTTCCGTGTTTAAGTGGGGGTCGCTGCAAAGTGTCCCTGGAAGCAGTTTGTGATCGGATTGATGGAGGACACGGAACACCTCAGAATCAGAGGCTCCAGGAAAAGGCATACCGGCTACAAGCGACAAGTCTGAGGGGGGAAATGGGGGAAAGCAGGGGGGTGGGAGTGCTAAAAGGAGGAGGACTTGAAGACCACCAGCCATCTAATTGGGATAGTGCGTGGGAGGAGTGGAACAAATTCTAGGGTCCATAGGATTGGGGGGTGGGGAGGACACTGCTGCTCTGTCCAAAATAGAGACGAGATGACTTTTCCTAGGATGATAGGACCGCCACGAGCAAACCAAAGGTCGGGACAGGGATTAACACGAGACGCTTCTTTAACGGGCAGTACTCCCGTGGGAAGGACAGGTAGAAATAAAGTAGTTGAACGGGGGACACTCTTTTGGGAATGCTGTTGAAACTTTCGATCCGAGAGACGCCCCTTATAGCTGAGCGTCCCGTGAAGACAGCTTATCTGGAACCTGTAAGGAAAGTACGTCATTTTAAACGTGAACCCGTCTCTAGTTCCGTTCAGCTGGGGGAAACCGTACAAAGGGTACTAAAGGGGCAGAGAAAAGGTTTCCGAGGAAAATTCTTGAACGAAATAAGGCATTGAAGCTGGTGGGGGTGTATGCGAGCAGGAACAATGGGAGAGAAGACGAACCGCCAACAGGGGCCAAAGGTTACAAGACGGTCCAGCGTGGCCAAGCGATCATCTTGTCCCGGACCAGTGGCGCAGCTTTAGAGTCAATGCTGACTAAAGACGCGGCTAAAGTTAAAAAAGGTAGAATTCTAAAACCGGGGGGGGGCCGTATCGACGGAAGGGGTAGCGGATCAACTTCTGATAGAACCGCATATCACGTTCCTGGGGATCTGTCTTCTTCATGAAAGGGCATGAAAGCCCACGGCGGTAAACGGCATGTGACGGCCGGAGGACAAGGGACAGGCCATGACAGAGAGGAAGGAAAACTGAGGGGAGGAAAGAGGAGAAACCAGGGCCGGAGAAGAATCTTCCTCCCCCGGGAACAACCATGAGGTGACAAGGGGGCTTCACAACTGGAAAAAAGACAGTACATCGGGAAGAGAGGGTGCCCCTCTATCCGAAGTTAATCCTGGTCGCTAACAAGATCTAACAGAGAAAGGCACGAAACGAATTCCTCTTCCTAATAGAAACGGAAACGGGTGGAATCGTGCTGTAGAAGGCAGACATATACAAAACATGCACAAGACAAATTTTGTAAAAAATGACGCAAGAGGCCACGCTGTCCATTCACGTAACTTTGCGGCGCGGAGCCAACGGTCAAAGGAGCGAAAACAACTAATCTTCAAGGAAACCTTGCTGGAAATGAATCACTGCTCCTTACAGCGGGCAGAAGCGAAACGGTAAAGGTGGAAGCAAAAAACTTTCGAACTATAGGCTACAGACAAAGGAAACCTGAACACCTAGCCGGAACAGCTTTGCAAAACATAATCTTTACAGAACAGCTTTGAAACCAGGATAAGTGAAAAGGTCGTATCTTCTCGAGGGGTCTAAGTGGTTCAAAAGTCCTTGGACAACATTTTCACGCCTCAACGTGAAATATATCCCGGCTCCGGCCTCCAAGGGAAGGTACCTAGTTCCATAGGAGCGGTATAACGAACGACTGGGGACTCGGGGGTCGTTCCGACTCATACCGGCGACATCGGCGTACGGTCAACGTCTTCATTTGGGCAAGAAATTCATTGAGTAAAAAAATCAAAAAACATATGGTAACTCCCGGTTTGCGTAAAAGAACATAGCTATTTCTTCTGCATTATTAAGGCGCTCAATACGCGGGAACTACACACCACGTCTTTCAAAAAGGAAGCCATCAGTCCGCTGGCCTAAAAGTTTCTGCCGCCGATAGCCGGAGATAAAGTCGATTTGTAAGGGTGGAAAGAAAATGAAAAACGTCAAAACTTCTTCAGCACGTTACTCCGACCCAACTTCAAGAACGCGAAAAGGCAAAGAAATCACGGGGAAAGAAGGTTTTCCAAAAAGAGTGCCTTGTCCATCGAGGGGCCAAACACACATCCTATAAAGGCCAAAAGCCACGGGGTATAAAAAAGATAGATCGGGAGCATTTCAGAAAAGCCTTATCTAGTTACTTCTGTGAAGGTTATCATGGGGGGGGCTTCCTGGAGATGGACAGCACCCGCCGCAAACGGAGATCTGCACCAAACTACAAACGGAATAACCAGCCTTTAACTTATCGCTGGATTTTTTGGGCGCGGGCTGGGGGGAACAATTGAGTGACAGAATGGCTCAAGTAGTAAAGGCTCACAAACCGCGGGGAATACTGGATCTCAAAACGGTCTGGATAACTTGTCCCAGGGAGGGCTAGATCGAAACTTCTAAAAGGGACGGGAAGGCCTTACGCATGGGTGATCATGCGTAGGATCAACTCTTTCTTGGGGGAGGAATAATTTCGTCACAAAAAATTCTTTCCTCAACGAGCGTGCTGATGTGGGCAAAACAAGTCGGGACAGGACGATGTACGGCCGAAAAACAACACCGAGTCACGTGGGGTCCAGGCGCTTCGGAACTTCTGAAACCTGGGAAGGCTACCTGGGGCAACAAATCCTCCAGCCATCTTGAGAAAGGGCGGCAAAAACGCAAATCTGATCAGGACAGGGTGGAATGGCTCCACTGAGCAGGAAATTGCCAGTTGGAGAATTCAGGAAAAATCTCCCTCATGTTTGGATGTCGAATTGGCGTATAGAGATGGAAGAGGGAAATCAAGGCGTATTGGGCATTAATGCAGATCTGCGACACGTACTGCCGAGAAGGCGAACTCGACGTTCAGCCGTCTAGCAAAAATGCATCACACGCCGGTACAAAAGCATGCGAAGGATGGGTAATGAGATAACATCGGAATAAAGTGCTTGGCGGCAAACCGTCCGGGAAAAGAATTACTTTTCACGGCGGGCTTGGGGGGAGAACGACAGAGTAAGAGATGAAATCTTGGGCTGGCCGCGGGGGGCAGAAAGGGCGGTGAGCTACCGAAGTAAAGATCGGGGGGAGCGGGGGTCGGCGGATTGTTGGCCACTGGAAGAGCAAAGCAATAGCCTTTACCAAACTGAAGAAACATCTCCGGTGACGAATTCACAGCACAACGCACAGAGGTTATAGAGGCGGGACGATATTCGGAGAAGCTCGGAGGAGGCCATTCAACATGTTCAGAATCCCAGGGGTGTTCTTGCCACGGCTATTTTAGGAACTCTGAGTGGTACGGGCAAGGGTCATATATACAGAACTTCAAGGCCTTGATTAAAAACAAGCACCACCAATGCGGTAAAACTCTAAAAGACGATCGATTCACCAGTACCGCGCAACAAAGGAAAGACTATACTGAACGAGCGTCTCCCCCTTGGAAGAGTTGTTGGGGATATACCTGGATTCCGCTAAACGGAGCCAAGAAAACTTTGTTTGGCACGGGAAAAAGGGAACCGCTATAAGACTCATCACGCTGCAATCCGGGCACCTTTCCCGTCTAAGAATCTTGGGAAAAGCTTTCCCTCCGGAAGGGAGGCAAAGCGAACTCACTTCTATGTGAAAAAACGGCCACACTTTGGAAGTACGGGCACAAGAAATGAGGACTAACCTCCATAAGGGTTCGGCGGCAGAGCGACTTTGAACGCCCAATTGTCTGTGGGGGTCTCGGCCGGGAATACCGTACTGGGGGTACCAGGACTGGCAAATGGAATAGGACGAAAGCCTTCCTTCTACAATTTCTGGGAAGGGCAGGGTCGGCTGTTGAATGTAAGCGTGGGAGGTCAAGGTGCTATGGATTCGGAGTTGGCAAAGATGGCAGCTCAAGAAGTGTTAGGAACGTCTGCACCGGAACGGCGAACTGCACATAAGAACCAAGGGAAGCTAAAAGAGAACGAGCGGGAGCATCCGCAAGGCGATTCATCAAATTCTTTAGGAAGGATCAATTGGTCTCTGGAGGGAAAAGGTGCGGTTTAACGTAAAATGCGGGGGGGAAAGAAAGCAAAAGGGCGACGCGGGTAAAGAGGAGAGATGAAGTTTTGGCAGGGAAAAAGGAAAGGGTCGGAACGCGGCGCCGCCGATTGTGGATAACTTCAGCGCGAAAGATGCTTCCGGGGGACGAGGTGTCCTCGCGTCACGAAAAAGAGCGTCGGAACGCCTCCAAGGGAACAGGGCGCAGACGGAGAAGATACGGATTGAAGGAACTAAAAGGCAAAGGGGACACGCCGAAGATGAACGAAAGGCATCCGCATGAGTGGCATCAGCTACAGCGGGGACCCTTGTCCCATAGACCTGCTACGGTATGCCCGGGAGCAGGGCGAGAAAACTCAAGGAAGGGATCGGTGGGGGGGGGGCTTTCATCTCTTCAAGGAAGGGGGGTGGTGGGAAAAAGCGGGTAGATAATTAGGTGGTCCGTGGGTGGAGCCAGCGTAGAAAATCTTACGTCGGGGTGCGAGCAAAGGATGTCAAAACAAAGGGGGTTGGGGAAAGGGGACCCTAGAGACGGGTACAGGGGCAGGTGAAAAGCGAGAAGTTGGTGACGGGTTGGCTCCTCCCAAGGGGGGGAATTGACCGAAGCAGGGTCGAAGTCCTGTGGGACTAACTGAATACTGAATAAGCCCTAGAAGAAGTCGCGGGAAGGCAAACTCATCGGGTAGAAAGAATCGGTATTCGGAGACCACCGAAGTTTTAAGGAGAATAAGATTGAAAATTGCGAGAGTGGTTGCTTTTTCCGGTCAGCTTCAATCTAAGGGATCCAAAGGAAGGCGGGACCGGTGTTTCAGTAGGGGTTACACTGCAGAAATCAGGGAGTATCAGCCCAGCCCCAAAAAGAGAAACTTCTATAAACGTAAGAGACGGACTGTTTCATCACAGGCAAATGTTTGCACGAGGCACACCCAACCAGAATTTTGAGAGAATAGGGCGGGTGAAAATTGCCATTGGGACACTTGAAAAGCGGGACTAATCACAAACCGGACAGAAAACCGGGAAGTCCGATCGTCGGTCATAACTGTTGGTTGGGGGGGGTTCAACAAGATGGGGGTGGGGGAACGACTCATTGAAGTCGCGAAGGGATGCTCGCGTGCCGATGCATGAGACTCTGAGACCTCTACATTAATGGGTCAAGTTACGGAGTCAATAATACCCCACTGAAGACCAAGCTGCAGCGACGTCGGCCACAAGGGGGGGTAGGGCCGTGCTTCAACCTGGACGCAGTTTGTTGGAGAGGAAGACTCCTGAAGCATTGAGATTTCAGAAGACTGGCATGGGGAAGATAACAGCCACTACTGGAAAAGAGCTCTGATTACGAGGGGGAACGGAAATTGTTGGGGTTGCACGGATAAAAAAATCGGGCGTTGGCTATTGCTCGTCGCCAAGAAATCCGGCCGGAGGGGAAGGAGTGGGAACGCAGAGCAGGAATCAGATGTGGTCATTATGAGATCTTTTTACCTAGGGACTGCACGCTCACGGAGAAGTTGATCAAAACAACTTCTAAGAAGTAGAGATGAGAAGGCGAAAGCCTTCACCTCACGACGGTCAACTGAAATGGAGTCTAAAAAAAGGGTTCAACTCAATTGTGGGAAGGAGGAAGGCGTCGGGACAGTCCTACCAGACGGGGGATAGAGAAGTACAGGGGGGGTGATGACCGAGTGAATGACGCCCTGAGCAGGGTTGAAGAAATCTAGATTTATGTG
>Ga0179593_1592367_pt1 | contig 14368 bp, 23 predicted proteins | sample CZODoug2_1_08_16_FD_185931 | JGI IMG/M metagenome (GOLD analysis project Ga0179593, IMG submission 185931) | Vadose zone soil fungal communities from Angelo Coast Range Reserve, California, USA - CZODoug2_1_08_16fungal (PacBio error correction) | ecosystem: Environmental > Terrestrial > Soil >...
TCTCTCAGCGACGCGCAGCGTCAAACTAGAAAAAGGGGGGAAGCAGCAAGAACTCCAAGAGAAAAAAGGAGAAAGGGGTGCCCAAAGGAGAGGGGGTGGCCTTTTGCGCCAACAGTGAAAAAAGGAAAAACGCTCTCCTTGACGACGCGGGCAATGTCATAACTTAAAGGAAAAATCAAAGAGATCCGACGATGCGTAGAGAGGGGGAAGGGGAATCCCGGCGGTATGGTAGGCGTACCACATCAGAAGGTGTCCACTTCATCAGCCTTCCCCCGTAAGAAGGAAAGAAAATGTCCGACTGAAAAAAGGAATCCGGAGAAAAGTGACCTTTCCTCCTTGCCATTCGCGTGAGAGGGCAGGAAGACAATCTTAAAATGAGTGCAATTGATACTTGGGAGAAGGACGCGGGTAAAGTCAAAGGGCATGGGAAAAGGAAACGACCACGAAAAAAGAGGAATAGGCCGTCTGTTGCATGGGTCGGGCAAGTGGCCGGAGTTTCAACGCGTAGTAAGAAGGGTTGCTTTCCTGGATCAAAAGGGGTAATGATATTGAGTCGAGATTTCGAGGACGGGGACCTCTGGAACCACTAGAAAAAATCTTGGTGTGGAAAAAACAGCTCCTCCGAATGGTCAACATAAAGGAAGTATCAACCCTGCTCAGCAGAGGGGCGAGCAGAAAAGGAGGAGCAAGAAAAAGGGAGGATTGTGCAGAAAAAAAGGAAAATAGACAGAAGCCTCAGTCCTTATTCTAGTGGAACCAAGGATACGCCGCTAACGCAAGTTCCGTGGAAGGAAGCCTAAAAAACTGCTCCATAGACCTGAGTTCTTGACTGTCTGCATTTTCCGCGAAAAACTCTCGAGAAGAAATCAGCAGTCTTAAAGGGGGACCTGAGGGGGAGGGGGCTGAAAAGGGGGTTAGGCCATCAAGACTGCCGCGCGCACAGAGCACTCACGGAAAAATCTAGGCGGTCCCTCATTTGGGCCGAAGAGTCCCTACGAAGGAGCCTGAGGAAATCACAATAAGGGGGACATCTAGCAACGGGAGAGGGGAAATTTGAGCCCCTGGATGAAAGTTGAAAAAGGCAGATGTTTTTGGAAACTATACTGCTCGGCGAGGGGGGGAAACAGGGCATTGCGTTTGAAAGGAACGGGGGAGACGGTTCCCGGTGAAAGGGATTTAATGTGGAAAGGGAGGGGACTCTCCCTTATGCAAAGACGTGTCGACCTTAGGAAAGGGAATCAGGAAGAAAAACAAAATAGAAAAGGTACCAAGGCAGTTCACAACACTAAATTTAAGAGCAATCTGGTGGAGGGGGGGAGTCATCGAAAGGCGACAAGGTCGATGGAAGGGAAAGGACCGGGAAGTTACCAGGGAAACGCATGAAATGAACATTCTTATCACGAGAGGGCTTTCGCGAATTAGGGAATAACAAAAAAGAAAGAGGGGGCTTTGAAACGGGGGGAAGAACAGTCTTGACAAAAGGGAAACTTATAGTCACCAATCAAAATCAATGGGCACGAAAGGGGGGGAGCAGAAAAAATAGTAGAAGGAGCCGAAAGAAAGAAAGAAGTCACCCTCGCGAAGGATACTACCCTTCCTTCGGGGGGAAAGCACGGTTCTTCAGGGGATTCATCAAGAAAATTTGGAACCGAGAGAGCACGTTCAATTCTGAAGGGTCGTGACTGCCAACGGAGGAAAGAGTATAACGAACGATTTAGTCAAAGGAGACGGAATCACGAGATTCCAGTGGTTATGGGAAGAAAAAAACTTCGAAGGATACAGGGTTAATCCGGGAAAGAAGGTCCACAGTGACACCTCGCTCTACAGTTGCGCAGGCGATATTGGGGTTGCATGCCGAGCGGAAAAAAAGGGGGGTACTTAGGAAGGAAGGTGCCGGTCAAGGTCGCCGCCCACTCAGGAGGGGAGGTTTGGCGAGCTCATAAGGAAGGCACGTGTGAAAAGAAAGGAGGAGGTTAGAAGAAAAAGAAGCTGCATTCTTCACTTTCGCAGACAAGTGGGGTAAAAGGGCGGGAGAAAAAGAAAAACATTCTTTGCCCAGCCCCTTCGGAGGGGAAGCAGCTTCGAAAAAATTTGAGAAAGAAAAAGGAGTAAAAGATTCCCACATATTGAGTATTCGAGGGGGGGTGTTTTTCTTACGATGACCCAGCGATTCCGGAAGGGAGAAGAAACTATGACAAGGACGCTCTACTGCGAAGAGAAGATTCCGCCCCCCCCGAAGGAGCGATTGCAAAAGAGGTTGTTGGGCGGGAAAAAGAGGCGAGGAGTATCAGGAAGGACAAGATTGAGGGCGCGAAGAGGGAGAGAGGTATGACCGAGTGGGGTCTATGATCTATTCCTAGTGGGCGCTTACCCAAGGAAGAAACGACGCAAAAGCTCTCTGGAGGAGAGGGACTCCAAGAATGGAGATATCTGTTCTGCATCGGAAATTAAAAGAAGCAGGTGCTTGGCGCCAAGCGACGAAAAAAACCAAGGAAGGGGGGAAGGGAGACGTGGAACTGAGGGCATGCGTGAGGCGCTATGACGAAGAAAGAACGATCCGCACTGTTAGAAAAAAGGACTGCAGGAAGGGGAATAACGGGAGGTATGTTCGAGTGGTTGTTGGGTGCCCCAGACTCTCCCCCCAGGGGAAAAAAGAGTTCGTGTCATCTCAGGCTCGGATCCTGGTAAGGGCCTCTTCCTCGCCACTGGGGAGAAAGCCCTTTGTTCTGGAACAAGCTGTGTATGGGGGGAGGCTCAGGGGAAAAAAGTTCCCTCGACGGAAGAGGGAAACCTCTTAAAGCTGGAATAAGTTGCTCCTGAAGACGAAATAACGAAGTTTCGGAGGAAGGCCGTACAAAACAAAAAAAGATTAAACTAGGGAATTTCATTAGTTTCGGAAGAAAGAAAAGCACCAGCGGAAAAAGGAGGACTTCACACGAACCCTAAGGGGAAATCCGTTTCTGAGATTTACAGAGAACCCTACTGGACTAAGTCATTAAAGAAAATTTCGGCAAAAAAGCTCAGTCGGGGGGACCGCGGCAAGTGGGCGAACTCGGAAGAAGCAGAGTTATTTGGGAGGAGGAGTTGAAAACCTGAGCAGAAAATCAGGCACCTGTGAATTTGGGGAGACGACTCCTCGAACTGGGACTAAGGAAAAGAATGCAGCTATAGAATACAATCGCCGGAAGAAGACGAGTCAGCTTTCGCATGATTGTGCGAGGGAAAAACCTTTTACAGCCTCCTCAACAAAAACAGGAAAAGAGAGATGGGGACGAACAATGAAGAATCGCGGAGGAGTCTCTCTTCCTCGGGTGGGGTTAAAAAGAGAAAAAAGATTGGTTTGTGCCGATATGAGGCCAGGGTGTAGTAGAAAAAGAACAAAAAAGCCGGAAGCGCGAAAGAGGGAATTGTTCAAAGCCGCGTAATAATCCAAAGTGAAAATCTGAGATGAAAGAGTTCGCCACTGAGGGCTCTGGGAATGTACAAAGAGGTTGAAAAAAAGGGGGAGGTGCATATGGTTCGAGAAGAGAGAAACGAAGGATCTCAAAATTCGGAAGAGTAGTTTGCTGTGGGGCGAAGAAGCGCAAAGAGAACGTCTTCACAGCAAACGTCAATCGGAGGGGAAGATGGTGGTCTGCACGGCAAAACACAAACGAAAAAGAGGCGTCTTCACGGTACGGCGGTAGGGGAGGGGGAGCGAAGGGGGGGCTAGAAAAGCGCAACCAGAGAAAACAAGACCCAGGATTTGAAATTACAATTGCGAAGGAAAGGCCAACAGGAGTGCCGAGCTGGCTGACAGACTGACACGATGATGAGGAAAGAGAAAGCCCTCAAAAAATACGTGAAGCGGTATTACACGATCAGGGGAAGAAGGGAGTGTAGTTCGCCATGATAACAGGATGCGGAGAACAGAAACATCGAGAAAGGGGTTTGGAGGTTAAAAGTGCCCCCAGGTTACCAGTGGTGGGAAAAATATATTAGGGCTCTCCATCAAGGCAGAGAGGCAATTAAAAAAAAGAATGCGAAGAGGAGTAGTAAGGAAATAAAGCCGGGGTCGTTGACCAGTTGACTGGTAAGCGCGGATAGCTCATAGGGGGACCACTACAGAAAAAGGGAAATGACGTGAAGAAAGGAGGATGAAGGACCTTAGTAATCATCGCCTAAAAAGGAAACAAGAGGACGTTTGTGGGCCTGTAATAAAGGCGCAGGAGAAGGTCGAGGGGTTCATGGGGAAGGGTCCCAGGTCACAGGAGAGAGGGAGAGTATAGAAAAAAGTTTAAAAAGAAAAAAAGAAATATTTTTGAAGAAACAACCGAATGACTTGGGGAAGGGGGGGAAGGGGGCTGATTAACAAGGGGAAACACAGGGCAAAGAATGTCAAGGAAGAGAAAAAAAGAATCCTCCCCGCAATCCTGACGACACTAGGTTAAGAAGGAAAAGGTTTGTATTAACCATGCCTTCAGGGAAGGAAAAGGGTTAGCAGGAAAGTTGCCTTCCAAGAGCTCGAAAAAGAAGAAAAAAAGGTATTTCGGGCCTGATGTGGCAAAAGGTATTTAATTGACATAAGTAAAGGGGGAAAGACTTAGACTCTGAGATTCCTACTAAAATACGGCGATGCGTTGAGGAGAGTCGGGCTACCTTAATTAATCGCGGAAAGGACCCAGTGAAAAAAGCGAGAAAAGGGCTCAACTAACCAAAGATAAAGGAAATTGAGAAGATCTTAAAAAAACCCGAGGAAGGGGAAATTTGCAGCCAAACAGAGTTGCCACTTGAGATGAACAGCGTGGGGGTGCCAAAAAAGGGTCAGGAAAAAGGGGGAAATAACCGTCCAAAACGGGGGGGACTCGAAGAATGAAGAGACCTCAGGTAGTTCTCGGCGGGAATCCGGAGGGTTTTCGCTCAAGAAGAACCTTGGGGGAAGGGGGTGTTGGGAAGGTTAAGGGAAAAGATTCGGACGCAGTAAAAAAGGATATTGTTTATTCAGAAAATGGAAGTAGCGACGCGTCCTAAATGAATCCCGGAAAAGGTGAAAAGCGGTGAGGGAACACTCCCGGTCAGGGGAAAAAGAGAGAATTTTCCACTGGTACTCGAAGAGGGAAAGCTGAATTCCGAAAAAAGATAGGTAATTTAGGAAGGTAAGGGGGGTAAAAGGGGGGGTGGCCGGGGAGGGGGGTCCGCGGCCTGACGGAAACTGAAGGGAAATTTCGACCACTTTTCCTTAGAAAAAATGCACAATTGAAAAAAATCGGCAAAAAGGGGGGGAACCGGAAAAAACGGGGAAGTACGAGCGGGAAAACAGTAAATGCCAGATTTCGGGGGACGGGGGGGACAAGAGCAGTAATTCGAAACTCTGAAGGGAAAGAATGGGAGAAGCCAGTGGAAAAGTGCTCGATGCCGAAACGATGGAGTGTACAGAGAGCCCGTACCAGGGGAGGACTGAGGGGGGCAGGGGAATTTTGTAAGGGAGGTGGCGCGCGCACGCGGGACCCTAAAAGTGGAAGATCGCGCGGCTCTTGGAAAAGTTCCCGGAAGGCTGAGAAGGAGGGTTAACCTGGAATTATTGCGGAAGGGGGGAGGGGAGGCAAGGGTCTTCTGCAAGAAAACAACAAGAGCGGACGAGCAACTGGGGGTGCCCCACTACGACTTGGAGCATGTCGGGGGGGAATGCAAAAGAAAAGGGGGGAAGAGAGGACCTCAGAGGGGTTTTGATTTGTCATGATTAAACGGTGAGAAAGAAAAGGGAGGACCCTAAGCCAAAAAGTGTGGGGAGAGGGTGTAGAGGGAAAGTGTCGTTAAATAAGCAGAAAAAAATAAAAGTTAAACCCACAATCGCTCTCACAGAAGATCGAAAGGATAAGAGGATGAAAACTGACAAAAATCCCTCCTCTGGCGTGAGGGGAGAGGGTCACTGTTTGGAGAGGGATAAAGATAAGTGGGATAAGAAAAGAAGGGGCAGAAGAAGGTTCACGAAAGCAGAAATTTGCATGAAAGGTCAGTGAAAGAAGCTCAGGGTATGGTGTTGACGACAGCGAAGAGGTATGCGACATTGGAGAGAGAGGGAGGATGCCGGGAAAGTTGGCAGGAGACCTCCTGGGAAAAGACTCCTCTGATGCGCGTTTAAAAATGGAAGCAGCAGAAAGAGAGCGTGCCGTCCCGGTCGGAAGTTGCCATTTACGGTTCTGGAAAAAATCCGTCAAAAAGGGTGCGGCAGAAAAGAAAAGAAAAAAAGGGCCACACACCGATTTTTTTAAAAAAATAAAAGCACGGGAGGTTGGTCCCGTTCGGAAACAGGGGCGCGGGGGGGTGGGGACCGTTTCAGGGACCGATAGTTGAAAGGAGGAGCGTAAAGGAGGGGGATCTCTCACAACACAACGTATTAAGGGGGATGGAGATAGGGAGCAAGCGTAACGCTATTCTTCTTGTCACTATATAGAGAAGGAGCGGTGAGATAGGGGAAAAAAAAAAAGAAAAACTCCGGGAAACAAATCACATGGGGAGAAAAGGTTCGAAAAAAAAAGGAAAAAAAATCGTACTCTCTCCACCAGAAACTGGGAAAGAGGAAGTCCTTTCGGCAGTCCCATATGAAGAAGAAGAAGCTGATGGAAAGGGTAAGGAAGGGGGAAAGAGCAATAAAAGGATGGCAAAATGCTGCACCCCTCCTCCGAAAAGAGGGGACGTCAATCAGGCCTTTCCCGAAAAATCGTCGCTAAATAAAAAAAAAAAAATGCAGGGAGGACTGAATAAAGAAAAAAACATGACCTTGTTCAGGAAAAGGGGGAATGCACCTGGATGAGGAGACAAGAGAACCGATTCAATTCGATACGGCTCAATTATCTCTAAGGGGGGGGCGCAACGGGATCAACTAAAGAAAGGGATAGCCGATGGTCAGGGCTGGCGCCTATCTGGGGGAAAAAAAAGCGGATTAAAAAGTTGCCTGTAGATTGTAAAAAAAAAGATTAGGGGACCTGGAGTTCAGGAAAAGAACGCTGTCATCTACAAAACCAAAGAAAAATCTTTAGGGAGAGGACAGCAATAAAGGGGGGATCCGGTTACTTTCGCACACCCGTGGGGAATAACAAACCTGCTCACTCATTAGGGGAAAGAATGGCCATCGACAAGTGGCTTGGGGAGAGAAGAGCCGTAAGAAAAAAAGAAGAGTGTGGACAACCCGTGAAATCGTCTAACGCTTGAATGTTGCAAGCAGGAAGAAACTCCCCCGTAGGAGTGACCTCAAGGGTTAAAAAAAGTTCGGAGAAATCCATCAAGGACGAAGTCGGAAAAATGATTACCCAATCGAGCTCTAAGGCTTCAACCTTGTTGGGCGCCTCGCCGGGCAAAAAAAAACCAAAAGGGAAAATCTAGGAAAGTGTTCTGGGCAAGGGAAGAGGAACTCCACACTTAAAACGCCAGCATAGGGAGAAAGAAAAATCCTCTTTTATAGAGAAGAGGGCGAACAAGGGGTCGGGGGGAGACTCGAAGGGTTTACACTATTTCCACAAAGACGGCTCGGACCGAAAACAATAATCGGGAAGGGGGGGGAGGAATCGAAAGGGAAATTCACTCGGGAGGGAAAAGAAAGTTTTAAGCTCCCGGGTGCAGAGGAAAAAAGGGTCGAAATTCTTCGAACAAACGAAAAAGAGGAGTCCAAATCGGAAAAAAACCACACTGAGTCAGGGGGCACGATTTAAGATCAAGCTGTTTGAATTCAGCAGGGCACAAGCATGTTAAAGGGGGTTCTCTGAGAGGACCGGGAGGGGAAAGCGAAACAAGCTGGAGGGGAAGGAACATTCCGTAGTTGAAGGAGGGTCTGGGATTGTAGTGCGAGGGCGGGAAACAAGTCAGGGGAGAATTGGAGTTACTTCGTCTCCAGCTGGGAGAAAGAAAGGGGTATGCTCCTACAAAATACAATGAGAAAAGGAAGCTAACAAAGGACGTCGGGGAAGCCGCCGACTAAAACTGAGCAAACTCGCGGGCAGCGTCCAAGGGAGGGAACGTCTGGACCTTCTTTCATCCAGAACGATAGGAATGGAAAAAGCGGTCCACTTAGCTCACGGGAAGCAATTTTCGGGGGAAAAAGAAGTTATCGGAAAAAGAGGGTGGCAGGGAAGCGTGATCAATAATATTCGTAGTTGTGAAGGAGAGACCTTCTTCTCCGATTAAAGAATACCGAAATGAACCGAAGGGGAGGGAACAGTGAAGACAGGGAAGACCTTCTTCTCAGGCTAGGGGTGATGCGGCCGATCGTAATCTTCCCAGGGGGTAGGGTAAATGAAATAACAGGAGAGGCAGAACTCATTGAGTTTTGCGAGCTGAGGAAAAGGCCCTTTGGACAGGGATAGGAACGAAATCAAGGGAAGGGGCGTTCTGTTACCGAGGTGACAGATGGAAGGATGCCAATTGAGGGGATAGATGGAAAGGGGAGAAGACACCGCTTGAGGAAAGGGGGGGAGAGCATTCTATACCCAAAAGGAAAAAACCTTTTATAATAAACCCCGTCCATGGTAAAGTTCTGAAAGAGGGGGAATTCGGAAATCGTTGGTTGAAACCAGGCGAGTAATTCAAGGAAGGCAGAAACTGAGGAACCTCCTCAGGAAGGGGGTAGTCCGACAAAAAGGAGGACGCTCTTTCTAGATGCAGGGTGTGCTGGGTGAAAAGGATAGAGGGAAGTGGCCTTACAGAAATCTCAGAAAAAAAAGTACCGAGTAGGGGGGGACGATGGAGAGGGAGGAAGGTAAATGGCTCTTACCAAAAGAACCGGCAAGGACGCAAAGAACCCAGCGCTATGAGTGCCAAAAGAAAGAGGGTTTTGATCTGCAGAGGGGGGGGAATACTGGAAGAATGTCCAGTTTATGTAGGTGGAAAAGAGCCTCTATTCAACACAAAACCAAGAAAATCAGGGGGGATGATTAAGGGAAAAATGCTTGATTCGCTATGACGACGCAGACGACAAGACAAGCACTGTTGGGCGGGATAGAAAACTAAAAGGCCTGAAGAACGGAGAAAACAACGTATGGATGAGGAGGTGGTTTGATGTGTGCCAAACGTTGAGAAAGAGTTTTCCTCCTTCGAGATTCTGTCCAAGAGCAAGCCCTTTTGGGAAGGGGGGAGAGGCCACTGATAGACTTGGTCTTGGTAGTGATATGGGAGAAGCGCGTGCTCTCCAACTGATCGTAGCAAGTAAGAGCCCCTCTTGAAAAAGAAAAGTACAAGGGACAGAAGAGGATCGGCTTGACGGAGGGTGCAGACAACCCCTATTTAATAAAGGGAAAGTGGCTGGGGAGGAAAAGGGGGGAAGACTACATTCAGCCAGCGCCGAGAAGAGTCGGAAAAAGGAAAAAGGAAGACGGGGGAGCGCGTGGAGAGCTACTAAAAGCTTTGAAACCGGTAAAGACATTGGGATACATTTCAACTCAAGAGTAGGCGAAGTCAAGAAGAAAGGGACATTTGGCAAAGTAGGAGAGGGATTTGAACCTTAAAATGCAGCGCAAAAAGGGGTCGGAACCTGTAACTAATTGATGGAGAAAGAAATAAAAAAAATGTGGTCTAGAGGAAAAGAAGCGATCGAATAAAAAGAGGGAGGGTCTCACGACTTTGAAATAGAGGCGGCAGGGCGAAACAGAGCAAAGGATAGAAAAAACAACAAAGGGAAGAAGATTGGGGAATTCAAGGAAGAGGATAGTAAAGAGTCCTCTATTTGTACAATATAAGAGTTGAGGGCAGAGAGAGAAACGAAGAAGGGAGGAGAAATTAGGAAGAAAACAAACGCTTGGCGCGCCGGGAGTAGGAAAAAAGATCCTTTGAAAACATCTGTGAAGGCGAGAAAAGAGGAGCTGGTGGGGGGGAAGGGGGGGGAAAGAAAATTAGAACTCTGTTCAAACGAGAGGAGGTTTCATCTGAAAAAAAACGATGTCTCAATAGGAGTGGGGCTGGGGGGGCAAAAAAAAGAAAGCGCTAGTCCTCTGGGGACTGGGTATCAGTGAAAAGGAGAAGAAGGCAATCGCGATTAACATATTGGGAGGACACGGCGCAACAAAAGAAGTACTGGGTATCGTTGCAGAGAGTTGCTGGGCGACGGGACAGTTGGCGAAAATGAACTGACTAAAAAGGAGGCCCAAGGGCGTAAAGAAGAGGGACAACATGAAGTGAGCGGCTTACATACTATATTGGAACAGGGAAAACTGGTGGATAATACACTAAAAATAAAAAAAAAAAGAAAAAGGGGGACTGGGGAGTTCTTCGAAAGGATCGAAAGAGGGAGGGGGGGAGATGCCAGTATAACAGTGAGAGTGCGGGAAAAGGTCGCAGTCAAAGAAAGGTAAGAGGGGGAAGAAGGAGGACCCCAGAGGGGTTTTAGGGAGTGTTCTCCATAAAATCACGAGTAATTTAAAAGAGAAAGGAAAATAGCTGACAATTCGTGGAGAGTCTGAAGAGCGAACGGACTGGGGAAAGGGGGGACCGAGAAATTACTCGGAGAAGAGGAAGGCTGGGCCAATACAGGGAATAAAGAAGATTACGTGTTCCACAAGTCACCTCTGCTGGGGATAGTAGGGGAAAGCAATCAGCGCTCGGTAAAGAACCTCATATATAAAGAAGAAGGGGGGCGCAGCAAAAAGTGCCACAAGTGGGAGGAGTTGACGCCTTAGAGGTTTCGGGCCGAATCAGGGAAAAAAAAAGAAGAAAAACGATTTCCGAATTCAAATTGGTTTAAAAAGGTATTAAAAGAAAGGGGGGTATAGAAGCGGGAGAAGAGGTCCCACCAGGGCAAAAATGGGAGGGGGGAGAGAAAAGGAAAGAAGCCGCAATCCTGTTCTTCTAAAGGGGTTGGAAAGAAAAAGCTGCAGGGATACAGAACGAAAGTACCCGTGGAAGAGCTTCCTGACAGGCGAATGAGCGAGCAAAGGAAAAAAAAGAGGGGGCGGTCTATGTTCGGCGATTACGATGGAGGAAAAGAAAAATTGGAAGAGGGAGAGGAATTAAGGAGGGGAATAGGAAGACTCAGAAGGTACGCAATGAGAAAGGCGACCTTATTAATTGGGAGGTCAGAAGGGTATTCGACCACCGACTAGATAAGGAGGGAAGCAAAAGAAATAGAGATCCGTGACCTGTACGAAAAAGGAGGGTCGTTTAAGCACAAAACTAAAGTCGGGGGCGCTGGTGGTTCCGATTGGGGCCGTTAGGAGTGACGGGGGGGTGGTTGTGAGGGTCCAACTACGAAGAATCATAACTTAGGGGGGGCGGCCTGGGGGAGCGCTCAGTGCCTCATTAGTGGCACTCTGAGGGTTCGCCTCAAGAAAGGCCTTGGAAGGGGGGAGGGTTGAGAGTGAGGGGTTCCGGTGTCCCAAAAGACGCAGTTAAAGAAAAGAGAATGGAGAAAGAAGGGTGAGAAGGTAACCGAGCTCTTGAATCCCAAGAGGGAATCCTTCAGGAGGTCAGAGGGGGAACGAAAGGAAATCGACTATGCATATAGGTTCCATGAGAAAGGCCTTGTGCCCCTGACAGAAAAAAGAGTTCGAGGGGAACCTGGGGAAAGGTCTTTGGGGGGGTCGAGCGGCGGGGTGTTCACACGAATGGGAGAAACGCCTTAAAGGAGCGTCCAACTCAGAAGGCACAGAAAAAAGAGGAAAACGTTACGTTCAAAGTAAGAAAGGAATTCAAGATTGGAAATCGGTTTGGAGGCCGACAGATTTAAAAAACTCGATAAAAAATCTATGAAGTTTTCGCCCCGAGCATACGATTCCTCACCTATGGATGGAAAGTCTCTGAGCCGGGGGAATCTTCAGTGAGGCCAACGAGGGCAAGAATCCGGCACTGCAGAGACCTCCACAGTGGTAAGACGAGCGGCGCTGTAAAAGATGAAATTGGGGGGGGAGCTTGGACGAGATAAAGAAAAGGGACCGTATGGCTAAAACAAAAAAAAAAAAAAAACGGTCAAAAAGACCCACCAAAGGGGGGAGTTTTCGTCATTGTCGTCAAAAAAGGGGAGGACGATCGTATCACGGGGCAAACTAAGGATAAAACTTTCGATTATTGGAAGAAGGGGGGGGGAAGAAGCTCACTATGTTAAATGCTCACTGAGAAGTTGATTATGCCCTGAGGAGGAAAGTCAAAAGGAAGGGCCCTGGGAGGGCAAAAAAAAGGGGGGGGGGGAAGTGCAGTGGTGTCCGAGGAAAGGACGTCAGACTCTAAAATCTACAGGAATTCATTAGAGCGCGCTTTCTCCAGAAGGGGGAAAGAACCGAATGTGAAAAAGACTCAAAAAAAGTCACACTGAAAAGGATCCTCCTCGGGAGGGGGGGGAGTTTTCTTTTTCAACTTAAAGAGGGATTACGAATCCTTTATCCATAGGAATTGTCAATCAGGGGGGAGAGCATCAAGGAAGTAAATGTCAAAAGGGGGAAGATCATCCAAGGGGCCGAATGGGGGGCCGATCATCTCAACCCTTCGCTCTGCTACATTCAATTAGAAAGGAGCGGGCCGGTACAGCCCTGATTGGAAAAAAGATGTTGTCAGGGGAAAAAAAGCCTTTTGAAAAAAAGACGTGTAAAAAGACGAGGGGAAAAAAGGAGAGGCCGTCGTCTCTTCGATTGCTAAAGTAGGTTGAAAAAGGGAATGGTTTTCCTAAGAACAGGAGAGCGGGCGCTTGGAGGAGAAAAAACCGGAAAAAAAAGTGTTGGGAAGGAGGACGGTGCTGTGTGATTGGGGGAAGGGGGAAGACTCCCGCAGAGTCAGAAATAGGGTGTAGGAAAAGGGGGGTCGTAAGGAGGTTGAGAGCGTCACAACACAAAAGGAGGAGAGAAAACGTACGCTAAGGAGGGGAGTGAAAAAAGGGTTTCAGAGGAAAGACGAAAGGGGAAAGAAGTGCCAAAACTCCACACTCCTCGAAAGTTTGAAAATAAACGTAAAGGGAAGGATCAATCTGTTTGTTGCCTGGGGAGGGCCAAAGGGGAAGCACAACAAGCTTGGAGAGTCAGGAGAACCGAGAGGGAAGGGGAAAGAAGACATCTATGCAACTGCAGGCAAAGGCTTTCAAAACCGCGCATCAGCGCAGGGATGGTAAAGGAAACACATACGAAAACGTCATACAAGGAGATCCTCGCGCTATCCAGAAGAAAAAGGGGATAATGGTTGCTCTGAATCGGGAAAAAAGGAAGAGATCCTGCCGTCAGAACCGTTGTAAGGAAACTGGGGGGGGGGAACTGGAGGGATGGCGGGAAATGGAGTGCATGTAGAAGGGGAAAATCAAGTATCTCGGAGAAAGCCCGTGAAAACATGGTGGGAAAAAAATCCACTAACAAAGGGATAGGAAGTCCCGGAGGCTGTGAAGGGTCAACGCGGGGAGGGGTTTCGAGAGAAAAAGACGCTCTAATGGCTGGGACGGAGAAAGAGTCGTAGCTTTCGCCTTTCGAAAAGGGGGGAAAAAGACATACCACTAAAGGAGAAAATCTGGGTGTGCTTGCCGGAACAAAAACATGGCTCCTCCGGTGAATGTCACCACGTTGGACAAAAAGGAAAAGGCAATAGGGTCAAAAGGGTATCGCGAACAGGAGTGGATACTCTGGAGAGCCCAATTCCAAGATCATATGAGTGGGAAAAAAAAAACGACAAAATGAAATCCTGAGAGCCCCTAGGCCAAAGAAATGTTCAGTTCTTTCTAAACGAAAAAGACTTAGGAAAAAGGAAATCCAGGCGGGGGGAGGGGGAAGGAAAACATTGGGGGTATCATCGGGCCCTGGAGAGGAAACAGTAACAAAAAGTTTTGGAAAAGATATGCGAGAATGGGAGGGGCAAGAGGAGGCACGGACGAACGTAAAGAGGGGAAAAGGTATCACAATCATCCAGGTTAGAAATCGTGCTAACACGGGAACAATTTAGAGAGGGGGGGAAAGAGAAAGGGCCATAATGAGAGGGGGTGCCAAAAAAAAGAAGAAAATGGCAGTTACTTTATCGGGAATGAGTAATCGCCAAGGGGGAGGTGAATGGGAAGAGGACCCCTTAGGGAAGAGTTTCGAAAGATCAGAACGGTCTATTCAGGCCGCCGAAAAGAAAAAGGGGGAAACCACACTTAGGCCGTTTAAAAAAGGATCAAACATCGGAGGGCGACGACAATGAAGAAGGAGAAGTCGTCGATATCACAGACGGGAACTCATTCTAACCGCTGAAAGGATGAACATGGAAGGTTTAAGGCGGGTACTTTATGAGGAGGGGATTAATAAACAAGTTCTCTAAGGGAAGGGACTGATTCGCAGCATTCGGGAGGAAGAAAGGATGCTCTCACTGGGGAGATTTTAGTCAAAAGAAAATCGCCAAGAATCCAGGGACTTTACCGGAGGTTCAGGGGGATCGAAATCTTACGATCAAAAAGTTTCGG
>Ga0179593_1623663_pt1 | contig 14368 bp, 17 predicted proteins | sample CZODoug2_1_08_16_FD_185931 | JGI IMG/M metagenome (GOLD analysis project Ga0179593, IMG submission 185931) | Vadose zone soil fungal communities from Angelo Coast Range Reserve, California, USA - CZODoug2_1_08_16fungal (PacBio error correction) | ecosystem: Environmental > Terrestrial > Soil >...
AAAAACGTACAGACTCGCGCACCTAGGGAACGTAGGGGTGGATCAATGAGAAAAAAGAAAAAACCGTCGTCAAAAGAAGAAAAACTTGGCGGCCGCCTGGAAGAAAGCCCAAAGCACCCGCACGTGTGCCACACAGATCAAGATGGAGAAAAAAAAAAGGGGGGGGCTTCCAAGGTTTATCGGGAAAAAAAAAAAGGAACCACTAAAGCCCAGAAGGAAAGGGAAGAGGAGAACTTCGGCTGAAAACCTCACCTGGGAAAACTTGGGTGAACTATGGCATCAGTGACGGGACCTTAGCTCCATCTGATGATAAAAGGAGAAACGGATCAAAAATCCCTAAAAAAAAAATGCACAAAAAAAGGGGGGAATTGAAAAAAGAAAACCATTTGAATGGAAAGGACTTCCATTGTCTTACCGAGTCCTAAACTTCCATTGTGGACACAGTCAGTAAAAAGCTCGTGCTCATTGGGTTAGTGGCAGGCAAGGAAGAGATGGGAAGAAAGAAAAATCAAGAATCTCTAAGAAGCAACTAGCAGTAAGGCAGGAAGAAAAGACACTTTCCATCGGCGTGGGGAGGGAAAAGGCGTCTTGGCTCCAATCCGCAAAGGAAGGTGGCATGAGCTATCAGAGGGAGAAAGGGCAGACAGGTTAAAAATCTAAAGGAGTATGACTCGAGCACGAGCGCCCAGAAAAAAAGCGAAGATTGAAAAAAATCTCATTGACCACCCACGCATTAAAAAAAAAAAAAAAAAAAACAAAGAAGGGGGCCACCCCAAAAAAAAAGAATTTGTTTCGATTCTGGGATTAAATCGCGAGGCGTGAAGGGAGAAAAAGACTGCAAGGAAAGAGGAACCTCATTTGGCGCGGCAGCAGAAAAGAGCATGTCTCAAAAGACCAAACGGGGAGTGCCTAGCCAAACAGAAAGATCGTGCCTCAATAGTCGAATCAGGAGGAAAAGCAGAAAAAAAAGAACTGCAAGAGGTAAGACTCAGCGAAGGGAGGGGGGGGATGCTCTGCGCTGCAGCGGAGACCGCCATCATGAAATTGGCCATCAAAGGAAGGAGGCAGGTGAGAGAACTGAAAAAAGAAAATCTGGTCGGTCCGGCCAAACTGAGAAAAAAAGAAGGCAGGACGCTCAAGACTTGGAAGAGAAGAGGAAGGACATCATTGTCTCCTTCAGGGTCGACATACAGAAGACTGCTGCCTACGGAAAGGAGATCGTCTCTAAAGAAGAAAAAGAGGAGAGGTAGCGGATTAAGGGAAACCCACAACTCACCCGAAAAACTCATTTCAAAGGGGCCTAGTCAGCGTGCGATACCTCCAGGGTGCAATCAGCGGGGAAGGGGCACGGACAGAGTATTGAATGAACAATTAGTCGGGGGGGAGTTCAAACCCGGGAAAGGAGTTGTCATGTGTCGGGAAGCAGACCCTTCCTGGGCCATACAACTTAAAGGTACGTGGTAGCTGACCCGAAGGAAAAAAAAAACTCGATCGGATGGCCACCTGTCCTTACTTTACGAGAGAAAATCCACCTTGACATGTTTTTAGAGAAGAAAACGGTGGGACGTTCCAGGGACCCCAAATAAGAAAGGCCACCGCCGATGGAAATTGGCGGGGGAGAAATTGTTTTCCGGAAGAAATCCTTACCCCTTGCGAAAGGGGTCGTGTGACTTCCCCAAGGAAACAGGCTTTTCCGCCAACGAGGGCAAAAGCGGCACAAATAAGAAAAGAGAGGGGACCCGGAACGGCACGTGAATAAAGAAAAAAGAACCTCTCAGGCCTCCTGCAGGGGGGACCTACATGACCTGATCCTACTACAAGGCTCAAAAACCAGAACATGAAGAAAAAGAAAAAGTAATAAATAGAAGGTTTAAGGATGGGGTTCCAGGGGAGGGAAGTCTCACGGTCCATGGGAGGGGGGGGATTCGCTGAGCGGGTGGGACCGTACGGTTTTGCTTACCGATGAACCAGTGCGCACATTGGGGAAAAAAAGGGCCTATAAGGGGCATGGGTGGAATCCCCGTGGAAATAGTGGAGGGTCTTACACACACGGGAAAAATTCTGTGTGGCATTCCCAGAAGATAGACCAATTTTCACTTCTTCTGGAAGGCAAAACCCCATCGTCTAGTGAAAGGAGGGCAAGGTCTCTGAGGGTCGAAGAGTGGGGGAACCGTAAAGAACCTGATGGTACCAGGAAAAGAAAAACCCTGGACAGGTGGGGCGGTTTCATTCCCTTCAAAGACTGAAGACCGCTCTGAGGTAGTGTAGAGCAGGGGGAGAGAAGGAAATATGAAGTCGGAGGGGAAAACCTCCCCTTACCACATATCAGAAGTTTGACATTGAAAAAAAGTTGATGGCTTGACTGAGGGGAGAAAAAACGAAGAGGAAAGGTAATCTCACATCTGATCGGCAAAAAAGGAAATTGCTTATTTGGGAACAAGTTTGGGCCGCGTGTGAGGGGACAGAGACTCACGAATATAGGAGGCGGACGTTGCCGTGGGGAGAAGGGAGGCTTTATTTATGGACAATGAGTCGACAATCTGTTCTTTACGAAAGGACGAACGCTAAGAAAAGAAAGGGGAAGAACACTCACAAAAGAGGTGGGAGAAAGTTGGAGAACTGCCGAAAAAAGGGGGGGGTCGCGGGAATCTTTGGAGCCATATAGGAAGATCAGTTCTCAACCCAGAAAGTTTGACCAAATCGCCAAGAAAAACATGAGAGGAAAAGGGAAAAAAAAAATGCAGCAACGGGGAATTCCTTCTGAGGAGGGGGAGGATGGGATTGACTCGTGCGTTGGGGGGAATCTGAGGAGCTGAAATATTGAAAAGGGGCTATTAGCGCACTCGGAGGAAGCCATAGTGGGGGGGGGGAGGGAGGGGGGGAATCGAAAGAGGGGTCCGTTACAGTGGGACTTTTCAGTCAGGAGACTAATACATTCACACGGGAAGTAAGAACATTGGGAGGTTTTCAAATAACACGTAGGAAAGGAATGTCGGGGAAATCTGCTGTGTGGGAAAGAAGAATTTCGCTCTAGCTTTAGTCCGAGGGGGCCGGATTAGAAAAAAGGAAAGAATGGTAGGAGAGATCTCAAAGGAAAAGGAGACCTGGGACGGGAAAGCTGCATGAAAGCAAGGAAGCGCTGAACGAACTAGGGAAAAAATTGGGGAGAATGGCTTAGGGATGCCCGGACTGGTTCCGGGAATACAGGCAAGACTAGAAAGGAAATCCGAGGGAGGGGAAGGAAAAAGTGTATGGGGAAGAACTAATAATGAGGGGGGGGAGGGGGACATTAGCAACGATCGGGGGAAAGAGGTGTCCACACGGAAGTTTTTTGATAGAAGCAATTGGATCGTGTCAAAGGGGAGAGTTTTCAGTACGGAAAGAGGGGGTGAACGGTGGGAAGTTATTGAACGGGGGGGGGCATCATGGTTCCAGTCCCACTGATTCCTATTTCCACGGCCTCCTCTTAAAATGGGGTGGGGAATCTGAGGAGGAGGGTAGAAAAGGAAGAAAAGTTCCGCCCTAGACGAGGGTTTCCTCTTAGCTGGACAAGAGAGAGTAATACTTCCACAGAAAACCTTTTCATCGAGTAAAAGAGGGTACATTGGTGGAATGGGGAGAGGCGGCAGGCGGGGCCTCCGAAAGAGTGCCTTCCGCTTACTCCGGGAAAGCGCAAAAAAGGTCGAAATAGGGGAGAGAGGAAATTCGGCAACGCTGAAAAGAGGTGCCGGGGTGTCCTTCTGGTAGTCTCAGAAAAACAACAACAACTGCATTAGGGGAGTGGAAAAAATCTATAGAACCGGCAAAAACCAGGACGGCGTTGCCGAAGAAGCAAAGGGGGGGGGTCATGCTGGCTCCTCGCGGCGGCCCGGCTTCAGCCGAGAAGGATCTGCCTTGGGCCCTAGCTCCTTGCAACGAAAAAAGAAAGAGGGATCCTAGGAAATTTGAGCTTTGGCCTTCTGGAGACGATTTTCCAACCCGAGAAAGGGTCTGCCAGACTATCGGAGAAAATATTACCACGGGGACAAACTTTTTTTGAGATAAGAGGAAGGACGGGGGTTAACTAAGAAAAAAGTAAAACTAGCACAAGGGGGAGATAAAAGAAGAAACAAAAGGAGCACAGCAAAGGGGGTCTTTTTGCTGGAAGGGGGGCCAAGCCCCGGTGACCATCGGGGGATGACCTAGCCTCACCACTTCCAAGGAAAAGACGCTTATATCAAGCTAGGGGGACACCAACCCTTGAAAAAAAGGAGCAGATCAATAAAACAGGGGAGTAAGAGGAACCATCGTTCTGCAAGGAGGGCACTATCTTCCGGGAATAAAGAAAGCAAAGAAAAGCAATTTCCATCTTTCTTGCAAAAGAGGCGGCTTGGCTTCAATGAAGCAAAGGGTAGTGTAGGGGAGAGGACCAGGAAGAATGGAAGAAGAAATTGTTGAAGGAGCAAAGGGTGTCGAATAAAAAAGGGTTCCTACAACCGCAGAACGAAGATTTTTCAGCACCGAACATGGACCATCAAAAAGAGCGACTTAATGGGTCGGGAGGGGGGAACGGGAGAAAGGAGGGAGGGTATATGTAGGGAATTCACTTGTCGAAGAGAAGGAGGGTCCTCGCATCCCTAAGCAAACAAAAAGACCACCCTATTGACCTTAGGGGGAAGATTCGCTGCGCTAAGATTCCGACTCAGAGAAAAGGCAAGGAACCATCACCAGGATGACCCAATAAAAGAGGTATTAAAAGGGGGGGGAGAGGAAAGGAAGACCGCACATAAGTACATTGGCCGCGAAAGCGTGCAGGTGCTATGACGGATCTGAGGCCGCCAAAGAATCCACAGACTCATCTTCTTCAACTAGAAAAAAAAAAGAGAACTTGTCGAGTGGGAAAAAACACGAGAGCATTCAGAAGAGGACAGCTTCTAGAGGAAGAGGGAGGGGGAGGCATTGTCTACATACATACAGCAGAATGGACACGACCGAAAAACTTCACCTTAAGAGAAAACGAAAAGTCACTATCTAGGGCAGCAGGACATGAAAAGGGGAAAACTGAGAAATGGCGAAGGGAAAATTTCCTCGAGGCGATACCGCGAAGGAAAAAAATCTGTGTCGTCTTTCACTAAAAGGGGCACGAAGGACACCGGAAACGGGAAAGAAAAGGGAGAAGTTCTTGGTCGGGGGTACGAACCGCAAGGACCTCTCATAAGGGAGACTGACCGTACTGACCGCCGGAAAAAACCTCTATCTTGAGGGGAAAGGGCCTGACGGGTATTGAAAAAAGAGAAAAATTACATGTGGCCAGAAGGAAAAAGAAAGTGCCGGACACTGAGAGTATCCGAAACGTGGGGAAAGGGGGGGCGGGTGTAGAAGCCACTATACGATGGGGGACGGAAACCGCCGCCGGTGAAATCTAGGTACCCAAAAGGGGGAAACAAAGAAAAAAAAAGAGGACCCTAAAGGTCGGAACCCAGAGAAAGAACCCCTTACGCGTTCACCCAATCCTGTTCTGCAGGGGAAAAGCCATACCTGTCGCATCAAACAGAAAACAAAGACAGCAGAAATGTCTCCCAGGGGGAATTATCCGCGAAAAAGCAAGACAAAAAAAAAAGAAGGATGAGAAAACGTCTGGTTCCGCGGAGAAGGGGAGGGGCTCACTGTCAAGGTAGGGGGGGGGAAGGAATGCGCTTCTCTTACGGAAGGTTGCTGGACAGGTTGGATTGGTGAGCCGGAAAGATGGAGGGGAAGGAGGGGGAAGACGTTTGGAGGAACGCTTTGGCTGGACACGCCTGGGGAGGGGGCATTCCCCGAGGGACGAAAAGGGGGGGAAGGAGCCCTGTCACTGCAAATTGGAAAGGGCCCGGGCAGGAGGCGGCAGGGACCGGGGGGGGGGAAAACCGGCACGATGGCCTGAGAGAATGGTTATCCTCGCACCCTGTTCAAAGGGTCGCGGGGACAAGTCCCGGCCATCATACCGAGGGGTGACGGGGGGGCGGGAAAAAAAAAGTTAGCTCAAAGGGGGTATGCTTCGTCCGCCTTAAAGCCTGTCCGTCGGTTCTACCAACGGAAACACGATCCGTACCGGTGGAAGGTCCAGCAGAAGGGGGTGAAGATTTACCCTGAAAAAAAAGGGACCACTATGACGCTTCGGCTCACTGAAAAAAAGGCATTGAAGGAGGGGTCGTGTTGCGTGGGGGGGGACGAAGGAAAGGTTCCCTCGTATACGAAGGGAGGGGCGCTTCGCGAACGAGGGGACGTTTGCCTTTTTCTGTCGAAGATGGAATGGGGGGGAGAAGGGGTCTGGAGAAAGGGGGGACGCAAGGATCCTCGGGACTTATGTGGGCAAAGGGAGGAACGGCCTACCCTAAGCTCGTTGGGGGAAGTGGTGAATACATGATTCTGTGGAAAAAAACCATATAGGCTCCAGAAATACCTTCTCAGACACGTTAAGTTTAAGAAAGGCGACTTCAGGAAGAAAGCAGTTTAATACCTTCAAAGGAAGGAGGGTCTTATTGCGCCGCGTGATGGGATAAGAGGGACGTTCTTTGGAAGCTGAGGGGGTAGGCATAAAGGGACCGGGCCGCGAAAGGCACTAAGAGGGGAAGGTGGTACAGATGGGCCGCGAAAAAGAAAGAATTTTCGGACAGTGAAGGAACCGAATTGCGACTATACCAAAAAGAGGAGATAACTCGTATTAGAAAGAACTCAGATAAACTGGGGGGAAAAAAGACGAAGAAAAAGGGGAACCCATTCGATAATCCAGGGAGAGTTGTAGGCCTTCACATGGCAAAACGTAGTCCGCACCTTTTCTAAAAAAAATATGTCATAACCGGAGGGTGAGCAAACGGTGAAAAGAAAAAGAATATAAGCGAAGGGAGTCTATTCAGTAGCCTGAGAAAAAAGAGGGCGTAAATGGCGTAGGTATTCCCTAAGCGAATGCATTAGCCTCGAACCGCGAAAGAAGCCCGATTTGAAACGGGGGGTATGAACATAAGGGGAGGTAGGAAATAAGGCTAGCTGGGAGCGCTGTGGAAAAAGTTTTTTGAGGCTAGGGTCAAGTAAAAAAAAAAACAAGGGGAATGAGGTTTGGGTGGAGGGGAGGCGCCGGGGGGGATGGGGGGGTAGGGAGATCGCTGTTATCTCATTTCTCGCTGATTCCTAGTAACCGTCCTCCTCAGAAAAAGGGTGGGCCGGTCGAAAAGAGAGGAGAGCCGAGGTACAAAAGAGGGGGGAAGTAGCTGACAATAGGGAGCGATGATCTGACCCTAAACCTTTGCATCGCCTTTAGAAAATATGATCTTGTGGTAAGTCTTTGGGGCGGGAAAAGGGGCGGGAGAAAAAGGGCAGAGCCTGCCTCTGAAGCGGAAAAGGAAAGACAAATACGGACTAATTCAGAAGCTACCGCTGGTGGGAGAGGCACCGGTTTTGTCAGGGAAAAAAGACAACAACACAGGGAGGGGAAAAGGGAAAAAAAAAAGGGGACCCGAAAATCTCCAAAAAAGGGAGTTGCAGTAGCGTATTTTATCACTGGACTCGACGGAGCCGCGAGCCCGGCTTCCGAGCGCCGACCTAGGCCAAGAAAAAAAAAAAAAAAAAAAAAAGAAGATGGGGGACCAAGTTTAGACGGGGGGGGAAGGAGGAAAGAGCTCCCGATTGTGAAATATCGCGGATCTTCTATTGTCAAGAAAACCTGGACGCCCGCGCATAAGGAAAAAAAACTAACGTCACAAAAAAGGGTTGAGGAGAAAGAGGGGGGAACTATGCAGAAGGGGAACAGCGTATGAAAAAAAAAAATTACGATCCAGCAAGAGAAAGACAGGGCGCCGATCTCTGTGGCAGGGGAAAAACCAACGTCCATTTTTCAAAAGAGAGGGGTAGACAAGCAAAAAAGGACAGTAGAGGGCAAAAAGAGAGTGGCTCAAAATCTTAGTGCAGAAGAAGAAAGAGAAAAAGGGCCTGATTACGAGCCCATCGGAGAGAAGTCACCTAGAGTCTCCGTTCTAGGAAGCGGAAGGGCATCCCCATACTCCCTGAAGAAAAAAGACAGGAAGAAAGCGGAAAGGAAGAGTCTCGGGTAGGAAAGAGAGTCCAAGGAGGGGAGGGGAAAAAAAAAAATGGTTCTGCGTCAGTGTCGAAAGGGTGCCGTCCTACTATCCAAGAAGTGAGGCCTAAAATTATGGGACACGGGGGAATTGAAAGGAAGGGAGAAGGTGAAAACAGGGGAAAAGAAATGTGTTTTTCAGTAAAGGGCTATGCTTGAATGTTAGCAAAGGCTGACTGTGAAAAAGGCCAAATTCTCCTGGCGGTGCAGAAAATAAAGGAAGGACCAAAATAAAAGAGTGCCCTGAAAGGAAAGGGCTAATAGCTCCCGGTCAAATACGCTTCCCTCAGATTCCCCACCAGAGGTATCAAACCCACGCGAAATGCAGGGAGGAAAACGCGGGAGGGAAGATTAAAAGGGCCAGGCAGGAAGTAAAGAAAAAGGATCTGTAGCAGACAGAGAGGAAAAAGAAACGTCTTCAAACTAGCCAAAAAAGAGGGGGGTCGGCAGGGATAAAACTTGGCGGCCCAAATGACTCCTCTCAAACGAGGAGGGAAAAAAAAGGGGAAACTTGAAAAAGAACAGCATGAGGACATACATAAAGAGATGCAAAAAGAAAGAAAAGGCAACTTCCATCGTCTCGCACGCAAGATCACTAGGAGGGATACTCTTTAAACCTCAAAAAGACGGCCAAAACTTTCTAACAGGAAGCTTGTCATGGAAGATGAGGGAGGGGAGAGCATGACTGTCGTCGGTTCGTAAGGGACACTCATCCGTATGGAGGGCCTGACTTTGCAAGGTAAGGGGGGTGGGTCAAAGCCGGTCAGAGGAGAAAAATACCCTCCTTAATCCAAAAAGGGAACCGTTACTGACCTCAACAACACACCGCGAGCTGTCTGAGCGAAGGGTTACCCGGACCAACGAAAAGGTAAGGAAGAAAGAAGAAAAAGGCCCATCGGGACTACTGTTCCCAAACAACAGGGGAAAAAAAACGCCGCCTTGAAAGTCTGTGGAAATAGGCCACCTAGAACGATGGGTGCTGAAAGGAAGCCGCCGTTAAAAAAAAAGAGGACGCATAAAGGGTGTAAAAAGGGAACGGGAAAGAACAAAAAAAGCGGACACACAAAAAAAAACCCGGACCCGCACCCCAAATCCTGTGAGAGACCATAAAACCTGTCCAGCAACCCTCCTGTCACAGAGGTCACATGAGGCTGACCGCCGACAAACAAAAAGGGAAAAACGAAGATCTCGCGAAAAACAACAAACAGAAGGGTTCCTAAAGAAAGAGGGGGGGGGGGGGTCTCATCTTGTCGCAAGCGGAAGGCGGTTATCATCATGTAAGGAGACCGGAGGTACCTGAGGGGGGCTCAGAAAAGTGGGGTGGGGGGGGAAATTTGGGGAGGAAACGTTGGCTGGGGGGTCAGCCTGTGCCAGACGGGGAAAGGTAACGCAGGTGTCTGACACGCCTGTTTGGAAAATGGGGCAGTACAATGCAGCAAATTTTGAGAGACACAGTAAAATCGTCTATTGGAAAGGTCCATGCTTCGGGGCACGGGGGAAAGACCGTTTTGTGCCCCTTAACTTCACCTATGGTGAAAAAAGCTGGGTAAGACTCTGAACCCGAAAAGGACCCCAGCGTGAGAAAGAAAAGGACAAGCGTGGATCAGACAAGGAAGTTGGTGGAAGTCGTTAAGGGCAGTACAGCTCAGTTGTTATTCATCTTAACATTTCCCGGCGGTTTCAAGTCCGTGGACAGGGGGTAGGGAGGTCAATGACTACCAGCGAGGGGGAAAAGGAAGTCTGTATCGACACGAAGGAAGAAGGCCATTAAATGCTGAAGGGAGGGGGAGAAGGAAGACTGTTTTCTAACCAAGGACACGAAGTAATATGGAGGAAGGCGCGACTAATCGGACTTTGCCTGGTTTCGTTCGGGAAGAGTCGGGGAAGGCGGACCAGGAAGGTTCGAGACGAAGGAAAGAAGAGGAATGATCCGACGTGGGGGAGAAAAAAAGAAAAGGGGGGAAGTTGCTTCCCCTGCCTACCTAAGAAGGGTGGGCTCGTTTGAGGAAAGTACGTGGAGCCTATGAGGGAGAGGAAAGGAAAGGGAAAGGGTCGAGGGCCATGCTAGGGGAGCCTCTGCAGAAAGGGGATTCACTCACAATTCCGCTGGGTGGTCATCCGGTGGGATAACTCTTTTGCAAGGGGGGGGCTGGTCTCAAAGGGGTACAAAAAGAAGCTCACTCGATCTTACTAAGGCACCAAAATCCATCGGTTGTGGGGGGTACAGGATTTGACCGAAAGAAATTAAAAGTAAGGGAAAAGGGTACATTGCAGGAGAGAAACTTCACAAATCGATCTCGTAGTAGGGCTTGTCTCCTAATATAACTGGGAAAGCCGAAGAGCGTTTTTGAGGGGGAGTGAAATTAAGATTCGGGGGAAATGAGGTGTTTAGGCACATGGAAAAAGGAGAGAGGACCGCACCTTTGGCTCGGAGACTGACCGTGCATAACCCTCAGGCGCTCAAAAGGACGACACCTGAAAAAGATAAGAAATGGGGAAGAAGAGCCGAGGCGAACGAGGGGGCGTAAATTGCAGTGCCCGTAGCTAGTTTCCTGCAGAAAGAGTGGCGTCCTCAGGAGTCCAGTCTGATCGGGGGGGAGGGAGAGGGGAATTTTGTCGGGAGGGAAAGAGCACGATCTGGGTATAGGTACAGGAAGGTGTTAGAGACTGAACGTCAAAAGGGGAAAAGAGGGGAAGAGGAAAAAGAAAAAGGCCTTCTAAGGGGGTCTCTGGGAGGCCGTTCAGTTTTACATGAATCTCTTTAGCAGGTTCCGCGAACGCCCCGAAGCGGGGGGACAAAAAATTTTCTAGGGGAGAGGGAAGAAGGACGTACTCCCTGGGGAAGCCTAGAAAGGCACTCGAGCTGGACAATCTTTAGAGGCGAGCCCCCGATAAAACCTTGGCATCAACTGTTAAACACAAAGGGGGGGCCCAAGGGGGACCGCCAAAGAAAGGGTACTCCGCCCACAGGGGAAGAGCCTCTATTCTCGCCTGAAGAAGCTAAATTCTGCCAAAGGGAAGAAGGTGCGGACGGTGTGGAGGAGGGAAAAATAGAAAAAAAAAAACGAGGTGTACACAAAAGACCTCGCCACCAAGGGGAGTGCCTAACTTTATCCTTATTAAAGGCGCCTCCGTCTGCAAAGGAAAAGACTCTACGTGGGGAAAAAGAAAAATGGACACGGGGACCCAAGAAGCAGATGGGGGGAGGCGCGGCCAAGGAGAGGGGGGGGGCTTCCTCGCTCCGAATTGTCCCAGAGCCAAACGCGTCTCGGTCTGCCTCCAGAGTAAAGGACACGGCACAACCATTGGGCGAAACGAGAAGGGGGTAAAAAGGACGGGAAGGGAACCTGAGGCTAAAGGGAAATGACCTGAAGAAAGAAAACAAAGCCCCTAAAACAAACGATCTCTTTTTCGAGGAGTTGTCCCAATCCCGGGGCGGGAGAGAGAGAAGTCAGGAAATTTGGGCAAAAAGGGAAAAAACTCGGACACGACAAAAAGGAGGGCCCTCATAAGTTCCGATTACAGCGGAGCTGTTCATTCTCTAAAGGGAGGCTATGCCATTCAAAGAGAATACTAAATTCCGGGGGTCGTGAAAGTGAATACGGAGGGGGAAAGGGGAAATCGCTTCTAGTTGAGGGGGTGCAGGAGCGGAATCCAGGCGCCGTTCGCTCCTTAGGCAAACTAAATGGTTCTGGGCCGTCAGGTTAGAGAAAAGAAAGGACTACGATCCCTTCGCCATGTGGGAATGACCTACGAAGACCGAAGATTATGGTCAGTCACCGAAAAAGGGACAGACCAAAGACTGAGGGATTCTGTTCTACAATGGGTAGGACTAAGAGGGGGTATCGTAGAAGAGAAGGGCACTGTCCGAAATGACTGAGGGAAGTTTTGCGCGGCAAAAAGCCCACATCCTGTACAAATTCGTATAAAGAGGGCAGGAGAGAAAGTCTCAGAATAACAACCTAGGGAGTGGGGGTTCCCGAAAAAAACTCAAAGTAGTAAACTGCGCTGCCAGGCGCGCGGAAAGGAAAGTATCAGTTGTGCCATCTAAATGGGAGGAATAGCTAGGCCTCAGAGAGGAAAGAAGGGGGAGGACAACGATAAAAACAAACCTTGTATAAAACAACGAAAAAATGTGCCGTGACGAGGATGAATTGACGGCAAGCTGATAGTAAAAAAAGCATAACTTCATTTTCAGAAGCAATGTGAAAACGACATACATAATCAGAAAAAGAGCCCGAAAAACGGCCACGTCAAAAAGAGAACCCTAGGGGCGTGGGGGGGGAACGGAAAAGAATCAAAAAAAGAAAACCATAAAAAAGGGGGATGTTCCTCTTTCTATCCCCCATCCCCTTGCGTTAATCCCGGTCATCGTGGGAGAGGGTGGAAGGAATGGACAAGAATTACATGGAAAACACGGTACGGGTAGAGGGGGGAAGGGGTTCGACACCGCCGACCTGGAGGTGACATGCTTACTCTCATACCAAAGACCGTGAAATGACCTCCGTCAAAAAGGAAATGATTACTTAGAAAAAGGAGGGAAAGGGGGAGGAAGCTACTCACGGCGTTGCCCAGGGTTCCCCAACGGGATTGAAAGCAAAGCCTCCTTTAAATTGGGGAACTGGAATTTTGGGGAACTCAGGACTGCCGAAACGCCCAAGGGGAGGGGAAAAAAATAGGTGAAAAAAGTTCCCCGGAAAAAATCTGCCACCCGGCTGGCCGAAAGAGGAACAAGAGACGCGGCTCCACGACCCTACCAGGGAAGGTTCAAAGGAATCCATAATGTCAGAAAAAGAAACATTGCTCACGGCCTCAAGGACATAAGAAAAAAGAGAATATCATTCCAAGGAGGTATTAGAGGAAGGAGAGAGGAAGGGACTTCATTATCTTCTTGTTCAGAGCAATTGTCGTCTTCTCACTTCATGTAGGGGAGCACATTAAAGCTTCGCTTTGGGGGGGGACCTTAGGGACCCGTAGGAGGGGTGAAGGGTGAGAAATGCGGGGGAATTTCCAGCGGGGTAAGGGGCTTACACTCCTTTTGTCCCTATGAGGGAATTCCCGTACTTCTTATAAAGGCGAAAAGAAAAGGCCCAGGGGGAGATGGACTAGGAACCTCCCGAAGAAAAAAAGAGGAGGGGGGAGGGCACTGGGTCGAATCCAGTTACAGTTCTTCCATTGGGGGGAAATGTCAATGTATATGCAGGGAAAAACAGGAAAGTGGGAGTCTGCGGGGGGAGAGCTTGGAAAGGAAAAAGGAGAGGTTTTTGGTGACGGGAAGTCCTTTCTGGAATTTGTTAGGAGCAAAGGAAGGGGGGGTCGAGTTCAAAAAATCACAAAGGAAGAACAGGGTTTGGGACGAGCCTAAGGGAACGTTGCCATAAGCTGAGTGACCCTGAAAACGCGATTCTTGCCCACGGCCTGGGATCAGGGGGAAGAACACGGGGGGGATGATCAGGGGGATTTTGGGGGAGAAAGGCCCTCGTCTCACGACGAATAGGATCGGGGGCGATGGCTAATTATCGGGAGGTTCGTCGTGCATCAGGCAAATGTGGGAGAAAATGCGGAGGAGGGAGGTGCAAAAAAAAGAATCCTCGGGGGGAATAAATGTTTGAACAGAAAAAAAGGGGAAAAGAACTGCCCTACCCTAAGCTCGTGTTGCTTCGTTTTTTAAAGAGGTGTGGAGAAGTATTAGGGGCAGAGAAACTTCCGCTGGGGGGTACCGGAGAGAAACTGAAGGAGTTCTGTCAGGTAAGGACTTACACGCACATTCCTTCTGAGGAACTTTTGTTGGATAAAGGCAGGATTTGGGAAAAGGCTTAGGGAGTGGAAAGAGAACGCGATCCTGAAAACATCTGGTTGGAGGGGGGGAAAGGCTTAGGATGCCGCGCAAAAGGAGAAGAATTTCAGGACATTGGTGAGGCACGAAATTGGAATACAAAAGAAAAAATAGGTAAACAATTGACTAGAGGGGGAAAGGAGAGCGTGGGGGGTGCTGACAAGGGAGGGGGGGGGAGAGTGTAGTCCTTCACATGGAGAGGCTCTTATGCAAAATGTTTCCCTGAGAAATGGGAGGGGACCTGAAGGAAAAACCTCACTAAAGCCAGAAGGGGAGAAAAAGCTATTCAGTCGCTGAACGAAAGGTGAGTAAATGGCGTAGGGATGAGAGTTGCCTTCTTAGCCAGACCAGAATCACTCGGCCTTGGGGAGAGAATGGAAGGAGGAAAAGACTACGAAATGGAGTGTGGAAAAGAAAGAGCTTGGTATAAGAGGAAACCACTG
>Ga0179593_1758601_pt1 | contig 14368 bp, 12 predicted proteins | sample CZODoug2_1_08_16_FD_185931 | JGI IMG/M metagenome (GOLD analysis project Ga0179593, IMG submission 185931) | Vadose zone soil fungal communities from Angelo Coast Range Reserve, California, USA - CZODoug2_1_08_16fungal (PacBio error correction) | ecosystem: Environmental > Terrestrial > Soil >...
GGGGGAGATGTGTACTATCTCATGTGGGGCGGAAACGCGGTCCAGGGGTGGGGCCATTAAGGTGAAAGCCCGGCCTCCCATGTGGAAGTGGGGACCAAGACCTTGGGGGTACGGAGGTAAACCTTTGTGGAAACGGGGGGTGGGGGGGGTGGAGTACGACTCACGATAAAGCTTCCGACTCATCAAAAAAAAAAAGGGAGACAGGTAAACGAGACCCTCAAGTTGGGTCACCATTGGGCCTGTCTGCAATAAGGCGGGGGCGCCAAAACTGTGGATAGGGCGGAACGGGCTCACGGAGGTGAGACCGTTGTCGAAGGCGGTTTAGGATAACAGCTAATGGATGGGCCTGTAGCGTGAAAAAACCAGGGAAAGAAACTGGCTGCATGGAGTTGGGGAGAAGGGAAGGGCAGGAACAGGCTGGGCTTTTCAAAGACATCGGGGAAAGGAAAGGGGATGCTCTATGGGCCCGGGCCCTTCTCGGAAGGCTGACGGGTGCTGTCCCGCTGGGCCATCGACGTCACATCAACGAGGGAAAAAGATGATATAGAAGCGCAGCGGATAAGTTAAGCAAAGCTTCTTTTACGTGCAACGCGAAAAAAAGGGTAGACGGCACAGAGTTGGACTAAACCTTCCCAAGCCACGATTGGTGGGCGGAAAAGTGACGGGATAAAAGGGGTAAAGATGCGGAGGGAGGGCCATGCCTTAATAAGAAATCATTAACACTGGCGCATAAAGGAAGTGAGCAAAACTAAACCTATAGGCTGACATTAGAGGACGTTTTACAGTGTCTAGTCCCTTAAGGGGTCGTTTTCCAAACAAGCCGCGTTTAGGAGGAATTCCTGAGCTAAAACCTTTGCCAAAACTGTTTTATAAAAGGGTCTCAACCAGGTGGAAAAAGGCAACGGGGGGAAGGAGTGGCGTGTTGGACTAAGTGGCACACGCGGGTTCAAATCAAAATATTTTCAGTAGGAGGCGGATTCGTGGAGGGCAGACACGGTCTTCCTCCAAGTAAAATGATAGCAGGTAATACAAGCCAGGGCCCCAGCTGAAAAGGATCCTGCGGGGCCAAACGCTCGGGGAAAATTCCTAGGAACCGGGTTAAGGGGGGGGACCTGGAAGGCACTAAAGGGAGAGGAGAGGAAGGCGAGGTCGCTCTGGAGGGGGGCCAGAGGCGCTTATTTAACAACCCAAACGTGTAGGCGGGAACTCAGATTCGAACCGAGAATAGCTTTCTCGTTTTCGGGGTGTCAATGAGGGAGGATCGTAGCCCTCACGAGAAATGCGGGTCTCGCGCGGTCGAGTAGATCTGCTCAGATCGGGTCTTCGGGAGCCAAGCTATCCAGGAACTGCTTGAAGAGTTAGAGGGGGGTGCAGAGGAAGGCCCTTTCCATTGAATAAATCAAAAGCAATAAAGATGGGGGGGGAATGCACTCCTCACCTTATTTGGCTAAGGTCTGTTAAGATCTCTCAGAAGGGGAGTAGGAAAAAGGAAAGAGAGATTCCCTAACATAATTCTACTCGACCATCCGGGCAGGCATCATCATGATCCAGGGGGAAAAGGGGCCGAAAATTTCCATTTGAAGACGCCTAGGAAAGGGGAAACCATCCTGTCATCTATCCTTAGGAGAAAGAGCTGCAGCGCCTTGAAAGATTGATATCGACCGGAAACCTAAGGACTCCTCGGCTACCCACCAGGAGTTATCTGAAGTTCGAAGGGATGGGAAAGCAATACTCGACCTACTGTAATCAGCCTCCGCTGAGTCGAATCAGCGAGTGCCTCCTGCAGATCACGCCTACGCGCCGAGACCGAAAGCAGAGGGCTCTACCCTCGGACTATACGAGAATGTTCAAATTTCCAAAATTGCAACAGAGAAGCAGGGTAAAGATCCTACGGGATCCACCAAAGAACCCATGAAAAAAACATCTAAATAAGATGTGGTAAAACATGGACTCATACCTCCAATTCATTAAAGGCCTACAGGAAATGCAGAGTCCTCAAAGAAGAAAGCGGCACGAAAAAAAGGGAGTTCAGGGGAGGGGAGCAGGAAAAAGGTTGACACCATCCATTCCAAACAACATAGCCGCAAATCTCGCCTGAGGGCTCAGCAGGCCGAAGGCTTAAACCGCAAGGGTGTTCACAGTATAGCAACTCCTGTGGTAAAACGGGGGGGGGAAGAAGATCCAACGCCTTCTCCCACGAAGCGGGATAAGGTTTAGTTGGGAAGATTCCGGGGAAAGGAGGTGTGACTTTCGTCTTTGAGATGCTGTCGGGGGGGAAGAGTCAAGTCTCATTAACCATCAGTCAGGAAAGGAGTTCGTTCCAATAAGTTAAAGAATTGGTGAAGGGAAAGTCAGGCATTATTCTCCGCTGTCGTTCTGCATACGGTGGTTGCGCCTTAAAGCTACAGGCGAAGATCATTGATACGCAAACCTTCCCAGAACGTGGCTGGGCCAGCAGAAGTTCAAAGAGCGGGCCAAGCACAAACAGTATCAAGACGGCAAGCCTAAAAATCGGTACTGGTTTTTGGGGTACCGGCGAAAAAGGAAAGACGGAATGGACGGGATTTAGCCATAAAAAGGATCCCGAAAGCACTGCCGAGTCCAGACAACCCACGGCTTGGTAGGGGTTTCAAACCAGGTTGACGGCAGCACCACGTAACACGTCGTTCTATAAGTGTAACTGCGGGAGAGAGTAGGCTGGCCGGAGGGCCACCCTTCTTTAACCACGTGACAGGAGTCGGGAAGCCAAAAAAAGGAGAGGGGCGCCGCAAGAAGATGGAAATGGGAAACGGATCCTCCCGCTTGCTATAGCAGAGGAAGACAAGTTCCTCATCCCGCAACGCCCCGAAGCTGCCCGGGCCAAGGGCACTTCAAGTGCTTCATTTTACCGAGCGGCTTCAATGAAGCTATCCCGCCTCTCGGGCAGCTAAAAAATCCCCGACCGGGCTACAGGTGACCAAAGACCAGTTCCCGTGCTTTTGCGGAAAAAAACACTTTTTATTGCCTCATACGAAAGGTATCACTATTGGACCGAAAGCTCCCCGGGAAAGTTGGTGATGGGACGAATGGCCCCAGATAAAAATGGGGAGAAGGGCGAGAGTGATACGGGGGGCCATATAGGCCACAATGTCAGTCCCACCGCGAGCGCCAGATCAAGTGCATCGTAAGCGGTGTGGTCTTCGGGTAAAGCAAAAAGGTTGGCCGACAGGTAGGCCGGAAAATTTCACGTTAAAACCAACAATCGTCCTGGGGGGTGGGAGCTCATTAGTCGGGGGAAATATTACCTTACCAGAGGAAGAACTGTCAACAGAGAAGAGAATCTGAGAAAAACAAAAACGGGGAGGAGGAAAAGAATGGAAGAGGAGGAAGCCGTCAAACCGAAAGCGTAATTCAGACTAAGGTCCGGGCGATCGGGAAAGAAAACCAAAAATGGGTGTTGTTTCTGAAGGTTTTCCAGCCTACATTGGAAGGGCCTCAACGGGGGACGAAACAACTCACTTCTATTCTTGCGGAAAAGAAATGAACTTGCTGACCGGGGGGGGCAGCTTCTGGACAAGATGAAAAAAGCAGATCACTGAACTTCTCCACAGTCACGGTACGGCATAGCGGGGGCTGTTCGCGCTGTGAGATCAAAAAATGCAGCGAAAAGCCTCGTTGCGACTGTCCGTATGTGTCAAGAGGGTCGAAGGCAAAATAAAAAAAAAACGGGGGGAAAGGATGTCAAGGGCCCATTATGCAGAGGAAATCGCGAAGGGTTTCGTGGAGAACGGGGGAAACTCCAGAAGTATCTTATTTTGAAAATGGGGGCCATACCGGGACGAGCTGAACCGCTGGTACGGGGATGGGGAAAAGGACCTGAAGAAAATGAGGGGGCAGAAGGGGGCGTCTCTTGTTGAATGCCTGGAGTAAGGGAAGGGGCCGATTCCATTCGGGCGACTTTTGGTAACAGGGGGCGCATGCGCAAGGCAGGCAAAAAACGGTGAAAGAGGTGGTCAAAGAGGAACTAAAATGGTGCTTTCCCGAAAATTCCCAAAGGATAGTACAATTTTGTTTCCGGCAAGACGTTTGGGGAAAGCTGAAAAGGGCTTGGTTGAGGGAAAGAGCTTGGGGAAGGGTTGGGAGAGAAGAAGCCAGTTGAAAAAAAGAGTCTTCTACTTCAATTAATCTAAGGGAAGTAAACCAACACAAAGGGGGAGCGGATGGGCTTCATTGGTTGGAAATCACAGTTGCAATTGCTACCAGATACTGGCTGTGGAGGAAATACTTCAAGAATTTCAATAATTCAAACTTCATAAAACAAGGGGGTGACGGGGGAGAACCAATTAGAGGTATGCCAAATCGGAAGTCACCGGACACAAACGATACTTGCAAGCAATTGCGGGAGAAAAGGGAGAAACAAGAGGAGGTGGAGGTCAACCATAAATGAAAAAGGGGGGCACGGAAAGACGTGGTTTCAGGGAAAAGAAACGCGGGGGGTCAATTTCTAAGTTCTGCGGGAGAGTCGGGAGATGAGGGAAATGGCCGAATCGAAATAAAACTCGCCGCGCAGTCGTAAAAAAACAGGGAGAAAATTAGGCCCGGTTTAAAAAGGTTGGGTCATTTTTCTTGAGGTGGGGGGAAAGGACATCCAAAAGAAAGGGAAAGGAAGTGCTGAAGCAAGAAAAAATTCCGTCGAAAAGGTAGGAATCATGCTTGACCAGAGGGAGAGTTGCCAGGGAGTGGGTACTTTGATAAAAAGGAGAAATCCCCTAATTGGGAAAAGGGGGAGGATCTTATGTTTGGATTGGAAATCGCAATGTCTTAATAGATTAGGGGGAAAAAAAGGAGGAGAAAAAACTGGTAATCTTCCCGAAGGGGGGAAGTACTGAGTCCAAGACCTCAAGTCCTTAACGTCGTATCTTCCCCGGACTCCAAAAGTTGAAAAAACGTTGGGGCCTGGGGGGGGAACCAAAAATGACCTCAGGGATTATTAGTGAGGGTCTGCAGGGATTCCAGTCATGGGGAAGTGACGCCAATGGCGGGGAGGGGGGGGCTTAACGTTTCCTACAGGGAAAAAGGCGCGCTGGTTTCTGTGGGGAACGGGAGGACATCAAAATCCTGTTCAAAACTTAACTAATAGAGGGGTCCCCGATGGGCGTCAGGGAGGAAGAGGGCATATCTTATCAGAGGATGCGGAGATTCCTGACGCGAGGTACATACCCATCTCTGGGGAAAAAAAAGGCGGCGCCATGAAAAAGGCCAACATCCCAGGTAACTTCAGGAGCACCTGCCCGTATAGATGGATGGGGGGTGGCTAAAACCAACCGGATAGAAAGAGAGATATGTCTGACGAAAGCCGTTCAATCCGACAAAGGAAGAAAGGGGCAAGAACTTATTGAGGAGAGGGGGGACAAATGGCTTCAGATGGCGGCCTCCAAACTCTACGATTTATCCAGCTGGGCAGTAATAGCTGGGAATCCTCAGGAAAAAAGAGAAGGAAGTCCTCTTTCGAGAGGGGAAAAAAGATCAGCTTCTTCAAGGCTACAGCGGCGGAGGGAGATTTCCCCATTCTTGGGTAAACACATAGGCAGAACCAAGACGGCAACTCATCGGGAGTGAGGGGAGGAGGCCTGCAGGAAGAAAAAGCATAGGGACCGAGAATCGCGCTCGTAACAGACCGTGAAAGAAAACCCTACTCGGCTGGCAAAATCCGCCAACCAGGTTCCGCCAAGCTTTTCTGGGTGGTTAAGAATGGACTTATCACCAAGTGTGCCAGGGACCCAGGTGCAAGGAGGCAGTCCGTATTCCAGGAACTGGGGAAAAAAAGTGAAGTCTTAAGGCGGACCTGAGTGTCCATCATGGGGGACCACGAAGAAAAACATTGCGCGGAATAGAGGATTTGAGACAAAGCAGGCGGGGCAAAAGGGTAAATCCACCCGCATCAGGCAAAATGGAAAAATACAGGAGTGAAAAGGGAAGGAAAGGAGCCTGAAAGGGAACCAAAGTGTCAAAGGTTGTCAAAAAATTAGGGACGCGCACGGTGTTTTTGGAGAATTCCCACCAGACGGAAAATGAATCCGGGTCACAGGCCGGAACTGGTAAAGGTGGTTCGTGGCCGAAGACTCTTCAGGCGACGTAGTGAAGCTGCTCATTTCTGGTGAAGATGAAGGGGAAGTGGGGTGGACAGCCTTCGAGACAAGGAAAGATGGGGAACTTTAGAAAAAAACGCACGGCGGAAAGATAAAAAAAGTTGCCGGCACAGACCTTTGCAGAGGGGAAGGGAGAACGGCTGCAGTAGAGAAAAGTCCTCATCGTGTCAAATTTGGGATGGTCTTCGTCCATAGAGTGCTAAAGTCACCTCTTTAAAAAAAATGAATTGGGGCGAATTTCCGTTCCATGTTGAGGGGGCCAATCCACGCAGGGCGCAAAGGGGGGAAAAGCGACAGCTTCAGCTTGCCGTTGTTGTCTGGAAGAGGGGCAGAGCGCTTGAAGTTCATCAACCTAGGTTAGGACTTGGAGTCACGGCCCAAGCCATAGACCAGTCTTTTATGTTCTAAAAGGGGCGAGGTTCGGCAGGGCCACGGGAAGGGGGGGAAAAGGGGGGGCGAGGAACCTGCGGGCGTGATAAAAGGTAAGTCTTAAAAAAGCCAGCAGTGGAAAAAAGTACGCAAGGGTGAAGGAAATAATGTTCCAATTGAAACCAAGGACTTCCCACGGGGGCAGCGGGAAGGGAACTACGGCTTCCGCATTCAATCACGGCAACATAAGGGGAACACGGAGGGGGACCTCTATACTGGCCCTTCCATTCCAGGTCCGGGTTTATGGTGAAAAATCAGAAACGGCTTCACTCACCGGCAGGGAAAGTAATCCCACAGTCTCATGCTGCTTGCGTCATACCAGGTTCAAAAAAAAGCGATAATTCGAGGAATAACCGGGGTTAAAAACGGGGAAATCCCGAAACTCCAGGTGCAGGAGAAAATCTTTTCTTGAAAGAGGAGAATCCAAAATCGAGGGATCTTTTCGAAAAAAAGGGGGGAGTCAATAGTAAAGAAGGGAAAAGATATGAGACACCAGGGGGGGGAGACATCCAGGTAGCTGATTGTCCACGGCTTGAGGTCATGTTTCAACAAACAGATGGAAGGGGGATCACGGAACGAAAAAAAGGCATAGGATTTGGCTACGGGTTTAATCAAAATATCAGCTTGGAATTTCCGGGTCAAAGCCACCGGAGGGGTGGTTGATATCGACGCCACGTATTACCTGGAAATACAATTAGCTAGAGGAGCCGAAAGCGGCGACATCCTTCAAGAAAAGGAGTAAAAAAGGAAGTAGAGGAAAAGATGGAGAAAGGAAAAAGACGTAATCGCGCGAGAGGGCAGAAGGTATAGTCAAAAGAATAAGGGTCCGAAGTCACCCCTACAGGAGGGGGGGGGAAAGGGAAAAACCAATTTCCAGCCTAAGTGAGGGAAAAAAAAAACTTGTTTATGTCACAAGGCAAACACAGAAACTTCTTGCAATGGGGTCTGGGTCAGGGAAGCTCTAACATAGACGGGTGAACATAAGGGAGAGGTTCAGAGTCCGGTGTAAAGAAAAAAAAGGCGTGAAACATAGCAGAAAATTCCTTAAAACTTGTGCGTTCAAAATCCCGGGAGGCTGCGCAGTAAAAGGGACCTCGGTTAGGGGGGAGGCGTACGGGGGACAATAAATGTGTGTACGAAAAAAGAAAATCGAAAGGAGGGGTTCAATGGAACCGGGGCCGAAAGGGTCGGCGATGTTGTTAGGGGAGGGAATAAGCACGACAAGTTATACGTGGGTGATTGATCGCGGCAATGAAGGGGGGAGAGGAAGCCGCTGTTGAAGCTGCCCTTCAAAAAAGGCAGAATGCGGGAGGCAGAGAGAGGCGCTGGGGGTCTGGTGCGGGGATGGAAAAGGCGACACTCAGGGAAAGCTAGGACCATGCTTCGGATGCGCCGTGAAAAAGTTTCCATAGGGCTGGGTGCAGGAGAACCCTAAGACCATTCAACCTTTTGGTCCACAGGGTGGGAGGAGCCGACGGAGTAAAACTCAATCTCCCAAATCCAGGAACAAGAAAAAAAAAACAGGCCACCATTTCTCACGGTGTCAAAAGGACGGACTACCATGAAAATGAAGAGGGTGATGGGGGGGAAAGGTTCCTACTCCCGTCGTTGTTATTGCCCGAGGGTGGGAGGAGACCAAGCTTTAGGGGGAAAAAAGTAGACCAAAAAAAATGCCTTCTCAGGGGGGATGAAGGAACGTCGCTTTCTTTAACTAGAGACAGTTCAAGATAGAAAGGGGGGCCATGGGCAAAAAAAAATGGAATGAGTAAGCAATTATCTGAAACTCGGGGGGAAAAAACGGAAGAAAAACTATTAAAAAAAGTGAAAAGGCCCAAGGGGGTGCCTGTAACGGCCCCAAAAAGGGGGGTAAAAGGGAAAGGTCGTTAGGGGAGGGGAAAAAGATTGGTCCCTGGCAGTTCTAGGGAGGGGCGGTGACAGCGGCAAAAGGAAATGACGAATACAGCGGTCCTCACGCTCCGCTGCATGGTCGAAAGTAGGGGGGGGGAACCATGGAAGGCCGGAAAGGGAGGTGGACATTGTGGCGTCGGGACGTAGCTTTTGAAACCCCCCCCGGGTCTGGGAGGGACAGGAATGGGCAAACTTTTAAGACCAGGGAAGAAGCGGGAAAGTCACAGGGGGGATCCAAACGCCGGGGCTTCAGGGATAGGGATTGAGCTTGATTGGTTACGGATACTGATCAATACAAAAGTTCAAAACACAGCGCAGCGGGTCTCGGTTAGCTTAATAACATTCCTCAAAATACGGCCCTGAAATTTGCCGATGAGACAGGAGGTAATCCAAGGGACCCATCGGCATTAGTAAAGAAAAAAAAAACCGGCAAAGGAGGAGGGGTAAGAAGGACGGACTCTCGGCAAATACGCCACTCGGTGAGGGGGCAAGGTGGGCCGGAGGTGAAGGGTACAGGGAGGGAAACCGTATTAGGAGGGTCTCTCGGCTCTTCAAGGAGCGATTCCGTAGAAAAAAGGGGGGCGTTAACTCAAGGGGAAAAAGAGCAGATGGTATTAGGCAACTCCAAGAGGGAGTCAGGGGTTTGAAAAAAATCACTTTACATCTATCCCTGTCGTGCAAAGAGGGATATAATAAGGAAAGTCCTAGTCTTCGTTCGATATTAAAAGATAGCACGGATTGGATGGAAAAAAAAAGGTAAAAGGATGGGGAGAAATCGCATTCCAGCTTTGTTCATGGAAGGGGGACGGAGGGCCATTGTCAAAAAGGGCCTACCTACCCAAGAAAGTCAATAGATACAGGGAAAAGGGAACGCCCTGCAATGATGGAATAGCATATGTGAGTGATCTCTCATCACACACACAGAGGGAGAGAGATAATTCACTACATAAAAGAAAAGGGATACGATCCTTGGGAAAGGACATATATGATTCCCTGGGGACTGGGTGCAATTCAAGTTCGACTAAAAGAACTAGGGACAACGGGAAGCGGGTCAAAAAAAAAGGAGGGGAATAGCCTGGAGAAGACGAATGAGGGGCTTAAGAGTGAAAAGGGGGTCGGCAAACCCGCCTTCAGCTAAAAAGGCGGTGAGGGGAGGAAAGAGGGCTTGGTCTGTGCCAAATACGAGGGGAAACGGACCGACTCTCGTTTCATCAGCGTGAGCCTACCGAGGGAGCCACGTCAAAAGGCCTCAGGAAACCCTCGTCTGGAAGGACGGCGCCCGACAGTCAAGGAGTCACGAGAAGAGGCAGCAAATCCCGGGACCAAAAAGAGTTCCGGGAGAGAAAAAAGGGATATTTTAGAAACCAATGGTCCAGAAAAAATAGAAGTCCTGTGGCCAAAATACAAGGAAGGAAAATCATCTAGACAAAAATTAAGGCTGAGGAGAGGGGCATGTCATCGTTCCAACCGCAAGGAGCAGGGGTCAAATGAAAAAACTGTTGCAACACTCCGGAGAAAAAAGAAAGCCGAAAGAAGGAGTTGCTCAAAAAAACCTTAAAAAAGGCGCTTCTAAAACCCCAAAGGTTTTAAGTCAGGCAGTAATAGAGAGCTCCGCAAGTGGAAACGACTAACTGGGGAAAAGGGGAAGACAAATCCAACGCCGGCTCCCACGCCACTAAGGGGAAGGGGGGGACAGATTCGAGTCCCAAGGGAACCAGTGTGGCATTCGTGTAGGGCAGCAGATACCCGGCATTTTAAACGGAAGACTGGAAAACCAATCGGGGGCCCGGGAAGGGGAGAAAAAAAAAAGACACCGTGATAGAAAAAAGGGTCCTTCAGGGAAAAAAAAACGGTGCGTTCATTCTAACGGGAGAACTGCAAATAATCGGGGGGCAAAAGTAATGGACATGGACAGACCTGAACACCTGTCCAACAAAAAAAAAGGGAAAGGGAACAGCTCGTCCGGGAGGAAGGAGGCCATAACAAGTCCAATCCAGTATCTTTAAAAAAAAAGAAAGGACAATGCCGCCCCTGCAGGGCAAGGGTTTTTTGTTGGAGTCAAAGTTAGCTTTGAAAAGCAAAGCGTTGAGGAAATCTGGAAACTGCGAGCAAACAACCACCGTTGGGGAAGGGAGAAATAAAGAAAAGACCTTGGTATCGGTGATCAAAAAAAGGGGGGGGAGTGCAAAGGGCCACTTGAAGGGGGGGAAACTTGAGGAGGAGGGGGAAAGGTTCTTTATCGATTTCTCACTGGGCGCGAACCACAAAATTGACCATACCGCGTCAAAGGGGGGGTTCATAGAGGGTCCCGCACTTAAAGAAAAACAGGGGTATTTACAAGAGTAAGACCGAAGGAAGGAGCGAGAGGCTGCCGCCATATCCTGCCCCTCGAAAAAGAGCGCCTGATACGGAAAGAAATCTGCCCTTTCGGAGGGAAAAGGCCTCAGTGTACTCTTCTTCAATCGAGGGAGAGATAAGACCCAAGAAGGACTCAGAGAATCCCCTCTCCCGAACAAAGAAGGGGAGACCGCAAAGGCAGACTCCACTTGAATCCCATGAGTTCAAGGGAAAATACCAAGAGGGGTTTGCTTAAATAATAGTGCAAGTTCACTAGCTCAAAAGAACTACCGAAGGGGTATCTCACAAAAGGAGGAAAAAGGGGGGCCACGGGCGGACAGAGGGGAGAACATCTGTCCCAGAAGCTTAGGAGGGAAAAAAAAAGATGCTCCGCCATAAAGAAATCAAAGGGAAGATACGTGGGTTGGGGCATCTAAAATCACCACTGTTGAACCGTGACAAGGGAAATGGGAGTTAACACCACAGGGAGGGACGGGGGACTGTGGACTACGCCGACCCAAGAAGAATAAATGCTTTCCGAAGGGGAAGAAGCGGGACGGACACTGCTCCGCGAGCGAGAAAGGATGGAAAAATGAGGAAGGGACTTCGGAACAAGGCAGCCGCTGCATGCTGAGGGGCAAAAAGGGGAAAATTACAACTACGCCCGTGGGGGGTTAAAACACCCGGAACGCGGCCGCATTGGGGGGGGTTTAAAGGACAAAAATGGATCACAAAGTCCAACTATACAAAACGCCCGTCGAGGGGTTGGGGGGTGTCAGGAAGAGAAGAAGGCGATGACGTGAAGCAGCTTCTTACAAATGTCCAAAGAAAGGAACAACAACTTGTTCCTCCTATCGTGTGGCTGCGGAGTGCTATAAAAAAAAAGTGAAGCGCGAAAAAGAGTAAAGTGCACCTGGTAGGCCAATTAGAAGATGGTTGTCTCAAAGCGCAAAAAGGAAAGTGGTCCCCGTTTAATAAACGAATTTCGCGAGACTGGGGGTCCCAAGGGCGTGGGGGATTGGGAAAGTAAGACGCGAATCTGACGATGTTACAAGAGCCACCTGCACCCCGCAAGGAAAAAAAGGCTTGAAGGATCGAGGTCTGCTGCGGTATGGACTGTCCGTGGGAAAAAGCAATAGAATGCGAGATACGACATGGAGGGACCGGTAGTACCCGGGTGAAGAGGCGGTCCGCCCGATCCTGAAAAAGGGAAATCTTACGTGTCAACGAATAGCGAAGAAGGATAATGAGAAGCCAGGGGAAACGCTCTCCAAAGTCAATTTAAAAGGGACTCTGCCGAAAGGAGGAGGGTTTCGAAAGAAACCAAGCGGAGGGGGGAGATGGGAAGCAAAGGTTGGGGACGGAAGCATCCGGTCCCGTGAAGCGGTAGGATACTGCAAGCGAGAGGTGACCCAGAAGGGATTACAACCAACCACCCAGGGGATGGCAGAAAAAGGATCTTTGCAAGGAGAAAAGATACTGGGAGGGGCGGGGGGAAAGACAAGGAAAATGTCAAAGACGGCTCAAGGCCAATCGGCTCTTTTCCCAGAGGGAGGGCCGTCATGGAAGAAGGAATAGCACGGACTGACAAACGATGAGATGAAAAAGGAAGGAATGAAATAAAAAACGGAACTGCGGGTGGCAGGAGGAGACAGGGGAAGTGAGTGGGCAGCACGGAAACGGGCCAAGATGGGGGAGGGCGAGTGGGTGAGGAAAAAGAGGGGGGAAGCACGGGATCCTGCTGAAAAAAAAGGGAAAAAGTGATAGAAGGATGAGGTTCGGGAAAAAAAAAGGGAGAACATGTACTTCACCGTGTACCTCAGTCGTTGGGGGGGAAGGGGAGGGATGGACAGAAAGAAAAAAATACGCGAAAGGCTGCCTTGCAACAAGTGTCCCTGGTAGAGGGGCAGCACTGCAGGCCAGAGTGAAAAAGAAAGCGCGTTTTGCACAGGATAGTGGGTGATTAGGGGAAACTAGGTCGGGGAGAAAGAAACAAAATGTTAGAGAATTACGGAAAACCGCTTCAGAAAGAGAGGAGAAAATAAGGAGGGGGGGCTGTATTGAAGAATTCAAAGGCAAGGCCCCATCGGGTAAATGGGGGGAAACTTGCCAAAGCTAACTTTTGATAAATCAAAAAGTCAGGTAAGAGGGAAAGGCAACACGCGTTCTAGAAGTTTGAGGGGTGTTGCCGGGAAAACGATTCAGGTGAGACTTAATGGCGAGGTCGGAGCGCTACAGGTCGGCTCTGATATACCAAGCGGGGTAGGGAGGAAAGCGCATGAGACTAGATAAGGTCCACGGGGAGAGGGTAAAGGGGTTGGGACCATACCCCAAACAAGGGAGGAAAAAGAGACCCCCAGGGAAAAGGTGTGACTAAAAGGAGTCGTAGCATAGAGGGGAGGTAGGATATTCACGATGAGAGTCAAAGAGAGTTCTGACGGTACTGAAAAGAAGGAACCTCACGTCTTGGAAGAGAGTGACCAGGGGGGGCAGGGGCGCGGGGGGCAAGGGCCATTGCAACCGGGACCAAGGGGCAACTGAAAGGGATTGGCAGCGTGGACCGGATTGGGCGAGAATAGATGGGGAGACTCTCGAAAAAAAAAATTATTGTTATGGCCTGGAAATACCTGACTATAGAAAGAAAGAAAAAAAAGGGAAAAGCAGAACTAAATCATGACTTCATGGGAGTTGGGGCAAGGAAGAGGGGGGCAAATGGGGTTCATATAAGAAGAAGCTGGAGGAATGCAGTGAGACAGAATGCTCACCATAGCCAGGTCCTTAAGAAGAACAACAGCTCTTCATTAATATAAAAGAAAGAGGCGGTCAGGCTTCTTGAGAATCGTTAAAAAAACGGGAACGGTCTAGAAGAAAGGAGTTCTGGTCAAACAGAAAGGCGGGCTTGCAACGAAAGAGAGGGAGAATCGAAGGGAAAGATAAACCATTATCTAATCCCGGGAATAGGACTCTAGAAAAAGGCGGAGCGACCTCTAAGAGAAATACTCTACTCGTCCCGGCAATGAAAAAAAAAGGGGCCGCCTCTGGGGGCTGGACGGGGTAGAAGAACTTAAAAGGGGAATTTCCAAAAATGTTGTTTCACTCCAATAGCGATGGGCCCACCGATTCCCAAAGGGGAGAATGAAAGAAAATTCATGCTTCGCGCCCTAGGTGGGTTTCAAAGAACAAGAGAGAGAAAAAGGGGAAGAAAAATTACACTGGGGAGGTTGGGATCAGGGCCGCGTTTAACAACAAGAAAAAGCACATGCAAAATAAGGAAAAGCTTCCTGCAGTGCAGCCTACCTTATAAACCAAGAAAGTGCGGTAGAGGAGACACGAGCGAAGGGGTGAAAAGACAGGAAGGTACGAAAGGAGAACTCAAAAACCGGAAGCAATGGCCCTACGGGGGGAGGGAAGGGGAATGCTAGTCGCGGAGTGTATACAAGGGAAAAAAAAAATTCCTTACTTTTCAAAAAGACGACCACTTGGGGAAACGAAAACATCACTTCGAACCCAATCGAGGCGGGGACGGGAGGGAAAAAGCACGTCAGACGGGGATAAACGGCTGCTTC
>Ga0179593_1304100_pt1 | contig 14367 bp, 14 predicted proteins | sample CZODoug2_1_08_16_FD_185931 | JGI IMG/M metagenome (GOLD analysis project Ga0179593, IMG submission 185931) | Vadose zone soil fungal communities from Angelo Coast Range Reserve, California, USA - CZODoug2_1_08_16fungal (PacBio error correction) | ecosystem: Environmental > Terrestrial > Soil >...
AAAAACATCCGCCGTTGCGTCCTGATCGGAACGGGGGAAGACTACGGAGAAGGCCAGATTGGGAAAAAGCAAGGGACTTGTCGAGTGGGGCGAGGTTCACTCAGGACTTTGGGGTCTGCCATGTGGGTCAAATCCTTAATGGCAAAGAGTGAGCTGGACGGGACAATGGGCTCACCCTGCGGTCAGGGATCGAAAAAAAAAGAATCAACGAACCTTAGGCCGGGGGGGAAAAGGGTGCCCGAATCCAGGCCGGAAAGATAACAGACAAAGGAAGCCAGTTTGGGCACCCTGCCACAAACTCGAGAAAATGCGGTGGGAGCGAGCAATCCCCGAGTCAAAAAATCGGGAGCTGCCTGACATACTAATCAACGCTGAAGAAAAAAGTTCGTTCAGAGTCGACCAATCGCCACATAGAAAAAACGTAAAAAGGAATCCCAACCTGAAGGAAATACCCGCTCGCGAGGGAGTAGGAGAGATCTGCCGGAGAGGTCGGGACCGGGGGAAAAAGGGAAGGTTTCGCTCCAGTCGAGGAGAGAAGCTATGGCCAAAGGATGGCGATACAAAGCGTTAAAGACCGTCGAAATCCAAGCCAGCAACGCCCATCCGACGAATCAAACGAAGGGGAACGACCTGGGACGAAATCTCCACTCTCATAAATGAAAGAAAAGAGGGGGGGGGCTTGTCAGAGAGGTAAAACCATCCGAAGGGAAAATGAAGGAAGGAAGGCGTTTCAAATCAAAACAAGGATTTCTGTCCCGACCATGAAAAAAAAAAATACACGAGAGAAATATAGGGCATTCTCCCTTAAAGAGAGCCAAACGAAAGGGAAAATATCAGATAAGGAATTCGAGAAGAAACGGCTCGACGGTCAGGGATGAAAAGGAAGAGGATGCCAAGGGGAACACACCTTGGGACCGCTCAAGAAATTTCCTGGAGCGCAGAAAACTTTGAGCGTGCAGGGGGATTGTGGGATGGTCACAAAATGAGGGAGTAGGAAGGGGAAAACCATCCGAAAAGGCGGGTAAGGCAGACGCGGCACTAGGTTCAAGAGAGAGTGCATGCTCGCAAGCCAGTGGTAGGACGACTTGGAAAAGGCGGGCAATTGAGGAGGTTCCAGCCGAAGAGGGAGAGGGTCGTTTAGAGCGGGAAACGTACTTTGGAAACAGTAAGAAAAACATGGAAAAAAGAAAAACCTTGGGGGAAAAAGCCATCATAGAGACCTTGAAGTCAACCGCCCAGCGGGCAGGCGCAACTTTAGGCGAGGCACCGCGGGCAAAAAGAAATCAGCCAAAGTGCGCTCTCTCCATCATAGTTGAAAGTGAAAATATGAAGGGAAGTACTGCAGAGGATAGGGGGAAGACCAAGCAACAACGCCCAAAGTGCAAATTCTAAAAGGGAGGAGAGGAGTGAGGGTGGGACTCGAGGCATCAGTAGAAGTGAGGCGAGGTTGACTAACAATAAATGCGAACCCCAAATCACAACAAATATCTATCTCCTGGAGAAGACGAGGACAGACCGGGGGGAGAAGAAGCAAGGCGAGACCAGCACCCTGAAGGGGAAAAATCGGGGAAGCTCGAGGTATCTACCCAGCAATGTCGACCATCAAAAGCAAAAGAATTCACGTCAGGGGAGAGAGCTTCTTCACTTGAGAGAGGAGGAGAAAAGGAGAAGAGTTTACCAAGAGGGGAGGATGTAGGAGAGGCTGCTGGTCAATAAGCAAGAATGCAAACAGAAGGACAACCCGTCAGGCCTTTTACTCAAACGAACCAATGAGAACGTGCGTGAGGAGGGGTCTCCTCTATCTCCGGGTGGGCAATCCAGAGGAAAAATTCGTAAGAAACAGGGATGTAGGGGAGCAGGAAAAGGAGGAGGGATAAGGAATCTCGCCAAAATGGAACAGAAGCAAAGTAAGGACTGAAAACTTTCCGAAGAACACTTCAGTCGCCTTTTGCCACGTAGACGAGAAATCCTTGGGAAAGATCTCACAACAACAAATAGAAAGGGACAAGGCCCAACAGTGTAAAAAAAAGGAGTCGACGAGGGCAAAAGTCAAAAAAAGGAAGCGTGCGGCAAATCAGGCGCACATCGAATGTCCCTTTTCCATTTCTGGGCGGTCAGACAAGAAGAAAAAAGAAAGGGAAGTAAGGCATGGAAAAAGGGAACTCGAAAAAGACGAGCCGACTACTTCGCAGGTATGGAGGGGCAACAAACGAGAGGAGCCCAAAACCGGGAAAATGATCTATGGCCGGGCCGAGAAAAGGACGGACTGGTGTAAGAAGACTGGGGACTCGCCTAAAAAAAAAAACGCCAAGAACTGCCGCTTTGTCCGTCCCTTGAGAAAAGTGAGACCGCCTCGCGCATCATGTACGGAAATCCGGGGGCTTCTTCTTCTTCTGGAAAGAGGGTCAAGAAAACTAGGGTCGGGAGAAGAAGGGGGAGGCGATTAGAAAAGAAGCGCAGAGAGCATGAGCTCGCGACGCGGCTTAACAAAGAAACGACAAACGACAGCGAAAGATATAAGGAAAATTTTGACGATGGGTGTTCTTTAGACGACCGACGAGAGAGAAGCCCTAGGAAGACGGCGAATTGAAGGACACCTAAAAACAAACAGGAAACAGCAAGGGATCCGCATCAACTCGAACTGTTGAAGACGTGCGGGGGGAAGCGCAGGACCTTCGCAGAGCAAGCAAATCATATTTAATGAAACGAGGACTAGAGAAACCGTGAAGGAGAGGAGGACACGGAAAGGAGTTCGGTTACTACCGGTGCCTCAAAGTGTCACCGGGGGAGAACTCTGGCAGGGAAGGAGAAGGTTAGCCTAGCCTTGAGTTAAAAGGAGAGCCAGTCTTGGGTAGCACAGTAGGAAACAAACGGGGGGACTTCCTTCTCTACGGAGACGAAAATAGAAAAAGAATCTTTCAAAGGCGGAAAAGAAGGAGATCAAAACATCAAGAGGGGAGAAGGCAATCGGGCCTCTCGTCAAGTGAAGTCTCTGCAAAAAAGAAGGCCAGACCTGACTCTTGTCAGTTAGAGACGGAATCGTTTAGAAAGAGAAAAAAAAAAAAAAAAAAAGGGCACGAGCAAAGGATTGGTTGGAGGGCGATCACTTAAGAAGAAAATATCCAAAAAGGGTTCGGGAAAAGCAATTTAGGCGAAAGACTTCTTCCCAAAAAGGACCGTCGACCAGGGCAGGGTTAAAGGGAGTTCCCAGATCTAGATCGGCGCAGGCGGGGGAGAAGGAAGAGAGCCCTAAGGGTGGGGGAGACTAGGAACGTACAGGTACGCAGGTGTGGACAGACGCTTTACACGGCGTCTGATTGTGAAAGCTCTTCCTAAAAAATCTCCATGGGAGAGTTCGTTGCGATTTCGTAATGAGTGGTGCGGTGGGGGGGGGGGGGTGGGAGTGTCCACACGGGGGGGGTGGGGTGGGAGTGAAGAAAAAGAAGGTCGCTGAGGAGATGTAATGGCAAGGGCTTGGCACCAATAAACCCAAACGGGCGATCTCTCATGTAATCCAGAGTAGATGGGATCCCCTTTCCTTGGAGGAAACAAGGCAGCGCGGAAACTTCGAGAGGTAGAGAAGAAGAGACGCTCGCGAGCAGGCGGGGAAAACCTAGTAAGGGAGGGTTGATGCCAAGAACGACGCCGGGAAGAAGATTGGCGTCAGAAATGAATGCAAGAACTCCGGAGGATTCATTCTTTATTGGTAGTAGTGCCGGCGAGGAGAAAATCTCCTGTGAGGGAGAGGGGCACAACGCAACAAAAAGGGGGGGGGAGGTTTGGGGCAGGACAAAAAGGGCTTGAGGAGTTGAGTCTCGGAAGACTGACGAGTACTCTCCATAGGATACGGGGAGGTTCATTAGGGGGGGTATATACTGCAAACTCTCGGTGCTGCCTGTCCCGTCAACCAAAATCCGCACCAGGAAGGGGTTTTCGACACAAAAAAGAATTGACAAAAAGCAAAAAATGGGGGGGGGCGCCTGCTTGAAAAGGCGGATTCTACCTCACCTTCTAAGAAGGAAGTTGCTAAAGCACACGTCGTCTCGTACAACCGCAGAAGGAAGGGAAACCAAAGAGTTCGGAAGACGAAACAAAATAAGATGAAATGCCAAACAGAGGGGGAAATTCAGGGGAAAAGGAAGAAGGACGTCCGATACCCGTGAATGGAATAACAGGACTGTCCTCAAGTAAAGGGCCGCGTAAAAGGCGGAGGTCGTAAAGCATGGGAGCATTTTGTTTTCATCTGAATTGGCGGCGAGAGGACTGGGCAAGAACCATAAAAGAAACACCGCGAGGGGAAAGAGAAACCAAGGACAAAAGGGAGGCAGGAGTCTTGCCAGGCAGGTGAACTAAACCTCCCGGGAGAAAGAACCAGCTCCAACGAGCAGGCATTCTGCACACAACTCGAACGAGAAATCGGCCAATAGCGCCCCTGAGGAGAGCGGACGCTCCGGAAACCGATTCACGCTGAATAAAGAGGGGGGGATTGCGAACACAATCGGAGGACGCCACGGCTTCCCAAACTTGGTCGGGCCTCACCAAAAGGGTGAGAAGCTCACCAGAGAGGAGGATTCTGCCGAAAAAGAAAAGAGCCGACGGTGAACGCGCCCGATTGTGCGCAAGGGCAACGAGAAAGAGGGGGAAGCCGGAGAGGAAAGTCTATGGGGGGCAATTAGGCGTAAATCGGATGCCGGTCCGCAACCTCAGCAACGACAACCAAGATCCTCAGCCTCAATCATGAAGACAAGAAGGGGGAAACGCATCGGATACTTAAACGAACCTGAAGATGGGGGGCGTGAAGTGGAAAATGACCGCACGCGGCGTAACCAGGGGTCAAGGTGGACACAAAGGTAGGAGATACCAGCCTGCTTCGGAGAATAGAGTCTACTTCCCGAGCGCCACGACCGGCGCCAGGGTCAGATAGGAGTCTAGAAAACCAAGGCCGGAGAGGACGTGAAGAGGGAGTCAGACTCAAAAAGGTCCAGGGTGAGAAAACGGTGGCGAAAGCGGAAGAGATTTTTCCTTTTCAAAAACCCACAGAGGGGGGAAGTAAAAAAAAGATTCAAGATGGAAAAAAAAAGCTGGAAAGGGGTACCGAGGAAACTTGAAAAAAGGGGAGGGGAATTGGGCAGAAGCGGACACAAGATTCAGGAAAGAAAAGGCGATGCTCGCAGATTTGGGAATAAATGCAAGAAAAGCCTTTTTGAAAGCGCGGGAATTTCAAGGCGAGTGGCGAAGGAACGAAGCGGTTAATTCGGTTTGAATGAGGAACGGGGCTACAGCGCACAAAAGGAAGAAAGGGTTATCAACTCAAAGTAAATCGGAATAACCGGAAATCAGGAAAGCTGATCAGTAGTCGGTGATAAAAGGCGGACTGCCAGGGAAAAACGGACATTGCCAGGAGGGGGGCGTACGGGGGGGGGGAAGGAAACTGAGCATCAAAAAACAACAGAGGGGAATAATAAAATGGAGACAATTCCTAGGATATTCCGGCCAAGGGGGGGAAAAAACTCAAGAAAAAAAAAAATTTTCTAACGGGAATGAGGGGGAGAGGAGGTCGGGGAGAGAAGGGGAATACAATTCGCAAGGAAGGCAAGGGGGGTTTAATGAAAAAAACTCACGTCGATATGCCGAAACCAAGAACCAACACTATCTATCTCTAGCGGTGAAAAGCTTGCTGAAAAAAGAGGGGGCGCGGAAAAAGGGAGGAGAAGAAAGGGGATCATAGGAAGACTACGGGCAAAAACGACCGCGCTGAGCTACCAGCGACACGGAAAACGCCCAACGGCTTTAGCCATAGTAGCAACATATTCTCTGGGGGCGGTAACGCCCGCTCGGATGGCGTACAGAAAAAAACAATGGGGGGAGTCTGGCGAGGGGAGGAACGACTGAAGAGACAAAAGATTCAGGGACCTGTTGCGCCTGACCCATATAAAGAGACGTAGGGGACGGAATATTTTTGCGTGACGATAAGGGGTTAATCAAGAAAGGCCGAGTCGAGGGGACGGCCGAAAATGACGTTTGTGGGAGCAGCAGTACTAAAGGGGAGAAGTTTTGAAGGAAAGGCATAATCTCCGACCACTGACAGGAAGAACCGAGGAGGCGTCCTAAGAAACGCCACCGCTTCAAGCGAAGGCGTTGGCTCGTCTACAACGGAACCCTTGATCAGCTCCAGCAACAAAAAAAAAGGAAAGGGAGAGAAAAAATAAAAGAGGAAATGTCCTGCGTATGACGATTCCCTCTTCAGCTAAGCGTAAGAATCAGAAATAAGAAAGAGGGGCTTCAGGGGGAAGATTCAGGAATGAAGGGACTAAAATCGGACTCAGTACGGATGCGACAATCATGAATTAAAAGGACATTCGTCAGGTATTCAAAAGGAGATGCTTCGCACCTCATAACGGAAGGCCGTTAGAACTCATGGCCAGACGGCGAACAGGAAGCGAGTGGGAAGAATGCATTAGGGCGCCCAACAGCCGACCAGCACCCAGATCCCCCTGGGTCACGGGCATGACGAATGCGGCGCAAACCTGACCTCGCGCAACTGGGGGAAAGAAAAAAACGGGGGGGGAGGAGGGCGGAGACTTGGGAGATAAGCGGACGGGCGAGCAAAGCGTTAACTATGAAAACCGTAGTAGTCAGGCGGGGAAGAGACGCTGTCGCTTGACACACGCCGGCGGCAGCCCAAGTAAGAATCTATCGGGGGGTGCAATGGGACAGACATCGAAATAAACAAAACGAGGGAACGGTCGAGGAAAGTGTGGAGGAAACACGGACTGACACGAAACACCAGAAATCGCTGACGAGACGCAGAAAGTGTCAGTTGTCGCAGGGCAGGAAGAGCAAGCATGTCTCCCTTCAGATGACAAGTCAGAGTTTTCATTTCAAGGTCTTTAAAAAAAAAATAGGCGAAAAGCCGGGGGAGGGATAAGGAAAATGGAGGGGGGAGGGGAAAACGCAGGGGGCGAGCCTTTGGGAACCACGAATGAGACGCTTGGCGTGGGCAGGGCCCGAGAGAGGGATTAACCATATACATTTTAATGCAAGGGGTGGCTGTTTACTGGATGACAAGTACGGAAAACAAAGCTGACTCTTACTCTGAAGGAGAGAAAAATAGAAGAAAGGCCTCGGCTCAAAAGAGTTCGTCGAAGTAAGAACCAAACCATGCTCGTTCGAGCATCGCGCTAGGAAATCGAGGCCGCCGGAGGCCAAGAAGGGAAGAGGTGTCAAAAGGGAAAAAAATAACATGAAGCGGTGAAGTCGACAAGGGCGGCACGGACGAAAAAGGTTAGGCGAGAAAAAAAAAGAAAAAAAAGAAAAAAAAAATTAATCTGAACTCTAAAAGAAGGTTAGTCCATGGCATACAGGGGAAAGTATTTGAAGGAGCAAAGTGAAACGAATCCGGCCTTGGTCTCATACACCAGTATCGAAGAGAAGAGTGGGAGAGAGGGGAAGGGGAGAAGGTCAGTACCGAAGGACTCGGGTGACGGCTCCTTGGAGGCGGGACATACTAACAGAGACTTGACAGACATGGCTGTTAAGAGACTTCTATTTTTATCAGGACAAACGCAAATCTAGGTGACAGAGGCAAGATTGGCGATTTCGAAAGCGGGCAGCGGGGGAGGGAGCGGAGTAGAGGGGGAGTGTCAGGGATTGGGGCTGGCAAACGCCGAACATCCCGACGGCAAATCGCCTATCATAGCCGCCAGAGAAGACTATTCCTAAGTGCCCTTTGCACAATCATCGCGAACAGACAACTCAGCTAGGAGTGCGGGCACTCCGAAGAAAGAGATAGAGACGTTACTCCAAAAGGGTCAGGGGAGCCAAAAAAATGGGTGAAAGGGACCGAATAGACTTCGAAAACATCCGGCTTTTATTCGAGGAATTTTCGGAGGCCACAAAGAGGCCCTAATCTGGGAAAATAGGTGCGCGCTGCCAAGAAGGGGGGGTATTGTGAAGGGAAAAAAGCGGGAGAGAGGGGGGTTTTAAAGACCCTGTGGAGGTTCAGCTCGGAGCATAATCCCGCGTAATCGTCTTGGCATCTAGTAGCATGCATAGAGGGTTAGTATTGGTCTTCTAAACAAAGCCGACCAAGGAGGGTCGGCGCGCTCAAAAAGGAACAGAAGAAACAAAGCGTGAAGGAGGGGTGTAGACCAGAATCGGAAAAAAAACGCGGTCCTTCTAAAGAGAATGGCTCAAGCAATCGTCACGCTCGCATCAACATGAAGGCGGCAACCTGAGGAAAAAAAAGTCTGAATCTCATCCCAAAACACTTATTATTAGTCAAAAGGGAGAAACGACATCTGAACACACCGCCGGTGTGAAAAGAGGGAAAGAGCGTGTCCGATTACGACGATTGAAGCACAGGAAGGGAGAGTATTCGCTTGGGTAAAGGGAGGGGAGAAAAAAACCGTATTGAATTGGGGTTTCGAGGGGGGGGGACAATGAGCGTGTGGCTGGAGAGAGAGGGGGGCGTCTCTTGTGCAGGGCGAAAAACACAAAATGACAACTACCCCCGTATGCCGGAGCTAGAGAGCAGCTCCAGGGCACAGCTCCAAACAAACGAAAGCAAGGGTGACTGCACAAACTAGAATCCAGAAGGGGGGAGAAGGACAAAGGAACACCTGATTGGGTGTCGCGCTCCGTCATAGAATTCAATCTTATCCCCGCCGGCTGTCTGGGGGGGGGGGGGGGGGGGGTTTCTTGGGCGAAGAGAAAGGAGATGACCAAATGATTAAAAACGTTCTTGCTGGCCATCCCACAAAGAGAGACAGATAGAAGCTAGGAGTCGTGAAATCAGAAAAAGGGAGAGCTAATTAATGGGGGTGCAGGCCAAAGGGCACGGCGAACAACGGCGGTCGCTTTACTCTATTCATGATAGGAGAAAATCGCGGGCGGGATGGAGGGAGGAAAAAGCCCATCCAGAAACAACATAGCCGACAGCTGACAGAGACAACAGTCAAATCTCGAGGAAGAAAACAATAAACCTGAGATTTGGTTTACGGAGCTGACCAATCAGCGAACGGCGAATACAGTCTGTTGAAAAACCCGGAGGTCCGAAACTGGACGGATCCCAGATCCACGAGCTCGGGTCGGCCGCGAAGGGAAATACCAAAGGCGACCGTGGGCGCAGGGGGAGAATTTGTTCAGATGGAAAAGTCAGAGGAAAGGCTCGAAAAGTTCCGTTTACTCGCGGAGGTAAGATCAATGAGACATGGGAAGACACGTGCTTTGTCGAAGAGCCGTTTGAACGTAAAAAAAACCACCGAATCGTGTTCCACGCGGACGAGGAACGGCACAAAAGTAAATTTACCTAGTAACTTGGGGAGAACCATCCGAGGGTCCGACTAGGAAGGAAAAAAAGGATAGCTCGTTCAGATGGGGCTAGGGGGAATGTGTGTCGAAAGAAGACCTATTAAGCGCTGAAAGCAGGAACGAAAGGGTCATGAGGAAGCTAAGAACGAAGATTCATTCGGTTGGGGGGGGAATTATCGGTGAGCCAGTAAAATAAAAAGCGCGCCAAGGGAAGGAAAGTTTGAAATAGAGCGGAGAAAAGAAGACATAACCGCTCAAGCGAAATTCGCCGGAAGTACCGAGGGAAAAGGGAGAAAGGGTAACCTCCATCCGGGGCGCTCACGCCGGCAAGTGCTCTCTACTCAACCTCTGGTGCAAAATGAAATATGACGCCTACGCCGATTCTCTTTCTAGGCAGGACAGCGAGAAAACGAAAGATGAAAGGGATGATTGAATGAATCGGATGTGGGTTGGGTAAGAAAGTTCGTCATCAAATGGACAGGAGGGCCAGGAGGGGGGGGGGGGGGCTGTAGAAGGAGAGTAGATCGGACTATTCCACATCGCAACTAGGTCATCCTCTACGTCTTAGGGAGTGAGGTGCAATCTCCCGGGATCTGAGGGAAAATTAAAGGCAAAAACGTATCATAGCAAGAGTGAAGGAGAGAAAAAAAAAAAATCTAAGGAAAAAAGCTCAACATAAAACTCATAGCAAAAGGCAATAGTTCGAAAAGGATTACTCAGAAAATCTTTCGCCCCATTCGGGGAAAAACCCAGCGAATCTTTCTTTCTTGGAGGCTGGGGTTCGGAGCGGGAAAGAAAAGAAGGAATTCATGGTGCGGCAAAAGCATGACTTGCCGGAAATCATAAATTGTTAGGCGGTCCTATGAAGGTGTGCATAAGCCGAGAAGTCAGGGTAGGGAAAAATGTACTTATTTTTCGCAGAAAGTACGGAGCGAAGGGGGGGAGGAATAAGAAGAAAGGGAATGGAACAAAGAAAGAGGTCAAGCGTGAAACGACGAACCACCTTCAGGAGAGGCACGCTCGTCGACGCGGAGGCCTTTATCTCTCAACAACAAAAGGGAATAGAAGGAGGGAAGTCTAAGAGAACAAGGGAGGACCTGATCAGTGGAGGGAGGCTGATCAGTACGCAGTCTGCTATTGAAGGGGACCATTCCTAGCGAACGTAACATCCCCATCGACTTACTGACTAGAAACATCCGTCGAAAAACCATAGGGAGGGCAACGTTCGCCGGGGGGTATGGAATGAAAAAAAAAGTATCGACGGCGAAAAATCGACCAGACGTGGTAGATCATGGCTCAGTCTGGACCGGGTGTACTCCTTTTATGGGGGCGCGGAAGGCAGCCAGAAAAGAAAAGCAAGACGGGTCAAACGGAAGGAGTAACGGGAAAAACAAAGAGGCTCCAGATTGGGCCGATGTCGCAAAACAGTGTTTGGCGGCGTCGTAGTGCTATTCTATAAAAAAGCGAGTGACTATCCGGCGATGCGGCGGGGAAACCGGGAGGTGAGGGCAGCGCAATTGCGCGTGCTGGAGTGAAGAACAAGGGAGAAGAGGACTCCGAAGTTGGGAGAGGGGGGGGGGGGGGATTCATACAAAGACAGGCAAAAGCAATAAATCCTCGGCGTATGTGATGATCACTTCGCAATCAATAGATACGGGAGGTCAACGCAGACTTTGCATCATTGCGTTGGTACGGCAAAGGAAGAGAGGAACATGGCGCCATCCTATACCACGTCATATTGGGATGGAAAGCTGAGTCAGGAGGGAAAGGATCTAGCCGCCAGGGGAACGGTCGTAACGCGGTGAGTCGCCTTGGTAACCGTCCCTTGAGGGTTGAAAGGGGAAATCCGGGGAGACTTCGGAGGGATAAACATAGGGGTCAGTCTGCACCATTATTCCAAGACACATCATTATCTTCGCAGTTCGAGGAGGCGAGAAAGAGAATTTGTGCGCAAATTCAAAGGAGTTCGGAGAGGATCGACAAAATTGCTGCATAACTAGCTCCTGAAGAAGCAGGTGCGCCGGAGGCCATGAAGAGAGGGAAAGTTCCTCTAGGGTGAAAAAAGACACGGAAAGGGAGGGGAACCCCTAGAGCCACGATAGGGAATCAAAAATCTGGATGATGAGGGGGGGGAAAAAAATTCGTAAAAATGGCATCACGAGACTATTAGCGATCGTAAACTTTACCGTCGAACTCAAAAGTTGTGAGGCTCGAAGGGTCTGACCAATTGCCGGAGCGAGGAAAAAAGGGACCTCTAGAGCACGAAGAGAGGAAGAAATCCTGGACAGTTCGGGACATGCTACCGGAGTGGTGGAAAAGACCAGGTGTTAACTCGCGTCGATTGTTAAAGCAGAGGCAGCATCTCAGGGCGTGTCAAAGGGAGATGAGAACAAGGAGAAAGAAGAAGGAGGCACGCATGAAGAGGGTGATTGGGGCTGCTTGGCTGGCCGACGTAGAAAGAAAACGGCGGCCGATCATGGCAAGAGACGGAAAACGCCATTATCGATGACTCAAGACCTTGAAACAATTCATGAGCGACAGGAAAACACAACTCGTCTTCGAAGGAGCCGAAGACACACGCGCGAGCCGGTGAGAAAAAAAGTATTGGGGGGCCCCCGAAGCGCTGGGGGGAAGAAGAGGGGTTAGTCTCTCGGACGAAAGAAACAGCCGGCGGTTTTCAAATTGAAACTTACTGAAAACCATCGGCAAAGGTCTCTATTGCGAGGAGACAACGAAGGGAGGAGGGGGGGGTCAAGGAAAAGGCTGAGAGGGGGAAGGATCGCTAGGTGGAGGGGAGTTCACGCCGAGAACCGGCATAGTGAAGTGGTCTGGGGAAGACTTTGTGGCGTTGGGGCCCTGGGAGGAAAAAATCGCGCACCAGTGCGGGAAAAAAAGCCAAAAGGCTCAGTAGGTGAACAAGAAAAAAAAAAAAAAAAAAAAAAAAAAAAAAAAAAAAAAAAAAAAAAAAAAAAAAAAAAAAAAAAAAAAATCAACAATTTCCCATCAGGAGACCTCGACTCGACAAGACGCGGCTTCTACTTCGGACTCGGAAATCCAGGGAATCCAGTAAGGCTGCCACGGGAAGGTGGGTTCTAGGGAGGAGACTCTCACAACGGTATTCCGGACAGCGAGGAAACAACAGGAAGCCTGCAAGGGAGGGGGATTTGGGAAAGAAGGACTAACTTTCTCCCATGAGTCTGGTCCCGCGTCGGTGAGAAAAGGGAGGGGGGGAGGGGTGAAACAGGAAGGAAATTGGTGCAGCATTTTGTTCACTTCCTGGCCGTTTGGCAGCCAATGGTAAGACGCTTGGGGGCACGGGACAATGGCGCAAAGAGAGGGCAGGCTAGAAAAAATAATGGAAACTAAAAGTATCTGAAGGAGAGACCGAACGTGGAACGAAAAAGGCAGTATCCAGACAATCTCCAAACGCTCAGAAGAGGGATGCACAAGATAACCCTTTGGGGAAGGATAGAGCCCGCTTCAGGAACGGAAGTCGCCCCGAGGGAATTCAGCCAAGCCGGGGAATAGACCAGGGCGGGAAAAAGGGAGGGCAACTTCCACCGGTTACGGAGAAAAACAGGAATTGAAAACGAAGAGTAGACTCGAGCAGGAAAGCGACCGGAAAAGGGGGATTTAAGAGCATGAAGGGGGGGGGGCCAGGGAACGGGCAGAAGAGATCATCGGCGTCAATACTCCCATGAAATGGAGAGAGAGGTCTTGATGCAGCAAGATAAGGACAAAAAAGCCGCATCAAAATCCGGAATAAGGCACGAGGGTCATCGCCAATCTTAAAGCGGACGAAAGGAAAAAAAAAGAAAAGGTTAAGGAGAGGGAATCTACGCCAAACGAGGCAGTAACGCCATGATTGGTTCAAACAGCCGGAGGTGTATCTGTCCCACGTCCCTAGCTTCGGCTAATAACGGCGCCCTTGACCGCGCGAAAACAGGAAAGGGATCCTTTAAAGATACTTGATAGAAAGAAAAGGCGGAGAAAAAGACACGGTACGGGAGCTCCAATGTTAAAGGGGAAAAAGCATGTTTTTCGCCTCCATGAAGGGGGGACCTTGGATCTCCGAACACAGGTGGCCAGCTACCAAGACATGGACGGCAAGGCCTTCAGGGGTAAGAGGGTAAGAAACATACGCAGGGACTGAAGAAATGGAAAGCTAAAAGAAGGAAAAGGTCTAGGGGGGGGGGGAGAATAACTCCCTTGGGCATCGCTAAGGTTCTGCGAGGGTCTCGCGGCCGCAAAAACTAGCTTTGGAAGAGTCGAACGAACGGTAACATGGGATCATCCAAAGGAAAGGGGTAGCATAATAATATACTGCTGATCGTCAACCTGGGGGGGGGAAAGGAGATTCGAGCCTTCAGGGGGGCAAAAACTCCAGTTGCCGGGCACCGGGGGAAAGCGCAATCGAAGGACAAGAAAATGAAGAGACAAGAGAAGGGGCTCATGCTGACGAAAGAAGAAAGAAACCAGTTATTCGTTGAGAGGGAGGAGAGGCTGTGCAACAGGCGGAACAATTCTCCGACGACGAGTTTGCGTCAGAAGGAAGCTAGCTTCTTGCCACCCCAATCTGGAAAAAGAGAGTCTCGGAGCGGATGAAGCAGGAGGATTCACACGCGAACCGAAAAAGGCAGAAGGACACCGACGTTCTCTCGCCTACATCCGAAGCTCGAAAAATAAAGCTGAAAGACGCCGCACAAAGCGGGGGAGGAAAAAAGGTCGGGCAAAGGGATGCCTGAGGTCGGTAGGAAAGGAGGTAGAGGGTACCCAGCAGCAGGCGAGGGGGATTGCGCAAGGATTCGCCATAACCTACAACGCGGAGGGAGGGGACGAAGATTTCCAATTAGAGGCATCGATGGGCCCAAAACGATCCGGGGGCAGAATCATGCAATTACCGAGAATTGAGGCGGTGGGTCGAAGAGGAATCCTGGAGCCGAAGAGGGTCCGCCAAAGGGGGTGAAATGAGCCTCCCGGTGAGCGTGAAAAAATATCAACGACTAAACAAGGGGACATCTACGCAGGGCCGAGTCGAACGAGGAAAGGATTGGG
>Ga0179593_1390798_pt1 | contig 14366 bp, 15 predicted proteins | sample CZODoug2_1_08_16_FD_185931 | JGI IMG/M metagenome (GOLD analysis project Ga0179593, IMG submission 185931) | Vadose zone soil fungal communities from Angelo Coast Range Reserve, California, USA - CZODoug2_1_08_16fungal (PacBio error correction) | ecosystem: Environmental > Terrestrial > Soil >...
ATATGGGCTGAAAAAATGGTTTGCTCAAAAGGGAGAAACAAAAGAATTAAAGATAGGATGGCGGCTGAGGTGTGCCTAGAAGAGGTCTGGGCCCTAAGCCTAGAAAACAAAGTGGGGGGGGAGTGAGCAGAGGGGAGGGGAAGTGCAGCAGATGGCAGATTTAACGCACGCGGGAAAGTGCACAGAAACTCAGGGAAAATTCCGGGGGGGGGGGCCGATTAGAAGGTCTTGGATAGAGCTGAATGTGAAAAATCGGTAAGGTACCGACGGGACGTGAGCCGGGGTGCAACAAAAAAAAGAAATTCAAGAAAAGGAATGGCACTATCGTTGGGGCTAGCACGCTTGGGTTGAATGGGAACATAAGGCATGGCGATCCGGCTGATAGGGGTGCGAATGGAGACGGACGGGGGAGAGGGTGCAACAAGCGTCACCACAGGGTGGTAAACAGAGGACCTTGGAGTTGAAGAAATACTGTGGATGGACGAAGAACAAAAAAAAAATAAACATGAAAAAAAATCGCAGGGGGGAAGGGAATCCAAAGGGAAAAAGAACGCTGTGGCATCATTGCGGAGCGTGACATCAGCTAAGTGGGAGTGAGGGGAATGGAATATCATAACACAAGGGATCGAGCTAATCACTCAATCACGGTAAACATGGGAAACAAATGGTAAGAAGCCAGTCAAAGGGATCGCACAGATGAAGGGGTGAACATGGTGAGAACCGATAGCCTGGGCAAAACAGGTCATTAAGGGGCAAAAGGAACGAAAGGGGCGGTCTGCACTGACGGCAAACCTGCTGTAGGAATGGAAAAAGACAAAAGGGGCTAGGTAGGTAACCGTGACGAGGGACCTGTAGGAAATCCAGGGATAAGTATCCTTTCCGCGAAAAGATAAAGGGGGTTGTTTGTTAAAAAACGAGGGTCAGTTGGACTCGTTGAGCCGTCGGGGCGGAAAGGGACTTCATCAAATGAAGGAAAAAAAGCCGGGGATGGCTAAGTGAGCATAGCGGGGTGTAAACAAAAAAAATATATCCGTAACCAAGGCCGGAGGGCGCCTAGGAGAGAATCAAAGGGAGGGGGGGGGGAAATCCCAACATCAGGGGGCACCGGAGAGGAACTGGGGGGTAACTAGTGTAAAAAAAGAAGAGTAAAGAAAAGAGGTTTGAGGGTGAGGGCGGAGATAAGGGGGGGGGGGGGGGGCGGGGGGCTGGCAGAAACAAAAAAAAAGCACTCATGGAGACAGTCTTCCGAGAAGAATAGGAAAAATGAGCAAAAGGCGGAGCTAACAAAGGCCAGCGGTAGGAAGAGGTAAAGAGTTGGAAAACAATAAAAACTTGGGAAAAAAAGCAAGTTCATATTGTGGGAGAAATAAAATTCACGCCCAAACATGGGGGGGACCAGTAAAAAAAAATGTTGGAGTGGGGGGGAAAAGGTCGGGGAAAGGCGCAAAAGACACGGAAGCCATCTCAATAGAAGAGTTTGCGTGAGAAAGTGTAGAGGGAGTGGGGGGGATCTCGCAAAAAGCGCGTAAGGGTGAAAAACCACTTGACCTAGGGACGTCGATGGAGAGGGGAATGTCCTACGGGGATTGCTGGAGGGGAGCGGGACCCTAGGGAGTGTAATCGAGCGTCAAAAAGGGTACTGAGCGGAATGTGCGACATATAAAAAAGGATGGCTGTTAGGAGGGGGGAGGAGTGTAAAAAGAAGCTAAAGGAGGTATGGGTGTCACAGGGGGGTGGGGGATTCGCTTGGTAAAAGACGACAACCACGCGGGTTCTCAAGAGTTACCCGGAAAACGGGGGGCTTGTGGGTAAGCGCACTGACCCGGAAAGGCTTTAAGGGGGGGGGAACGCCTAAGGGAACAAAAATGCGGGGGGATAGCAAGTTGATGGCATAGATAGGTAGGCCGGACGAAAACTGAAAAATCGGGCAAATTGTCTCTGGCGCAGGCTAAGGCATCAAGGAATTAAAGTACTAAAAACAAGGGAGGAGGAAGAAAGAGAGTGAAAACCGGAGGACATGTCTCTGCCAGAGGGTACGAGTAATGACGGCATTACGGGTGATAATGAGGGGCGGGAATGGGTATCCACACCTAAATACAGATCAAGCCTTTCCCAAGTAGATGTTAACTGAAGGGAAAAAGGGGACGGGGGAAAAGGTAAGCGGGAGAGACGCAGAAAAGGACGACTGGGGGGGGAAAAATAATTAGAGTGATTGTTCTGTCGGGCCAGAAATTCAACAGACCACTAGGGGAAAACGAGAGTAAAAATCAGGAGTGCTACCGACCGAGCACCGCTGTGGGCCGACAAGACGAAACGAAACCCCTCAAAAGAAGTGATGTACGAAACACTATTGAGAGAAAAAAGGAAACGTGGGGCCTCATAGAAGGCGAATCAATGGGGGGGGAGACTCCAGAAACGGCCACGCGGGGGGAAGGGTACCAAAACGGGAATTCTTGGAAGATCCAGATCCTAAAGGAAAGAGAATCACTTGAATAAGAAGCCTGGGAGATCAAGTATTGTTAGTGGGACGGCGACCGGAACGCGTGACACTACAACCCAAGGGTATCTTACATGTCGGGGACGAATAGCCCCAGGGGTGGGAAACAGGGGACATGAACTGAAGGGCAGGACGTTTGTATGTAAACACCTAGGAAAGGGGGGAAGAACGTAAGGAGGCTGCAATGAAAAAGCAGTCCCTGGAGTAAATCTAGGTGACTTAAGGGGATGGCAACAAACGAGCAGGAAAAGACGGTGCGAAGTAAAGGGGCGGCTCAGCGAAAGAGCGAGGAATGAGGAAAGTTGGGGCCATAGTAAACTTAGGGCAGGGGTGCGGAAAACTGGATTCAAGGCAATGCTCGGCAGAAAGGCCTTGGTTTGCGTCAGAAACACCGCGCGAGAGGCGGCTGGGGTCCAGAGGCATGGGGAGCGGAGGACCGCAAAATGCAAAGGCAAATGGGGACTCAAGACTATCGAGTAAAAACAAGCAAATCACTTCACAAAGTAAGGGATCCCGGACTTGAAGCTAGGGAAAAAATGCGATTGAAAATGATGGGGATAAACTACGAATTACTCACTTGCCCGAACAATTACTATCAGGGGCCAAGAAACAGGAATAGTGTATTTTCACCTTCTGTTGCTGGGGAACGATATGGAAACGAATGTCTACCACTGGGGGCAAGGCGGGAAGATATTAAAAGCCCCTCAGGAATGGACATAAAAATGGACGTCAGAGACGTGGGTTCTGGGATGCTCAATGTACTTGCCCAGGGCGCCAAGCAGGTGTCCAATAGGGAGGGGAAAGTTACAACGATGAGTAAACAAGCTTCCTGATTTCAAAGGAAAAACAGAGAAGTCCTTGCGCGACACCAATGGCACAAGGTCGAAGGGAAAACTGCCAGCTGCGTTCTATTCTAGTAGGATGAAAAAGAATTAAAAGAAAATTCGGATAACCGAACATAAGCCGTAGGACTATTGTTCTGACCAGGGGGGGAGAACGAGCGTTTGGGGGAAAGGAAAGGGAAAAAAGGACATCCAATAGAAAAGGGAATAACCTACCTTCACCATAAGAGGGCGGAAAAAAAAGCCGGGAAAAAAAGCGGAAAGGGAAAAAGACTCAAGATCAAAGACACGTCAACAGATGCCCATTAAAGCGCGGCTTAGCGGGGTTGGGGGGGGGGAGCGCAAAACTGGGAGAAGGTAGGGCTGGTCAAAAAAAGCTGGATAAGCTTGAAATTAAGGGGGGGGAATAATGCCTGGTCTAAAAAAACGTGTTTGTGGCCCGAACCAACGTCTCTCCAATACCACAAAAAAGGAGGGAAGAGATAGAGAGGGCGGAAACACAACACAAAGATACGGGGCCAAGGACGATGACCTGAAGGAAGATGAGGAAAAAAAATTAAAGCGTGGGCTGGAAAAAATGCCACCTTGGTAAGGATGGCGCCATGGACAAAACAAAAAAGAAGGGGAGGGGACATAAAAATTAAGCAAAAAGATGGCAGTCCTTAGAGAACTAACCTTCCAACGGTTCACAGGAAAGCTTACTCAAGATCTGACGAAAAAACGGGGTTAGGGGGGGCCAAAAAAATCCCTTCCTTGTAAGGGGGAGGGGCGGTTTTTTTCTCCCGCGTCAAGAAAACTGCGCGGAAAGGGAAGGATCTGAACAATCGTTTTGAGGCGGTGAAAAGGGGTCCGAGGTCATCCGCATGGAGGGGGGAGAGAGGCATGCAAAAGATGGAATAAAAAACTAAGATCTCGGAGCTGGACATCGACGGTAAGGGGAACAGCTTGAAAAGGGCCGGAAAAAGACAGGGTTGGAGGATTGTAGGTAAATAAAAAAGGCGCCACAAGCTGTGGCATCAAGAAGGAAAAAGTGAAAGACGGGGGGAACGGAAAGTGGGGGTTGTCTGCGAAAAGATTAAGTGTATCAGGCAAAACAAACGGCCTCCTGCAAGACCAAGGGACTCGAAGCATGAGGGGGAGGAATTCAATGGTGAAGGGCAGCTCCAAGAATCGGCCTGGAAACGCGTTCCGGGTGAAAAGAAAGGTAAATACCATAAGTCTGCAAGGCGGGGGGGGGGCGTAACGAAGCCATAGGGAACCAAGGAGGAGGGGTGTAAAGGTGGTTTGAAAGACGCACCAAGAGGGGCACGCGCCGAGCCTCGAGGGGGAATGCACGTTGGAACCAGAAAAAATGGAGAGCTGTGGGGTGGTGTGGTTACACTCGAGGAGGGAAGGGCAGTAAAAAACGCGGGGGGGCTTGAACAGGACATAGGTGGAGCGAGGACCAGATCGAGACTCAACCGAAACGATGGTAAACTACCCCCTCAGCTCGCTGGGGGCGGGGTGGGAACACAACCCAACCGATCCTTAAAACTACCTAAGGGACGGGAAAACACGTAGCACCAAGACGCTCTCAAGGTAACGCTAGACCAAAGGATGAAGTGACTAAAGACTTCAGAAAAAGCATTTGGTCAACAAATCCACCAGAAAGCACGCGATGGGAAAATCAGTAAGGACAAAAAAGTTCAAACACAGTGCAAGGACACTGGACACACCTTTCTTCACAGTACGTGGAAAAAAAAAAAACCTTTAGGAGGAGGAAAGTCATGCCAAAAAGTACTACTCAGAAAGAAGGGAGAGAAACCTTTGGGGGATGTAGAAAGGGAGTGTATCGAAAGGAGGGCTCGACGAAAAGGCAATCTTCTGGAGAGAGTTGTGGAAGCGCTCCAAAAAGTCCAGGGGTAAAAGTGGAGCTATGGGTAAGCTGGACTGGACCGAGAAGAGGGAGTAATCGGGCAGAGGTAGGGTTTTTGGTAAAGCGATCAAAAAGCAGGGGGCAGGGAGGGGGGGGGGATAAAACGATCATGCGGGAAAGACAGGGGGGGTAAGGCGATTGTTTACGGGCGGTTCCGTTTGGGTACGGTCGCCGGCAAACACAAAAGGGGGAAAAACGCTTATCCAGGACCCGTCTGTGTACCGAAGGCATAAGGACGGGTAAGCTATCTCAAGGGGGGTGATCGTGCGAAGGCCCTGAGGTTATCATGTTCAGGGCAGTGTTGCAGTAGGACTGCCGCCGTTAGAGAAAGGGGGGCCGAAAACAGACAGAAAAGGTTCTGTTCTCGATAAAAACACAAAAAGGAAGTAGGAACAGGAAGAGATTACGGCTCCGGGAGCCGCTCTCAATGAAAGGGCAATTCGGGGGCGGAACAGGAACATGCTTAACACCATTAAAGAATTCACTCACTTAAAGCAGCCGACCTTAAGGAAACTAAACGCAAAAAGGCCCGAGATGACAAACAGGTTACGGGAGAAATTTAAGGAAACCTAAGTGGAGAAGGGGTCCAAAACCTAACAAAGGGAAACAACGGAGTAGGTAAACATCACTCGGTAGACCGTTTGAAAAGATCGAGCAAACACCAACCTGGAAAAGGGAAACGCTTCGGTTGGATCATAACCAACTAATCTTGGGCTCCTACCTAGATGAGACACGTCATGACAAGACGTCAAGAAAAGAAGTGCAAAACGTCGTATCAAAGGGGTCAAAAAAAAGGAAGCATTGGATAGCCCGTCAATAACTAGGGGACTAGAGCCGTTCGGTTAACTTGAAGAGGGGGAAAAAGGGCTCCCGAACCGTGACCGAAAAGAAAAGTGGTGCAAAAAAAGTAAATGTCTTAATCGGAGAGTAAAATCGGGAACGAATGCAAACGAAGTCAGAGGGTGCCAGAAAAGTCCGTGGGAAGAAACGTAAAAACGGAAGGCTTTCCGGAGATTTCAAGGTCAGGGGTCCTGGAAAAAAATATAAGGAGCCAGCACAGCTTGAAGGGGGGGACGCGATCGAAGAAAAAGAACGGCTTGTGGCATAGGAGCTCAAGCAGGCATGGTGCTGGACCGGTGAAGTGCCCTCCTGGGTGATGCAGAAGGCGGACTAGGGGGGATGGTAGTACAAAACAAAAGCTCTAAGGGGGAGAGGTTGCCATCGGGGGAAGAAGGAGAAATACCTTCTACGCAAGATGGCAGGGGTGCGATTCTGCAAAAAGTTACCTCAACTCGGCAGGGAAAAAAAAAACCCAAGCCGAAGGAGCCGGTAAGGAGGAGTACAAAGTTCCGGGGACGCTCATACGGGCGATCACGGTCAGCACAAAAACTACTGCATTGGGTTAAGGAACGCAACCAGCCGGGCGGCTCCAGGGGGGAAGACTAGCCGATAGGGGGATTGGGACCCGGTTGTCAATCAGGGGGGGGGAATAATGACCGGGAAAAAAACATAAATCGTCCCTCATGGAAAAAAAGTATGGGGCTATCCCCAAAAAGGCGTAGCATTGGAATCGGGTTTAGAGGGGGAAATAGCTCAAGTGGGATACAGTCGACCATCCATTTCAACTCAGGGCACGGGAAAAAAACGAGATGGCAAGCGGCTACTGGGAGGTGAGACCTGGGCTGCAAGGTTGGGGCCGGGGAGGTAGGGACACGGACAGTATAGTAGAAAAGGTTCGGAAAGCGGCAGGAAAGCTATTCGGTCGGGAGTATGTCGGTAATCGCCGGCGTCACAGCCCACAGACGAAAGACAAAGGATTGGGTTCTGTGAAAACAGAGACAAGAAAAGTGGTGTGGGTTAAAGACCAATGAAAAAAGGACACAGGAGACACGGCGGGGCCGTACTTTCTAAAAAAAAAGTAAAAAGGCGGCCACGTCGGGGAAGCGGGTGAAAACGGGGGGCAAAGGAAAGGAATTGAAAACTCTGCTGACGGAAAGGAAAAAAAGTCCCATGAAGTCGAGACAAGCCTTTTTTGGGGGGGTAGTAACAAAAAGGACTCAGTAATGAACGTGACATAATGGCTGGGCTGGCGGAAAGGGGTTGATTGAATTAAAAAGGGCGCGCCGGTCGAATAACCAAGTGGCCTTCGTGAGAACAGAAAAAGGGGGAGAGAGATCAAACAAATTCATCGAGGAAAGGAGCAGGAAATCAGCAAGGTCGCTAGCATAAAAAATGTGGAATAAAAAGGGAAGACAAACGTGATTCAATATCAAATACATGCGGACGTGGGAAATAGTCCAAGAAACCCAATATAACCGGTCAAAGAGGTGCAAATAAAAAAAAAAAAAAAAAAGAGTGGAGAAGGGGCCACTGGGGAGGAAAATGAAAAAGCAATCCGTTGGGCAAGATGGCAGTTCAGACAGGCAAGGGTCAAGAGTGTTGATTTACCGAGGGGGTAAACAGGCACGCAAGGGGGAGCCATTGTGGGAGATAAGGCTTAAAGGGGAGGGGCCGAGGCCTAAAGCGAAGGTGGGCGAGATTGGTCCGGGCAATGGTAGAAAAAGGTCTGACCAATGGTGAACGCGGTAGGGCTGTAAGATAACCATTAGGAAGGGAGATCGCAAACTGAAGTGTACGACACGGGATCTACTATCGATGCGAGTTAAGCAGGGGCTTCCTAGATGGGAAGGAAGAAGGGCTAGGAACTTTTAAGCAGAGCGGGGGAAAAAATTAAAACGTTTCTGTCGCGGGGGGAAACACGGCACGGCACGAGGGTTATGGGGCAAAGGAAAGAAAGAAAGGAAAACGGGGGGACGGTAACCTGACAACCTTTTCAACGAGTGGCGACGAGGGCAAGACAAACAGTTAGATAAGAAACAAAAAGAGCCGATGCCCTCCAAGGTAAACGTCAAAAGTCTATGGGGGAATACGGGAAAAATGTCGGTTTAAGGCAGTGGAAGATTACCATGGGTGACACTGAAGTTACTGGGGTTTATGGAGAAGTGAAAAGTCCAAGAATAAACAGGCCGGGGGAGGAAAAATTCGTAACGGCAGGGGAAATAAGTGGCGTAAGCGAGTGGGGCAAACCAAAAATAGGAGGAAGGAAAGGAGAAGGAAACGTGACCCTTGGGGCCGTGGGAGAAGCGCAAAGTTGGGTGGGGTTGTGGTTTTTGGGGTGTAGAATGCAAACAGAGGAGGAAAAGTGAAGAAGGGCGGAGGGAACTCACTCTTTGTGGCGAGGCAGTAGTCCGTCACGCAAGAGGAGGTAAAAGCTATACGCGCATCACTGGGAAGTTGTAACTGGACCGTCAACACGCAACAGGCGCTGCGGTCTAGACACGATCAGGGTGAGTTCAACTGGAAAGAAAAAAGGAAGCAACACACTACGCTCTAACAGGTACAAAGGACCAAAAAAAGCAGAGAAGTGGAGCCCAAGATCTTACGGGGCAATAGAGTGCGTACCTAACCCTCTTCGCGGTACGAGGGCGGGGACAACAAGGTCAAAAAGCGAGAGCAGTTGAGTCCGATAGACACGACGCTAGCACAATTCATGAAAACGACAGCTAAGAAAGCAGCCATGTGTCACGGGCAATTGCGCGGAGTTAGGCAGTACTCAACAAACATATGGGGAGGGCAACGATGAGTAAGAAAAGGAAGAAAACGCTGGGAGGTGATGGAACGAGGGGACGGTCAAACAGAAAAGAGATAATATAGGAGAGGGAAACGCTTGGGGGCTGTCGTGTCAGTCAATGTGGTGAATTTCATTAGAAAGGAGCTAAAAAGCCCGTCCGTGGGTCCAGGTGGAGCCGGAAGAAGGCGAACTGTCCTTCATATGAAAATAAGCTAAAGACGAAAATATGGGGGAAGGCAAGACTGGCACAGGGGGATGGGAGGGGGGAGGTCTTCGAGAGGTGGGCTGATACAGAAGAAAGAGGGGAGATGGGGAAGAATGGTCGGCCAGTCAGCTTCGGGGCTTCGCTTGAGAACAACTAAAGTCCGCCAGGGAAGACAACCGAGGACCGTAACAAAGATGGCAATGGAGGTGTGAACCGAAAGCTCTCTTTACGTGGTGGGGGCCACTATCCCAGGTTAATTCGAATGAAGGTCAAAAACTGGGAGGAAGCCGAAGGGGGCAACGGGGTAAATTAAATTGCCGTCGTTTAATCAATGTACTGTGGAAAACGTAGCGAGCTTTGGTTCATCTCCTACTCGGGACTTGCTTAATAACTGCCATTCTCCTTGTCGCTTCCTGCTGTGTTATGGGCTCCGCAGGAGCACCGTGCGCTTCAGAGAGGCTACAACCCCGCGGTTGAGTCTTCCCCGCTAATAGGAAAAAAAACAACCGAGCGCAGGCTTCTGCTGAGGTCACTTTCTAGCCAGCGGAGAGGTTAAGGGAAGGAAAAGGGGGACAGGGGCACCCAGGGGAAAATGCAGAAAAGTGCCCTCAATAAACTGCAAAATCGTCGGAAAAAAAAGAAGTACAGAAGTCGGCGGTATATTGCGGTGAGCCGAGAAGCAGGTTACTGGTAGTGCGCAAATTGTTTGCGGGCAAGGTGGCACCGTACAAAAAATACCCAGGGGGACGAAGTGAAAAGTAGACGAAATCAAATCCCCCCCGCGCGAAAACCGTCCGCCCAGGTACTGCTAATCCACGCAAGTTACTGGCCTCCTGGACTTGCGCAAAAATAAATCGGGCGGTCCGTGCACGAGCTGCAGCCAAGTATCGGAATACCTACTACATAAAAAACTGTCAGGCTCCGCTCCGCTGTGGACAAAAAATCGGGCTTGGGAGAAAGCCGGGCTACTCGACAAATTCGACCACATGAAAAAAAGCGAGGGCGGGGGTCTAATCGGGGGTTCACAGTGACCGGGGACTCAAAAAGAACCGTTAAACAGGAACGCCAACAGTTCGGAGTGTAAGGGAGGTCTGAAACGGAGAGGTCAAAGATGTTGACAAATGAAGAAGCAGAGGGGGGGCCAAGATAGGAAGAGCGGGGGGGAAAACTAATGGCACGCCGCGTAAGGAGCACCCGGCAAAAAAACTCAAAGGTGCCCTGTCGTGGGGGGGGCAGACACAAAGCCGAATTACTAGTGCGTGGAGCGAAAAAAACGGGGCGCAGGGATCTCTCGGAGAACAAGACCTAGCGTTGGTCCATCACAGCACCTGTGTGCAAGAGCAGTTTGACATGTGACGGACCGTTGGGACCCGTCCAAATGATTATAGACAGGCAATTAACGCGAGGGGTGAGGTGCTAATTAATACAGCACAACAGGGCCGCGAGGAGGTGCGGCCATTTGATCGCCGGACCTAAAGACGGTACGAGGCTGAGAAGAAAAAGGGGAAAGGGGAAGATGCGCTGATGAAAGGGTCCTCGAGTCTAAAAAAACAAACAGCGACCGCCCGGCGAAAAGGACCGATCTGCCGACCCCCAAAAAACCCCCCAACCCCCCAACCCCACAACACGCCACCCCCCCCCAAACCCCACCCCCCCCAAACCCGGCCCACACCACCCCCCCCCCCCCCCCCCCCCCACGGGCAGCCCCCCGACCCCCCCACAAACGGCTCGCCCTCCAACCACCGCCGACCCCCACCGCCCCACGACTCGCGACGAATGCTGACCCCACCGTTCCACCACCCACGCCAACACCGCACCCCTTGAGCCCAATCACAAGAGGCCCCCCCCTGACCATTCAGCCCCCGCCCCGGCGGAGCCGCACCTCACATGCCGCCCCCGCAATCGGCACCGGTCGAGCTCACGCCCGACCCGCAGAAGAGTCAGGACGACCACACCCAAACGGCGAAGACAAAGCGACCCACGCATGGGATCGACCTACCTAAAACACAGGGTAAAACCCGCCCTACCCCAGAGGGGACCCAGACAAACTGTCCCCCACAAGAAACGAACACCCCCACAACACCGGCCCAACCATCGCCCCCTCTGGGGGGTCCCCCGGCCGGCCCGAGACCACACAAACCGCTGGCGGTCACAGAAGTTCCAACGCGCTCTGGTGCAGGTGGTACCATGTAAACACTCGATTGGTAAACTGAACTTACGGTCCCAGCGGGGGGACGAGCTGCAGGGGGGGGGTACAGACAGCAGACTCGTGAATCAAACTCGGTATTGTTACCTCCGGAAAATTCTTTGGTGGCAAAATGGAGGTAGAAAACCTGTATGGCAAAATGTGAAGGGCCCAACCAAGAAACAGCAATCTGTTGCGATGAAACAAGCGCCGCGGAGCCGATGTGGGGACAGCATGACGTGGCACCGGGGCACTGGCTTTGTGCTAGAGAAATGGTGATAAATCCAAAATGCATGCAACTAAATGGAGCCACGTTCCAAATAAAGTTTCCGGAGAGGGGCAAAAAGTCGTCGTACGGGGTGATTTACCCACACGAGATCGCAAGAAATGTGCTGAAGCCGGAAAATTTCAAAAGTACGTCGAGGGCCGGCAGGAGGGGGATAAACGCTGCTGAAAAGCTGGCACGCGTAATCGCGTGCGATGGCCAGAAAGAACCCGAGTCGAAAAATTCTTGATAGACAAACGGCGGGGCAAACACCCTGTAAGGACCTTAAAAACGCCTCGTGGGAAGACAGTGACACGCTGGAAGCAAGTAGAATTGAAAAACGTACGAACCCTAAGTAGTCTACCCCCAATGCATCAAAACCAGGAGGCCAACGGTGGACCTTCTTGGTGAGCAAAGCGTAGATGGAGGCCTCATCGGTAAAAGAAATGAACATGAAGCTCCGAATCTGGGGGTGTGTTCGTGAGCTGAAGTACCACGGACACTGCATAACGCGTTGGGTCGGGTCGCGCAAAAAAGTAGATCTTGAAGGTAAGGGATAAAAAGCGCCTTAAGGGAAAAAAAGCGTCTAGATGTGTTTTTGCATAGGCCGAAACGGTGTAAGCTCTCTAAAACACAAAAGCTCAATGAAGGGATAGGAAAAAAAGAGAGCTCGGGTTCGGATAACGCAAAAAAAGGGGGGGGAGAAAAAGCAAGGGACCCTGGAAGTCCAAATTCAAGATATAATCTACCCAGTCTGAAACCGAACGAGAGAAATCAGAATTCCCTTAGGTCCCGCAATAGGGCCATGCACGAAAAAGAGGGAAAAATAAAAAAAAAAAGAAAAAAGAGCGTTTCCTGGTCAAAGGCCCAAAGGGGTCGAGGTCAGCAGCTAGGACTAAATACCGGGGAAAAAATCAAAAATGGGTTGCCGTTTGCGCGGAACGGACACGGCCGGGTGGTGAAAGCGCAGGTTTGGAATCTACGGCTAAAAGGTACTGCGTGCAGGGGCTGGGCAAGGCAGGGATGACAAAAGAACTTTAAGTTAAAGCTTAAAAGGGACACATGGCTCATGGCAGGGCGGCACTACCCCCCAACACAAACACAGAGGGGGGTCGAATACCAAGCAATTTAAAGTCCCGAAGGAGTCGGTGCGTGGATATCGACCGGAGGAGCCGCTTGATAACGCGAGTGTCGTGTACCGACCGCACAATGGAAATGGACAAAATCACCGCGTGGGGGGGGGAAAGGACAAGCAAGTGACATGAACATTGGACGGAATCGGGGGGGAAAATGAAAAAATAGACCACTACACACATCCGCCACACTCAACCTATGGGTTGTCTATCGCTCTGTCCGGCGCAAGGTGACTCACGGTGAAAACCAGGGGGCAAGTGAGGCGCGGCAAAACGAGCAACAATTGTATCCATCAACTCGAAAAGCTACAGTGATGAGCGCGTGCCACTGATACCGCCCGGGCAGAGTTTATGCTCACCAATTCTGTCCGTCTAACTTTAAAAAATATAGCCCTTTGAAGTGGACAATGTAGAATGGAAAATGACGCCTAGTTGGCACAAACCACAACACCCCCCAACTCGGTCGGGTGAAGGGGCCACTGCCAGTAGATAAACCAGGTCGGGCTGGAAAAGGGGCGGTCAGTACTCTATTAATTTGCATAACAATGAACCTTCACCACGCGTCTGAGCCTTGCTAAATGTGGAGGATACACTGGGTCCACGTGCAAAATCGGCGCGCGGGGTGGTTGTGTGGTTGTAGACCTCGATGAGGGGTACACGGGTGCAGCAAAAAGCGAAATTTGGGACATCCTCGGGTGTGATGTACCACGGCGCAAGACACAGAAATGGAAAGCACGCCCTCACGCGCGGTTGTAGGTCAATGACAAACTCCCAGCCCGTAGCAGTAGCCTCCTAGGATCACGGGACAATACAGGCAACCGCCGCATAACCGAAGGGTTACAAGGAAAAGGGGAAGCCGCTGCCAGTTAACCGTAGTAAAACACCTTTAAAAACAAAGTCGGGGGCGCTCAAAGCCAGAATCCCATTATCGCTGGAAGAGAAAAATACGACAAGGGTCAACGTGCTCTCGCACGAAAGTGTAGCCGACAAGGCACGACGTGATTGAACACCAAAAAAAGTGTCCAAAACCCGACGGGCTTTCGGTAAAGTCGATCTTGACCTCAAATCCAAACGGGTTCTCTCTCACGATTAGAAAGGAAGAGAAAACACGTTGGAGGGGATGTACGGGGGAAAATGAGAAAACGTCAAAATGAAAGGGTATGCAGAGAAACGTCTTTCGAGGAAAAAGGTGAAAGAAAGTTGTAGTAGGAAGGCTCTCACAAAGCTACCTGGGTGCCACCATGGAGCATAGTGACGGCTCAAAATGGGAGAGCACGTCCTACGGAAGTAGTCCAGCTTTAGTTCTTATGAGAAACGTCAAGGGGTAACTGTTACAGATGAATCTTAAGGGAATGCGGGGAATGACGTCGAAGAGGAACGGAGACGCGGATGTGTCATGAAACGCACTAAAAAATGAGTGGGAAAGTGGAATGGGTCCGTTCAAACCTACCGCCACAACAATTTGAACCGCGTATGATCCAGTACACGGAGTTTAACCGCGCAATCTCTGCCTGATAATCAGTCTCCCTTCCTGGGGTCGTGCCGGGACCCGGTTGACGCGTTCATCGTCAGGGGGCCGGGTGGCATGGGCTTCTTCTGAGGCGTCGTGTGCTTTCATATTCTACCTGGACGCAGCTGTCCTACTGCCTGGCACAATTTCTCGGTTGCGGCAGCAGAAGAACTACAGCGTTGC
>Ga0179593_1397434_pt1 | contig 14366 bp, 18 predicted proteins | sample CZODoug2_1_08_16_FD_185931 | JGI IMG/M metagenome (GOLD analysis project Ga0179593, IMG submission 185931) | Vadose zone soil fungal communities from Angelo Coast Range Reserve, California, USA - CZODoug2_1_08_16fungal (PacBio error correction) | ecosystem: Environmental > Terrestrial > Soil >...
TAAAAAGAAATGGCAGTGGTCGCGAGGAAGAAAGGGAGGCCACGGTATAGGCATTAAACTCAAAGAAACCCACCCTTTAAGAGAAGCTCAGTAAGGGAAGACAGGAACAGGAGGGGTTGTTTCGTACGCAGACAAGGCGCGGTCTCTTATTCAGTCCACGGCTACTTGGAGAATAGGGACACGGGGGCAGGACTCGTCTTTTGTAGACAAGAAAGGGGAACCAGACAAATTAAACAAACCAGGAGGGCACGGGGAGATTGCGAAGGACACTCAAATGATGCGCACCCCAAAAGAAAAAATCGGGAACTTCGGTCCGGATTAGAGAAGAGAGGCGGAATCAAGGGATGATAGGAGTACCTAGCCGCCATTCGATCAGCCTCTGGACAAGAATGCCTCATAAATTGGACCACCGCTGAAGGAAAAAGGCCCTTCAAAAACCAGGAAAACAAAACACGGATGAAACGATTGTGCAACAGGGGCTGCCACAAAATTGCCTGCGCAGCGGAGTGCCGCCGAATGCGCGGGGTAACCTCTTGATTAGAAAAAAAGTACCTGAGAAAAGCATTTACGGTCGGGCACGACAAAGAGAGGGAAGGCGAGGGGGGGGAACTCTCGGGACGCAGGAGGCAGGGAGACCTCCATGGCCGTCCTGGCGGGGGGATGCCGAGGGGAGGTGAACATGGCTTGTCGTTTCAGGGCGAAGAGGAAATGAAAGGATCGGGTCTAAACATCTTCGGCCGAAAGAGCAAGAGGGGGAAAAAGAGGCACAGGTAATCAGGAGGCCAGCAAGGCCAAGGGAGAATGTTCCGTCAGATGGATGGAGCGTCTGCAAGAAAGAACCCGAGAAATCAGGGTCTTAAGAGTGGGGGGGGGGAAAAGCGCGAAAGAGTCTCTTGTCGCTTGTAAAAGGAAGGGAGAGAGAAGGAAGTCAGAATCCACAAGGACATACAACGGGGGAAAACAATGTAATTAGTAAAGCCGGACCATGAAACCCAGGGAAACTAGGCTCGGGAGGGCGAATTAGAAAAAGGGATAAAAAAATCTCCGCTAGTTAATTGAAAAGGGGGGAGACATAACGAATAGGACGCCAAAGAAAAAGCGCAAACTCGAAACAAGAAAACAACGCGATTATGGGGAGGAGAGAATGCAGGCCCAATTTGTGGAGAAAGCAAAGGCGCCAGAACCGTAAAAAAGGCCGAAGAGCTCTGGGCCAGCAAAAGATAAAAAAGGGCAAAAAAGTGGGGGGGGCAACACTCGAAAGCGAAGAGGAGACGGAAGAAGAGGTCCGGGAAAGGCCACAAGCAGAACCAGGTCACTGGATCGACCGCAGGGGTGACTGGATGGTTACACAAACACGGGGCACAGGAAGCCAATTAAAAGCGCGGAAAAGGGAAATCCTTGGCCACCACCACTGCAAAACAGGGGGAAAGATGGACACCCATCCCAGACACACAGTAGAAAGGCCAAAAAATGGGCCACAAAAATAGGGGTGCGCATGAAAATAGGAGGAGACAGAGAAAAAGGAAGAAGAAATCAGCAAATACTGTGAAATCGAGGGAACCCCATACGAGACGCTCAATAAAACAAAACCACACTCCTCAGAAAAAAACGGACAATAAAACAACGAAACAAAAAAGTAATAAGAGAAAGGAGAAAGGGAAATCTGACAGAGAGCAATGAAACCAACGTAACAAGTTAGATTTTCGCTGTAATTGATCACGGGGACAGTGTAAAACAGAACATAACTGTGCCCTGAAGAATTGGTTGGACGACTGCAATTTAAAAACTAAGAAGGAAAGAGAGAAAAGAGTCCGCGACGCCTGCTCTTTAAATTTGAGGAAAGACCACAATCTAGGGCCTGTTTTATCTAAAGGACTTCGGGGGGAAAGCTACTTCTAGTCGCCGCAACACATGTTCGGGATCGGGGGAGAAAATAGAACCAGAGGGGGAGGGAAAGAAAAGGGAAGAAAAAGAATATAAAAGGTTACCGCAATCGGGAAAAAGGGCAATATCTCTCACGACACTATGAAATTAAGGGAAAGAATTAGGGGGGCTAGAGGGACGAATCGGGGCTCGAGGGATGAAGACCGAGAAAAACTCTTTGGGGGGGAATAACCGGAAGCAGCCCAGGCGGGGGGGAACAGGTGGCAAAGGCGGAAGCTATCTAGTGAATACCGCGCTCTATCGAGAAAAGAACCCAATAAGAGGTACTAAGGGCTAAACAGGCGAGAAAAGGAAAGCGGCGTATAGGGGAAAGAGACTGAAAAAAAATTGAGAACGCGTGGTACGTGGGAAGGCTTTAAAAACCGTCTCCACATCTTCGAAGGACGTAGGCAAGGGAAAAAGATGAGGCGTAAGGGAGGTATTGACAGGAAACGTGGGACGAGCAAAAGATTCCTCTCCTGAAAATTGAAAAAGAGGGAATGGGGGAAGAAACAGGGAAGGGAAAGAGATCAACGGAAATTGGCGAGGATGGTATCTCAAAAGACCAATGTTACTACCAAAGGGTAACAACGAGGATGGGGGACACGAGGGTAATCATAATAAAACTTCGCAGAGGAAGTCAGGGGGTAGAAGAAGGGGGAAGGAAGGAAACAAACATGAAAGTCTCGACCATTGAGGGTGTCGCCAGTCCTTTTGCCACCAAATGAGGGAACTGGGGTCATGCTAAGTATAGCAAGAGACACGCTAAAAAAATTTTGGGATCATATCGACTAAAAAAAAAAAGGAAGGATGAAAAGATAAAACGGAGGTAAGCGGGAGGAAAGAAGGATAGTAACAAGTGAAGGATCGACGGTGCCGGCATTTGTTGGTAAAGGGCTGGACGTGGCGCCACCTAAAAGGGGGGGGGGGAAGGGAAATTAAGGAGTGGGGTACTAATAGACCGGAAAAAAATTGACCTTGAAAAAAGGATGTACAAGGAATTTAGGAATGAAAATGAAAGACAAGGGAGACGGAAAGTCGCTGGTGGCAGGGTCGACATTTGGTCTGTCCAAAAAAACGGTGGAAGCGTTTTCAAGAAAGAGGGTAGGTCACCGAAGAAAAATTGGCATGAAGATCATGGGCTAGGACACATGTCAATGCGGGAAACTGAAGAGACAGAGGGGGGCAGGACTCAAGAAGATTTGGCGCGGGGGGAGAACGTCTCCCACGAAAAAACGGTAGAGCGACAGCATAAAGAGGCAGTCACTGCTGTACGCAGAAAAAGAGTAGGGGAAGGGAAAAAAAAGTGCCCTCGTTACAGGGGACGAGAAAAAGAGTCGACAAACCGGGGGGGAAGGGACTCAAGAGGAGCGAGGAACTCCCGCTGATGAGATACTTGCTTGGCACAACGTAAGACATAAAAAAACAACCGCGGGAGAACATAAAGAGGAGAGGGGAAGAGGGGAAGGAATTACAGAAGCAATAGGTCAGGAAGGAGTCCTAAGATCAGGGGGGTCAGAGAATACTTCCCGTGTAATGAGGCGTACGCCTTGAGAATCGGGGAAAGCAGAGAGGAGAGGAGGGAGGTTGTAGACCCCGCACAAGGACATATTGGGAGACCGCGGGGTGGAGAGAGAAAGACAGGGCACGGGATCAAAAGGGCACCTAGCGGAGTGTGTGCTACGAATGTAAAACGAGGCAGAGGAGGAGGGAAATGGGAGGCAGGAGAGAGCGAATCCGGAAAAAATCACATTCGTCGGGGTATCTTGCAAGGTGTCTATGAAGAGGACTAAAAGGGGAAAGGGGGGACTTCCATTCACAGAAAAGAGGACAACTGAAACTTGGGAGGTTGTTGGATGGCGATTGCTCGACATTGCGATAGGGGTCTTGCTGAATGGAAGAAAGGGGAAAAGAGGGATTGGAAACCGGCTGTTTGGGCCCGGGGGGGGGGGGATTGTGGCCGGGTCAAAAGGAAGGGGGGAGGGGGGGGCGGAAGGGGGTGGCTGTATGGCATAGTAGTACCGGGGTATCCCTGGAATCTTGCTCACAGGGGGGGGAAGGGGGGGGTGAAGGGGTTTTTGGGCAAGGGAAAATACCGTGGGGGACAAATTTATTAGGAAACACTGACCACTTGGATGTGAGGAAAGGGAAAATTTTTGAATCTGCGCCTAAGCGGGGGGGGAAGGGGGGTGATCGCGAGAGGGGGGATCCACCAGTTCAAGAAAAGGAAAAGGTGGAACAAACCTTGAATGAGGAGGGGATATTGACAAGACTGCCGGGACTGGGTCCCGCTGACCTGCTCAGGGAGGGGGGGAGGAGGAAGGGTCAAATTGGGAGGCCTGTTGGAGGGGGGTAAGAATTGCTCACCTACAAAAAAGGGAGACGTTGCGTGATGGGTGGGGCAAAGGATTGGCTGGCATCATTTGGCGAGAAACGGGGAAGCATGTTGAAGGACTAACGCAAGCTAAATAATCTTGGCTTTTTTGAGCGACTGAAAAGGAAGGTGGGAGCCGGAGAGGATGAGTTGTCGGGGGTTTCTCGGAAGAAAAATCGTAAGGGGCGGGGGAAGAAGAGAACGCGGGTCAAGGATCGGGTGAAAGGGGTGTTGGTGAGGACATTGCATAGGTGGAATCGGGAGTGAAAGAATGAAGATGGCTATGAAGTTGTCGGGATTTGAGAAATTACGCCGAGCCGAAAAGGAGGGGAGTACAACGAAAAAAGAGAGACGCGGGGAGAGGAGGGCCCGGGCCCCTACTTGATTTCTGTAGAAGGGGGAAATGTTGATAATGGAGAGGGGAGGAAAAGAAAAACAACGTCGTCGAGTAGGTTTCCTGACAGAGGGAGAAGAATCGGTGAGAGGACGAGGGGAGAAGGGTTAATCTGCGGGCCAATCTAGACTGCACTTCACCGGGGGGCAGTAATTGTTTTTCAAGGAATCCGGAGACAACACGAAAAGTTAACTAGTAAAGAGCGGAGGGAAGCGGTAAAGGGAAGAAAAGGGCCAATAAACGGAAAAGGGAAAAAAAAAAGATCTAACCGGCACAGTCATCCTTACATCAATTTGGGTGGGTGACCCGAAAAACGGAATTATTGGATGGTCCTCTACTACGAAAGTAGAAAAGAGAGGGGGAGAAGGGCTCGTTCTAAGAAATAAAGAGGAGAAAGTGGTGGAGGACAAATCACGCAGGGAAGGAAGGGTTTCCGGTTGCAGCCCATGCATACAGTGTTTGAGTTAAGTGATCTTATAGGAGAATGGGGGAAGGAAATCAGTTCCGGAAAAAAAAGGAAGAGGGAGAAAAATAGGTCACACCAGAAAGATTGGTCAAAGGGACTAATGTAATCTGAAGATGAATGGGGGAAATCCGCGAGTACTTTCAGCTACTGGCTTTTGGGGGGGGGAGGCAAACGAAAGAATAGGTGCAGGTAGTATCTCGGGTGAAAAAGAAAGGGTTGAATGTGGGGTCAGGTGTGGTTGTACATGACTCCTTGGAACCGGACGGATATGCGGGAATGTAGTGGTGATGTGGTGTTCCTGTGGTGGCCTGTTAGTGTTTGGTGTAGTTGTGGTTGTGTGAGTGATGTCGTGAAAGACTGAAAGTGTAGGGGGAGGTTTAAGGAGAAAAGCGGGGCCGTGTGTGTTTATTCTTTCGTGTAAAGATGTCCGTGGTCCCTGGTGCAAGGTCTTTTGTTTTTCTGGGTGTTCCCTCCTGTATCGAGCGGGAGTGTTAACCTAGGCGTGTACAAAAGGGTTGTGGTCATTTGTTTGTGTGTGTTGGATTTTCACCTGTTAGATGGAAAATGCCTGGGTGGTGTGCCATAGTGTATTTGTATTTTGGGCAATTGTCTTTTATCTTCTTTGGGAGGATTGTTGTCGGATCATAAAGGCAGGGTGGATCTGCTCATCTCGTCCGCAAAAATTGGAGAGGTAAAAGGGGGGTTAAAGATACGAAAACAAAGGTTTTCGAGGGAAAGTGCAACGGAACGGGGAAACCCGCCCTGTTAGCGGTGGGGGGAGTGAACAACAGGCGGACTGACACTGAGTGTGGGTGGGGGGGAAGCAGCCTGGGGGTGGAGTGGCGGTGTCAGACGGGTGCCGGCTCTGTTAGGCGGTAAAAAAAAAATGAAGGAAAAAAAAGGGGGGGAATGGGAAAAAGGGGAAAGGAAAGAGCAAGCAGTTGGCCAAAGGTGTGGTGAAGAACAACCATCCACATGGGGTCTGAGTGACTCACTTTCTCCGGGGAATGGTCTGTGTCTAGAAAAAAGAAAAAACCAAGGCTGTCCAACTATCTCCACTGTTAGGGTGTGCGAGAGATGACGGCAAAAAAAGCACCCTACACTGAAACATCTCTCGTCTCCTCTGCGTCGAGAAAAGGGAAGTAGGGGGGCGGGACACTGCGAAAAGGAAAGAGACGCCTCAAGAAAAAAAAAGAAAAAAGACAAAAAAACAAAAAAAAGCCACAAAAAAAAAAAAAACCAGGCCACAAAGCCACCCCAAGGAAAAAAAAACACAAGCCCAACGACACCCAGCCAGGCCATAGGAAACGAGAGGAAGGACCGAAGCGCACCAGTGGAAAAACACGATGCAAAGAAGCCCACAAAAACACCCTAAGGCCAGGACACATCGCCGACCCAAAACCGTACACACAAAAAATTCCCCTTTCCCCCACTCTTCTTTCCCTTCGCCGCGAAGCGGCGAGGACATTTTGGACAGAGGCGAGCGAAGTACCTTAAATGAGAGAAAACACGGGGCATCGGCGCCACAGGATAAGGCGGTCCCTGGAAACCCCGGAAATAACGGAAAAAAGCTAACGAAAGAATTGGGCCCAGGGAGAGGGGCGAGTGTAGGAACATCAAAACATACGATTGGCCGAGAATGGCCCAAAAGAACAAAGGAACATCCCCATTACGAGCACAGGGTTGTCGCCAACGCTTGAGTAACACAGACGCGATGGAAAAGGGGAGAGTCTGCTATTACCAAAAAAAGAGGGGGTGGCGTAGACAAACTAAAGAGCCGATGAAAAACGCCCGTCACACAAAAAAGATCCGTTAGGAAACCTGGCACCAAAGCAAACACCAAAGGACCATATCAAAAGAATAGATCCTATAGTCAAAAGTAAACACAATCAGCAAAAAAAGGCAAACCAACAAAACAGGAAGGGGGGGAACGAACTATTGGCCAGCTTGCTTAACCCAGGGAGAAAAGATATGTCCTATCCAAAATAAATCGCCAACATCGTGGGGGGCGGGGGCCGCGATCTGTAGGGTGGCCAAAAACTTCAAAAAGGGTTGGTGGAAATCAAGCACACGAAAAAGAAAAGGATGAACAATAGGGGAAATGTTTGGTGTGCATCCAGAACAAACAAAGAATGTGCAATAAAGGGCTTCACAGGGCGTTCGAAGATGCACAATGGCCTCTTATAATGGAAACTAAATAAGGAAAAAGAGGGCTAACAGAAACTCACGCCAAAATGAGTGGACAAAGAAACACAATCGCCGCTGACGAGAAGGGAGGGGGAGTGCGCTCCCGAGGGGGGGAGGGGGCCTGATGGGGAAACGGGTGCGAGGGTGCTAGGTCATCCTGTGTCTGTCAATAGGGTGTAATCAAGAGGGGAGACGGGAAAAATGTGCGGGTGTTGGTGTGCGTGCGGAAGGTCTCAGCAAACTTCCCAGTGGAAGATTGGAAGATATTAGTTAACTGGCACGTGGCCGGTTAGATAAGGAAAAGAATATATTCAAAGGGAAAGATTAAGTGATTACGACTGGGACTTTGACCCAGCAGTCCCCAAGATGAAAAAGGTCGGAATGGAGCTTGAAGAGTCTCAAAAAAAAGGGAAGAAGGAAGAAATAAGAAAGAGAAGCAGGTGAACTATTTGAACATATATAAATCAAAAGGGGCAATCTCCAGAAAACGCTAAGAACACACACCACAAAGAGTCGCTCTGAAGGGAAGAACGAAAACACACGAATAAGAGGGAAAGTAGACGCAATATGGAGAAGAGAGGAAAGCAGCAGGGTCGCAATGACCGAAAAACAGAACACAATAAGGAGACTTAGTTTGCTTCGGAGAATGTACTCGAGAGATTACGAGAACTAGGTTGGGGGGGATTCAGGAAAAAAAAAAGACAACGGCGGGGATTGGGACAAGGCGAAGGCAGAGAGCAGGAGAGGAGAAAGTAGAGAGCATCAAAGGGACATCCATGAGAGTACTGTCGGAAGAGAAGTCGCTGAAAAAAGGGGACAAGGTTTCAGAAAGTACGAAGAGAAAGAGAGGAGCAGAAGGAGGTGAAAAGGTGCGGGATACAGAAATTAGAATTTGGGGGAGACGTAAAACTAGAAAAAAATCTCGCATATCGGGGCGTTCAAAAAGAGGACGGACGGAAGATGTGGAAGTACATTGGAGAACTGTGTGTGCCGAATAGAACGGGTAAGGGAATATCAAGTTATAAAAAGCAGAAAAAAAATGGAAGGAGAGAGAGAACAATACAAAAGCAAAAAATATGATCAAACAGAACCAGGAAAAAAAAGATAGACGTGCACTAAATAATAAGACCATGAGCAATAACCCACAAGGCCGCCACCAAATTCAGTCAGAAGGTGACTCCAAAAAAGTAAACTTCAAAAAAAAAAAACAGATCTACAACATGGCGTTTGCGGGTGAAAAGGGGAAAAAAAGGGAAACCGTCCGCTGGCCGATAGGGTTAATGTATAAGCAGGTAGGAGCGACAAAAACGTGTTTGTGAGAGGCGTCTCTCAACAAAAAAAAGGGAGGTGAAGTCGATAAGGGGGTACGAGCGGAAATGAGGATCTATACAAGAGCTACTAGAACAGGAAGCGAACGGGGCAAAAGAAAGGGGGGGGGAAAAAAGGGACGGAGAAACAGAAAAAGGGAGGAGGGAAGACAAGGTGGGGCGTAGTAATGCCGGACGATAAAGTGAACCAGGCAGGGGCGATGAGGAAAAAGACAGAAGGCAAAAGACGAGGAAAAAAGCTGGGAGGGGGATAAAGGGGGCTGTGGAGCAGAAGCAAAAAAGGGTTTCATATGCGGTGCCAAAACGGTGATGTCAAGCTACCAGCAGGGAAAGGGATCAGAGAGGAAAAAAGTGCAAAGGAAGACTAAAGGGGGAAGTCCGCTAGTCAAAGGTGCAACAGACGAAGTACAGCAATTGGGGCGACGGGGAGAAGGGGAACATCCCAGCCCGCACCCCTAGGTCTTAAAAAAAATAGAAGTTGAAAAGAGGGGGAAGTAAGCAATGTGAAACGAAATACAGAAGAGGTCAACAGACGGGGTAAGTGACCTGAGAAGAAGACAGGTAAAGCCGACACTCTCAAAGCTCCAAGGCCCGCAGTGGCAACGGGAGCCGGTCAAGGAAGATACGTGGAGAAGTAACAACAAGCTGATCAAAAACAGCCCTGTTAATAATTGAGAAGCGAAATCATCAAAATGCCGGATGAATAAGGGGGGTCATCAGAGAAAGGGAGTTTCATATTTGGACGTAGAAGTTGAGGAAAAAAGAAAGCTTGAGAGTTATTTCCTAAGAGGAAAAATTCTGATGTTGTAGGTGGGTCATCCCAATCAAAATAACCGAGGCCGGAGACGCTTAGAACCCAAAAAAGGGAAAAAAGAGGAAGAAAGCTAAAAGCCACACCTACTAACTTGTTGCTGAAATGGGAAAAAAAAAGAAGGCGAGAGAGAAAAGAGCAGAAAAAGGCGGCAGAAAGGAAAAACACAGGCCAACCAGGCCCGACAAGGAAAGGTCCAACAGGTACATCCTGTATTGTCGAAATCTCGCCCACTGCAGGGTAACGGGAAAGGAAGAAGAAAACCACCGGGTGGGAAGTTGGGGGAGGGGGAAGACTGGTACCATATGAGAAGACCGGCGAGAGGGAGGTGCAGGTGGAGACGGTAAGAAGGCTTTGGTTTGGGAAAGGCGAGGGGGTGTTTGGGAACAGTGGTGGGGGGGATTGTGTTGTTCGAGGGGAAATGCATGGGGTTCAGGTCAGGAGAGGGGCAAAGGGGGCAGAGGCGAATTTTCAGCTTGTGTATGGTAATGACATCTTGGAACCACAAAAATGTGTGTGGATGAGGTTTTGGCAAGGGCGGCACTTGGGGAAAAAGTGGGAGGGAAGGACCAACCAAAAAAAAAAAGTGGAAGGGTATGGTGGCGGATGGTCCCGTTCCAAAAAAAAAGGAGTTTTGGGGGATCGGCATCGCGGGTGACCAGGGACAAAAAGGGGGAACAGAAACTTGATACGGGGGGAAAAGATGCCAGCGGGGTGCATGAGGAAAATTTCACTCTGACCTGATCGTTCCTCTATGGCTTTGGGGGAAAGTATTCCGGGAGAGCCTTTGGGGAGTACAGGGGGGCTGGCGAAAAAAATGCGGAGGAAATGGGCGGGGGAGAAGGGACGTAAAGACCCGCAAGTTGTTATCACGGAAACTTGGGGGATTTTGTTCGTTCGCAAGACACCATCAGGAAAAAAGCGTCAAGGGGGTAATGTCCGTGGGAAGTCCTCTTTATGGTCATTCAGGATTGCAGGGGGGAAGGACAAAATCGAAAATTAGGATACGTGGATACCAACGAAGAGTCAAGGATTCTGTTTACGCTGCGGAAGGTCAGGCTGGGTTGGGGGTGGAATTGAAGAGGAAAGAGGCGGGAGTTGTATGGGAGTAATGGGGGAGGAGACCAGACTATAGAAATTAAGTGGTAGTAAAAAGGGGAAAAAAAAAAAGCGAGACGCGGGCGCGAGCCCTTTCCCCTACTAGTTAGGGGTGAAGGGGGTCAAGGGGGGGAAGGACGCTCTGGAAGTCGAAATCGGGAATGAAGTAGAAAGAGGGGCCTGGCCAGCGGAGGAAATTTTGGAAGAAAGGCCAGATCCGCACCAGAGGTAAAGTGGTTTCTGAGAATTCGTCCAAAAAAGAAAAGAAAGGAATGGGGGCATCGACAAGCAGGAAGAAAAGAACCCGAAGGCGAAAAAAAGCATCACTTCTGAGAGTGTTGTTTACGACGACGAAGGTATGGGATGGAAAGACGTACCAGCCTTAAATCTAGGGGACTCAAGGAAAAGGGAGGTCGAGGAGCCTCAGGAGAATTTTTTGGCGGCAAATACGGAAGTAATTGGGGAAAAATTAAGAGACAATGGGAAAAATAAGTTTTAGCGGGGCACGCGGAGTTCGCCGCTGGGCTACTGCCAAGCGGCAAAGGAAAAAAATCAGGAGAGCTGGACCTCAGGCAACAGAGCGAGAAAATTGGAACAGCCAGAGTGGCGGATGGGTGAATACAAGCAAGGTGAGAAGGAAGATATGAATTTTTAATGGGGGAAACGGGTGGAGAAAAGGGGGTTGGGGGGGAAGGGAATCATTATCGATGGTTCATTCTCAACGCGAAAGAAAGGGGGGGAGATGTTGGGTAATTACGGGAAACCGGAAAAGGAGTGAGGGATTCCGGATAGTTAACCTAGAACAAAGGTCAAGGGGAAAAGAAAAAAGGCAGGGGATGTAAAGCGCCTGTTGGCAAAAGCCTACAACCGAGTCCGTGGAAGAGGGGCAGGGGGCTGAGGAAAAAAGGGAGGGGATTTGAATGTTAGCTGAAGCCGCTGATGAAGACACAGTGGGAAAGGATTAATATAAATGTACATTGAGGGTTAATACCCGATGAAGAGACAAAACCGGATGAAAAGAGAGATGTATTCACAGAGGGAAGGGAGCTAGGTAAAAAACTCAGGGCCAGAAAGGCAATTAAAGGATAATTCATCCAAAGCCAGGCCCGGGGCCATCGATTACCGAAAGGACACTAAACAGAAGGGTGAGGCTTTTCAGAAAGAAAGGCAGCTGGAGAGTAGAAAGCCAAGGCTACGGTTCGAGCTACCCTAGAGGGGGGGTTAACGCTATAAGAAAATGAGGCAGGGGGACCAAGTTTGGCGAATGAAAAGAACAAAGCCAAAAGTGCACCGGTTTGAAGCAGAAAAACACAGACTGATACCGGCCTCAACCCCAAAGACAGAGGGGAGATTCGTCACTTCAAAACACACATTGAGGAAAAAAAAAGTAGCGAAAAAAATATATATAACCTTCGAAAAATGTATGGGAACACGCCCGGGGGAACGGGAAAGCGGAGAGATAGGGAGTGAGAAAAAGGGCCCTCCTCTTTCCGAAGCCAACTTCTCACTCGAGGCCCCGAAAAAAAAGAAATCAGGAGGAGAGGTACTTATTAAGGAAAAGGGGAGTGCCGCCTCCATCAAAAAAAAAAAGTAAGAACTTGTGGATGAAAAGATAAACGCGAACTGACTTGACGTAGGCGTACGTCGGAAAGTCCCAAAAGACCAAGCCGGGGGACGGTAGAAACTAAATCATACAGGTGCCGAAGCAAATGAAGGAAGCCGGGAGAAGGGAGTACTAACATTGTCGGAAACAATCTTATGCGTTTCAAGTTCTGCAGGCACGAATCTGCTACAAACCAATTCAGGTCCTGGTCCTGACAATAGCCCGCCAAGAAAGGAAAGGGGAAACAAATTCCAAGTATTGTGCAAACGAAAGGGTAGGAAGAAAGATGCGTCAGCCAAAGTAAAACCGGAAAAAAAGGGACAAATGTAGGAAAAGAAAATAGTGGGGAAGGCAAGACGCGCAAGGCGTCGAATTTTTTCTAGTGGAAAAACTTTCTAGGTCAGAAAGCAGAGAAAAAAGGGAGAGTATAATCGTCCAACCAACAGACAGACCGGGTCCTATCCAAGGAGTAAGCAGGAACCTGAGAGTAGATATTCCGCGACAGAGGGGGACTAGGAAATTTCAGACAACTTCCATCCAGATGGAAACCTGCAAAGGAGAAGCTGAAAGAAGCAAAAAAAGGGGTCTGCTGAGGGGCAACTGCCATTCCCAAGTGATTACCGGGGAAAAATGCCCCATACAATGGAAGAAAAAAAAAAACCTTCCAGAAAAAGACCGTGAGAAAAAATGGGACAAAAGCAAAAAAAAAAAAGAAACGATGACGCCCAACGACCATCATAGGCTCGGGCACAAAAAGAACCCCCGCTACTGATAAACTCAACACTAGGGACGCTTGCTGAACAAGGTCCAACGAGCGAGCACAAAAGGAAAAAGCCGTTACGTCGGCGAGGTAATCTCCACAACACAGGCACAAAGGGGGGGGAAAAGGTAAAAGTCCAGGCACAAAAGGGGCAAAGGGAAAAAAAAGACTCCAAAAAGAGAAAAAATTGGGGGAAAAAAGAGGTGAACGCAAGCCAAATGCAAACCCAATGGAGATTACAGCAGAAAAAAGAAATTTAATCTCACACCGCAAACACTAAAAAACCAGGGAGTCAAACAAAAAAACCAAAAAGGAAGCACACGCCCCGGAAAGAAACTTTAACAAGTATCTGAAAATTCCGTACGCACAAACGCAAATCTAGAGCCTGGGGATAGCATTAGTTAATAGCGAATCTCCCAACGGAACGGGGTCAATGGGAAATGAAGTTTAAAGGGCACAGTGTTCAATGAGAAAAATAAGAAAGGAAAGTGAGGAAGACGAATGGATGAAGGGAGATAATCGCCAGGCAAAAGTAGCGGGAAAGACGCAGAGGGGGGAAAGGAGACTTTTCTGGGTACAAAAGTACTCGTGGGGGTAGCCGGGGGCGACATGTCTGGAGCTAGAGATCTAATACCGCAGTCGCCGGTTGGAGGTCTGAGACCTGCGTGCGAGAACGAAAGCAAACCGATCGGCTGCGTACAACGATGAATTAAAATAAAAATGAAACGGGAGAGAGAGAAATGAAACTAAAGTAAGGACGGATAGGAATTCCTGTATGTGAAGGAGGAGTAATGGAACATCGAAATACTCGAAGGATAAATCCCACTAGGGGTGGTTATCTCTTTCCGTGTACGCAGGCCAAAGGAAAGGGTGCCAGTAAAAGGGATCCTGAAGGTGAGACAGCAGAGCCTAGGAAAAAGAGGCGAAGACTAAGATAGGGAAGTGCCAGGGTCTGAAACTGAAGATAGGGAAAAAGCTAATGAAAGAAGGAGATTCAGGAGGAAGAGGGAAATAAGAGGTTCTGGCGGGTTAACAGTACGGACAATATGAATCTGGAAGAGGCATTGACCAAGAGGAATCAGAGCGAACGGTGTTCATGTAACACGGGTGGGAGAAAAAACAATGGGGAAATTCTGCCAATGGGGGTTAGATGGGTGACATCCCTTTTAAGTGGCAACGCGGGGTCAGAGTCTTAGGGAGAAAAATGTTACTAAAACAAGAGAAGTGCACATTCGGGGACCTATGGAGAAGAAGAAAACGTTTCGAAGGAATGGAATTCAGTGAATAAAGGTAAAGTCGCAGGAAAAGCAACAATCCGATTCATCGACCCAATTTGGGAGGGGGGTCGCCAACGTCCAAGGGGAAAGCCAAACCTCCTGGAAATAGAAGACAGGGAGCGCGACAGCGAACGTGGTTTTTAGA
>Ga0179593_1648129_pt1 | contig 14366 bp, 17 predicted proteins | sample CZODoug2_1_08_16_FD_185931 | JGI IMG/M metagenome (GOLD analysis project Ga0179593, IMG submission 185931) | Vadose zone soil fungal communities from Angelo Coast Range Reserve, California, USA - CZODoug2_1_08_16fungal (PacBio error correction) | ecosystem: Environmental > Terrestrial > Soil >...
GAGTGTGGCCGATAAGATCTCGGCTTTCTTTGGGGGAAAATCCCACTAGCACCCATTAAATCTATGGGGGATCAACTGCTGCCATAGAATGAGGGGGTAAAATCCCACACACTACGAGAAGTTCCGCTATTGCAGGAGGATGGGATCGTTTCGCACTAGAACCGATCGGATCACCCGCGCTGACGAAGAGGGAGAATCTACTCCGACATAAGGGAGAGGGCGAAAAGCGTCTTAATCCATTCAGATAGGGGGTGCTGATGCACTCATTTCGACCGGATCGAACGTCTGAAGAAAATCCTTTATAGGGAGAAGGGGGGAGATGGAATGGTCACGGTTTATAGAGGCAAGTTCGCGACTACCTAACTACTAATTCGCCTATCTCGTCGCCGAGCCAAGGAATGTTTCCGGAAACTAAGCGGAAAGGAGGTGGCTGGACCGGCTTTAGGATGATCCTTCCTATGCGCGGACTACCTAAGTACTTCATTAAAGCAGCGCGGCCGGCCGGGGGGGAAGGGAGGCTTCCGAAAAAAGAAGAGGGCACAGATTGTGCATCACTATATCTATCCTCGGTCATTGAAGCCCCCCGGTGGCTTGTCCTTGGTGCAATCGAGAAGGAGATTTCAAAGAAAGAGGAAAGGGCGCGCCATCCAAGAGGCGGCCTTCAAGCTGACAATGCGCGAATTCACCCAGGAGGTTTCCCTGAAGGAGGGGGGTGTTCTCCTCCGTCCGAAAATAGTAGCCGCGTCAGAGCCTCCCTCACTCTGCTCCCGGGGAGTACTATAACCGGATAAAAAAGGAGGAGGCTAAAAGGCGACTACAATTCATCTCTGCTGAAAGAGGTGGTAGGTCTTTATTAGCCCGTAGAACAGCACCAGCGAAGGGAAGAGAGGGAAGATAGTGGGGAGAGTCCTGTTTCTTTGCAAAAGGGGGTTGCGCGCAGTTCTGCTGATATCAGGAAGAGGTCGAAGAAGATAAAAAAAGCAACCGAAGAAGATCGCGCTCTCTATTGGTGCCGAGAAGAAAAATGACGATCAGATGGCTGTCCGAGCCCGGCAAACAAAAAGGGCGGACCGGGACTGTGCACGCTCCTCCTTGAATATAAATAAAATTCTGATATCCTAAAAATGGAAGTCATCCAACCGGAATCACGAAGAGGGGGTGAAGGATAGAGAGTTGCTCGGCCGCGATGGTACATATCTTATGGGTCTTCGCGCACTATGGAAAAGGAACCCCTACAATTCAGAATAAGGGGACCAGAAGGGGATCTGTTGAAGCGCGGCAGATCGTAGATACGGAGAGAAATCACTCGCGCAATGTCGATCCCAGAGAAATGGCTTCAAACGGATTAGACATCGTCTTAAATTAATCCGCGGATATTGAAAAACGCGATGGCGTCATCGCTTTGATCCGATCGGGAGTGCGAAACTCCGAACATGAGAGGGCAAAAAAAAGAAGAAATGCGGAAAAGAACGATCTATTTTGTTGGAGTAGAGAAAAGAAAAGTTTGTAGCCGCGTTTTTGACTTCAAATCCAACCCATGTTCTTTCGAGAAAGATCCACCAAAGCACGAAAGAGAAATGTAAGCACCATGATCATGCGCTTTCGACGGCCGTCCCGACTGAGGGCGCCTTGAACCCGCTCTCTTCGTGAGGGATCGTTCGGAGAAAAGGGCGCAGCTCCGAAAGCTTTCGTCATCGCAGATTAAGTTCAACGCAATCCGATGAAGCGGAAAGCGGCTCTGCACGAGGGGGCAAAACCAATATCGGAAGATTCGCAAGAGAGAAATGTCCGCCCGGTCGAAGACATAATAGATTCACCGGGGAGGAAGTCTTTTCTAAGGGTAGGGGGCTACTCCGGGAGGGCCTCGTGCGCTCAAGGGAGAAGGAGAGGGGCTTTCGGGACGAGAAGAAATGACCGTAGAACTTCAAAGAGCAGTCTTGCTTCTCGAAGGATGCCAATCCACAGGTCGAACAATCGAGAGAGGTGAGGACACGCGCGGTCTACGGAAACGTTCGTGGCGGAAGGATCGAGGATGGGAAGAGGTCGTTCGCGAAGGGGAAGGGTGCTCGCGGGGGAGAGGATCATGTTGGCGAATGGCTTTCCAAAAAAAACAAGAAAAAAAAAAAGGGGAGGGGGACCTCTATATCCGGCGGGATTCAGCCGCTTCGCCTCGTTTACGACAAAAACCGCGATTGCAGATATAGTCATTGTAAACCAAAAGGTCGTGCGAAGATAAAAACTTTATGGCAGAGACTGGAGCACGGCAATGGCTTTGTCCCGCTCGCTGCCAAAGGGAATCTCGACCACGACGTCGACGAAGCCGAGCTGCCGTCGGCCATGTGCATCCGTCTAAGGCGATTCCGTCATCCAATGCTCCTTATCGCTCTCAAAAAACTAGAAAGAAGATGTAGGTCGGATGACGGCATCGCCGGAAGACGAAAAGGGACTAGCCGGGCCGCTCTTCGTCTCCGAGACTCCGGAGCATTTGGCAGCGAAATCGCTTGAGAAAAGCAATTGCCTTGCGCCAAAGAGGCATAACGTCGCCGGGAGCCTCTCGCGAGCTTTGTGGAAAATATCGGCAATCGTCGTCACCGAGTGTAAACGAAAAAGGACGGGGCTGCATAAGAAAAGGGGATGAAGAAGAAAGGGTTTCCTCGGACGCGTCACCCCACCGCTGAGAGGAGGCGATTCCCCCAAAGGCCCTTGCTGCCGAAAAGGGAATTTCCCCATTACCGGGCTCTCCTTGCCGCAAAAAAAGAATGCGCAAGCCTCCTCAGCCTGTGACAGAGAAACCCGAACGCGGCCGAGGGGAGAGGGAAGGGAGGAGATTCAACCGGCGCTGCGAAGAACCCCCCTTTCCGTCCGAGTACGAAAGAATTGAATGGAGTACCGGAACAATAGACATTCAATCGCACGGAGTGGAGGTAGGAAGAATCGATTCGCCCGAGATTGAAGGGTTGCTCTCCTTTCTCCTCGGGGGAAACCCGTGCGAGACCTGAAAGAGCCTATTCAGAATGAGATGAGAGAGGGGCATCCGGGAGGGAAAAAAGGGCGCGCCGATTTCGTTACCAAGATTCTCCGTCTATGAAAAAGCGATCTCTCTGTTCTGCAGAAAAAAGGCTCTATCACACGGCAGGCGCAAAAGGAAGGAGAGCGGGACAAGAAGCATGGACTCGGGGTAAGGAACGAACGGATCTTGGGAGAATCCTACTTCTCTTCGGGACGAATTTCGGATAAAAGCAACCCATTAGTTATGTGGGGGGGGGGAAGGACCAAACCGAGATAGAAGGTGACTGAAAAGAAAAGAGCGCTGATTCGGCATATAAAAGGGCCTTTGGCACATGATCCTAAGGGGTTCGCAAGAAAGAAAAAGCTCAAAAGGAGGGGGAAGGACGCGCGTTGTGGAGATCTCCTCGACATAGCGGCTATTCGACGAGCTTCTGAGCCATGAGCATTGGCCCGAGAGTGGGAAAGCAATTGAAGAGACTGAGAAAGATAAGAGGCAATCGCACTAGCGGAAAAGTCGTTTCATCTCGGAGACCTGTTTAATTAAGGGAGAGGAAAGGAAACAAGTACGATCGAAGAAAAAAAAGATCGTCGTCGCCGAGGAAGGGCCTTAAACTAAGAAGGGAAGAAGGGGGGATGAACAGGAGATACAGCGGATTAGGAAACTCCTAGGGAATTATCGTCCCTGGAGAGGAAAATCTCTAGGGGGCTTTCTCGAAAGGTCATTTTAGTCGCAAGTATCACTTACAAGCTGAGCTGGAGAAAAAGCCTTTTCTGGACGTGAGAGAGGAACAGCTTTGATCCAATTGCGAAATTCCAGAAGACACTACACCGGCTCTGAATGGCACAAGACCCCTCGTTCTGGGTAAAGCGGTACTCCGCACCATAAGAAATAATTAGAGAACGCTCTTCCATAAGTTTCCATTCGGGCCCTACATCAAGAAAAAAAAATATTAGGGGAAGCATGTTTAGGGGAACGACATTCTCTCTTCTGAGAGTCTGTATTCTTCTTATAAACAGGGAAACCGACCGGTGAGATAGGAGGATGGGAGAAGTGGTAGTTGCCCGCCGCGAATGGAGTCGTCAGGCTATCTAAGTCTCTCTGAAGAGACAGCACCGAGAGAGTAGGGTAGCAGATAGGTTCCTATCAAGAAAGGCATATCAGATGCTGAAAAAAAGCTTGCTTCGTCTCTCGAGGGGAAGGAGACGTGCGCAACGAAAGGGAAAGGTCAGGAATGAAGGAGGAGATATAAAATTCCCAAGGGCCAACCGAGAGGTTTTACCGGAAAAGAAGAGTATGTGGGCAGACGAATAAGGGAGGGCGATTAGATACTCTTGTCGTCTCGAGCAGCAAGGAAGGAGAATTACATAATAAGGGGGAAAATGATGACCCGATAATTTTGAGTTCTCTTGCATATAGGAGGTGAGAATGCTTGACTGGGGAGGAGGATCCACAATGAGCTTTCCATGGCGGTCCTCTCGGCGAGCAGAAAGTCGAAAGAGCCGCTAGGACGGAGGGGGAGCTAGAAACCAAAGGGGAAGACCGGGCGGTGATCCTTCGGGAGGGCGTGATCGTGCGAACGGGAATCATTTCGCCAAAGCCCGGACAAGAACTGCACGAATCGCTCTAGGTGGTGGTGTTGATTCAAAAGGGACTATGGCCTCCATTCAATCAAACCACCTAGATTTAAAACGGGGGTTCTATCCGAAAGTGGCGCAAAAGGAAAGAATTTCGGAGTGGAGGAACGATGATACTCAGGAGGGGAAAAAGTTGAGGCGACCTCGTCCCCAGCTCTTGAAAAAGACCGCGCCTCTTCGTATAGGAAAGTCTCTCAACAGAGCGACAAGGAACTTCCGAAAAGTAGAGAGAGCTATAGGGAGCACAGCGCATCTATTAATCGAGATCTCGGGAACCTCCTTCACACGAGACGTCTCACCACTCGGCAGCATGAGGACCTTTCTCTCTATAAGAATCTCTCAAAGAACACAAAATTCAAGGAATACCGGCGCGGGGTTAGAAAAGACTGAATGCCGTGAAAGAGACTTTGCTAGCACGTGGAGGGTCGCTTTCGGCCGAAATAGGAAACTTCAAAGTGTGAAACGTTCCTCCTGGAAGGCATCAATCCGAGTCGTCTCGTAGCTGTTTCGAGGGAGGCTGCTCTCTCAGGCTTAAGAGGGGGATTCCGGTATTTGATCAGTGTCGTGCGGGAATCCATCCTTGACGGTTTTACTAGCTTTTTTCTATGCGCATTGAGAGAGATTCTTCAGATAGACTAAGGAGTATGGCAAAAGCCGCCTCTTAGATGCATCTAGTTAAGGGAAAAAGAGCATTCAGGGACCCGATCAGGCGAAAGGAAAAAGCTAACGCCGGTGAAAGACAGTTTCCTAGGACCCTCAACCGCAGAAAGGAGAGGGGGCCAAAAAAAAAGAAAAAAAACGAGTACAACTCAGTAGAGCCTCTGCATTTCTCGCCAGGGGCCTCCATGAGCCAAAGGAGAGATTCTCACAACAACACGGGGAAAAGAGAGAGTTAATGTCGCATGGAGATACGGCATCGCCTTCGACTCTTCTGCGCTCGGGAGGGGGAAAGGAGAGCCTATCATGGGAAGAGAAATAGCGGTGAGTCTCGCGCATTGAAAGCCTAACTTCTGCTCTCCATATCGTTTTAGGGAGATCGAGAAGACATCGCGGTCAAAATCGTGCTTGTCCCAGTCTTGTTTTGTCGGAATAAAGAATAAGAAAGAAGCGTTTTCATAGGAACGAAAGAAATAGCAAACTCTGTCGTGAAAGGTGGGGACCCCGGCTTGGCTGCCCTGATCCCCTACTGCTCCGATGAATGAAAAGAGGGGGGGGACGCGAGTCCCGCCGAAGAAGAGAGTTTTGGTGGAAACGAGACCCGCTAAGGGGCTTCTCTCCCTGAAGTCACGAAAGGCCGAGAGAAAAGAAACACAGGAGGGAAAGGTCCTACTTTCTGAGGGGGTCTCTGAGCGAAGGGAGTTGGGGGAAGAGACGCGTATAGAAACAAGCAGAGAAAGGAGTTCGCCCCACTCTCAGGTAGAGTGTTTCTCTCCTTTTATCAATTCTTTAGAGGAGGAAACCCGTCGAGTAAAAAACATCTCTTGCGACGGAAAAGGAGATGGTTTCGTCCATCGTTCGGACGCCTTCGTTCTAGCTAAAGGCCTTTCAATATCGAGGCGAGAAGGAGTACCGCGGCAGGATGCGATTTGAAGATGGCGGAGATATCACTCCTATCGATGGAAAAGAGGGACCTAGGGTAGTTGTGCCTGATACGAAGGGACGAGGGAGTGGCTTGGGCGAAGGGAGGAGGAAGAGCACGACCCTTAAAATCGAGGGGTGAATTCCAGATTTGGAAAACTGTCAATCCAAAAAGATCTGCAGATCCTGGGTTACGTAGGGGAGGGGCGACTTATCAGAGACGTCTCACTCATCCACTGTAAACTATCTATCCAAGCGCTGATGAGCTCGTTGGGGGAAGGAATAATCTGCTTTGAGTGCTGAAGAAGAAGGATCGGCGGCATGGCTCGCAGTGCGCGAGAAAAAAGCATTTCTACACCGAGCAGCGCAACTATCGCAGAAAAGAAGGATCTTCTCGTGTGGGGACCAGGATATGGGGAAAGGTTATTCCTTGCTGAGAAGAACTAACCACATCCACATACGCGGTAGAAACCAACTCTCTGTCGCGGGTGATCTGAACTAGGAAAAGCGGTTGTCTGAAAAAGTTCGTCTGACCGGGGTCATCAGGCAATAAATTCATTGGAAAAGTCTAAAGCGCTCTCCGAAGGGGGCTCTTCTCCATCTTAGGCCTTTTTATTGAAAACAGGGCGAGCGGACAGATCGGGGGGGGGGGGGGCTCGGAGCAGTTTAGGTTTTTCAAATGCGACGCGCACTGCTTTTGGCGCGATAGGATCTCCATGCCAAAGCTTCCTTCAACTACATTCACGCTCTCCGACGCGGTCTGTGGAAGGGGAGGGGGAACCTCCTGCACGCAGCAATGAAAGAGCCTCTTCTCAACTCCCTCGTTCATGTAAAGAAGGAGCTATCAAAACAGGGAAAATAGATAGATTTAGGGGAGACATGCCACTCTTCTCAGCTTCTTCGTTTTCTGGAGCGGCGGGAAAGGGAAAAGCCGCGGCGGCGAGGTATAGGCGCCAAGGACAAGGAAGCTCCTGTTGATGAGCAAAGAAAAGCCAAAAGCTCTTTCTTTTGCCTCCGTACAATCACCGGAGAGGGGGAAGCTCGCTATGAGGAAGATCAATACCGGAAGTCCCTAGATCCCCTTCAAACGCCATAAAAGAAAGGCGCTTTTCCTGCCGGTGCGGCGCAGCCCGGAAAAAAGGAGGTCGGCATAATGAAATGCCCGGGAAGCCAACCGAATTGTCCGTAATAAAAAGAGAATCGAGTGGGCTTCAAGCGAGGAAGGCGATTTGGCGAGTGTCGTACAGAATCCCTTAATAACCAGAAAATATGAGCGGCCAAAAGAAAGATAAATGATACGCTCGTTGCGCTTGCCTTTCGGAACACTGCGCAGCTCGCTTGCTAAAAAGGATCTTCCAAGCTCATTCTTGCCAGAGGAGAAGCGCCGCTTATGTATTAGTAGGAAAAACTCTATGGAGCAATTTTTGCAGGTAGGTCCGGGGTCGTTTATCGGACCATTCTGGGGGGAAAAAAGGCCCGCCTAGTACAGTGCTTGGCGTAGTGATTTAATTAGTCTATGGACGACAAACGAGGTGTAACTTAAAAAGGTTTAATTGGTTGATGGAGGAGAATCCTAAATTCGGAACTGCCATCTAATTTCTGGAAAAACTAGATCAGCCGCTGCAAAGATTGGGAGTCCCATCTCTGACCCAGACAGCCTCTCGTGATAATCCTTCGTCGCGACCGGAAGTCGGCCGAAAGAGGTAAGTTTCGGGGGAAGGAAATATGACCGTTAAGGCTCGACTAAGAGTCGCGGCTGCACGAAAATCTCCTGGCCTCGGAGAATGCGAAGGGGGGGGGATCGCGGCGGATAGCATTCATGACGCAGGCACCAATTCAAAAACCGATCCGGCGGCGTGGTCAGGAGAACTAAGGGACTGCGACGCGTGAGCCTCCTCTTTCGACTTTTCGGACGGGAAAGGTCCTTAAAGGGGCAAGAAGGTGAGGGCTTCTGGGGGCGACACGTGATGCTCTTCCTTCCACATTATAAATCGAGGCCGTCTAGCGGGTTGGGGGGAAACATCTCGCGGCGGACGGCTAGAGGAGAAAGTGGGTATCATCTTTAAAAGACCGTGAATGTGCGGCACGAAGGGGGCGGGCGCAGGAAAGAGTATTCAGATATCCTTCCGGAGTAGAGAAGAAGCCTCGGACAATCCTATCACGGAGATCTCAATTCATGCGGACCACCGCTAGGGAAAAAAACGTTATGGAAGAAAGAGTCACAGAGAAGGCACTCAACTCGATGTCCGCGAGAGGTAAAAATCCTTCTCTTCCTCCTCCGGGAGCTAGGCTTTTCATTCATCCCCTTACACAGAAGAAAAAAAGGATATGAGGAAAAGAGGAATTATGAGATGGCATGAAGTAGAAATGCGCGAAGCCTATGAAGAAAGTGCGTTTGTCGCGAGATGGCATCGCGCAAAAAATTGCCGTAGCCGACTGCATACATTCGTCGCCTAAAAGAGAGAGGTGTTCCTCATGCATGCGAAGAGAGGGTGTCGTGATTGTCCCCGAGCTAAGCGAAATATCCTCCGGCTATCAGTGAATTTCTTACCGCTCGGCTCTGACATCACATGATCGTGACCGGCGAGTACAAACCAGGCTTTCTGAAAAACTCACGTCATCCTCGACGGAAGAAGACGCGAGCCCGCCGACGCCGTAAGCTGTTGGGGGGAAGAGAAGGTTGGCTGCTCGAACATGGGAAAATGCCGCAGCCGAACTGCAGCGGTGTCGCGGAAGAAGAGCAAAAGGATGGAGAAAGAGAATGAGACTGCCTCTCACACGAGGGAAGAACCGCAAGAATGGCTTGCAATTAAGCTGTCTCCTCGGCGAAACATTCTGCCTTGCAGCTAGCCTGGGGGTGCCGGAACTCCGCATCATCGTATTCGTGACAGGGAACGGAGAATGAGAAACTTTTAGTCCGGGATGTTTCGCTACAGGAGAAAGGGGGGCCGAGTCGCTGGAAGTTCATGCTTGGAAAGGCGACGAATCGACTGATCTATGTGACAGAAGAAGGAGAATTCGCTGCATCTCGGAGGATTTCGGATTCTGAAAAGGAAATCTATTTTGGTTTGGAAAAAGACGCTGCTGCCAAAGGGATGAAAAGAAGCGCTATGCGGTAGTATCCTCTATTTCGGAAAGGGACCTGGAAAGAAGGGCTTCGAACATCCCCACATCAAAGAACCGCGCTGAAAGAGGCCGATCTCCTCCTCGAGGTGCTGCTCTGACGCTCTGCTGAGCCATGGGAGAACGCATTGGCGCTAGTGCTGCAGCGAAAAATCATGGAAAGGAGTCTACGTCTGAGCCAACGATAGGAAGGCTCTCGTTTGTCCGAAAAGGGTGCTCGCATTACTTGCGCGGGAAAAATAGCCTACGCGTCGACGGCACGCTGGGAAGAAAGGAGAAGACTAAAGCCGTGCGATAAAAGGCTATATCTTACACTATTCTCTTGATCGTCCCGGTTCGGCGGCGGCGCACAGTGCGAGCGCGCAGTAAGGGGGGCGCTCGGCCGCCCATCTGACGTTTCTTGCTCGGCAAATCGAAACCATAGCGGGATGCGTACCCGGGGCTTGAAGGTTTCAATAGGCACTAGCTTTTGTCGGGGAATTTCGTGCCAGACGCGCAGGGAAAAGGCCGTCTGCATTGAAACTTTCGGTTGCCTTCGGAGTCTCCGCCGCCCGAAAAACAGGCCGCGTCCCGACACCGGAGGAGAAAAAACCGACATAAAGAAAACACGTGTAGTGGCTGAACATTTCTAAGCCGTGTGGGTCCGGGTATGCTGGGGCGGACGTGTTGTGGGGGAAGGGGCACGCGGGGGGGTGGGGGGCGGCGCGGGCGGGCAATGCGGGCAATCTTACGAGAAAAAAGCTTATAACCTCAAGGACCTAGTCTTGATCGCTCCGTTGTCTTTTGAAAAGAGCCGTGGCATTCGGCAAAGCCAAATCTCTGGAAATTGCCCTCGACAACGCCCCACGAGGATCTATCTGGTCGAATCGACATAGGAAAGTCGATAGAAGATTGCGGCCTACAGGCGCTCTCTTTTCCTGAGACCGTACGATCGCGAATAGTAAGTCAGGAAGATATCGCCGGTCATCAAAGGGCACGGGCTTAGGGACGGAAGAGGACGAAGCGATTTGCTCTTCGAGAAGCGTCGGGGTCTAGAGAAAGAAGCAAAGAAATGACAGATGCCGGCAAAAGAGGAATGCCGCTCGTGCGCTGCATAGAGGGGGCTTCCGCTCAGCACTCGCGCCAGAGACTTCAGCCTCTAGGAGAAAGCAGCAATCGTCGAGTCGGAGGAGATCGGACAAAAGAAGAGGGGTTATCCGATCGGGAGGTACGTTGCGAAAACTCTCCCATGACCCATAGTCGGATACCAGGATAGGGTGGTGGATTTGAGTTCCATCATGGAGAAGGAAGTAATTCATCCAAACCACACGATAAGTTGCTTAGTGTGAAACTAAATTCGACAAGAAAGCGAATGTTCAGATGAGAAGAAAAGGGAGGGTGCTGCGACCGAAAACTGCCTCTCCAGAAGCCGCCAGAGATCAGTCCGTCCGCGAAAACGCGATAGGGAGGACCGCCGGCGATATAAGGATCTACGCGCTGCCGCGCTTCCCATCTCCTGCGCCTAAGGTCGAAGTTCTCGCACAAGGGGGGTCAAAACTCAAAACAGGGCGAGCACCAGCAATCATATTGAGAAAGCTCCTAACTCCTTTCGACGTGAAACACGGTCTCCATCCTCTTTTCAGGGAAAAAGCGTAACCGTCGGAAGAAAGGAAGAAGTAGGCGTCTTGTGAGCGCCGTCCCATTCGCATCATAGAAGAAGCGGCGCGGCGTCTGCTGCTACAGGATGCCTGTAGGTTATCGATCTGTCGTTAGATGCTCGCTTGGTAACTCCGCCGACATCTGAAGGAGGTACCTAGTAACGCTGTCGGAACACCAGACATCCGCCGCATTCGAAAGGACCGCGATTGTCCCGAGGGGAGTTAACACCGCTCAGGAGGCGCAGAAAAAAATACGGAGAAAGGCATTGCCTGCGCGAAGACAGGAAATTCTCCTTCGAGCGCGAAAAAGAGCTCCGTCCCTCGCTTTCGCGCACAAAAGAATGAGCCATTTAATCTCTCTCAATAAAACAAGGGATGAATATGGGGGGTGGGCGATGAACGGCATCGCCTTCGACGGGCCGCTCTTCTTCTCTATACTGGGGGTCTCAGCCGTATCCATTTGTCAGCGGTATTCCATAGAGAAGAAGGGACTCGGAAAAAGTATGCGGTCGCCTGGTCTCCTCTCGCGAGTCGTCGGCAATCTCTGTCACCGGAAGGAGGGAAAAGGCTAAGCTTGCGGCTGTTCTGTGCGGAATAAAGAAGAGACGGCCTATCTAAGCAAGCCGCAGGTGAAAGGAGACATCTCCCCATCTAGTAACCACTCGATCAAAAACTCTGTTCTTGCCCTGCGAAGACAGGGAGACCCTAAGACATTCAGCCACGCCGAATGGGAAAAAGAAGCGCGCTCTGTTTTTAACGAACCGCTACTGCTCCTCGATTGGCACCGGCGCTGCCCAGACAAAGCACATTGTCAGTAAAGGGGGAGAGCAGAAAGAGAAAGAGGAAAGAAAGAAGATCGAAGACAGTGCATCTGCTCACTTATTTTCTCCAAACCGCAAGATGCTTGCCTTGGAGAAGGGTATCTCGGCTACCCAGGGAGACCTCGCCTAAGAAGGCGCATTAGAAACAGAGAAAGAGGTCGTGCAGCCGCGCGGAAGCGTCATCTATTTCGGAGGAGAGATGACTACATCTTTGGGCCGAAACAGACTATATAAAAAATCATCTGGGTCGGCGCTATCAAAAAGAGGGCGCTGCAATCGCGTTCGAGGCCTCACAATTCCACGAAGGTCCGAAATTCGCTGATCTGATCTCGGAAGAGGAATTTCGGTGGAACGGGGGTGTTTTTTATTTGAGTGGAAAAATGATGGGAACTTACAAATCACTGATCGCGATGCGGCAGAGGAAGGGGAATAAGGCGGGCTTTTTGGAAGGAGCGTTCTTCCTATCCACTCCCACCGCCGAGCGGACAACCGCGACGAGGACAGCGTTTGAAAAAAAAAAAAGTAGCGGATTTTCGACGTAATGGAGGCGGAGTCGGCTGCTGGCTCTCCATGAGGAAAGCCATTCGGGGGGAGATGAGAGATATGCAGCTCCGGAATGAAATAAAGGGTCGGTCATCTCGTTTGACGAGGGAAGGGGTGTTTCTTTCCGGCTGAAAAAAGGGGAAGCAAACCCGACTATCGCCTGCCACAAGGGAAGGAAAATCAACTCTCGTCTGCGGAAAAGCTATCTCCTTTGGCGGGCCATTTAGAGCTGCTAAAATGCTCGTCCCTGGCTGCCGGAGAAGGAAGTAAAAATCTCGCGCAAAGATCGGCCTCCATAAGGATTCGCACGATGGGACAGATAGCTAGAGATCTACTGAAGTTGTCCTTGTGCAATCGATCTAATGAGATGCGAGATCGCCGGCGGTACGCGCAAAAGGCACCGACACCGGGCTCGTCTCCTCCGCGGGAATGCTGCTTCTCCGCCCCGCCTCCACGCGTCAAAAGATAGGACTGACGGGGAAAAATACATCTCTCTCCACACCACAGAGATGTCGGTTTAGGGGGGGGGGGGGAAAAAGAGGACGCGTCTCGGGTGGGATCGGCGATCACAAATAAGATAACATGATCTCTCCTTTGTCTTAAGGCATTCTCTCCTTTTCGAGGGGCGTCGCATAGGAGTCAAGTGGGGACAGAAGGGGGATCTGGTCGCGCTGTGCAGACCGGCCGCGATCCAGGGAAAAAGCCCGTCAAAACGCTTTCGTGAGGGGGGGCGGCGCGCCGCACCGGAACGATAAAACAGGCAATGAGGCAGAAGGTCGAAACCGGAACGGAAGAATACTCCTCGACATGAGAGAGCGATGTTGTCTTCGATCTTCTTTTGCGGGGAAAGATCCGCGAATACCCGGACCTCCATATGACGTCAAGTGTACCAGTGACAGATCGTTGCGCTGACAGATAAAAGATCTCCGCGTCATCACTCTCGACCAGCTGCCATCCTCTCTTCTAGCAGGGTACGTAATAGCCGTCTATGTAGGGATATCAGGAGAACGCTTTTATTCCTATAGAAGGGCAGTAGTGCGAAAAACGCCCGGCAGTCGCCAATCTCCATATCGAGGAAAAAAAAAGATCGCGCTAGTTTGGTGGGTTGAGGGGAAAAGAAGACTGAGTTTGGGAACTTCGAAGAAAGAACCAAGACGAAAGTGTGCTTTCGAACTACACCCGAATGCATCTAATGGAAAGAGAGTAGGCTCTCGGGATTTAAGCTACCTAGGAGTAGAAAAAGGAAAGAATCGTCGTGATATCTCCTCCGAAAAAAGCGATCTCCGCTGCCGCAAGGATATGACCGTTCACGCCATCGGATGGCTCTAGAGAGCGCTGCACACCGCAGAATCGTCTCGCGCGAAGGAAAATCGATCAGCATGACGCGCGAAAAGCAATCTTGGGCCGCTCCAGCTGAAGAAGGAAATGTGATTCGACGCGTGCGAGCAGGGGAGAAAAAAAGTTCGGCCGCGAAAAAGGCCAAAGTATTTGCATTCGGCTTGCGGAAAAAAGGTCGAGCAGCCAATCGAGCCCGTGCGGTCGATGGGAAAGCGGGCAGCTAGAGAAGAGGCGTGCGAGAAGGAATGGGATCATCTTTCGTCTCAGGGCAGCAGACTACCTCGTCCTATCGCGGGAAACGCGGCTTCTTCAAAGATAGCCGGACCGGGTTATGAAAGAGAGTCTCCTCGGGAAAAAAAAGGCCGCTATTGCCTATAATGAGGAGGCGCGCTAGCGGAGCCCGGCAAAGCAATTGCGGCGCGGCCTCACGCGAGGCTAGGCGGCACCATTGCTCCGGCGAAGCGCGACAACTAAAAGGAAGACAACGGCCTCGCTGTCCTCGCCTGTCGAGGGACGCACCATTAATCTCTCTCCCAACACAAGGACGCGTGTTCAGGCGATGACGCAGAGAACTTGAGATCGAAAAAAAGAGCGGACGCCAGGGAAGGCTTTTTTAAGGAAGGGGAGCGCGCGGCCTCTCTGAACTCTGCATACATGCCGTCGCTGGGAACTCATTAATTCG
>Ga0179593_1661156_pt1 | contig 14366 bp, 18 predicted proteins | sample CZODoug2_1_08_16_FD_185931 | JGI IMG/M metagenome (GOLD analysis project Ga0179593, IMG submission 185931) | Vadose zone soil fungal communities from Angelo Coast Range Reserve, California, USA - CZODoug2_1_08_16fungal (PacBio error correction) | ecosystem: Environmental > Terrestrial > Soil >...
CAGCACGGAATTCGGCGGTGGAGAAAAGAGAAGATCGGCTAGTTTTTCGCATGAAAGAGGAGATAAGGAAGAAGAGGCCTGCCGCGGTAAGTGATCGGAAAGAGAAGAGCGAAAAGAAGTTTTCTTCTTTGCGAAAAAGAGAAAAAAGTTCGTCAGCCTTGACCTGATCGCAAAAAAGAAAGGGGTAGACCGAGGCTAATCCAAGCCAGGGAAGAAGAATCGCCCGATCATGCCGGGCGCAGGCAAAAAAAGAGGAGCCCGAACTTCGCCAAAGCCATTTCGAAAAAAAAAAAGGGGGGGGGACCCTGCTTCTACGAGCTCCGCGGCTTTAGAGGGGGAAAAAAAGGAGGAGTCCCTTTCCCGAGCTGCCGAAAGGCAATGCCCCCGGAGGGGGGGAAGAAAACTTCGATGTCCACGCCCTGGTCGTAAGGAAGGTACTCTTCCTAAGAAACATCCTCGAGAAGGAAGCCTCTACATATGGAGGGGGGGGGGGGGGGGGGGGAAAGCTCCCTTCCTTCTGCAGACGGCGCCTAAAGAGCTCGAAAAAAGTTCTTCCCAACGCCGCGGGTCAAGAAAAGAAGGAGGAGAGGTTGTGCAAGCGGGGGAGAGCCGCGGGATGGGGAACCCGTCTCCGGCTCATGAATCATTGGAGTGAGGGGGGGAAGTTCCGTCTTCGAACGTCTTGAGGTGCCATGAAAAGGGGGGGAGGAAATTCCTAATAGGAACGTCCCTTCTGCCTTACGATGCTCGGAAGGTGCAAAGAGGCCTCCATCTCCTTGGAAGGGTGAGGGCAGGATTTCCCGTGAAAAGGAGAATCCTTTACTGAAGAAAGAGAGAGTCCTCTTCTCGGCTCCCCAGGGGACAAGCCTCCGGACTTGATGACACCCGAGGGAGGCCTACTTTTTTAGAAAAGGAGGAAAATCTGCAGATCTCTAGAAGACTTCTCTCTTTAAGATTTCCTGTCTCCTTACAAGGGAAAAGGAGCCCTCGCGGAGGGAAGGGGGAACAACGGGAGAATTTATCAGGGGAGTGTCTCTCCCCACAGAGGACGCAGTGGAAAAAGAAGATTTCTTATGGGGAATTGGAGGGGGGAAGAGATCCTGAGGTTGCCTGGAGGGGGGACCTCCAATTTAAGGGGGGGGAGGCCTCTATTCAGAAAAAAAAAGTCCGCAACTTATGGCGCAGGGAAAAACGTCGTGACCGAAAATGTCCTACGTAAGGGGGGGAAAAAAAAAGAACGCCGGGAAGGCCATTTCGAGGAGGGCAAGAAGGAAGGAGCGAGCAGTCTCGAAAATCTCAGAGAAAAAAGATGCCGGCTATTTCCAGAAAAGGGCCGCACCGCGGCTTCAAGAAAAGGGTTGGAGAAAAGAAGAAGCTGAGGGGAAGCTTCTAGTAAACACTCGTCAGAGGAGAGAGAGATCGCGAAGAAAGAGGCTACGGTCCCCGCCGTTCAGAAAAGAAAGGCCAATCGCTACCAAAGCAGGGATATGAACCAATTCTTCCAAAAAGAGGGTCGCATCTGCGTCAGAAGAGGGGGGGGAAGAAAGAAGGATTACCGTTGGGAAAATCGCTGTGGGGGTCCTATTACTATAAGGGGAAATGGGATTGCCTCGGAAAAGACGCACCGGCAAAAGAAGGGAGGGGAGTCTCGGGAATTCGCCCGCTTTTTAGAAAGAGGTTCGCATCGAAAATTTCTAGTCTCTCGGAAGAGGGGGGAGGAAGTGTATCTTTCCGCGACGCCAAAAGCCAGGGGCACCTAGGAGGAGAGATGGTGTTGCTCTATCCAAAAAATGAATCTCTCAAAACAAGGCGAAGAGGGAAGACCGGCGCCGCTCCTGGGGGGGGGGAAAAGCCGGGGAACCGCTCCGAGGGATTTAACTATAGAGGAAACAACCCCGGATGAGGAAGGGGGTTCATTTCATACAAGGAAGACGCCTCTGAAGGAAGTCCACCACCATTAGCGAGGGGGACAGCCGCCATCGGGAACGGGAAAGGATTTCTTTATTGGAATCGAGAAACACCATTCGAGAAACGGCCAGAGGAGGGACCGAGTCGGGGGGGTGAAGGAAAAACGCCTAGTCCGAGATCAGAAGGGGGGGGAAGGAGGAAGAGCGCCCTCTCCTAAGGAGAAGGGGGGAAGGCGAACTCCTCATCAATCAGGGGGCCTAGCGCGCCCGGGAAGAGAAAAATCGAGGCAAAAGACTTCGTCGGATCTTCATAGGCAGAGGATAAGTCGCGCAAGCGGGAAAAGGTAGCGCGACTATGGCGACGAGAGGAAGGGGGGGCGTCCAAAGGAGAAAGAGGGGGGATCCGCGTCTTGATGTCTAACAGCGAGCTTGCCTTTATTAAAGGGAAGGCCCCCCCCCAAGGGTCTGAAGAGAATCAACTCTTTGAGAGAGGAGGAGAATCCTCCGCTGAAGGTGAGAGACGGTCGTCCCTTCGGCGTAGGGAGAAGGCTTAAACGTTTTCTCAGGGAAAAAAGAGAAGGCCTCCGCCGGGACATCGCCCCGGCATCGCCGTTGAAAAAAAAATGCGATCTTTTCGGAATGCTCAGGAGAAGGGGAAGAATCGACCTGCCTTCCTCGAGGGACGGAGGGGATAGACACCCAGGAAGAGGGAATCGAGTGGGCGAAAAAGATCATTTGCTGACAATAGGCGGGGGGTCCGTATCGAAAAAATAGAAAAAAAGAGGCGCGGCCTCACAGAAAAAGGGGGACCATATTTGTACTAAGGAGGAAAGCATGCTTCCACCTCTCCAGTGAAAAAGAAGATAGACGCCTCGCCACCGGGGAAGAAGGGAAAGGCGAGCCCTCCATCAGTTGGAAAAAAATCCCTAGGGGGGGGAATCTGCCTAATCGAAACCTCTGGGATTAAAAGGTGTCTAACACCGTCTGAAGGAGAGGGGAATGGGTTGTAATAAAGGAAACTTGTGATACAGGACAGCAGGTGTCGAGGGAAGTCGACTTCTATTACGGAGGGGACGCGAGCGCCGGCGAAAGTGAGGAGGAAGTTGACTCGGAAAAGATTCCTAGGGAAAGAAAAAGAAAAAAAGGGGGGAGAAGAAAGACCCGCTCGAGAAAAGAATGCCTCGCCTTATTCGGAACGGAAAAGGTACGCCTCTCCTGTCGGGAGAAGAAAAGGGAGGATAGGCGCCTCTTCGAAGAAGAGAGGGGCCTTTCCTGGGGGTCAAGGATCTTCTCTTCCGGTAGGAAGGGGGAGGAGGGATGTTCCTGCAGGAGGAGAAGCTGTTCTTGGCTAGGGGAAAGGAAGGTCGTACTGGTCCTCGAAAAAAAGAAAGGAGGGGCGATCGAATTTCTTGTTTAACGGGCGGACGGACGAGAAATCTCGGGAAAACGAGAAAAAAAGGTCTCTTAGGAAGGAGGTCCTCACGCGGGGGGAAGGATGGACGAAACTGCGCTTTTCGAAAGTTCGGGGGGACGGGCGCCGTCGCAGAAAGAAGGACCGTCATGATCGGGCGAGGGGGAGAAAGGGAGGAAAGGGCTTTGATTGAGAAGGAACTGTCGCTCTTGCGAGAAAGGTCACGGAAGGCCCCGGTCGGGGAGACCCCGGGAACAGAGGCCGTAATTTTCGAGGTCCTACTCTCCGGAACCGACAAGGAGACCTACTTTCTATCGCAGGGGGAAGACGAAAACCCTCGGGAAGAGAGGGCCGCTCGCAAAGCCTTCACAAGGGGGAGACTGTTGATTCTAGGAAATAGAATATAAACCTGAAAGAAAAACGTTTATACTTCGGCAAGGAGAGAGGGGCTGCGAGTGTTTTCGCAGGGGGAAAGGATCTCCCTCGGTGAAAGTCCTTTCCAGGAAAGGAATAGGAAGGCGTTCGGGCGAAATTCGGCGGAGGAGGCGTTGCGAAGAGAAAAAGCGAAAGGACTTATCATCAGGAAGAGCGACCCTTGGCAGAGGGAGAAAAACGGGGAATCTCACTCCATGGAAGGGAGTCTCCGCTATCATGAAGGGAGAAGGACGCTCTTCTACGGCTCCGAAGGAAGAGAAACAAGCCGCGCTTCGACAAAGAAGAGGTGAAAGACCGCGGTTTTCGCCGCAGTCGGAGAACTCTTCCGTGAAGGCGATAGGAAAGATCTCCCTCGGTGGGGAGGTCCTAAATTCCTAGAGTAAAAGAGAAAGATACTACTACCGCGAGATACTCCTTGTCCTCTCCTCGTTAAAAAAAAAAGAGACGAACAGCAAAAGGTTTGGGAGTCTTCGTCCTCTCTCAATAGAGGAAGGAGCCAAGCGGCGTCAGAAACGTGCCTAGGGAAGAGGAAGCGCATCTGCCAAGGTGGGGGGAGAGCGGGGATTGAAAACTCGAGGAAGCTATGAAGGGAGCGTCCAGCGTCACCTTCAAGGAGTCTCGAAGAGTGGGGTACACACTAAATCTACTTAACGTAAGCACTTTTCCGCCAGAAAGAGCACCCCTTTTCCTGTAAAAAACTCTTCCTGTTACATCCTCCCCCTCCTTCTTCCGACGGGGAAGAAAAGGAAAAAAGATGACTCGGCGGAGATAGAGGCTCGAGTAAGAGTCTAAATGCTCCTGACGCCCATGGGGGGTGCTCGCCCGAAAACTGCCTGACAACGGCTGTGGCTGCGGCGGGGGGTTCTCTCCATGGAGATCGACTATCTGAACGAAGGAAAGAAGAGGTCAAATTGTTCCCTATCAGGGCGCGGATCGGGGGCTTTTTTTTGGAAAGAAGGCAATAACCTACGAAGAAGGGGGGGGACTCTATTTGACCGGGAGGGGGGAAGAAATAAGGGCCACGTTTGCACAAAGAAAGGGAAGGCCATTCGGAAGTTCTGAGCGATGGCAGCTCGGCGAAAAGATAAGAGAGGCCGGATTGCCAAACCTATGCAAAGGCCCGTCTGATGCGAGAAGACGAACAGGGGGTCCAAAAACAGGTTGAACCAACCCGGAGGAGGAAGCTTCCTCTCGCCGGAGAAAGCCCGTGCTAATTGCAGCGCGGCAGCGAGTATGGAGAAAAAAAGAGCTTTATGCCTCTGGGCGAAGAAAAAAAACAGCGCAGGCGATCTACTGCAAGAAGACCGCTGTATCTATGGAAAGGGAAAGACGCTTAATTGTCGAAGAGAAGACGCCATCTCGCGCGGAACGGAAGCGACCGATGGAGGGGGAAAATATCCTCTTTCATGCAGATGACGATCCGATCGAACGCGGCGCGGTTGTTCGCCCGGCACAGGAGAGGTCGCGCGGGGGAAGGAGGGGAGCTGGTTCGTCTACAACGGAGAAGATCATTCTCAAACAAGTGTCGAAAGGGATCGTCGCGACTGCCACCGAAGGAGGAAAAGGGGGAAGCCGGGAGTCTCTGGTGTGTCTCGATAAAAGAGCGAAAAGGCGCTCGCCGAAAAAAAAAAGGGGAGGAGGGATGCAGAAGGGCTCTTCCTGGTGGGGGGGGGGGAAAAAAGGAAATCGGCGTTCGCCGCCAGGGGAGGGGAATCCACAAGGAAGGAAACGAACAACAACGGATTCTTCTTACAAATAGGAATGGAAGGTCCCTCTCCACCATCCTGCGCCTAAAGAAGAAAAAAAGAGCGCGCCTCTTCTTCATCCAGAAAAAAAAAAAAAACGAGGCGAGCTCCTTTTCGCGAGATGCAGAGGGAAAACACCAGCTATAAAAGCGCCATAAGGGGGCTTCTCTACTATACACTTTTGTAAAAAGAAAAAAAGAAAAAGGGAATGGTTGACGCATATCGCCCTCGCATCGGGCGACGGGTGAGAACGCCTCACTCGCGCGTAAAGAAAAAAGGAAGCTCTCTTTGGAAGGAAAGACAAAATTCTATCACGCGCGCGAAGGAGAGGAACGGTGTTAGTACAGCGAAGGGAAAGGAAGCGCGACTATTTCTACTGCGAGATGAAGGGACACAGAAGAAGCGCATTGGGAATATCGTCCCAGGCGGGAAAAAAGGGCTTTATAATCCGCGCAGGAGGGAGGAAAGGACAAGAAAGCATCAATCTCTTTTCTAGCGGAGGGTGCGCTGCACTATCAGTCGGGAAGGAAAGCCTTCTTTCCGCCGGAGGAAGGTCAAGTTCCTCTCGGGGGTCTGCCGAAAAAGGAAAGAAAAGGGACTCTGCCCGGCATCGGGGAAGGGAAAGCCCGCGATATCTTCTATCTTTGAAGGGGAAAAGAAAAGCAAAAAGCTGGAGGGAAGCGACCTGGCTGACCGGGGGGCGAGTTTGAACGGACCAGAGGAAAAAAAAAGGGGTACCTGGGCAAGAGAAAAGGACTCGCGGTTAGAAAAAAAGAAAACATTGGCTAAAGGGGAAAAAAAGACACAGCAATCGATCGGAACATATCCGACTTCGACGAGTCAGGGAGGAAAGCACCCTAGCGGAGGGGAAGAAGACGAGCCATCCTGTGTCCGGCAGGGGAGAGGTCGAGCCCTCAGAGAAACGGTGTTTAAATCGAGCCGGAAGGAAGAAAGATGTTTCCTGCAGTGGAAGGAGTCGGTGCTCTCGGGGGGGAAGAGTGTGATACATTCACGCAGAAAAGAGGAAGACGAGTCTTCAACGGACGAGATGACTTTCTCTTTATGTAAAGAGAGGTAAAAGTTTCCTCTTACTCTTCCAGGAGAAGAAAGAGGCGGGTCTCTGCCGCGACGACGCTACAAAGAAACCGGACGTGAAGGGCCTTATTTAAGACGCCTCTTCTTCACGAGGAGGAAAACGAAAAGGGGCTCTTCTAAGGGGCGCCTCTTCCGGGAAGGGAGATTTTCAAAAACCTGGGCGACTGTCGCTTCCGTGGGGGGGAAAAGGGGCCATTATATCTTCCCGAAAAGAAAAGACACGGAGGGGAAGCGCGAATTTCGGACGGTCCGCAAGGGGCGTCGAATTTCGCGAAAAAAAAAAAAGGAAAGGGCGTATCCTCTCGCGGAAAGGGGAAAAGGAGAGTCAGCCGCCAAGTCGGGAATAAAGGGCGGCTTGTCGTAACTGAACGTTCGGAAAAGGGAACGGACAGGAATTTGCGCCGGCGAGGGCAGGCGAAAAGAAAACTCTGTCTGAAAAGGGGAGGAAGGAGAGAGTCTGGAGAGAATGAGGCGGGCCCCAGTCGGGGAAGGCCAGCTCGAAAAACTTCTTGTCGCAGGAAAGGGAAATTGAACTTCCCTCGGAGGAAAAAAGGGGAGGGCCTCCCCCTCGGGAGGAAGGGACTCTCCTCTCTTTTTGGAAAGCCTCCTTCCCCTTTTCTTATAGGTGGGGGGAAAAAAACAAAACGGAGGAGAATTAAAAGCGAGAGCTAAACCGAAATGCTGTGTTGACTCAAAGAGGGGGGGTTTTCTCCATTAAGAAAAAAACTGCCCCGGTAAACGCCCGTGATTCCGCGGGCCGGCCGAGAAAAAAAAAAAATTCTTCGGCGACACGAAGGTGGAAGGGGAGGGAGCCCAAAGACGGTGCCCGCGCAGGATAAAGGTATCGCAAGAGTCTGAACCCTGTGCGAAAGGCTAATCCAAGACATTTCAGAAGCGCGAAGGACCGATCATAGGACCGCCGTCGCGCGACGTCGCAAAGAAAGGAAGAGGGGTACACAACCGCTCTTCGACAAACAGAGGGAGGAAGAAGCCGCGTTTTAAGCTGAAAGAAAATCGTCCTTTACAGAAAGAAGGAGATCGCCCCCCTGAGGGCCGCGTAGGAAAACGGAAGGGTAGCGACGACGCCGCGTGGGAAGACGAACCTCAAAAAAGGAAGCGCCGCGCAATGAGTACGACCGCAAGGGGGGGGGGAAGCCCTTCCTTAGGAGGAAGAGGGAAGATCGCCCTAGGATCGGCGGACCCGTCAGAGAAGAAATCCTTCTATCCCAAAAAGGTCTGCAAAGTGGGTGGAGCTCCGCGAAAGGCTGTAAAGGGGGGGAGAGGGAAGTTCCTCGTCAGCGTCAAAGGGCGCCGGAGCAGAGAGGGAGCGCCTGTCTACGGCAAGAAAGGGAAAAAGAGCGATCAACCCGGCTAACTGTAGCAAAAGAAAAAGGGCCATTCCTACCCCAAGGAGGGAAAGGGGAGGGGAAACCTTTCCGTAAATCTAAAGAATGATCGGCCAGGGACACCTTTTACTGATTCTCAGAAAATATGTCGTTTGAGCGCTCTAACTGAAAAAAAAGGGGGACGTGTATCTGCGTTCGCAAAAAGCCAGTCACGGATGAGAGAATTCTTCAAATATGGCACAGGAAGAGGAAAAAAAAAAGGAGAGGGCGCCAAATTCCTGTCTGGTGGGAAAAAGAACCGCTAGAATCTTTTCCCTATGTGAAGAGGGAGGAAGAAGTAAGGACACCTCGCCGAACTCGAGGAAGGCGAAGGAGGTCAAAAGAGGAAGAGGCGGAAAATATCTCATCTAAGAAAAGGGGGAGGGGAGGGAAAAGGCCTATTCGGGCGAGGGGGAGGACTGACCTAAGATGCCGGGAGAAGATCGTCAGAAAAGGGGAAGGGACCGGAAAGAGCTTTCTTATCTCCTATCGCAAGAAGGCTAGTGTTGCAGAGGAAGAGGAGAGGCTCTTCTCACCGGAGAAAGGGGAAGGAATCTTTCTACGGAAATCCAAAAAGGGCGCTCCCGCAAAAAGGGACGAGTAATTCCACTGCGCGGGGGGGAAAGCCTGAATTGTCAAATAAGAAGGAACGCGCTAACATTCGCAAGGGGAGGAGGAGTTCGCTAGTCGCTGGGGCCTATGCGATCCGATCGAGACGCAAAAGAAAGGCACCAAAAAATCTTCATCGAGCGGAAAGGTGCGGTTAAAGGCCGATGATGGCGCGAGGGAAGAGGGGAAAGGGGGGGAGAGAGGAATTGCTTGTTGACAAAAGTGTATAGTGTCGGAGACGATTGATAGCCTTTCTCGATGGGGGGGAAAAAAAAAAAAAGAAGAATTAGCTCGAAGAAAAGGCTAAAAAAAAAAGAAAGAAGGGCGGATGGCTGACGCCGGGGCGCTAGAAAAAAAGAGCTTTCTCCTCTCCGGATTGTTTGCGGAGGAAAAGCTTCTCTCAACAACAACCCGGGAGAAAAGTTCCTCGAAACAAAATACGGCAGAGAAAAAGGGAAACCACCATTATCTCGAAAAGGGGGAGGAAGAGAACGCAATAGCTCAACTATTCTGAAGGAGAGATTCTTCGGTAGGTGGGGAAATCTGTTTCTCCTACGCGAGGTCCGGGAGGAAGAGAAAAAAAGAGGTTGGAAAACCCTCAGAGGAAAATTGTTGCGCATAGCGCCCTCGCATCTTCGAGGTACTACATCTCTAAACGAAGGGAAAGAAAGGGAAAGCCTCTTATGAAGTACTCCTTGAACATGATCAAAGATCGGAAAATAGGAAGGAAAGAGGAATAGTGAACATCTACTCTCGCAAAAGCGGTAAAAGGGTCAGACCGCGAGATTGCGACCCCATTCGGAAAAGAGCTTTCCTCCCCCCCCCGGAGAGGGAAAGGAGGGGAAAGGAAAGGGGACGCTGCTCGGGAGAGCCAGATTCCATCGCACGTTTGAAAAAAGAAAAAAAGAAGATCTTCCTTTGCGAGGCGTCTTCCTTGGAAAGGCAAAGAAGGGGGAAAAAAAGGCTTAACTTTTTCTCGGAGGCGCGGGCGGGGAAGGTTTCATCCTCCTTTACATCGAAAGAGGAAGGGGGAAGAAAAAAATCCTCTCCTCTAGAGCTTCGGATATGGGGGAGAAGAGTATTTACCTCCTCTCCTTCATTGGGAAAAACTCTAATCATCCTTTTCACATAGAAGGAAGGGGGAGGGGAGGAACTCTCTTTCTTGGAGGAAAGGGGGGGGGGAAAAAAAAAGAAATCATTTTCTCCCTTTAGAGAGCATAGAGGAACCCTTCTTCAGCTCGTCGAGAGGAGAAAAGGGAGGGAAGGAGAGCCATGGTCGCTCCAAGAGAACGAAGGGACGGCAGTTCGGCGGGGCTCGAGAAAAAGTTTTACAGGCTAGGAAAGACGGGGGTTTAAATTAGCCGGCCGTCGCTATTAAGACGTGAGGGGGGGCGAACACCTTCTTCCTTCCTTCCGGGGGGAAGGGAAGAAAATTCCCTCTCTGCTTGTATACGGAGAAAAAAGAACGTGCGAATTACTTCGCTTTCGGAGGAAGGAAAAAGAAAAGGAAAAAGGAAAAGCGGCCTTTGACGCTGACGCGGCCCAAATCGCGGCGCGAGGCGACAAAAAAAAACCACCAAAAGGGGAGAGAAGGAAAAGGGGGCGGGACCGTCGCGCGGCCCAGGGAGAGAGCGCGCGATAGAGGCGCCGGGCGGCAAAAGGTCGGTCCTCATTTTCTCGGCGCTGCCGTTCAGGAAGAGGGGAAAAAAGGGGAGCGGATTTTCCTGGAGGAAGAGTCCCGAAAAAGAAAGAAGCTTCGAATTTCGGACGGTCGAGAGAAAGAGAGGGAGAGGGGAGGGCGGTCCTCTCGCCGAACGGAAAAAAAAGCGCCGGGCCGAGAAAAAAAAGGAAACGCCTCTTCTAAAAGGGGGGAGAAGGGGGAGAAAGGGAGAGTTCTAAATTTCTGGCGCCGTCGCGAGAAGAGAAGGGGAATGGCTCCCGAAGGAAGTTGCCCTGGCTTGGAATTCGAAGGAGGGAAAAAGCGAGATTCCCCGGGTAGGGGTCCACGGCTAAGAAAGAGAGTCGTCTCGCCAAAATAAGAGGGGGAAGGGGGGGGGAAGGAGTTTCTTCGCGGGCCTATCGGAAGGAAAAGCGGCCCGAGGATATACGGAAAATCCTTGCTAAACCCTCGCCGAAAGAGAAGAGGGAGAAAAAAGCTGCCTTCCCGTGGAGGAGAGAAGAGACTCACAACAACAACAGAGGAAAGGGAAGGCTGCTGTGATAAGCGGCAAGAAAAAAAAGGAAGGAAGGGGAGAAGGACTCTATCGCCCGCGGGGAAGAGGGAACCGCTTGAGGCTACTTCCAGAAAAAGGGAGGGAAGGAGTTTCGCGTGTTCTCCCGAAGGGGAAAGGAGTTCGTCGCAGTCTCAAGAGCTCCCGTCTCGGAAGGCCAATCTCATGGAAGAAAGAAGACGAGAAAGAAAAAAAGGCATCCTGTCCGCCAGGGAGGAGGGGAGGACGGCGACCGAAAGGGGAGGGAACGACAATCCTGCCTTTCGAAAAAAAAGGGAGGAAGGAGACTACTATCTTCCGCGGGAGGAGGAAGAGGATCCAAAAAAAAATAGGGAAAAAAAAATTCTATCGAAAAAAGAAAAGAGAAGACCTCCTAAATTCGAGCGGAAAAAAAAAGGCGGGGAGGGACGCTCCTCCTGCCAAACTCCAAGGAGGGAAGACAAAAACCGCTACACTGATCTACGACAGCAAGGTGGAAGAATTAGCGGCCAGGCTTCCTATCAAGGAAAAACAAAGGGAAGACGGCGGGTCAGAACTCCTCTATCGAATCAAAAGGGGGTGGCGCAGGAAGGAAAAGCGTACTCCTCGGAATTATAGGGAAAAAAAAAAGACCGCGTCATCATTCTCCGCCGGATGTAAGGGGGAAAAGCGAGAAAATTGCCGCTCGCTAGCGCACCCGTCTGTTCAGGGAAGAAAAGGGAAGAAAAAACCTTCCGACCCCTAATGAAAAAACTGCCGGAAAATCGACTATAGAGGGGGCCGGAAGGGGACTGCGCTCCTTACGCATGATGGAGGAATAAAAGGAGCGCTCGAACTGCAAGAGAGTATCGAGTGCGCCCAGTGAGAAGCGAAAGAGAGGTCGGAAGTCTACTTCTTCAATATGGTAAGGAGGGGGATGAAAACGATCATTTCGCCAATTTCTTCTGGTGGGGGAGAACGCGAGGTCCTCACGAGAGTAGAACAAAAAAGAGGCTGATCCTTTTTTCCTACGGTAAGTAAAACGCAAAGGAAAAAGAGAGACAGTTCTATTATTTCAAGACGCGGGTGGAAAAAAAGAAATATCCGGATATAGAGTCAACCGTCCTATTCCTGGACGATGTAAAGGAAAAGGGGGGGGGGGGAGGGTCCCAAACAAAGTTTAATAATCCTTCCGGAAAAGAAGAAGAGGGACGGATCTCAATGGGGGCAGCGTGCTTTGCAAGAAACAAGAGCTCATCAACGAGAATAGGGAAGGGGGAGAAAACGCCTCTCCTCCCTCATAAAAGAGAGACCTAAAGACACGGGAAAAAATAGGAAACGTCTGTTTACGCCTGAAAGGGGAGAAAGAGAGAAAAAAGAAGGTCCGTCTCTACCTTAAAAAGGAAGGGAAACGATTGCGGCGAGTCAAAGAAGGCCTCTTTTACATGATAGGAATCTCATTCCAAAAGTTCCCTCTTTTAAGGAAAAGGTCGAAGATTGTCTCTCGCTTTGGAGGAGGGAGGAGGGAGAGAAGACGTCTCCTATTCTATTTCTCTCTTGGAGGAGAGAGCTCGCGGGGGACAAGTTGTAGCAAACAAAAAAGCGCACCCGATGGCTCCTTTCTCGCTGGGGGTGTGAGAAAAGGGGGGGGAAAAACTACCTGTCCGACTCTCAAGAAAACCGAAGGGCGGCTGGCTACGACTGTGAGAATGGGGGGAGAGACGTTCGCCGCGCCTGATGGTTTCTAGAACTGGAAGAGGAGGAAAGGAAAACAAAAGGAGATTATTCAACTATCTATCGAGGGAGTAAGCGGCGAACGCAGGGCCTTTCCTCGGAAAAAAAAAGAAAAAAAAAGCCTCCATCTCTCACCTAGGCGAGAGAGGGCAGGAGAAAAGAGGGGGAGAAACACCATCTATAACTTCTCCAGAGGGGACGGTGGCGTCGCGACAAACTTGGAGAAAAAAGGAAATCGACATTGTTTCTCATATCGAAATCAGACGGCAGGTAAAAAAGAAAAAACGCTAACGCCTCAAAAGAAAAGCCGCCTCGATAAAGAGAGAGCGAACAAATCTCTCCACAAGAGACTCCTTCGAGAGGGATATGAAACGGATGGAGAAGAGGGAAGAAGGAGATCGGGCCGAATGTCGCTCTACTTGGAGAAAGGGGAAAAGGAAAAGGCATTCTTCAAAAGAGAAGTACTCTCCAGACTGGGAGTAAGGCCTTTATATCACGAGAGGAAGGAGGCCTGCTTGGAGGAAGGCATAAAAAACCGCGCGCTCTCCTCCAAAGAAGGTGCTCTGACCTATCCGAAGAAAGGTCCCTTGGATTAAGGGGGGGGAAAGAATGCCTTCCGGCTGGAAAGGTGGGGAAAAGGAGTTCTTCTCGTCGAAAGGGAAGAAGGACATCGCCTCCGGGGGGGAAGGTGGAGAGAGCTGCGTCTTTTCGTCCTAAGAATGAACAGAGAAAGAAAAAGAGGAGTGACCTCCTTCGAACCTGCCTAAAAAAAAAGGAAAACTAGACAACCCGGATCACATTCACCTAAAAGGCAAAAAAAGAACTCGCGTTTCTTGCCGTAGCGGAGCAGACAAAAATGGGGGGGGGGGCCCCGCCCTGAAAAAGAAAAATTGACGCCGTCGCTACGACAAGAAGGAAAAGAGTCGAAGAGAGCGCGCCACTCTATCACGCCGCAGAAAAGGGTGGAAAAAAAAGAAAAGAGCCTCCATCCTTTTCTGAGCGGGACGCCGATCGAGATGGAACATAACGGGAAAAGGCGAACACCGGTCGGAAGGGGACGGAGGGGGGGAAAAGAAGGCCTCTCTTCTTTTTATAAGAAAAGGGGCCGGGCGGCAACGCTTTTGAAAAGGGAAAAGCGGTGACAACGTATCTCCGTAGAAGGGAAGAGAAGAAGGGGGAAGGTCCGAGGAAAAAACTCGGCGTCGCTGAAGAGAAAAAAACGGAAAAAAAAATTTGCGAGGGCGCGAGAGGGGAAAAGACCGCTCTTTACGACGGCATAAAAGGAGAGGGGGGCCTCCGAGCCGGGCGCTTGGGGGGAAAAAAAACGGGAAAAGGGAAAGGGGAAAGTCGTCATCTCTTTCTCTTATGGGGGAAGAAAGACCAGCGGTCGTCTCGCGGAGGGGGGAAAATAGGATCTCGGCAAATAACGAGGGGGAGGAGAAGCTCTCTTAACGGAAAAGGAGTCCTCATAGCCGGGAGAAAAAAAACAAGAGGCGCTCCAGCGCGTGAAAAAAAAAAGGGAAGCTCTTCTTTTCCGTAGGAGGCGACGTCTAGAGAGAGGCCCGTGAATTGCGCCAAGGAGAAAGAAGGAGGGAAAAGTTCTTCCCTGGCTTGGATGGAAAAAGATGCCCCGTGTCAACTCTTTTGATAAGCTTCCGAAATCCTTGAGAGACCCCGGTCGGCTGAGGAAAAGAAAAAAATTAGGGGTAGCGTGCTATCCTATCGTCCTTCAGAGAAAAAGAAAAGGACTATACTTTTCTTTCGACCGCGGTCGATCGTCCTGAGGAGAAAAAAAAAAAGCCGCTCGTTTTGCAGATGACCGAGTACGGGAGACCAAGAGAAAGCCAAAAAAGGGG
>Ga0179593_1336981_pt1 | contig 14365 bp, 20 predicted proteins | sample CZODoug2_1_08_16_FD_185931 | JGI IMG/M metagenome (GOLD analysis project Ga0179593, IMG submission 185931) | Vadose zone soil fungal communities from Angelo Coast Range Reserve, California, USA - CZODoug2_1_08_16fungal (PacBio error correction) | ecosystem: Environmental > Terrestrial > Soil >...
TTGCTGGGCTTCTGGATAAGGAGGTCCGAAGATGTCTCAAAGGTTCAAGGGAATAAGAAAAAGGAACACAAGAAAGGAAAGGGACAAAACAGAAACAAAACGGCAAAGGGCCGTGGGTGGCGCCACGCCATTAAAGAAGGAATCGCTATTAGTTGAAAACGGAAATTGCCTGGCAAAATGGGGGGATGGGGACGAGACGGGGAGCGGGTCAGCTGCGCTGGCGGGATGGGATTGATACTGAGAGCTCCGGCAGGGGGAGAGAACAGATTATGTGGGGGGAGATTACACCTACGTTACCGGAACATGAAATAAGGCACCCTCTTAAAAGAAAGCGACATCCGGTGTTTCACTGTGATCACTCCTGGTGCGGGTCATCAACGGCGAAATTAGCTGCGAGAAAGGAGAGATTGCTACACGCCCGTACGAAAGAAAAAAGTCGCGCACCAGGGAGATGCTGTTTCGTAACCCTGTCTTAGGATGTTGTAGTTTAGAGGGGGGGACAACGTCAGAGGGAGGGCGTAAGGGAAGCCGAACGCAAAGAAGAAGACGCGAATTCATCGAAAAAGAAGGGGGAAATCATGAAAGCGGGCGAGATTAAAAGGTAAGTGTCAAGAAGAAAAAGCAAAAGGGGGGAGTGGTTTTCGAAAACTCAGAAGAGGCATTCTATGTGGCAGGGAGCCAAGACGGACAAAAAAAAGAAAAGGAAGAATTCGCGCAACGTAGAAAGAAAAAAAATTTGGCCAAAAAAGCAGAGTGGGCCGAAAAAAAAGTGCATAACGAATCAGGCGGAGCGCATGTGGATCGTTAAGCCGGAAGGAGAGAACGCCCAGTGGACCCCGGCGGAAACAATCTAGGGTGCCTAAAAAGAAACACGAGCGAATCGCAGGAAAGGCAGAGGGTGGGAGAAACACGAATTTGGCGAGGTTCGTTTGTCCGAAGGGGAAAAAAAGAAAATCCCGATGGAGGGGTGACTGGGGCTGTCGTAAAGTGGAAGTCGGTCCAAAGGGAAGGGGGCTCTGAACGGAAGGAGTCGTCCCAGGAATCGAAAGATCAATCTCACTACAGCTGCCGAGTGGGAAAGAGGGGGGGGGGACGAACGGACAGCCGAGTGGGGGGGGGTGGGTGGGGGGGATTCTCTGGGAAAAAGCGGGTTGGGAGGAAAAAGCAAAGCTTTAGAGGAACTGATCTGCTTTGACAAGAAGGGGGAATGCCCCGACTTGAAAAGGGGAAGTTTCATCTTAGGGTGAGGGTCCACCTCAGTCACACCCATATTGGAGAGTGAAGGATGCTCAAGTAGGAGAGACTGACCAAACAAAGACTATCCACAGGTCTCGATACGGCAAGAGGGTGAGGGCTTCAGCAAGCAACCCTAAAGGAGTAGGGACGGACAAGCAAAGTTTGGGAAGCGTGAAGTAGGCGCAAAGGGGGCAACTTCCAGGGGAACCGGGCTTTACTAGGAGTGAGAAACCCTGGCTTTCTGTAGCTAAGAAGGCCCCGATCAGAAGGGGGCGCCGCTCGTAGAGTCGGGGCGGAGGTCTGTAGAAACCTACCAGGAGGGAAAAGGGGGGGCAAAGTACAGCCGCAAGAGAAAGAAATGTTGCGAGTAAGAAAAAGGGCAAAATTGGAACAAAAAAAAAAGAAAAAAAAAACAAAAAAGAGGTTTTTTAAATTCTATGGGATTTAAATTAAGATCAGAAGGGAACTGGTCCACATCTAGACCAGAAGGAGAACAGAAGAGAAGTCGAGACACGAAGTGACTGGAGGGTCATGAATCTTAAGACGGGGTCCGGGTGGATGAAACCTTTAGAGGAGAAATTAAAAAAATCATGCGATCAGATAACACATACCGGGAAAGAGAAGATAATGTTCCCTCTTTGAAAAGAATCGGGAAAGTGTTTTTTGCAGTGGAAGATACAAGGGAAAGAAGTGCAGGTGCACCTCCTGCGGCGGTGCTTAGTCAAAGAAACAGGACTTTCAGTCAACTTGGTGATTATCGACATACCGGGGTGGAAATAGACTTTCACAAGGGCTGGTAGCAAAAAGGTTATGCGGCATTAAGTAGCTACACAAGGAAAAAATGTCCTGACGGCAACCGACAGGTCTAAGCTACATGATCGTGGGGACGCGTAACGTCTGCAAACCCGAGGAGATTGCTTTTGAAAGGGGCATAGAGACACAAACGGAGGAAGGGGAAAAGTAGGGAGGGGAAAGGGGGCAAAAAAAAGATCAGCGGGTTTCAGTCGGGGGAAGGGAAAGGACGGAGCGTCAAACCCAAGATCATGTAGCGAGCCATACGTTCGTCAGGCAAAGGGAGAGAACTCTGTATTAAAAAGCAAGCGCCGGGGAACCAAAGAAAAAAACCCTGGAAAGAGATCGGAAGACCAACTCAATTTGAAGAAGATAAAGAAAACGTTATATGGGGAGGGTGAAGGGATATAGGACGCCGTCTGGGGCACGGTTGTGGAAGGGAGGATCGAAAGAACCAAAAAAGAAGGGCAGGGGCCCCCATGCCTGCAAGCAGAGGAGAATGGGGGGATGGAGTAGGCTAGCTGCATGATCAGGGGTAAAAGAAAAGGAAATCTGAGCGCCAACAAAAAGAACAAGGCAGCCAAGAGAAAAGGAGTTGTGCTAGTGAGAAGCGGGCTTGCATCGGAGAGAAGGGGGAACCTGGAAGAGGGGGGGACATAGAACACTGCTTGGCTGTCTGCGGCGTAAAAAAAAAAAACGAGTATAGCGGGTCCAAAGAGGGCGGCGCTCGACTATCGGTCCGCAGTCAGGAGCTCCACGAACGAAAGTTGTGAACCAAACCAGAATTGAAAGAAACACCGGGGCCACTGTTCGAAAAAGAATTAAAGGCGGAAAAATCACTTTGGGGGGAGGGGAGATAAGGAAAGAAGGGTGACACTCAAGGAGGGAGGAAAGGACCACAGTCGTGCGTCTTAGAGGGGGGTATATGGAGGGGGGGGGGGGGGGGTAGCAAGTCATCGGTCATCAAGCGCAAAAGGATGAGCCATGACCTTCATCAAGAAACTGGGGAGGTTCCGGATCAGACGAAAAAGAGAGAGGAAATGTCCGGTTAATAGAACGTGAAAAAAAAAAAGGGAAAATTTCATAACGGAAAAACGCAGCTCAAGGCCAAAAAAAAAGTCGAGAGGAGAAAAAAAAAAAAAAATGGCGGAGGGCAGCACTCCCGAGAAGAGAATTCGAGGTCAGGAGCCAGGCCAGGGGAAAGAGGGGCAGCATGCGTCGTGTATCTGGCGAGGCTAAGGAAAAGCCGAAGGTAAGTCGACGGCATACCAAAGCACCTTCACGAGGAAAGGCACCACGCACATCGGGTGAGTAACAATTTGAAGCAAAACGCCGCAGTAAGGAAAACAATGCGGCGCCACCGGCAGGCGGGAAAGTCTCTCGATCCGCTCACGTAAAATGAGAGGGAAGGAACAGGGGGCGCGCGATGAAAGGCGGCGAACGACACCATGGGGAAAACGTAACTTGAGAAAAAAAAGAGGTAGGCACCGTTGGAGCACTAGTTGAGGGGGGAAAGAAGGGAAGTTTCTTGAGGGGAGCAGTGGAAAGATTAGACTTTGTCAGTTGTTAAGCAAGAAAACCTGGGAGCCCAGCCCCAAATAGAACGAGGACGGAAACAGCGAAACCAAGCAACCCGGTTTGCAGAGATCACCAGTCATTGACCTAAAGGGAATTGCCCAAAATCTTTTTGAAAGAGGAAAGGCCGGGATCGATTTTTACTCGACATACAGACCAAAAACCCAACCGCAGGGAATGGCGCAGGGGGAAAGTTCCCGGCGAACCTGTAAGGCATAATGCCCAAAGGCTTGAAGCCGACTACACCCTCAAGGGACAAGGGTCTGAATAAGGGGGACGTACGCGGTTCGGCGTAAAAAGCGGGACGAAATAGCGGCCGAAGCGTCATGAACTAGGACGAAAAAATATTGGAAATCAGCTACGGGAGAAAAGTATTCGACAGAAGTCAAAGGGGGAGAGGGGGCGAGCCGATTTAATTTAAGGTACCGCAGGTGTGACGCAAAAGCATGACGGGGCAATACACACCTAAAGGGCGGAAAATGAGCATTCAAAAAGAAAAAAACAGAGCGCAGCTTAACTATACAGTGATCTCGGGAACCCCAGGGAAAGGCAATTACGAGGAGCTATAAGAGAAACATACGCTAAAAAAAAGCCACACTTACCCCGCCTGCCTGGGGTCACGCCATGCCTTTGAGGGGGGGGGGGGAGTTTTCGAGGGGGGCGGAATTTCGCAAAAGCAAAAAACGAAAAGACTTTTGAGCTAACGACCACACATAGAAAAAGAGATATAACAACCGAGGAGGAGAAAAAGACTTTGAGGTCGCGGGGAGGAAAGAAAACCGGTGAGAAAGGGGTGAGCAGAAATCCACCCCTCGAAACGGTCAACCAACACGTAGCCACATCCCGACGGGAAAAAACGGAGGCTGGGAATTGGTGCGCCCGCATCAAGTTAGAATCTAAGAGAAATAGTCATACTCTTAATTTGGAAGGGGGGATGCGATATTGACGGGGGGGAGGGGGGGGGCTAGTCTGCGTTTTTGGATTGATGCAAGGATAGAGACTTTCAGAGTCCCGCAGATTTGGTTTGATAAAACATTCCGTGAAATACATTAAAATTCGATCCACAACAACCTATAACGCCGCGGGAGAGAAAGAGGTATCACGTAAAATTGATTTAGACTGGTGTCGGAGTCCTGACCTCTAATACGCTGGAGAGCGGTCGTTCCCGAACGGGGAAGACCTGTAAGGAAAAAATAGGATGTATGTGCTTACAAATGGGGGTATTTCTTCTTTGCCGCACGAGGGAGGGGCTCAGGTCCGCGGTAAAAAAAAGGCCCACTTCCGAGACGTATCAATCGAAGCCCAGGGAAGGGCAGAGAGGTCGATACATTCAAATTTATTGGAAGGCTTGGAAAGCCAGGTGGGAGGAGGGGACTGTCAATCTCGACGAGCGGGAAAGAGGTTGGGCTGGGAGTTCAGAAAGACTCAAACTGACAATTCTAATGAGTCTCAAGTCACTGAAATTTGTTACACCCCCAGAAAAATTGCAAATCCAGCACGGGGGAAAGCTTCAACGAGTCGTGGACGGCGCGCAATGTTCACTGGGAACGTCTTACGAGTCGCCAATTGGGCCCAAAATAAAGAAGGCCGAAGTCGAAATGAGGTAAGAGAGGAGGTATCCGAGGAAAAAAAAATTGAATGACACGGGCAAGGGGTAACTGACTTTGGGAAAAAAACGAGGCAAGTGGGCTTTTCGGGTCGATTTGGGTCGGAAGGGTGAAAAAAAAAGTCTCTTACAGGGTCAGGGCCCAGTGGACCTCGAAATACACGAAAGAAGAGGGGTTCCATGCCTGGGCGAAGGACAGCCACGATTGGATGACGGAAAACCTACAGCGAGAGGAAAAGAAGGTAAAGGAGCGAGATGCATACAACTTGAACGATGGAAAGAAAGGGCAACCAATTCATCGGACGGCTTCCACCTCAGGCACTACCGCAGATGAATGTCTATGGCTAAGACGCGGGGAGATACGGGGGGTACTGGCTCCAAGACCGCCTAGAACTACGGCCAATACTTTGGCTGTCAGCATCCCCTTAGAGGGAAGAGTATTCATGACGTCGACACCTCTCCGCAGGTACTACTTATTCGCACAGTGGACAAGAAAGTTAAACAATTTTCTCAGGGAGGGGGGGTGGGATGCCACGAACATTTAAGTAGGGAACGAAAAACAGACCCGATCAGAGCGCCGCTTACGTACTCTGGAACGTAAGGGAGTTCTCATCTTTCCGTCGAACTCGCATCCAGACCAGGCGGTCAAGGAGGGGGCACGGTCAAAGGCATCGACCAGTCGCACGGCCACCCGCTATTAGGAGCAGGACAACGCGTTCGTATAGGTAAAGAAAGGGAACGGGGGCGCGTTGGTAACTCTTCTCATCAGGGAGGCGCCACGAGATGCAGCTCAGCTACGACTACAGAAGAGAAATCGCGAAGGGTTGAAAAACGGCGCGAAGAAATGTCGTTCATATACGGATATCGAAAAGAGGGGGAAAAAGCCGGCGCGGAAGGAACTCAACCCGCTGTCCACCCATCAAAAAAAAAAAAACGTTGGAGGGAGGACATGTTGGAGGACGAGCTCGGTCTCAATGGAACCAGAGGTTCTTCGTCAGGAGAGTTAACCGGGGAAGGCGAAAAAAAAAGGTGCCGGACGAATCGTGGGAGAGTGGGGACGCCTGACGGCCTGGAAATTAACGAAAGGAAAAAAGCATTTGGCTGGTTAAAAAGACTCAACACAACAACGAGGAGAAAAGGGAAAAAAGGTTTAAAAAAAAACACCACCCATATCAGGGTTTTCGGAGGGTTATTCCCCTTCGTCAGCGTCCAGAATGAAAAAAAAAGAAAAGTCGTGCCGTCGCAACGGTGTAAAGAAAGAATCGTCCTTGGACACGATTTGGTGAACTTGAAAGAGCTCGGGGGGGTGGTTGGGGTGGGGGGGGGGGGGTGTGTAACGCAAAGACACGTATGATACAAATTACTAATTGGTGGTGGTTGAGTCGGCCATCTCTTTATTGTTCATTCATTCAAGAAGTTCCTTCTATCTTGTTACCTTCAGTCTCTTACAACGCAGATCCTTCGGAGAGTGACCTGTCCTGGGCACAGGATCTCGGGGCAGTCGTGTGCGTATCTCCAAGGGACGGTGAGCGACTCTTCCAACGGACCCGCAGTGATGTAAACTAGAGCGAAGTATAGACTTCTGGCACACCAGACTCGTGATCGAAAAAAGATAGGGGACAGAGAAGTCTCAAAAAAGGGGACTGGATCGAGGGACGTAAAAACTCAAAAGAGCGTCTCGCCAGGAGCCGCCAAACTCTGAATATTTTTCAATTTCTGATAGATAACTCATTTTGCGTGTAGACACCCGACATGAGAAACTGCCCCGGTTGCTACCCTGGAAGGCCAATACATTCGAATGGGTCGAAAGCAAGGGAGTGCAGTCTGACCTCAGAGAACCCTCTAATGGAAGCTGAGCAAGAACGTCTTTCTTCCTTAAGAAAAAAAATGGTAGTAGTGGGTTAGCCGAGGTCAGAAGACAACCGAGGCTGAGCCCTCGACACAAAAGCTGTGTCCGGTCCAGGAGCGGGACGAATCAAGTGACCCTGGCAAGGGAAACGTAATCCATGCAAGGGTTCAATGTATCGATCGTCAAACATCTCAATGCCAAATTCGATAGCGATCAGAGATGGGCTTTGCCACTATCCCCGCTGAACGAGGGGGGAGACTCCCAATTGAATAAACTCGCATCAGGTCGTGCGTGGGGGACGCTCACTGGGACCAAATCAGTAACTTCATGGGGACCGAGCAACAATGAGGAAGGAAAAAAAAAAACCCCCTCACACAAGCCGGAGGGTTCTCCCAAGTTGCAGGAGCAAAAAACAGAGGGGGCAAAGTGTCAATAAAGAGGTGCGCACGGAGGAGGATCCAGAGCAGGAATCGACCGCAGAGGGAAAAGAGATGCTTAAACCACAAAGGTTCGTACTCGATGAAGGGCCGGGGAACTCACCATTGCTAGCAGAAGGTAGTGGAGAGGAGGAAAACGTGCTTACACTCTGGGTGGGTGGAGAATGCCGGGGCTAAGGCTCACGGCGCGAGTGGCACTGTTGGAATTCGTAATAAAGCACCAGAGTCATAGGTCGAGAATGCGGGGGGGAGAGAAAAGGAAAGCCCACCGGGGAAAAAACTTCAAAGCCTCATTGACAAGGGATTTTCCTTTTCACCGCTTCCTGAGAAAAAAAACCTTTGTACAGCGGGTGACGGGAGGCGGAAGGGAGGGCAGACACGGAGAAATCCGCCATCATCAAGCGCAGGCACGCCTAGGAACAACAAAAGGGAGAAAGAAACCTCATGAAATTGCAGTGCGGTGCTGTACCAAGGGGGAACGAAGACTCGCGTCAGGTCAAAGGGGTTCTGAAATTATTGTAATCCTCTAAGATACCAACAGAAAACGGAAGCGGTCAGGGGGGGGAAGGAGGAAGCATTGAATGTGACGTGGCAGTCGAACCACGCACCTAATACCCCTGCCAGTCTCAAAAGGGAGAAGAAACCGCAGCGCAGCTGAAGGAAGTTGCATCTCTCAGACCCCCCTTGGCAAGAAGAAGTAGGCATATACTCGAGAATAAGTAGAGCTACGGGGGCGAAAAAAAAACGTCGCCGGGGTCCGTCGGATGGGGTCCTCCGATTCTTTTCTAGGGGGCGCACGATCACAAGACACGTGGGAGAGGAGGGGAAGGGAAGAGAAAGATCGGAAACCCCAAAATCTCTCCCGAAAAGAGAGGAGGAAGAAAAGATTTCTTGGGATAGCTTGGGATCTGAAGTCCGTAGTGCGCATGGTCTGGGAGAGTTATAAACAGGAAAAAAAAGAACTGCAAATGGCTGACCCAACACAGAAAAAGCAGGGGGGGGGGGCGCCGCATCAAGGGGAAAGAAGGGGGATCGCATCTCGTATTGCCGGAACTGGAGGAAATTGATCGTTCACTGCGCCTAGTTTGGGGGTTGATATCAGGATGAGAGGCGCCGGACAGGGTCAGAGAAGGAGGGGGGTAGCGTCACATGACCGAAAGTAGACACCTATAAGGACCGGGCGCGAATACGTGGTAGAACGGTAGATGAGAATGGCGGTCTATCGCTTCGACATGACTGGAGTTCCAACATAAAAAACGACGAGTCCAAAAAGGGATCGAAGTCGACACGAGAGGGAGGGGGGTAGGGTGCCCGGCACGGCTAAATTATGAGGGAAGGGAAATCCCAAGTCCGTACATCGAATAAATACAAAATTACGGGCAAAAAAGGAGGAAGAGGTCCCCTCATGGAAGGGGAGGGGGGACGGCTGCACCGGGGGTGTTGGGGTTCGTCTGAACAGTACTGATGTATGGGGAAAGCGGGCAGCTCAACACACACTGACTAGGGAAACGCCGCAACCACGGCAGATTGGACCCTGGGCTAAGAAGTTGAAGAAAAAAGAGCATCGGCGCGCGTGTGATCCGTACCGGACATCGAGTGCCAAAATGGAAACCGGGAATATCTCTAGGCCAGGTGACTCGGCGTAAAGATTGATAGCAAAAAAGGAGGGGGGGGAAGACAAGCATTGGAGTGGGAACACGGGGTTGCTCCGAAATTTGGGACTATCACAGGCAGTGCTGCAAGGTGATCTTTGAAGGAAAAGAATTTCCACCCTGGTCTTGAGGTCCCAGGTTAGCAGCGCACAGGAAAGGGGGACCGGGGTTCTTCATTCAGGCTGCAGAAGCGATTGGGGCAGCGGGGGGGGGGGGGAAAGGGGGGGGGGTCGGGGTGGGTAGGCAAAAGCCGAACTCTGCGAGAGGAGGTGGCACGGAGCCGGGCGTACGAGCGATACTTGACGAAGTCACAGGTCTCCATGTTCAGCTCGATTCTTCCAGATCAGGAAAGATAGGGAGGGGGGAGGAAGGTCGATTGCTCAGAGCAGGGGCCAGCTTGAAACCCGGCTACACAACACTCACATGTCTAGAAGGACGGGAGCCTTGGGCCAAATACCCCTTCTATTGGGAACCGGATCATGACGTAAGACAAAAGGGGATGTCCGAAAAGGAAATTCAGGAAGTGGAAAAGGGAACAACCGGGGCAATTTGGGGAAGGTTGGGGCGGGGGTGATGCAAAAGCACCTGCGTAGTCTACCTACCCCGAGAGGAGCGAATGCGGCTCCTTGCGAAAAAAAAAAAAAAGGGGAGGGGAGGGGGGGCGGAGGTACGCCTCGATAAGGCTTAGTTTGTCTCACAGATCTGGACCGTCAAGGCAAGGGGGGGGGATCCAGAGGGGGGGAATCAAATCTATTCCTTCGCACTGATGGGGAATTCCGCTGGACTTCCTCAGGCTCGATCATGGTCGCGGGGTAACCGATGCAGCTCAATGAATCAATATCTCTTAAAAGGTGACAGACAGAGACAAGAAGAATTTGGAAGGTCGATCCCGGGAGGAATTCGGGCAAGCCGTCGTCAAAAAGGGAAGGAGAAGTCAGACGAAAAAACCGGTCCATCCACGTTTGGGGGGATTTTACATCCGTGCGTTGGGGACGAGAGGGAGGAGGAAACCCTATTGGTTGGGCTGCAAAACACCGAGCTGGATCCGAAACATTACGAAAAAAAGGCGAGAAAGAAGGATCGTGGGGGGAACTGAGGCAGGGGACCGTGAACCCGAGGGATAGGGCGTGTTGGGAAGGAACTCTCTCAACAAAACACGGGAAGAGGGTTTCAACACCGCCATATCAGGTGTTATGTGGAATCCCCGGAAGTCAGGCTCCCCACGTAGGGGAGGGAAGAGGTGCCGTCTGCACTGTTGTGGGAGATGAAAGGTATCGCTTCAGGCAATGCGAGCCAATAGGGTGGGAGCCCGCGGGACAGGCTCTTACCTCCAACGCCTTGGGAGTGAAGCGTGAATTATGTTTGGGGGACATAAAAGGGTGGAGGTGGGGAAGGAAGGAAACTGCTCCGAGGTGGGCCTAATTTGGTCCTTCGGATCGTACAAAAGGTCAAAGACTGCACGTCGCTGGGCCTTTGAAAATCACAGGAGAGGGGGGGACTAAGGAAATATTGCGTGCTTAAGCATCGGCGAGAAAATTGAATAAGAAGGTGGACCGGACCCTTCTGCAGAGGGAGAGACAGGAACTGAGGGGTTAACGAAGGGTCTTCTTTCGTTGTGTCTCCTGGGGGAGGGGGGAAGGGAGAAGTCCCAGATAGGGAAAAAGGGAAATTCTCAAAAGGATGGGATCGCGGCGTAAAAGTGCAATATGCAAAGGGGGCGGTTTTTCTCGCCATTGAATCGGGCCTCGAGGATCGGTTTAGAGGGGAGCTCAAGAAAAAGCCAGGGGACTGCATCAACCCCACCGACCTTGAAAAATTTCCCTGTAATTTTTTCCACTTGGCGAAGAAGTAACATGTCGGACATATCGGGGGAAGTTGCGGGTCAAAAGGGAAGGGGCTGGGGGAGGGGAAAATCAGTTGAAGAAATGGGGAGAGTGGGAGGGCAACGGGTGAAAAAAAGGTCAGCTATCAGCTGCGACCTTCAGCCGCCAGAGGGGGTCCGGAGAGGGGTGAAGTAAAGTGAGACTCCCGGTTATACGGTCCATGTAGTCGGCAAAACAGGCAAAAAGTCGAGGGACGGGGGGGAGAAGAGTCGGAGGGGGCCGTCACTCAAACGCTGAAAAAGATAGACAGCCTGTCCGTAGAAAAGTAATTGAAGACCCTGTCGGGAGGGCTTTGGAAAAAACGAACCTGGGCAGCCCCGCAAAGGCAAGTATAGAGGAAAGGGGAAACAGCACCTACGGGGTAAAGCCCCGCCTAAACCAATCATGCCAGTGGAGAAAGTTGCCGGGAACAAAGACAAATGCCACGTGAAATCAATGAACGTGGGGCACCGGCAGAGGAATAGTCTCCTCGAGGAACGAAAACAGGAGTGCAAGAAACTTTGACCAGGGGCGTGGAAGGGGCGGATGAGGACGGACGGAAAGGGCATGGAGAAGGATTATGGGAACACTGCACCGTTCTTGAGAGTCAACTGTGGGTTGACAGGGGGATGCAGAGAAGGGGGGAGCTGCGACTGGGTGGGGGGGTTGAATTCGTGCGAGAAAAACGGCAAGCCCAAATAGAAAGGAGAAGCCTCGAACCGAGCCAAACTCAAGGGACTTTTCCCGTCTACGGTGATGTATCGCCCGGAATGAAGATCTGCAAGTCCGGGTCCATCTATGGTGATACGTCTTAGGGATTGGCAAAAGCGTGAAAGCGGGGGGACTGTAAGACTCCTCCCCCGTTCCGGGCCACGCCGACATAACACCACCCTCATGACAGTAGACGAAACAAATAATTCAGGGTAGGTGCATTCGTGGCTGTACGAAAGGGAAACTCCTCTGAGAGAAGAGTCCGGGAAGATCCATGGAGAGAAGGAGTGAAGGAACCAGAGGAAAAGTCAAGTAGAAAGGGTACACTTAATAGCGCAGGAATTCAGGGGAATTCCTAGTCCCGAATGTCCGGGGGCAAGGGAGCAGGGCAGTGCGAGAAACCAACCTCCAACTCCTCGGGAAAAAAAACGTCAGAGCTATCCTTCTATCAGACCAAAACATCGCCCAAAGGGGGGGGGCAACATCCATCAGGCAATTAAGATTAGGAAGAGAGAAAGAAGGTTAAGGATGCGGGGCGCCCCCCGAGCCTAATTTTACAAAAAAAAATTGGTCAGAATGGCCGTTGGGTAGGGGGGGAGGGAGCAAGAGAAAAAAAAGAAACTGGAAGGTAATCATCTCCAACCTCACTATCAACAAACATAGATAAAGAAACGAAAAAAAAAAACGGGTAGAAAAGAGGAATTCTACCTTTATGGAGTAGAGGGAACTGCCCCTCTTATGCAGGTGCTCCGTTGAGAAACTCCGCAACCCGGCAACTGACAAAAATCAACGACGGACCGCAGACGGGGATTGAGACACTAGAGAAAAGGGTATCATAACGGAAATGGAGCTATTAAAAAAGAGGACTGCAACTTGTGGGAGGGAGAATATGAAAACGTGGATCGTTCATGCTGGGGGGATTTACGACATAGCGCCGCGGGTGGAGGAGAAAGTAAGAGTGATGTGTGTTGGAAAGAACCCCTTACCTTACACATCTTACCGACTTCACCGTATCACCGAAATGCGAATAAGCTATATTATTTAAAACCTGGTAAGACCTCTCTTCCTAAATGAAGAGAGTGATTAGTTGAACGACCCTACGCCTGAAAAGAATTCCTGAAAGGCGATTGTTCGTGAACACTTTATCGTTGTTGTAAAAGGCAACTTGGGGAAAGGCTTGATTGGTCTTGAAAAAGGTCATGTAACTCGGGGGGCCAACACGACGGTCAACAATCCCAGGGCAGATAAGGAAATTAGGGTAAGGAATGAAGGTGCTAGCAGCCCGGGGGGGGCTTAGGGGAGGCAAGGGAACTCTTTCTATGGGCTTTATCGGAAGTCCAAAAAACCTGTACAATATAAGGCGAGAAAGTTATTGCAGAAAAAAAATTGCCACCACCGCCAAAGAGTTGTTTCTAATTACGGGCAAAAAGATAGGGCAATCAACATGTCCGGTGGTGAAATAAGGGGAACGTCAAGGAAGGTAAAGAGTCACAGTGCAATATCTAGATGTGAAAGGAAGGGAATTCGAGGAATCGCTTATCGGCGCTTACCGGGGAAAAAAACCGGTGATTGACAACGGAAAAAAGAGGGGAAAAGTTGGGAGACAGGAAACGTTGAAAGTCATTTTGTGAGCTGTAGGGTAGAGAGGCGGTCCCCATCAGTCTAGGAAAAGCCAAAACCTGTAAATGAGCAAAATTCAAGGCCGAGTTGGATTACCATTCCTGGGCAGCCTAAAGAAGTCTCGAGTCCGAGGGGGAAGAAATCTCCTCTTCTCGGAACGAGGGGGTCACAGACTGCGTGGGGAAGAGCGGGGAAATTAACAGATGCACAGACCACGCCAGGTGCAGAGAGGGAGATTCTAGATCCGGCAAGAAAAGGTTCGTATGAAATGTCGAAAGGGCTCAGCAACTGAATATAAGAAGAACTAAAACGACCACTGTCTCTCCTGAAAACGTGCCAGGAGGTCCAAATTAGAGTGGGCTCTGAGGGTCGGACGGAGAACTCAAAGGAGGGAGTATGTTACGAAAAGGGGGGAAAACGAAAAGTGCCATGGGTTGGCTGATGGCCACGAAACAGGGGGGAGGTAAAGGCCTTACCAAGTTCAAGCGCAGGGGCTTAGGGTCAAGGGAGGAAGAAAAGCTAACCGAAGCATATTGCATGCTAAGACCTATCCACCAAGGCTAATTAAGCTTACACTAAAACACGGTCAAAAAGAGGGGTATAAAACAAAGGAACAAGAGATAGGCCAAGCAGTTTCGTAGATGGAATGAAGGCCGGTTAAAACGGGATAACTGCTCGACATGTCGGGGCTTGGAACGACGCGAAGCCTCACTAAGCACGAAGATCCTTTGCAAGGGAGGAGACTGAAATAAAAGCCGTCGATCCAAGAGGTAAAATTACGCAGGCCGATGAAAGGATCCCACAAAAAGCTGAAAAAAAAAATCATTCAAGGTGTTAGAGGAGCGGGGAGGAACGAGCTCTCGGGAGGAAAAGGCTGGAAAAAAACTAGTGGGGAGGCGGCAAAAGCAAGAGTCTGGATCTCACAACAGGGGGACCTGACGAACGGCTCGATACAGAGACGTGGCGAAAGAAGGGCCGGGAGGAAAAAAAAAATGAAACCCTCTGATCAGGGCGGGTTGAATTGC
>Ga0179593_1571664_pt1 | contig 14365 bp, 11 predicted proteins | sample CZODoug2_1_08_16_FD_185931 | JGI IMG/M metagenome (GOLD analysis project Ga0179593, IMG submission 185931) | Vadose zone soil fungal communities from Angelo Coast Range Reserve, California, USA - CZODoug2_1_08_16fungal (PacBio error correction) | ecosystem: Environmental > Terrestrial > Soil >...
CAGGTGCTGGTTCAGGGGTCTCACAAGGGGGTACGATCTGATAATAGGGAACCTGGGTATCGCTGTGGTTCGGGCAACCCAAAAGAAAGAAATGATTGAGAGGATAAGGAGGGCCGCCCGCGTCGCGAGCGATGAGGGTCAGGCGGCATGGGGGGTGAAGCGTACTTAAGGGGGCATCTGGTGGAGCCGTCAGAAACGAGACAAGAAAAAGGAGAATCGTCACTTATCAACTACCCCCGATCACGGCCTTAGCCAACGGGGAACCGACCCCTTGGGTTCGAAATGTATAGGGGGGCAGAGAGCCTGGGGAAATCGTTGCAACGCTCATACAGAGCCGGGGATGACGGGAAAACATTGAAAGTCTGACTATCAATCACATCGGGTTGACAGGTTGAGGAACGGGGCTACTTACCATACTCGCGACGTACAATCTGAAAACCGACCCAACACAATAATCCAGAGACCGAAGTGAGAAAAGAGGGAAAGCAGAGGAAAGGATCATGCAAGGACGGTGAGTGGTGGGGGATAGGTGGACATGGAAGAGAAGACGCGGGGCGTGAGAGAGTTCGAAGCGGAGAATAAGGCCCTAAATCACTAACAGAGGAATCAACGCAGAGAATCGAGACGACTGATCACGAAGACTTGGCATGGAAGCATCAGCTGATCCCCGCGGGGGGAAAAGATTAGGTCCCTGGGCAGGCAAAAGAAGGGTAAAAGTTCCGTTCAACTGAGGGAGAGAATGAACCTGGAGGAGGGAGACGCGTGCGGAGTTATGAAAAGGGCCATGGTAGCGGAGGCGTGACGGAAGAGATCTGGGTAATTAGGGAAGAAAAATCTGGGAGAAAGGACTACCTGTCAGCCACCAAGAGTATTGAGGGATAGGGCAGCAAGGGGGTGGACCGCCCAGACCAGAGTACCTTAAAGAAAACCAGAGACGAGAAGAAACTGAGTTGTCCGCGAAAGGAACCGTTCATTCGGAGGGGGAAGATGCAGGAGTACGAAAAAAAGAAAGAGGGCATCGTCTCCAGAACTTAAAAAAGTAAAGGTCGAAAAAAAGAGCCGGCCAGCAAAAAAAGGAAGGGAGGTGCCGGGCGGGAAAAGGGACGGATGCCACAGCTGATGGGAGAACAAACTCCACGAAAACCAAAAAGGATGCGGGAGAGCAACCAGGAGGTCGTGGTGGGGGAAAACCGTTTCGAGAGAGAAAAAAAAGCGAGGCCCTTGCCAGAATAGCTAAAAAAGGGTTCCAAAAATGCACTGTTAAAAGGACCAACGGAAAGCGCCCGGGGGGGAAGAAAAGGGGGGTCCTTTGAACCTGTAAAAATACTACACTCTCAAGGAGTAAGTCCGTAGGGGAAAAGGGAAATCAATGGTCGTTTCACCGGAAGGGGGAGAAGGGGGCAAATTGCACAGAGAAGAAGATGATCCAAAGAATGTCTCTAAATACTGGGAACAACGATAGGGTAAAGGAAGGATAGAGACTCACAAACACAAACAACACGTACGGGGTTTGAAAAAGGACCGCGACTTTGGAAGAGTCGTCATCAGAGAAACACTTGTTTAGATAGGAAGAGGAACGAGGGAAGGGCCCAAAATACCAAGGGGAAAACGCCCAGTTTCCTAGCGAAGGAATACCTTAAGAGGGTCGGAAAAGGAAACCATTCACCCACAAAAGGCGCATCGAAGGCCAAACTGCAGAACAGGGTCTGAGGAGGGGGGGGGAAAGACCTACGCGCGTGGGAAGTCGAGGGGTAACCAACAAAAAGGCCCGAGAAAGAAGATAGGAAAGCTTGTGGAAAAACTGTGACTAACACGGCCCTGGACTAACATAAGGGCGATACTCCTCGTACCTCACGACATAACTCTCTTGGAAAATTCAAAGCTGAAGAGATGAGGCTCACACGACTCCCTTTCTATGAGACGAGTCAGAAGTGCGGGCTTGATCTACCAGAAACAAAATGGACGAGGAACGTCCTCGGACGGAAAAAGGCACATAACCGGGAGAGCAGGTTCGTAAGGGGACTTGGAGGGCCAACAGAAAGTTCTTCGGAAAAGCATGATAGTCAGAACCCGATTATAAGGGGGGAGGGGAAACTCGTCTCTCACAAAAATACCTCCTTTACCGGACGTAGCTAAAAGAAGGCAGCCCGCCAAAGGGGACAGCTATCCTCAGAAGGGTAGAATCAGTTAAAAGAAGGGGGCTACTTCCTGAACGTTTACCGGTCAGGGTGTAGCTAAAACAGGAAGGGGGGGGACCGCCTGTAGAGATGAGGAAGCTAGCAGGAGGGAGCCTTTGAAGAGGGTTGATAAGGGGGGTGCAGCCGGCCAGGAAGGCCAGGGGAACCATAGGGGAAGAGAGTTAGGGACCTGACTAAGTGAACCCCACTACCGTACAGTGGGGGAGGAATAAGGCCAAGGCGTCCCATCTCCAGGACAAAAGGTATAGAAAGGGGGGCTCAAGGGGAAAATAGCAGAGTTAATCGATTACTCCAGAAAAAAGGGGTTTAATCACGGAATCCGCATCGTCGGGAAAGAGGAACTTGCTTCTTAGATTCGCAGGGGAAGAGGGGTCCCTAAGGCATGCCTGACAAAAATCGGAAAAAGTAAACTTGTGTTGGGGAAGAAAAACGGACTTCAAAGGGAAGAAGCGTGGGCCTTCGACTTCGGCAGGTAAAGGTAGGCCGAGAGAGATCACGGTTATCAGAAAAGCTAAAAGAAACAAGAGCACCTTCAACGAACCAGAAGGTGCTCTAACAATACCAACCGCGAAAGGCTAAGGGACGAACTCTAAATTATCCTACAGCCAACAGGGAAATCGTCTGATGGTACCGCCCACAAAGATTTATCTGAGGATTTGGATGTGACGCTAGGGGATGACTGTATTACATCCTGTAGATATATCTCCTAAGTGAAGGAATGCCGTAATTTATAGCTAATTAAAGATAAGGGTCATATACGTTCTTACTAAAAGAAAAAAGTATTCCTCCGCGTACGTAAGGCAGGGAAAAATTCACCTGTTTCCTGGTACTGTGCCTGAAGATCATAATTATGACCCTTTCTAAAAAACGGGCGAAGAAAGGGGGGGGTATAACTACCTGATTTTGGAGGGAGGAAACTGAGAATTTTTGTAACCCTAACATGGGCGATCTCTCTATAAGGGGAACAATTCTGGTGGCGGGATTGAAACACGAAAGGGAGCCAGGAAAACGTACGTGTCGGGATCTGGCGGCGATCACCACACCCTGTGGAAGACAGAGAAAGATCGGTCTTGGGAAGGTGGCTAGGAAAGGGAAAGAAGGAGGGTCTCCGCCTTCGAGGGAATAAAGGAACCTTCTCCTAAACCGCCTGGTAAAAACTTCTGCCTGCGCGAAATAAACAGGGGGTTCGACGGTGGCCAAGCAAAAAAGAGCTACTAGAAAAGGACAATCTTTGCAGGTCGGATAAGAAGAAAGAGAGCGCTTGGAAGTGCTAAGAGGGTGGGGGAAAAGAGAAAGAAGGTATTTTACTGGGCTTCCTGACCTTACAGAAAAGGAAGATACTAGAACGCTTCGGAGAGGAATGTGTTTTGACTGGGAAAGGGTGAAAATGCTAGAAGATCTCCCAACCGCCTCCAACATACTAACACCTTCCTAGCGACTCCTTAACATAGAAAGGGGGAGAAAACGAAAGCTTGACCTCTTCCTCACTGAGGAAAAGAAGGAAGGAAAGCTGGCTCAGGTTGAGAAGGGTTGAGGTGATGCTGGCGCGCATTCGGCATGCAGGGTCTTACTGGTGAATAAGGGAGAGGAAAAACTGGAAGGAAAGTGGTCAGAGAAAAAATCCAGACCGCCATTGTAAAGGCAGAGAGTGGGAGGGGGAACCTAATAAGTCGTGAGGCGGAGTGGCTAAGGACCTTCCCTTCTGGGCGACGAAAAAAAGGCTCCTTTCGGTGTGAAATTTGTCTCCATTCCCGGATGAAAAGACGTGAGTCATAGTGTACCATCTTTAATAAAAAATGAGGCCCTGGCTAGAAAAAGGAAGCCTATTGAGGGTTATCGATGATCTCTCTCAACGAACGGGAAAAGAAAAACGGCCCCTGCGCCTAAGAAAAGAAATCCGGAACATGTAATGGGCTTATGACGAAGGTGAGACGAAGACGAATACCTCGAATGAGAAAAGAGAGGAGAGTATCTGCAGTCACAATGGCATCACCCAGAAATGGAGATTCCGTCGCCAAAGGGAAGCGAATGCCACACGGAAAAATGGGGTTCTCGACATCCCGACAGGCAGAGGGGGAAGAAATGTTCTGGAAGGGTAGAATACTCACTGTCCGGCGCAGACCCTTACCTCCGCCAAACTCCCCCAGCCTCGAACGCCTCTGAAAAAAGCGGGAACGAGGACAGCAATGGCCGACCACCTGAGCCCTGCGTCACGGGAGGGGAGAGGGGAATGTCAGATGTCTAGGGAAAAGAGAGATTTCAAAAGAAAGGAGGACTAAGATGGTCAAGGGGAAAAGTATCCTCTCCGTTCTTGAGAGGGCATGCTGGGAGGGGAAAGCGAAGCGACCGCCAGAGCCCGGTACCTATCTATCCAAAGCCGCCAAGGGAAGAGAGGACGCTCCTTTAAGGGCGCCCCGCAGAGACGTGACCTGTCGGCAAGGGAGGGGCCCATCAACAAACACCTGAGTTCGAAGAAACGCGGAAAGAAATTGAGACTCTCCGAGGGAAAATACCGTAGAGGAAAAGGATAGGGGGCGGGGAAGTTCCTTGTAAAGAGGCGGGGGGGGAGAGATAGACGTGAGAAGAGGAAGGCGGGAGCAGTGGAGCCAGGGAGAAAAAGACCATCCGGAATATTTGAAAAAGGGTCTCTCGTAAATTAAGGTGGGGGGCGGACCACGCTTCCAGACTAGATCGATTTTTCATGACCGTCCTGGGGAATAAGAACAAACAACGAAGCGAAGATGTTCACTAAAAGAAGATAGGGGAGAAACTTCGAAACACGTTATCCCCTTTCCAAAATAGGTCCGGAAGGGGAACAAGAGGTCTTCTCGCCAAAAAGAAGGAAAAGATCCACAGAGACAAATGTAGCAGTGGTGCCACACACATAGCAAAGAAGTGGGCCCGGAAGTCCTTAAAAATCAGGATAATAGTATAGAAAAAAAAATCCTCAATGGAATGACTTCGAATCAGAAGCGGAAAAAAGGAAGAAAGAGCTAAGAGTGCTGGAATCGGTACACCCTTGACACTTCATTAACAACTCCAGCTCCACGTGGGGGGGTCGTCTGAGTGAAAGGGAGGATGAACTCGACTCCCGGGTGAAAGAAAAAAAAGGGAAAAAGCATTCGAGGCAACCGGTTCGTTAGAGGGCAAGAGTTAGTGGTGTGATACGGACGTTGTATGGGAACGAGTGGTGAGGGGAACGGGTCGGTGGCACGAGAAAGAGAGGTGGAAAGTATACGGAGCAGCCCCTCCCACCGTCCGTACGAGGTAAGACGAACCGTGCTGGAAAGGCGCACCGGGACCGGGGGGAAGGCCTTTGTGGAGCGGGAAACCACTCCGCTACTAAAGGGAAGTAATATGGGCTCAACTGTCGACGAGTAGGAGGGAACAGACAAACTTCCGGATGGCAAGGGGGTACAGTTACCTATTCGGATTGCCACCATCCGACTAAATCTTTGAGGGTCACATTATCTACAGGTAGGACAGCTACTCTGAAGGACTCAGGCCAGGAGAAATTGTTGTAGTGGTGGAGGCCGGGGAACTCCCGGGGGGAGGACTTGGGGAACTGTCGAGAAAGGGGGGGAAGACCTGACCGTCTAAAAAAACGCCACAAAAAGAAGAAGGCAACTTGCCGGGATGACCGAAGGCCCGACCCCTTTGCAGGGGAGAGGGGCGGAATAACCTATCACCTTTGGAACCAAAAAAGGAAGTCGCCGGAAAGGGGAGAGTCGAAAAGGGCGGATCGGGGACTTTTCGTGGAGGGTAGCTAGAGGAAAGGAGAGAGGAGTGGGGAAATACGCCGACATGTCCTCACAGCAAAGGCAGAGGGAGGGCAGAGATTACAGAATGGACAGGCGCCGCCCCAGAAAAGGGAGCAGTAAAACTCTTTGCTACGACGCGTCCGGAAGGAGGAGTGTTGATCCTGCGTAGTAACTAATGAATCGTGCCGCTATATCGGGAAAAGGCCCGTATACCTGTTCGAAGGGGCATACTCATAGCAGCAAGAACTTCGAAAAGGGAAATGTTGACCTGGAGCAAGATGAAGGATGGCCATGGTTTCTTCTAACCGATGGGGGTTCTCACACATCCTGCATCTCTCCGCGGCAGATCTGCGGAGTTGGTTTTGTTGAAACGAAGAACAGGTGCGATTTCCAACGACTCGCCCGGGTTTAAACACGGTGTGTGGTAGTCCTAATTTAGCGGCAGCGGCGGGGAAGGGGGGGTCGCCGTCCGTAACACAGATTTGGAAAAAACCGCTTCAGAAAATTAGTTGAAAAGTCTTCGCTGGCGGAATTCTGGCGGTAGGGAGAGGTCCCGATTGAAAGTAGGATAGTCGAGCCGAAGTGTGGCGCTGTCCTGAACCGACAACTGAGGGCGAAAAAAAATCATCTAGAAAGAAACAACTGGGAAGGGGAGGGGGTGAAAGAGTCGTTGGGAACAAAAGACGTTCCAGTGGGCTTCATTGACTACGAACACTTCGTAGAAGAGATGCAGGCCAACCCATCTCAAAGAGAAAAAGGAAACTGCAAAGGGAGTGTGGAAGAGAGGTGTAAATGTGAAGTTGGGCAGGACCTGTCGGTAAAAAGCGAGAAGCGTCTTACCAAAGTGAAAAGCAACCATGGAGGGGAGGGAGAAACGGTCGGAAGGATCGTCGACGAAAAAACCGAACAAGATCTCTCAAGGGGTGATGTATGGTGTTTGATAACAACGGATCGGAAAAGCAGGGGGAATCACTACGAAAAGACAGAGTTCACAGGAATTTGTCTGAAGGCCAAGCTGGATGTATCCATCCAAATCAGGAACGCTGGCGGGCGATATCTTTCATAGGGAGGAAACCTTAAGGAAGCAGACCGTACGTTCGTCGGGCAAGAAGGAGAGGTTCGGATCACAAAGGGAGGGGTGGCTCAACACAAAGCTAATCTTAAGTCGCACTCACGAGCCAGAATGTTGAAAGGTATTAGGAGCCCAGACTATCTCCAGAGACTTGACAGAAGAAAGGGCTCAAATCGCCTCAAAAACACATGGATCCGGAAGGAAGGGAGACCGGGACCCGAATCTACCTTTTCGAGTCTTCTCTTAAAAGAGAAATGGAATCGCACGCCACAACTCATACTGCCAACAAAACCCCTACCTCCCCCTTGGAAAACACCAGAAACAAGGCGACTATCAAACAAAAAAAGAAAAGAAAAACAACCTCCCACAACAGACCCAAACAAGGAGGTGCACGCCGGGAGAAGCCTGTCATCACAGCGTTCGTGATGATGAAGGTCTGGAACCCCTCGAGTTGTTTGGTCAAGGGAGACTTTGGGCTTAAACTAGGGGGTCCTGGGGGGTCGGTCCCTTTCCTCTCTGCCCAGGAAATCATCTTCTTCCAGCCCGAGCGAAACCAAGAAACCAGACCGGTTCGGCGATCCGGTTACCGCGGGCACCAGTGTTCGGGGGGGCTCAACGGAAAAGAGTTAGTCAGGAGCGCGAAAAGACGGACGCACGGCGAGAGAAAGGGCCCATGCAAGCCGAGACGTCTGGCTATAGAAAAAAAAGGGACGACATTGCGGCGCCATCTTCGCCACGAAGGGGGTGGCCGAAAACGGCAACGTCGGGCGCCACAAAACGGTTTCGAAACAAGTGAAACTTCGTCCGCGGCAGGCACGGGAAGGTATTGCTTGCTCAGTCATATGGTAAGAAAAGGAAAAAAGCTCCACGAAAAGGGACGCTTCCCATCTAAAAGAAGAAGAAAACAGCTCTCGGCTCCATAAACAAACCCCATCAATCAATCCGAACACTCATAAGGTAAAGGGGGAAAAAGGGAGGGAAAGGAGAAAAAGTTAGAGCCGATAATCGGGGCCCAATTACGTGGTAACGGACGACGGTCAGCACGAAGCAATCAAAGCTCTTGACCTGGGGACCTGGATCCGCCTGAGAGAGGAAGTTAGGCAGAGTTCTCTGGATCAAAAGGGACTCAACTAAAGCCTTGGGAGGATGCAACAACGACTTGACCTTCGGGAAAAGGAGTGCAGGGAGAGGGTTCCCTTTCCTCGGAAAGACAAGGCTGTCGGGGAGACCTACAAGTGGGAACGGCAGCCAATTCTCAGGAGGGAAATCCAGAGAAAGCAACGGCGTGATAAGAGTCACAGAAATCTTGTAGAACTCGCAGGAATTCCCTCCTTGAGCGCCTGTCCTGGCGGGAAACTCAAACACCCCAAAAGGGCCATTTTGTAACGGCCGTGAAGGATACACTAAAGGGACCACTGCTTAACTAGGGAAAAAAGATCCTGGAAAAATATCCGCCCGAAACCGCAAGGTAAAAATATGCTGACTACTCAACAAAGTTCTAGGGGGCCCGACGGTCAAGTAGCTACTTGGAGATAGAAGAGAAGAGCTCAATCGACAAGGAGAGTTGAGGTGGTACCGACGGGGAGCCAAAAAAACGCCTACTTTATACACAGACCCGAAGAAAGGGACAGTCCCTCGACGCAGAAACGCAAAGGCAACATCGCCTTAACACCTAGAAAGGTTACGAAATTCAGACCAAAACCGCCCTGAACCCTCAGAAAAAGCGAAACCCTTCCGGGTGGACTCTTTAACTATCGAAAGAGACATCGATAGATCTTTACTATGAACGCCGAAAAAAGAACTTAAAGGAAGAAAGGGGAGACCTACAAAAGTATTGACGCAAAATGTGAAAGGGAAGGCACAGTGCCAAAAAATGGGCAAAGTACTGGGCTGGAGGGGAAGGGGAAAAAAAAAGAGACAGGGTCGAGAATCCACACGTCTCAAAAAGGCGTGAAGAGGGTTCTGACCCGACAAAAAAAAAAAAAAAGTCGTTTAGGGGGGGGGGATGAGAGGACCAGTTAAGGATCCAGCGGTCACTTTTTTCAGTAGCAATGAATTCGACTCGGAAGCGTCGCGGCGGGCGGAAGAGGCAAAAGAAGTTGGGATACCAAGGTGAAGGGAAGTTGTATGGCGGGCGGGCAGATGGGGAGTGGGATCGATAAAAAAAAAAAAAGAGAGAAAGAGAGAATCAAAGATAAAAAACTCCCATCGTCTCCGCCCTCATTAAGGGGCCCAGGAAAAGCGCCATGACGTGGTCCAGGATGGGAAACGAATGTCATCACGCCGCTCGCGAAAGGCTAGCATATGAAGTCGATATGCGCACAATTAAACCAAAGGAAAGAACTTCCGTGCAAGAGGAGTCTCTCACACAGAAGACTCAACTGTGAAGGGAGGTCTCGGGGCCCCGCCAAAAGGGTCGTTCTAGTAACCCCTGTCCCGGCGCGCAAAAGAAATTCCTTCGCCCCACGAAAACAGCGACGCTCTGGCGGCCCGAAAGAAAGGACAATTACAGCTCTTACACCGGAAGAAGGAAGACGGTGGAACAGGTCAGAGGAAGGGGAGGAGGCCTCGGTGCGAAGAGTGGCAAAAGCTTGTCCCACCGAGGGGCATCAGGTGTGGGGGGAGGGGTATGCGGTGATTAGTGGAAGTAAAATGAGATCATTTCAGAGGTGGTCGAGGACACAAGCCGGCCGCGCTAAGTCGAGGGGGGAGCGAGGGGGTGCCTGAGCCAACAACAAGTCCTGCTCTTTAAAAAAGGAGGACACCAAAAAAAAAAAGAGTTCGAGGAATGAAACGGATATCGAAAAGGAGAGGACGGACAGGGAATTGCCAACGTCGAACAACAGTTTGGGGGGATGAAAAGGGGAAAAAAGGAGGGTTGCGGCTGTGTGTCGAACGAGGCAGAAGTGAAGAGGACCAACAGGGAGACATTATCCAGGAAATACAAAAAGGTCCAAACTGGGTATGTAATGCAGGGGGGAGGGAAGAAGAACGCCCCGCCACAGCAAATGACAATGGATCCCGTAGGGGGGGCCGCACCCGCTGAAGGAGAACCACAAAAGACCGAAAACACAAAAAACACCCCCAACAGAACTCTCAATTCTTGCATATAGTTCGGAACTCCGGCTTTTGTCAAGAAAACTAGTCATTGGCCCTCCCGTCACCCATCATGTTAGTGAGTAAACGGGAAAAAAGACTTTAGGCACTTCGCCCCAGTTCGTCTACAGGATACAGCTCTTCCATGGGAATATCACTGGGGAACAATGAGGGCAAAAGTAGGGGTCACCGTAACTCCGTACCCAGGGGAAAGAGAAGAGCCACGCAGGCTAACCAAGAGACACCTAGAACGTCTAATCGAAGATTCCCATCAAAGCCATATTGCTAAAAGGGTCCCTTGGGGTTCCCGGCGCGAAGAGAAAAAAAAAGAAAAATGGGGGGGCGTCTATAGACACTATGGCCATAAAAACCGGTTGTAAAAAAAAGTTCGTCTTAATGATGGGGGGGGGAGGGGGATGGGTGGATATCGACGGACGTTTTCGGGTGAGGAAGGTCGGGAAGAGAGATCTCTAGAAGGATGGAAGCGTAAAAACGACCGTCAACAAGGGCACCGAAGGACGACCGGGCCGGGGAAGCCGCCCTTAGGACATTGTTCGGCCACCAAACAGAATTTCCGGAAGAAGGGAAAGGAAGTGGTACAACGTCAACCAAAAAAAAAAAAGGTTAGCACCTGCCTACGGGGGAACGGGGACCGATGCATCGCCGGAAAAGTGTTGGGTGGGGGCGAGAGAAAACAAAGGTTAACACCGTAGATTAACTTATGAAGTGGTTTGTTGAAGGCGTACCGCTCCGGGGCTTACTCTTCCCGCGGAAGTTGAGGGTAGTGTGGGGGAGCGGTGGCGTTGTCAAAAGAGAGAAGCAAATTGCTAAAGGCCACTGCACGAAAATGATGCACCGTCTTAAGAAAAAAACCTTAGACCGTGTACCGCTAAAGAATTCTACGGGCAGAGAAGAATCGATATCCGAAGCAGGCCTAGACTACGTGGTTAACATATCCCTGCAAGGAGATGGAAGACGTCGACAAGTACATTGGGGACGAAGAGGACCAGCTGGAGGGGAAACAGTGCGGGAGACAGGGGCGTATGAGCAGAGCCGTTTGGCTGGAAGTCTGCAGGCTGAGGTGTGAGAAAGAAAGGGCCTCCACCGAAAAAGACCTCAGGGGGAGGGAGGACGTAGAAAGGAGCGGTCAGGTGTGTAAATCCTCTGAAAAGGGACCACATCAGAAAAGGGGCAGAAGGATTGGTAAGAAGGTATGAGCATCGCGTTGGGTGATCCAGGCGGTACAAAGCAATAGGGAATGCACATCCTCCCGCCCAGAGAGAAACTGGGCATAGCCGGAAGGGCCAAGGTCGTTACCAGGCGAGAAGAAGGGAGGTATGCAAAATGCTGTGGAGGGAAAAAAGAAGTGTGAGTAAAAGGCCAAAAAAAAAACGACATTAGCAGATAAGATTGTCCTTTGTCTGAGGAACCCGTGCTAAAAGGAGGGCAACATAAAGACCCGGCCAAAAGAAAAGAACTTGATCGGAAATGTGTGGGGGCGATTCCTCCCGCGGCCCGGTGAAGGGGGGAGGGAACGATCCCGCAGGAAAAAAAGGAACATTGAAAACTTGTCCCTTAGTGTTAAAAGAGGATCGCTGAGAATGGCGGGGAGGAAGGGGACAACGGGAGACCAGAAGTGTTCGCCTAAACGGACACTCGAATTTACCACTTCAACATCTCAAAAGAAAAAAGGGGGGCGAGGAGATAGTGATCCGGTTACCTAAGAAGGGGTCGGTCATTAGGGGAGAGACAGGGACACTGGCTTGATCAAAAAAGAAGGCATCTCCAGAGGGCCAATACAGGGCCATCCCGAACGAGAAAAGAAAAAAAAAAGTGGGGATTGGACAAAGTTGGTCACCTTTTGGACCGTGAGCGTTCAGGTCCTGCGGAAAAAGAGGTCAAAACAAACTGTCCTTCTGCGGTCGAATCTTCCTTCCACACGGAAGCGAAAAAAGATAGGGGAGGTTTGCCAGGGACAAAGATAAAGGTTGGATGTAGGGACACCAAAAAAACGCGGCCCGAACTCAGGAATTAGGGCGGCACGTTAAGAAAACAGTCTGTAAGAACAGACGGATCCCGGAGAGGAAAGGAAGGACGCCGGTCACCTGGGAACTTCTTCTTTAGGATAGATGTGAGCAAGAAAGGGTTCAGTAACTCGAACGCGGTTCGGAAAAAAAAAAGGGACAAAATACCGCACGGGGCAGGGGTCTGAAAAAAGACTTCTCAGTCGCTTTGCTGGCAAAAGGGATACGGGTCTCAAACACATTCCCGCCATCGTCAGTTACTCAACGAGTCCGCGGAAGTGGTTAGGTCGGGCGTCATGATCGAGAAGCGACCGGTACTTTAAACTGAAATCAAAGACGAAAGCAACGCTCAACCAACAGGCCCCTATCCTCTGGCAAAAGAACCCGGACTGAGAGAAAGGTCTACGAGTAAGGAGGGGGGAACCAAGTCTATCAGCAGGACACATGTACTATTTGTGAACGTACGGGCTGGTACCTGCTCACGAGGCGGTGAAAGGAAAGGATTAGCGGGGTCAGGCTCTGGGGACTCGTTTCATCACGGCAGGGGAGACGGCGAAGAGACAATCGTTACAGAGGAGGAGGAACAACGATCGCCCCAGAAAAGCCCGGTGTCTGGTCTCTGACCAGAGGACCGGAAGATCACAACACCCTCTTGCGCGAAGGGGGAGTCCGTGAAAGTTATTATGCTAAAGAATTGAATCCTTCACGAAATGAAGTTTCAAGAACGACGGGAAATTCTTGCCGTACGATCTCTTCGAGGGTGACGTACAGTCTTCTCAAAGGGATCAATTCTGAACTTCTTCTGGGGGGGGCCACCACGGGTCCTCAAGCCCTTCGGGAACAGGAAAAAGACTGACGGAAACGAGTTAAAGGACGGTACTGTGGCGATTGGGGGACACAGAGGCACCTTTCTCTTCCTAACCAGGGGGGAAAGAGATACCTCATCTTCCCAAAGAAACGACTAAGATCAAAACGCCCCACCTGAAATAATGGGGATGGAAAATCTATTAGCTGACCTTTTGGGGGAAAAGGGGCTGATTTAACTCACAAGAGGCGCACCAATTGGACCGTAGAGATGAAACTGTAAGCAACAAGAAAAGTCGAATCGAAATCTCTGCCGCATGATTGATTGCTGATAGACTTATTGACGTCATACGGGGGAGCGAGCCGGCGTGCAGGAGAGTGATAAGAGGCAAAATCCAACCAGTGTAGCGGCGGATGGAAAAGAAGAATCAGGGAACGGCTGGGGGACCTGGTGACGGAGGGGCGCTTTCTGGGGCTAACGAAAGCTTTTTGCCTCACGCATGGCGGGGTTCAGGCCATCGCTAGGGTCTTGAAAAAGCCCCCGGTCAAACCTCTGCCCTCCGGCGTTTGAAGAAAAAAGTTGGTCCCTCTGAAAGAGAGAAAACTGTAGGGAGCAGGGCCGATGGTAAAGACATCCCCCCCAAGGCCTATAAGATCAAGGCTTTAAGAAGGACCAAGGGGTTTCACCACTTTGGCTTCTCCATCCCGCAACGCAAGTCTTATCCGAGCCCGCCATGAAAAAAAAAGGCAGAAAAAGTTCGTCGTGACCACGACAGAAGGGAGATTCTCCATCGAAGGGCAGAAGAGAATCTCTTTGCATTGAAAAAGGTTGGGGGTCCACATCGCCGACGGGTGGTGAAAGAAAAAGGCCCGGAGCAAGAATACCTCTGGGAAACGTCGGCCAAAAGAAAAAGGACACGGGGCGAGAACAAAGAAAAAATTACCAGGAGGAAGAAACCAAGTGGAACAATCTGAGGGAGACTGATATGCGGTAAACATAGAACACTGAAGAGACCGGTAAGAAAAAGCAACAAGAGGGAAAGGTTAATGGAGGGCATACCCATCCGTTACTGTATTGTGGTGACGTGATTATTTACTCAAGGAACGATCCATATTCTTTTGAGCTGGGAGCGTCAAAATTTCTCAGGGGAGGTGAAGGTCGACGAATAAATACCATGTCCCAGAGGGGTCGCGACGTTCAAGGTTCCCGAAAGGGGAGGGACTGTTCGTCTTTTGCTGGAGGAAGATAATCTTGCGCGGAAGACTAACAGTAAAGGAAGTAATGTTGAAGATCTCTACACTATCGAAGAGAAGGAAACGAAACGCGGCGGAGGCAAAAGGAGGTTTAAGAAGGGAAAAGGAGACACGGTGAGTGCGAAAAGGGAAAAGGAGGAGCCGTATGTAAACGTG
>Ga0179593_1610614_pt1 | contig 14365 bp, 13 predicted proteins | sample CZODoug2_1_08_16_FD_185931 | JGI IMG/M metagenome (GOLD analysis project Ga0179593, IMG submission 185931) | Vadose zone soil fungal communities from Angelo Coast Range Reserve, California, USA - CZODoug2_1_08_16fungal (PacBio error correction) | ecosystem: Environmental > Terrestrial > Soil >...
GGCTCAAAGGACCTTCTTGTGGCACGAACAAAGGCTGTCCTGGGGGATTAGAGGAGAAAAAAGCGTTTTCGGAATTGGACCCAAGTTGCGTACCTTCCAGCTGACTCTGAGCATCACCTCCTGTGACGGGGTGGAGGCTTATGAACTCGGCATCCGGAACACGAGAAAGGGTCAAGGTCGAAAGGCGTGGAGCCAAAACCCTCGTCTACACGGTCCAGACAATTAGTCCCGGGGGCGGTGGGCTTGCGAGGGAAAGAAACGAAGTCCCTCCGGGAAAGGGAGACTTAGGGAAACGGGTCCTCCTGGTAAAAAAGAACGAAAAGGTTCGAGTTGGACGCCTCCCTGTCGTCCGGGGGGGGCTACTTCGGGTCATCTTCTGTGGGTCTCTGTCGAGGTCCCTTACTTCCCGGGGTTCCTTGAGAGTTATCTTTTAACGGGCGGTGATAGCTTCCTTGTAAGCCTACATTGGAAAAGGATCAGGCAAGGACCAACACCGGTACTTCAGTGTGAAAAAACAAAACTAAAGCATTCCCTGACCATGGGCGAGTAGGGAGGTGTCAAATCACTGTGCCCAGGGACCAGGGGGGCGACGCCATTTCGATAGAAAAAACAGCAGAGAAAAGTGCCCAGACAGAAAAACCTCTAAAAGTGGTTGACGGGGAAAGAAACCCTGCTGCCGGGGTCGGGGGAGGGGGCCCTCTTCAACAGCGCCTGAGAAAAAAAAAACAGAGGTTGCCTTCCTCCTAAGGACAGGGAAGAGTCCGGGTATGCAGCTCGAAGAAAGGGAGGCGCGCTTTAATGCGAAGGCTGGCAGGGGAATAGGGTCTGGGCCACAGACAAAAATTGGGTGGGGGGGTTTGGTCCTTTTCGAAAAAGTCGGAAGAAATGAGAACAAGAATGGGTCGGCGTCCGCCGATACCGAAGAAAAAGTCAAACCGAAACCGCTGCGAACCAAGGGGGAGAGCAGGAACCGTGGCCCAAAAAGGCCCTTACGAAGTAAAAGGAAGGGACGCAGGGGAAGTCTAGCATCGGAAGAAAACATAAGGGAAGTGGTAACGTTCCCCAGGAACGAGTAGGGGCACCGCCCGTCCAGAAAACGGGCCCGGCACGACCAGAAGAAACTGGTCAGGGCATGAGCCCAAAAAATCCGAGTGCTCTCAGCGCACAATCAGAAAGGAATTGCCAAGAGACCAGAGGGGAATAGAGTAAGGGGGGCTTTCAACCGAGTATGAGGATCACCAACGAGTTGGAAAACAGAGGGGAAAAAACGAAAAAAGTTCAGGCAGAGGGGGGAAGAACAGAGAGCGCCTGAAGAGTGTTGGGGGAAAAAAAAAAAGCGGCAAAGAGAAGGGAGATATGTTGAAGAGGGGGAGAGGGGATCCAAACACCGCCCGATCAGAAAAGAGGGGAAGCAGGGCGACTATCTTGAAAACTATCAAGCGGAGGAGGGCTTAAAAAGGCACGGCGGGGTCGGGAGGGCGCTGGCAGAACAAGACCGAAAGGGATTCTTCTGCTAAACGAGGAAACATTTCAAAAAAAAAGCGGCGGGCGCGCGGGATCGGGATCTTCAAAACTGTCCGCCGGAAACGAGGGAATTATCCGCCGCTTGGGGGAACCGGAGAAAAATGAAACGAGTATGAGAAGGGTATGGGACTTCACTTGCATCTCGAAGGAAAAAAAGGGGGAAAGGGGAAAGGAAAAGATAAGGAGATTTACCGGGAAGAAAATACAAGCGTATTCCAAGACATAACGGAAAAGGGGTCACTCGCCCGGAAAACTCGGGGAAAAGGAGGGGGGAAAAACAAGGAACGTTACGCTGTCGTACATTGGATGAAACGAGAAACCAACCAACGCATCTCTCGTTCCGAGGGTCAAGGGTTAAAGATCAACAGACTCAGGCGCAGGGGGAAGGGGGGGAACCAGCCCGGCGAACCTCAGGGAGTCATTAGGACAGGAACGGGGGGCGTTCTCTCCTTACTATTTAAGATTTAGACCGCAAGTTCAGGGGGAGATCTTTTTCTACTTGGTGAGAAGCTTGTGGAGGCAAAGCGCACCGCGGACTCCTGCAAATGAATGGCTTAAGTTCTCTCTATTCAAGGGGGGGAGGTTGTTCTAACGAAATTCTCTAAATCCAAAAGGGAAGTGTAGTTCTGGAGTCCATTACAGGGCTCTGGGTCCTGAAAGCCTAGGCGAGAGAACACCGGCTCCTTTGTTTCCCGAGAAAGGGACAATTCAATTTTCTGCAAACGGGGGGGTTTCAAAGGGTAAGGGGAAAAAAAAATTTATGGGAGCCCGGGGAGGGCAAAGAACTGGGGGACACCCTTCCTGTGCCCTTACGCGGAAGGGGGGGAGCTTCGCCAGGAAAAAGCAGCCGAGCCCACCTCGGAAAGGAGTGGCTTTCCTCCCAAATTGAATGGAAAACGCTGCAGGTCTAAAAACATGTTTCAGATCCCTCGGATCGCAGATGCGGTTTCTTTAAATCTACTTCCAGTGTAAGAATAAGCTCAGTCAGGAACGTTTCCTCTGGATCGATCCCTTCGATGAGGTCACGCTGGCTCCAATCGGGTTGTCTGGTGGACGGTGACAGGTGTCAAAGGCGAGAGGGCGACAAAAATGGGAACTGTTTTTTTCCCAAACAAATAATAACAGAGAACAACACCCCGGTACCATGTTTGGCTGGAGGAAAAAAGGGTAGCCCTGAGAGAAAAATCCCCCGAAAAAATCCAAAGAGATCGTCATACATCCCGTAGGCAAAAACCCTCACTTCACCTGTCCAAAAAAAAGGTTTTCAGCCAGGTGGGATGGTTTGAAGACAAAGGAGGTACCAGCGAAGGGTACGGGCCATTTTTTGAATTCAAAAGCCGGCGGGTGTTCTTGGAAGACGTATGGAATTGCGTCAAAAAACGTTTTAATCGTCTAATGTATCACGCCCGGGCCCGGGCGGGTCTATCTTTGAAAAAAAAGAGAGGTGTATGGGTAGGAGCGGATTAGGGGAAGAAAGACCGTAAAGGTTGTTGGTAAAAAGGCTGGAAGGTTCAACTTTGGTGTAACCTAAAATGCTTAGGTGTTATAAAAATCCCCTTACAGTGAGGTCCACAAAAAGCCAATTCCACCGAGGGGCCAGACATAGTAAAGAAAAATAGACGCCAGGGAATAGCAGGTCGACCGTCCGTCTCAGCTAGGCACGGGGTGGCTATCAGCAAGGATCGTCCTACAGAAGCACTTTATCAAGGTCTCGGGCGCCTTGTGAACTGTGAATTAAAGAGGCAACCATCTGCAGACTCCCCCTCAGCAAACAAAGAATGAGCGGGGACATGGGGGGACTGTCCTCCTAGACTATAGAGAATAGTTTAAGTTTCCCTTCCACAGGAGGCCCTTGACTAAAAGGAACCACAAGGGAGGCGGGGGTTCTGGCGATTCTGTGGACCATTACAGGGGACTCGGGCGTATCGTACAGAGTGAGACAATCCCGTCCCCCGTACTTAGGGTCTTGGGAGGGGCACATCGGGATCCTCCGAGGGGAAAGGTCGGAAAAGGACCCGCGCTCACTCTAACACGTCAGGGTGCTCTTATCCTCACCGGCCGATGGGAAAGTGACTCCTGCCATCATAAATTCAGGGGGGTCTTGGATACGCCGGAAGTTTTAAAGCCCACGCTGAGTCAGAACTTTACCCCCGTCCCCTAAGAGTACCTAGACCGCACAGGATAAGACCCGAGCCACCTATTCCGCCAAGACAGAAAAACGGGGCGGGGGGAGAATACCCTTCCTCCGGACTTCCAATTGTAAACCTTAACAAGCTGGGAACAAGCGAAGAGACCCCCAGAGAAAGAGGGACTCTTCTATAGGATCAGACCGGATCCGAAATTTTCGGGTGTTCAAACTGATAAAAGTTCAAAAAGGGAGAAACGGGGGACTAACCTTCAAAGTTAAAAACAGACATGGAACGCACAGCGTTGAGACTCATAGATGGTGGCTTTTAGGTTACTCCCTCTCCGGACTTTCCAGAACTGCGGATGTATGATTGCCGAGAAACAGTAGAACTCTGGTGTTCGAGAAAGTCCCTAAGTCATCAGCGCTATAGAATGGGATCCGCGGAACAAGAGTCTGGAAATAGAAAGAAATCGATGAAGTGCCCCGGAGAGATGGACTTCACACTAACTCACGTTTAACCATTTTTCAGGCCATGTGGGAAGGGAAAAATTGCAGGGGAAGACCTCAAATTGGGGCGAAGGGCACAATCTGGGAGAGTCAAAAGTCCTGACAGAAGAAGAGTAATCACTGTCGGAGGGGACAGTTAGCCCTCTGCACCAACAGGGTCGTATTCCAAACGTTTAACAGCTTCCGGCGGGAGCAACCTAAAATCAAGAGAAAAAAGCATCCCTCTACTGCGGGATTCAGGCTCTTCGCCTGAAATGCGTAGATACAGAAAAGATCAAATACTTACAGGAAACCCGACCGGTCGAACAACAGCTCTTATCGTTGGGAGCACGGACGGGGGGGAGAGGTGCCCCACGTTTCTTTGAGCTAGGGCAGTAAAAGAGAAGCAAAAAACATTCTCATTCATTATCTGTAAAAAAAGTACTTGCGGGGGAAAAATAGCCTGCATCTTGCGTTGAAAAAGGAGGGAGACCTTCAGTGTTTTACGATTGAAGACGTGAAAAAGGGGGGGGAGATCTTGGAATATCGTTTCATCGAGGGAAGACTGAGCGCAAAAACCATTCTTGTGGGGAGCGGGAGTGTGTAGCGCGAGAAAGGGAGAATAATTTTCTTAGAACAGGAAAAGATAGGAAGGGAGTCCCAGAAGGAGCGGCTACCAAAAGATTTGGGGAGGTCCCCCCGCCCAAAAAGCGGTATCGTCCGAAGCCAGAACGGGTAATCGGAGGCCAAACTCGAATATCATGAGGGGGGGGATTTGATTTGACGGCGAGATGGAAAGTGAAAGTCTTGCTATCTTGATGTGGGGACGGGAATCGTATAGTCGGAACGGAGCTTTCAAAAAAAAACAGGGGAACCCGCTTTTTCAATCCAGCGTTCAAATAGAAACAACACCACGGAAAGAGTCGGAAGAAGAGATGTTTCCTGGAAAAACGGTCAGGGGTTGCTGGCAAATGAGAGGGTGCAACCTTCGGTCCGATTTCGAAAAGAGGCCCAAATCAAGAGCACCCAGACGACCTCACATGGGAACCAGTCGGGAAACAAAGCCTTCCCATCAAGCAATAGGACATCAGATTCAAAGTTGAGGCTTCGGAGATACAGGGTTGGGGCGCGCAAGGGCAAATGGGGACTGGCCGTTCGATGCAATCACCTCTGGCAGGGAGACGGTGGCCGGGGGATTTCGGCCAGCGAAAACTCCAAAAAAAAATAGAGGGGCAGACTACATGCGCTAAAGAGGTCTCACCCAATTCGGAAGGACGAGAAAAGACTATCGAAGGCGCCAATGTAGTCAGACAGTCGGGCCGGGAACTGCAACCTGCAATACGGCGTGCGTGAGAGTCTATCAACAGCTCAGGCAGGTATGTCGAGGCCGCTTAAGGGCCATCGAAAAGAACCATTTGAACTAGTAAAAAAAAGGGCCACCGGGATTGCCCAACGAACCCGCTCGGGAAATTTCATCGAAAGAAGAGGAGAAAGTGTAAGATGGTTGCGGCTGATGACGAAGGAACAACTTGAAATCGGAATCCCGGAAGTACGAAATTCAAGAGAGAAGGTCACTGGGTGATCCCGCAACCTGTCACGTACTAAAAGACAAGGGGGGCAGCGGTGCTAAAGGGGCCTCCAGCGGTCAGAAGTCCCTGATTTGCCTTGCGGGTGATCAGCGCAAAATTGTCCCCCTCGGCGCAAGGGAAAAAAGAAGGGCTTGGGGGGGGGGCTATCGGTGAAAAGACAGTTCAACAAATGGGGAGAAGGGGTTCCTGGTGCTGGAAAAGGGGTACCCTCTGATGTTCGATCAGGCTGGGGGGGCTTCTACGAGCAGGAGTTCAAAAATTTTCATACGGTTCCTAATAGAATTCAGCGCTGAACTGACCTTAGGCCTTGCGATGGTGGACAGCGGCTGGAAGAGACCCCTTGACTTTCAGGGAAAGACAGAAAAAGCAAGAAGGCGGAGGGGTTAGCTAATATTACAAAAAACAGTTCTGCGACTGAGGTGGGGCGGAGGGGCTTGTGGGGGCTGCTGGTGAAATGGGGAAACGGTTGGTGCCGCCGTCTCACGAGCCGTTTGGTCAGAACAAGGGTCGAACGCCTCGGCACTAACGGAGGGGTCTTAGCCGCCGGTCGCTTGACGCTTGGGGATCTTTGGTAGCTGGACCAAAGGGTCCCTGGTTGGCACCCATTGACGCACGTTCCCGGCTGGTGTGGAAGGCAGTTTGGGGTGAAAAAGGAAATTGGCCTGCTCGGCTCGTTCTGGGGTGGTCGGCGCCCTGTCGGTGGTGGAAAAGTTGGGGGATACATCGCTTTTTTGGATCGCGGTTTGCTCAAAGGCCTGAACATGAAGATGCCGCAATTCGCACGCGCGGTGTTGTACTAAAAAAAACCGTGTTCCGGTTAGAATGGTCCATTCGTGCACAAAGTTCACGAGGATTAGGTTCTCCATCACCATCGTCTTCCTGGAGTATTTATGCCTCGAAAGCAATAAAATCAGGACCTGGGTGGTCCATTTTTTTGAACGCCAAAAATTCGGGCATTTAGGAAAAAGAAACGAAGCTAAACGGCCTAGTCTGACGGAAAAAAAGTTATGGCGGGGTGGGGGGCTAGTGGCCTAAAGGACGGCAACTGGTTGGTCACCCGGCTCATCCTGCTGAAGTCCCGGAAAGGGGAGATCCCCGTCCGCCGTGTCACTTATCTTCTACCGGGGAAGCAGAATCCCCTTTTGCGGTATACCTTGCTTGGGAAAGGCTCTGCGGCCAGGAATGGCGGGATTTTGAAGGCGAGTAAGGGCGGTAGAAACGGCAGTATGAAGTCAGCACGACCATCGCATGCTTAACATATATAACGGGTCTGAAAAAGTCGATTTACTAGCGTCCTGATGACCCCATCTCAAACAGGAACAGGGTTTTTCACCGCTCAAACCTTCGTCCTTCGTCCGCCACAAGGCGCTAGAACAAAAGGGGAAACCTGACAGCGGGAAAAACCCGACGGATACAAAGGGGGGTTGACTGTCGGCCACCGGGACGGAAGTTGCCCACACCTCCCTGTTTTGCCTTTACACGCATCAAGCCCGATCTCGGGTCGGAGAAAGTCGGCGGTGTTGGGTGGCAGCGGTTTAGACAACCCCCCAAACAACCCCAAAAAGAACAAACAAAAAAAACAAACCCCCCCCCCACCACCCCAAAAAAAACCCCCCCCCCCACCCCCCCCCCACACCAAAAAAAACAAAACAAAAAAAAAAGTTGCACTCGGCATCTTGGGAAATTCGCTAAAGAAGGAAAGGGCGTATTCATGGACGAACCTGAGGGTTAAAAAGAAATGGGGGTTTCTTTGGTTTTGTAAAGGGTAATAAAGGGCTATGTCTCACACCCCTTACTGGGGAGGAAGCCAATCTCCGACATTGCCCCCTTCCAGCCCAGCATCAACTTGCTGAAGGGGCAGATCTCCGAAGGAACTTGAAAGGGGAATGGACTAAATCCCAGAGCGGACACTGTAGGGGAAGCCGTGAAAGCAAAGGTGTCGCAGAAAAGATGGGGGGGTCGTTTCACCGGGGGAGAGCATACTATTTGAACGTCGAGAAGCGGATAACTGGGAGGGCAAAGACAACGGAGAAAAATGTTAGTCCATGCCGCCCGACGCCCGGGTGACGGGTTACTCAGCCAATGCACGCCCCGAGAAAAAGAAACCAAGAGATCTCCCCCACGGAATCGGGCATCATGGGGGGAAGGAAAGAGGAAAAAAGTGTCAAAACAAGGGGGACGATAGACTAACCGCACAGGGAAGTCGACACCCATCCCCCGCGGGGTCCGGATGGAAACATCGGGCGCTCCTCGGACAGAGAGAGAGACGCCGGGGGGGGTCAATTGAAAAAGGCAGGGAAAAAAGAATTAAAATCGAAGTGACCCGGCGTCCCTCCCCGCGGACCCTGGGGTCGACATGGAAAGGGCTTCTTGGCAAGAAAACTCCAGAGAAATCGGCCGATCACCCAAACATGTCCTCGGCCTGAGCGATCAGAGTAAGGGGCTAAGAAACTGGACTCCCTATGTGGGCCCAAAGGAATTTGAATAAAGACCGCGGTGTTCCGGCGGCTTGACACGGAAGGGGGGAAGAGCGTGCTATGGACGGCTGTCATCTCGAGACAAAACAAAGGGAAGGAGGGAAGGGTGTGCCGGAAATAAGACAACTCATTCCCAGTTAATAAAAGGAGGGGGTAGGGGAGCCGTGGAACACGCGTTAAGATTATCTGTGCTCAACAGGAGAATGAGACAGTTTCTTAAAACGATACACAAGATCAACCTAAAGCCGCTCAGGGGACAGCTGCAAAGGACCGTCCGCAGCAAAAAGGAGATTGGAAAGATCCAACTACCGCAAAAGCCCAAGGTGCACGGACAAGGCTTGATCCTGGGGGGAACTTTAAAATTCATCAAAGATAGAGTAAGGAGGCTTGGATCAAGATCGATCGGGATATGTGCTCGCTGCCGGGGAAGAGTAAACCGACTATGGCGCGCCCGGCACTGCAAAGATTTCAAAAGAGAAATATCAAAGGGTGGAAAAGGGGGTCTTAGGCGTGCTCAATGCCCCGATCGGCAAAAATCGCGACGGTAGGGCAGGACGGAATAGAGCAACGATCTCCAAGATATTTTCAGCCTGAACCGTTGAAATGCCGGGTGGACCGGATTCGACCGATGAGCAGTTTAAATTACGGGGGAACAATAGTGGAAGGAAAAAAGAGATTGTGGGGGATGAACCCCTGCTGAAACGGCCCGTCAAAAAAAACCTACCAGGCCGTCCGCGCTGGGGAAAAACAAACGTTCCTCGCTATCCATCCTCGCATCAGAAGCAGGGGAATAAAGGGTTGCGAAATTGGAAATGAGGCTGATAGCGAAGCAATAAGAACTAGTGACAAAAAACTCCACATTATAACCACAGACAAATGGGTCGGGGAGCCCATACAGGGGGGCCTCCCCGCACTAAAATAAAAGGAACTAAAAAAGCAAAATGGAACGAAGCTGCTACCGAGATCAACATGGACCATGAGAGACGAGCAAAAAGGATATCTTCCAAGGGGTGAGATGTTTGTGGAGGGGGGAAAGCACATGAGTCCAGGGACATCAGTGAAAATTAGGCAACCAGCCTGTAAGGGTTTTTGGGGTCAGGGGAAAATCAGATCACCCGCATGGGGAGACTCTCGAAGGGCGAGCACCTTGCCGGAGGGAAGAACGGGAAAACTCAGAGCAGTGAGTCCATTGTCGATTATGGGAAACATAACTTTGTTGGTTTTTGTCTCGGAAAAAAAGAAATTCTAGGTCCGTGTGTCCTTTTAAAGGGCCGAAGAGGTTTCACTCACCTCATGGTGGGGGGAAAATTCACACACTACATCATTCCCGAAAGAGCCGGTAGAGAATGGCCGCTGCGGGGTCGATCAAAGGAAGCAAGTTCACTGAGGCAAGGAAAGACTTCTGCAGAAAGAGGATCAGGACTATCCAGGTAAAAAAAGCAAAAGAGATGGTTCTTATAGCCTAAGCAAAAAACACGCATGACCGAAGAGACTAGTCAGGGGTATATGGTAAGGTTTCCCATCACGCCAAGGAGGAAATGACACCCCACCTTTTAAGCTGAGGGAACAACGATGCCTACCAATCACTAAAAAAAACGGGCAAATAGGGATTTTCTTTAAAAAAAGGAAGAGAAAAATCCTCAGAAGGGAGATTTAGAAAGTCCTAGGGAAAATCGAAATCTGGAAATACTCTGCCTAAAGGCCTCAGGGAAGCAAGCATACAAGATCATGAGATAGATAGGACGGTTGTAAAAGTGTGCAAACTCTTAATAATAGTGAATCTACCAGGAAGTTCCTCTACAACCAAAAAAAAAAACCTATGCGGCCAATGACCAGGAACAACAAGTGAATTGATATAAGCCGGGTGGAAGTCGGGATGGGGGAAAAAAAATGGAGTCGATCCCACGAAATACAAGGGGATCTGACTTCCATAGAGTTAAGAGGGAAGTTGAAGATCTCGCTACAATTCTTTGGCGGGAAAAGCTCACGACGCGTAGAAAGGAAGGCAGTGAAAAAAATCCACACCCCTTCACAACAGCTCCTGAGAATTTTTGTTATAATAGGAATCTCACTATAATTAACGGAAAAGGACCTGCTTTATCGCAAATGAAATGGGGCGGCTCACGTAGAGCGTCGTTTGGGGGTCTTACAAAAGAATAAAAAAAGGCGATAAGAAAGGGATAAAGTGCGAGTTCGACATGAAGCGCACTATGAAGCAAACAACAGGACCATCTCCCAAAAGGCCAAAAGACGAAGCAAGGAATGCCGGTGTACCGGGGTGGAATATTAAAAGGGTCATATTTGCCGGGGGGGAAAGAGTGAACAATCGAAGGGGGAAGATCATCTTTCCCCAAGGGCGAAGGAAGACCTCCATAGAGCAGGTTGAGCAGCTTCAAACAGTCGTCGTCACTGTTTTTTAAAAAGCGGAAAGCTCACCCGATCCCGTATAAGAGAAGGATATTCCGATACCGAGGATCATCCTTGAAACGTATTCCTAAGCTCACGGAACAGGTCTCCGCCCCCGGCGACGGTCCCGACCGTCTGTGGGGTAGGTTTTTCTCCAAAGGGGGGACTTGGACTTAAGACCCTTGTTTCTTGGATCAAACGGGGGGATAGTCTCGACTTTGACTATAGAAGTCACCTCATCAATCTCAGGTGCAGCCTGGTGGTACTTTAGGTAACTCTCAGGTCTCAGAAAGGTAAGGTTTTTTAATTCGGAAAAATGGAGAAAATTGAAGCCGGGCGCGTCAGAAGAGTGAGTCGTTGACATCAAAGGAGAAGGGAGGAATGTAGTCCGCACCACTGGGTCTGGCGGTTTTAGGAGCGCCGTAAGGGGGAGGCTTAGAAAGGCTGGGAAAAAAGAGGGGATGAGATGCAAGAAAGTCATTTGGGCCCTTGAATAGAGGGCAACAACGGCTAAAGAGAAGAAATAACACCAACTGGTAAGGCCCAAAGCGGATATTAGTGAAAGGGGAGGGGAATGACCCTGGGCGTATGGATACTACTATGGTTCCCGGTAGGGGCAATTTTTCATTGAGTTATAATCAAATCAGGAACGAACGACCTCCTCTCAGAAAAGAAAGGGGAAATAACTTTTTGCTTGTCACAGGGACCGCTTGTCAACCTCTCAAATCTAAAAACCCCGTTCTGGATATCTCTTTGGGGGCCCTCTTATTCAGGGGAAAAAGGCGGGAAGTTGCTGAATAGTTCTAATGACTTCTCAGTGGAAAAAATTACAGGGGTCCCGGAGCAACCAGCCGGACCGTCTTCGTACGGCCAAGGGCCTTCAAAATAGAACTACTCAAAACGATCCCTGTGGGGGGCCGATTACCCGTTTGCCTGTCTGAGGGGTCCTTCTATCCGTGGGACGTGCATTGGGGCGCGTGGTTGAACTTCGGGGCCACCCCTCTCGATTTCCATCACTCAGAGGGACCGCCGTTGAGTTCTTTAAGGAAACTTGGGGGAGAAAAAAACAGAAAGACCAAGCATTGGCGACTAAATTGGCAGAAACATTCTCCAACAAGCACAATCGTCTGAAGAAAAACAAGGAGAAAACGAACAACGGAGACCGAAATTCAAAAACCTCTTCAAAGAAATTTCGGGGAATTTGAAAACATCAGCATGAAGGTTAACTGTAGCCCGAGGCGCCAGGATCACACCGAAAATGGAAAAAGAGACCCAGCCCCTTACCGTGCCATGCGCCTTCTAAGAAGGGGCGTCCGTATTATAAGTCTTTAAGAAGGTTAGGAAGGAAGGAGACTTTCAGCTGACTCAGAAGGTCCGGTGAATCCAAATTATCAGGAAGGGAAAAAAAAATGGGGTCTTGATCCCCGCACTTTCAACGTGCTAGATGTGGTAGTGGCATAATGTCCTACGAACGGCGTCTACATAGAGTAGGAAAAAAGGCAATGGGTTCTCTTAGTTCAGCCGGAGGACGTCTCCCCATGCGAGTGGGCTATCGCCCTATATCATTCACCCGGGGGGCCGCTACAAAAGGATTCGTCGGTGAGTGTGTCCCGATTTTTCTCGGCTGGGAAGAGAAGAGCGATCCTGTTCCTAAAGTTTCTTATAGGGGACGCCATCTAAATCGAGAGGGAGAAATCTGCATGGCGATGGTCCCTGACAAACGGGCGAGATATCGGCAACGTGCGATTCACCCTCGTAATGGCAGGGCTCAGCGGCGATTTCATCTACAGGACGCCATTGCTAGCTCCTCACAGTTGTCCGTAAAGGGGGAATGGTGTTACCTGGACTGAGTGAGGAGTCCGTCCCGAAACGGGGGAAATGGTCCGGCCGCTCTTCATCTCGGCTCGAGAAGGGCCGCCGTCGTGAAAGGGGGATCGGGAGGAACGGCGGTCTTACTGTGGGGGCCCATTCACTAGCAGCCTGTTCCCACAGAAGTGAAGGGCTCATTTACTCCCGGCGTTGTGTTGGGTTCGGGTCCATGGTTCTTCCTCGGGGCGGGTCGTGTTTTTTTTTTGATCTGGCACCGGTCCTTGGTCTGAGGAAAAAGTCGATCCTCTCGTGTGTTTGGACGTCCCCTGCGTGAAAAGGAACCCCGACCTCAACTCTCTCCTTCATGCTTCGTGGGGATAGCCACTTTTTGTCGCAAAGCCGCGGCCTTTTCCGAGCCGAATCCAAATCGAGAGGCGGCCATGCGCTCCCGTTGAAAAGAGGGCCGCAAACATCTTCGGGCCCGGGGTCGCGTAGGAAGACTCGGACCTCAAGAAAACGAGGTGGCATTTTAGCCGGATTGGCCATGGGGGAACATAAACGAGGCTACAAAATGCCTCAGGATCGTTCTGGGGAGTGGGGGGTTGGGGGCGTTCTAGGGGGCTTACCGCCCCTAGTCCAGCGGGAAAGGGGCCCTCGATCCCATGCTGCCGGTGGGGGGCGCTGAGTATCCCGTGCAAGCCCGTGAGATAAACCTGGATCAGCGCCCGTGGGGAAAAGGCTTCAGGTGCAGAGGTCTCTTTCGCCGGAACTGGCATTAACGCTTTAAGGGAAAGCGGTAACTGAATATAAGGAACAATTTTACAACACAACCATTGTATGTTCTTGCCCCCTCTACTACACCACCACCTCTGATATTGCTTTTCTACTAGGCCCACGCTGGCGCTATGCGGAGGGAAATCTACAGTCTCTTCTGGTACCGTCTCGAACGTCGGCAATGTGCAGTTTGCTATACGACACGTCTTCAATCATTTTATAAAAACAACCATCCCAGTGGGTTCCTTCACCCCTTTAGGACACCATCACTGAACTGGGTTGACTATTCAACAGCGAAGCTGGAAGATTCGGCACTTCACGCTGGAAGTTGGTTTTTTAGAGATGCGCTCTTTACTCAGGAAAATCTTTCGGCGCGGGGAGTATTCGTAGTGCTCGACCGAGGCTCACCGCCCCCTGGGTTGGGGGATTTTTTTTTTTGGGTACTTCGGCTTTGTCTAGGCAAAAAACGGACTGGGAGCGTCGCCGAGAAGCCCTTGCCCCCGAACCAAACGTCAGCGACGGGGGACGAAGGAGGATCGGACAGGAAGGTGGCAAGAAGGGAAAAAAATACACCAACTCCCATCACGACGGCTCGTTCGAAGGACGCATCGTGAAGCACAAAGGTTGGAAACGGTCATTGTGTTAATGGGCGGTCGAAAGACGTGGAAACCTCCTACGAAAAAGGTGCCAAAGCCCAAAGTCATGTTTAAAATATTCCCGCCAGTAGAGTGCTCGGCTCCCAATTCGGGGGACGGGAAAAAAGACCTAAGAAGATCTTCCGAATGACTAGCCGCTTTTCAGAAAAAACTTGTGAAAACAAGATCTATTAAACAGAAAAAAGCAGGCAGGCGCGGGCCAAGGCGCCGTGTAAAGATAGTTGGAGACGCACATTCATATTGGGTAAAAGACAACGTCCTTATCGACCGCTTTGAATCGAACTGAAATCGAAGGGGGCCCATCGGAGACTTGGGGATCTTCCAAGGCCTTGTCAGTGGCTCTGTCCATGCCCTCGGAAGAACCCTTTGAAGTCTGCGGGCCGGAAGCGAGGGAGTATCTGGGGGGCTCCAAACGTCCGCCGGGTTCCCTAAAGGGGAGAAACGATAGGCTCTGGAGGGGTGGCGGTCTAACGTGACCGGGGTTTTTGAAAGCGGATGTAAGGAAGGGCAGGGGAC
>Ga0179593_1631982_pt1 | contig 14365 bp, 14 predicted proteins | sample CZODoug2_1_08_16_FD_185931 | JGI IMG/M metagenome (GOLD analysis project Ga0179593, IMG submission 185931) | Vadose zone soil fungal communities from Angelo Coast Range Reserve, California, USA - CZODoug2_1_08_16fungal (PacBio error correction) | ecosystem: Environmental > Terrestrial > Soil >...
GGGCCGCAATCACCGGTAAAATGGGGGGGGGTTCACACACTAGGCCCTACCTACATGCGCAAGCGCGAGGGTAGAAATTCTGACCAGTCGCCAGATATACAACCAATGGTAACACCAAAGAAAAAATGAACACAAAAAAAATGGTCGAAACGCCAAAATCAAAAAGTCTCGCACGAGAAAAAAAATCCACGATATTGAAAGGAAAAACGAGCGACCAAAAAGATAAAAAAGTCCATCAGGATCAATAAAAAAAGAGAGCCGGAAAAAAAAAAACGTAAATAAAAAACGGCCGCCACAACACGGATGAAAGGAAACAATGCATCAGGCGCACGCACACTAACCAAGGGGGGAGGGGGGAAAAAAAGGGCGCGCAAAGAGAACAAAATCACACAAAAAAAAAAAATCAGCACCGTGACTCTCAAACAATACACACAAAGGGAAAAACAGAAGTGTCAGGGCTAAGAATGTAACGCGATCTCTTGGGTGAAACGAGGTGGTCGCTACGCACAGGCTCAAACTACAAAGACAACGCTTTGACCCCGCCGACGAGGGAAGGGGTGAAATAAAAAGGTTGCGTGCGTGTCTGGGCAGGAGCTTCATCTGGTCGGGCTGGGGGCATTGAATGGGGGTGCCCGGGCCGAGCGTTGGGCTACTATAAAAAGATCAAACCGCAGTCAAGCGGCGGGGACACAGTCCCAAGTCATGAGCGGAGGGGATGGCAGAATGGGGTACTTCGTGGGTGCCGGCATCACTGATCGTTCCTTCGTTCCGCCGCGGTGGGGGTGTGCACAGACTACGATGGGCCAGCTCAGTCACAACACGAGTCATCATCCGTTGCCGATCATGGATGGGCACACCGTAGCAGGGAATGGGGGTCACCGCCGCCAGGGGGGGGGTCGGACATTTTCAAAAAGAAAGAATCGTAAAGAGGAGCGTTTAAGGAGGCCGTCATGGTCCGCCTTGGGCGCGAGATCGCAACTGATCATACGCGGGGGGAATTGCGAGCCGCCGGGACTTTAACTGCGGGATAGGACACGAAAAACAGGGCGTCTTCATCACATGGCTACAAGGAGGGGGGGGGATTGGAGAAATCATAACAGCGATAAAAAGTTGACGACGTGGATGGTAGAGGGCACCACGAAACTGATTGGGCCGGGCGAGATGGACAGCACGCAGCAGAAGATGCGGGAAATGGGGAGAAAACAACAGATCGCACTGACCTTTAACCGATCTCAATCACGAGGCGAGGAGTCCAGTCGTCGTGGGCGAAAACGCCGATGAACGGAGGAGAAGTGTGGAAGGGAAAGAGCGGCAATCGACAATTGGAAAAGTCGGAAGGGCTCCTCATGGTAGAAAAAGGAGGAGAAAAAAAATGTCGACGTGGGGGGGCGAGGGGGTCTGATGTAACGGGCCGCTCCAGAGACAGCGGACGGTCGAGGTTGCAGAAATGGGGAATGCCCGAAGAAGAAAAAAAAGAGGTAGTAGGAGCAGAATACCCGGAGTGTCCCAGAGCGTGCTTCGCGCATGGAATCAGTCTGCCGTCTCAAAAAAACGGGGACAAAAGATGAGACGCGGAACGGTGGCCGCACTGGAAAGTGAGGTTGTGCTAGGAGGGAGTGGGGATAACAAACGTCGTCAGGGTCGCTGAAGAAGGAACTGGTCAGGGGGGGCACTGAACCCGGATCGTAGAATATGAACTTGAAACATATAAAGTACAACATTAGCTGAAGGAGGAAAGGGAGTACAACGCTATCGGGAGGGGAGGCGCACATCCCCTCCTTCAATAGAGATTTTAGAGCACAGCGTCAGGTATTTAGACCGCTTGGGTCTGGCAGGAATAAAATGTGAGGCCGAGGCCCCTACACAAACGTTCCGCCGGAAGGGGTTTAAGGGGAACAGGGGTCATAGCGCAGCAACGCGTACTTGAATACTTCTCGGGGAGGAGGCGAATGGCGCTTGGGAGAAAAAGGTATCCCCCCAGACGAAGATCAGTGAGCACCGGTCTCCGGGGAGAGAAATGACAAGGGCCACTTGCCATGTCGGAGACTGCTTCCGGTAGGCCTGTATAGAACGGAAACGGGTCGGTGGGGGGGAAGACCGAAGAGAACGTGCGAGAAGGATTTGTAATCACAGAAGGACTGAAGGGATGTTCCTGCAAAGGGGGAACCTTGGGCAACAAAACAACCCTTCAAAAGGAGCGCCGCCGGGCCGCCCGGATCCAGGAGGGGATCAGAGCAGCTAGACCTTGAGGGCAGGCCCGGTGGAACGTCTCGACAAAGAAGGCAGCAAGACTGAATGCGAAAATCCGGGGCGGGGGGTCAATCAGGGGGCGAGGGAAGAGACGCCGTGATGGTGTGTTCCGGGGCTAAGAGGCAAGGGGGATGCAGGAGGCCATGGGACCCAAGATAGGGAGTCGGTGGACGTAGTCATGCGAAAGAAAAAAAACGGAACAATACACCAAAAATCTTGTGCACAATGGAGGCGGGAGGGAATAGAGGGATCGCACGGGAGAACGGCTCAGTAAATTAATGCCCCTGGCAGACGGGACCAACAGACTTGTGATCTCCGGAAGTGCGGAGGGGGAGGGGAACCCACGGCAGAACCGGCAACTTACACGGGTGACGGACTACTGCACACTTTTACTCTCCATCAGTTTTAATGATCGGCTGGCCAGGAGAACAAATAAAAAGGGCAACTTAACCGGTTATGGGAAAAATACGGGAGACACAATCGAAGCAACATGTAATCTGCCGCACTAGGGGCCTGGATATTGCACCCGGGAAACTGTGGCGCGCCCCATTCATCGGTCACCTCTGCAGCTGGCGTAGTCTTGGGCGAGGGGTCCTAACCCGAATGGGTCGCTGGACGGGAGACCAAGTAGGAAAGACGACCAAACACGAGATGGGGGCGTGACTTCGCTAGCCCCCAAACCGGTAATAATTCGTTCATTTCGCAGCGGCAATATACCAAACGGCGCTGCTGCGCACGCCCAGCTATAGTGAATTAAAAATGTTCCCCCTTAGGCCAAATGGCCATACTACAGTAGGGGAAACCCGATCCGGGAGCGGCTAAATGCTGTGCGCTGAGAGAGAAGCGTACCAAGGGATACAGGGTCAAAGACGGCGCCACTTCGAGAACCAAACGCCTCACCGGCGAAAAGGGGGGGGAAACAAAAAAACAAGGACGCATGGAACCTGACTTTGCTGTGAGAATCGAGTTGGGAGAACCCAACATGTTCAGTTTCGGTTAAAGAGCAGAAAAAAAAGGAAGGTCAAAAGAGGCTGTAATCCGAGCCACGACCTATCCCCCATCACCCAGAGATTCATCGGCGTCCAGGGGGACGAGGAAGAGCTCGACACGGACATCAAACGCAGCGGCATTTTCCCTGTCGGGGGTAAACGGACTTCCAAAAAAGACGCGACGTAGGGAGCGAATCTGGAGATTAAAAAGGAAAGAACATTGAACTGCAGCGACAAGTGGCAGCCAAGCAAGAGGGAGGGATTAAGCGATACGGGAAAAAACAGAAGAAGACTGCGTGTTGCCTCGGCACCAAAAAAAAAAAGGGAAAAAGAAGAGAGAAAGGTCATCGAATTCGAGCCTCGAAAAAAGGTCAACCTACTCTCAATGGGGATCCCGCTCGCTGCAGGTGGGGGAACCCACATAGAGGACCCTGAGAAACTCGTAACGGGCCGGATTCCATTAGGAAGGAAAGGGTAAAGGACAGAGGCGCTCGTCGAGGCTCTACAGGAAAGTCCCCATGTCTGGTTGGAGGGGGTAGGCCACTCAGATTTATTCATGAGAAGCCATCTGTCAAAGCTCCACGCCGCACGCCGCTTCAAATATTCAGAGTAAAGGGGAATGGTGTGGAAAGGTAAAGGGGTACGCCTCCACCCGAAGAGAGGAGTGGGGGGGCGGCGAGTCGAACAGGCCACGTTAAAGATGTATGCACTAAAAACGTGCGTCGTGTCTGTCGGAAAGGAAGGCTGTGCTAAATCTCTTGGATGAGGAGGGGAGAAAGCCAGACGGTAGCTGGGGGGGGCTATGATACGAAGCGTCCTTCCATCCATTTGAGCCTGTTCGGAAGGAGTGGGTAGAAAAAGGTCACAAGGCGTGGAAGGTGAAGGAAAAAAAGCGTTACCTGGCCGCCGTGTGACCTTAAACCATGCACATGAACCAGATCCGAATGAAGTATTCGTTGTGCGTTCCCCTCCGGGGGGGGAAGAAGAAAAACATGCCCGTAAGTGCCAGCAGTCCACCGTGTACGTGTGCGCAAGCCAGCATGTTAACTCGGTTCAACCTGGGTGAGGAGAAATCAATGTCGGACTCATCTGACCGATGCGATAAGGGGGCTGGTTCCCCAATGCGACCACAGGACTGACCGGAAACGAGAGAGACGTCGCGACAATCATATGAAAAATTCCGGGGGCAGGCCAGAGGGGTAGGCTGTCACGCGAGATTGGCGCTGCGACATTGAGCGAAACTAATGCTGTTTCACTCGGTTTGAGGATGGAGAAGGGAAATCACGTAGAACCAGGTGAGCCCGGCAAGATAGCGGGGGGGAGTAAATTATAGGAGGAAGAAAAGATGAATAGGGGCGCTGCATTGTGACCTGTAGATTTGCGCCCTGAGCAAGGATACTAAAAGGGGGCGGAAAGAGGGGAAAAGCGTGGCCGTCCTCACGACGGAAGCGTAAACGTAACGAACATACTCTTTTCAAAAGCACAAGTAAAAGTATCATTCGTTGCAGACAGGTGTATAGTGTGGTTCTGCCGTCTGAAGAGGACCTCAAGCTCCGAGTATTCTCCGCCGGGGCGTGGGGCTAGGCAGGGTAATCACTAGTACCGGACTGATTAAATGCTAACCCTTAGCCAAGAGAAACGGAGGACTCTGATGGGGGCACGGGCTCGACAACTTCCAAGTAGGAGCAAGGGCTTCGTAAGTTTCATACGCAGGGCAACATCCGGAAAGGGGGGACGACAAAAGAGGGGTGTGGGGTCTCATAACCGGCCAGGGGTCCGTTTCCGGGCTGGGGCTGAAATGGAGGCAAACCAATTGCCACTTGTTGGTCAGGAGAACCCTGCGGGAGAGGAAGGGGGAGAAGTAAGTGACTGGCGATCTTCCTCTCAACCGAAGATCACTCTCCCGTACCACGTCTCCACCAAGCGCAGACGCCTCACACTACACGACGTCCGCTTAGTATTGATGACATGACAGGATCGTATTATGGGGGTTAGGCAAAACACGCACCGGACGGGACACACGCGGATGAAGAGAAAAGGTAAAAAGGGGGTTTACGATAGTGAAAAGGGTCTAATTCAGAACTTGGTTTTCAGGCACATCCACCCCAAAGACACTCGCCGGAAAGACAGAGGCACAGAAAGCGCTAATTCGACCGTGATACAACAGGATTCGAAGAGCGACGGGGAACGGACGCTCAACTGCAAGAGATACGAAACTGGAGGGCTCATGAAATCGACGGGGAAAAAAGTGAAAGAATATGCAGGGGGGGGAGAGACCCAGAGCCGTCCGGACAGGAAGCATAGTCGCCACCGGAAACCAAAAACGGGCATGTCCCTGGAGGGTGTGGCGTGAGAGGGAAGTGGAAGAATGCTAGGGCACAAAAGGGAAGAGGCGCCGGCTAACAGAAGGTCGAATATAAACGGGCGGCACCACGCGGACCTCTACGAACTCGCACGAGCGGAAAGAGCCATCATGTAGCGCACACACCTAAGGGAGGAAAAACCTTGAAGCTAACAACCATCGACTCAAGACCTTAACTACACAACTTCAACGATCGAGAAAGAGCGTGTCCCCGGTGGCGCCCACTCGGCACCACCACCAGCCTCCGAGAGATCAAAAAGAGATAAGTATCTCGAATACTTTCGTATAATCTCAATTCGCTTTTTTGGGGAGTTATAAGGGGATCCAGGAGACCGAACGATAGTTTTACAGTCAAAGCTAACAACGTTGGCACACGAAATCAGTTAAAACCAGCGCTCTACAGGTACAAGCGGGAATAAAGGGGAGAAAAGAGGCAAGGAAGGTCAGCCGGCTCGAAGTGCATTGTTATCCCAATACACTCCCGGAGACACAAGAAAAAGAAAAGAAGCATAGAGGGGTGGCGCCTCATCTACGATTCACCATGATGTTGGGAGATGTAACGCCTATCTTTATCACCGTTATCAAAAAGTCGTCTGAAAGAGGAAAAAGGAGGGAAAGAAAACAAGGCGTGCACGCATTTGCCGGAATCCTCAGGGCAACCAACAACGGCAGTAGGACAAATATAAGCGGCATCTGCATCGGACAATAACATCCGTGGTCTCGGCAAACGGAGGCGGGGGCAGCTTGTTAAAAAAGGATGGCTTAGGGGCGTCTCGATCGTCAATACAACAAAAGCTCGCCTACCGCCAAACATGGGCGCGGAAAACAAGACTTCCGCTGGCAGGTAAACCGCACCCACAGAGAAACGGACAGACGGAAGTGTGCACGCACATCACCGAGTCCTTAACGAAGAATACAACCCGGCCAGACATCCAAAGCATGAGGGAGTGAAAATGCATAGTACTCCGCACAGGGAGGAAAAAAGTGTCCACACAGACGGAAAAATGATCCGTGCTTTGGCTAACCAACGTCCGGATCTGGGGCCGGGAAGCGAAGCCGTCCGCCGTTTCAGAGGAGGGTCAATAGTCCCCCGGAGGACGACAGGTCCCCACTTCTGTATTGCGACTGAAACAGGAGGGGGAGGGCTCGGGGATCGTGGCCATGCGGTGGTATCCTCCGGATGCGCACCAGAAGGAGAGAGCGTCTCAAGGGGAAAGAGAAAGCCGAGAGCTTGAACGGCTAAGAAAGTAAGTCCGTTTGTGAACGGACTCTTATTTCAGGATGTAGAACCAAATCTGCGGACAATCGAGGGTTAGTAGAGAGTGATAGGGCATGACGATTGTTGAGACTTGGGAGGGGGAAATCACTGGACCATCATGCTGATAGTGATAATTTTGAGTTGGGGGGTAATGCCCTGAGCCGATCCTAGGGATGCACAAGAGCGGTGATGATTGGAAAAAAGTGGTACGCGGTTTTAATTGCGATCGCAGGCTATTACAAAGGTGAAAGTGGGAGACAATAGGCAAACGTGTCATCGAGAGTGCTACGAATCAAGATCACTGAGTCGTTCTCCCAAAAGATGTAACGTAACACAAAGAAAAAGCATCCCAGTGATGTGGGATAGTGAAGAGGCGTGCATCGCTTCGTGCAAAACTGGCAGACAGAAAGTAAAGGAAAACCGTACCGCCAGAGACGGGACATAAACGGGCGGTACACTCCGGGCGCGAAAAGCGCCAAGAAGGAAAAGACGCGATGCGGACAAACGCAAAACTTTCAAAAAAAGAGGGAGGCGAGAGTCGTTAGTGCGGACAAGGACACAGGCATTTGGCGTATCCGACAACCAGACAGAAGGGAAGAAAAAAAAAGCTAGGGGGAATCGCAAACACAACAAACTGCAAGGGAGGAAAGAACTTGTCCAAGCTTTCAGGTACGTGTTTGTAAAAAAAGAGGAGGGGGACTAACACGCCCTCGGTGGTACGTGGCCTGCGCACCAGGGGGGACAAAAATCTGCCACGGGGGACGAGCCAACACGTGAAAAATGATTTCCGCTGATACGGAAAAAAAAAAGAGAGGTATGGGGGGGGGTCCGCCGGCCAGTTCTCAAAAGCGCGAAAAGCAGCAAAATATCGTTATTGTGTGATAGAACCACGTAAACAAAAAGGGGGGACAACATCACGAATCCAACATGAGTCGCTGCTATCGAGTGGCCCAGAAAGGGGGGGGACTCAACACTGCAGGAGGACCGTAACAATGTTGGTAGGAGAGTCTCTATTCTCGGGATTGCGCTCACCTTTGAAAGAGGGTCCAAAGACCATTCTAACAGGGACAAAGACAAGGCCTTGGACGTGGAATGTAAGAATAAAAAAAAGTCTCATAGCGTTGTGGGGGAAAAGCGTGGCTATTCCGTCACAAGACCAGGCAGAGGTGGACAAGGCTCTTCGCTACTGTACCCTGTCAATGACACAGGTCAGGGCGCGCGCAAAGCAAGCGACAATATAAGAGAAAGGAAGGAGGGGGCTAGACTCGTAGTGTAGGAGAAGGCAAATCGGCCTGGGCGGCGAAGCAGAATCCCTCCTTGGCGAGGTTTACGCACTGGCCGAAAAGGTGTAGGTGTTCTTGTGAGGTAAGACATGAGTACGACAACCAACTGAAACACGTCGACAGATGTGCATCTTCACAATCTTCGTAGTGGGAAAAGGGGGGGAAAAAACAAGAACGGGGTGAACCAACGAGCAACAGGAAACACCATATTGTCGACATGGGGGGAGGAACCTCAATGGGAAAAAGTCACTGGGGATGTGGGTCTTCGGGAAAAAGACCACCCGGGCGGGAGAACGCGAAAGTAGTCAAGCACAGCACAACCATGGGAAAAAAAGAGACCACGTGTACCGTGTTTTAAAAATATCTGGATGCGCAGGAAAACAGGGCTTCTAACACATGCTTTGTGGCCTTGGAGGAGGAAATAAAGGTCACGGGAATCGGAAAAGGGGCTAAAGGGGCATCGCCCGAAACGAAGCTACTTGCAGCAGTGGTGGGAGGGGAAGGATGGGACGGGGGACAACAGACGTCGCTCTTCTTGCCCAACTAAATAAATAGTTGCCGCAGAAGGGGAGGTTACATAGTTCCGATGGCAATTGGTGAGCTCAAGCGGGGGGCTCGGCGCCTCAAGAAGCTGAGCCATAGCGAACGTCAGTGATTGTCCCATGGGCAAACTTTCGCGTAGCGGACGGTGCGAAAAGGGGAGGGGGGAACTCGACCTGCGCGAGTAACCTCTTGGGTAACACAAAAGACGACAGAATTTCGTGGTTTCATCTCTTGTTGGTAGAGCAAGGTGGGGAGGGAGGAGAGACGAAATATAAGACTATATCGACATCGAACAAGGGGATTTCTGTTGGAAGCGTGTTCAACCGGCGAACAGCGTAAAGTGGTGGACGGGGAAGGGCATGCGAGCAAAAAAGTGGGCAGCAGACTGATCAACTTTTTTAACCGAATCACGGTTACCGGGAAGACAATCGGCTTAAGTGCGCTAATGGCTTGCCAATCCGTCTCAACCTGAGAGGGGGGAGCCGAAACGCGATATTTTTTTGAAGGTGAGTACGCCTCAACTCCCATCGAAAAGAGATGCATTGAAAAAAAAGGGGGGGGCGGTCAGGGACACAATGTCTAAAATGGAAAGTGATGGACCCGCGAGAAAGAATATCACATAGCGCTAGATGTTCGGTAGACCATCCTCGCCGGGGGGTAAAGACGCTTCGTGAAGAATCCCACAAGTCGGCGCAATCCTCAACAGCTCAGGTCATGAGCGCTGAGAAGAGAAAAAAGGAGGAAGGGGGGGGTACGTAGCCCGTAAATGCGGGTGCAGAACATTTACGGTCACCCCCGAGGGGGACAAAAGGGGAAAGTAAAGGCGCAGGGTCAGAGTGGGGTACTGTGTACTTGGAACTAAGGGCCTGGCGCGTACGCCAGGGTCGCGCTACTGTCACTCAGACCGGGGAAGGGGACATCGTGGTGCCAGTCACGTGTTCTGTGCGTAGTCTGGGGACAGAAAAAGTTGGGATGTGTCGCACTGGCTCCGGGGCGCTGCTCCTCTAGGAATTCAGTGGGTAGAGGGGGGGGAGGGGGGCTGCTTCACGGTCATGCTCTATTGCACAGTAAAGGGACGAAGATCGGTGTGATGAGGGCAGAAGTGCCCCTAAAAATCGTGAGCGGACAAGTTAAAGAACGTGGTCGCAGAGGAGGGCAAGAGAAGTGGGCTTCACGGTTGGCGAATGCGTGAAGTTTCGAATCCATCGAACCGGGGACACTGGAAGGGAGAAAGAGAACGTGCCATCACTGACGCTTCACAGAGTGAGTAAGGGAGGGGGGACTTGAAGACGTGATAGAATAAAAAACAAAAAAAAAAACTACACAAAGCCGGAAAAGGAGAAGAGATTGTCCGGTCGCCGTCCAGGACACACAGGATCGCTCCGTGCCGATCAGTTCTACGTATCAAACTGCACTTGGAACTCACAAGGGAAACTATGTTCTGATTGCGCTCGCAACCGCATCTAGGGCGCGTGGGGGGAAGGGTGGAACAAAATCGCGGAAGATCGCCGATTGCCCGACAAAAGTCACCTTGTCAATGCTCGGGGATCAGTGGCCAGTATTAGCCACACCAAGATCGGGGGAAAAATCAAGACGGTGGCGGAAGTGCGTATGCACCCGCAAAGAAACACGTTGGCTAGGGTCATCATGTCTGGCACGGAAGAAAAACGCAGTGCCGGCAGGAACACGTTATTGCTATAAAAAAACAAGAGACCGGCGCGCCAGACTCGACCCCGGCTGCGCCGGGATCGCTTACAATTAACCGGGCAAAAAGGGGGCTGCAAAACAGTAAACCGGGACGACAGTTCGCCGTGGCCTCAACAGGACAGGTTGTTCTGCCAGACCTTATCTGCGCTGCCGCCTAAGGGGGTCAGGGCGGGGAAGGGGGAGGCTATGAGGAAAGGCGTACGCCCCAATTCATGGCTTCATGCGTACCGTTGGGGGGGGGAATCGACTGGAACTCTACGCAGGACACGACCGGCAGGGCATGAGAAGCTGGTGCGGTAAGCTTAGCACAAAACAGAGGAGGGAGCCCATTTTAGACGAAGTAGAAGCGCAATCGGGGACACCAAAGGGTGACGTCCAGGGAGAGCCACAGGCATAGAAAATTCAAATAGAATAATCTTGTGGTCGTTGAGTTTCCGGTGCAAGCGAGTAAGGAGTAGACGGTAGGTAAGGAGGGTCGACTATCGGCTGGCAGGAAGGTCTGCCCCCGATGGGAATACGGTATGTCACGTGCGATAGACTGGTCAAAAAGAATTTTCTCCAGGCATACGGGAGGAAGAGGAGGGGGAAGCCCACAAGAAAACGAGATGGAAGAACCATACTATGAAAGTTATTTCGAAGGATGAGAGGAAGGAACCAGACGAAGAAGAGACTAGTGACACTTCAGCCCTTCGCTCAAAAAACGCTGCGCAGAGACATGCCAAAAAGAAAAGATCCAAAGAAGAGAGACACTAAGGGAGCAATCACCGTCCGATTGGAAAGGGGGACGGGAAAAATAAACGCCGAGCGAAAGAACGATTCTCGATCGTTGGCTCGGTAGAGGGAATCGTAAAGCGGAAACAACACAGCGGTAGAAGGAAAAATCAGAGTGCGGACGGGGTCTCTCGGGACCGCCGAGAGGATCTCATACGCGTGAACAGCTGGGAAAGGGCTGAGGTTCACAGGTGCACACGCCTAGTGAGATCGGGACAGGGGAGAAAGGGGGCAAAAAAACCGGAGCCAGATCAATAGAATCACCACCATACCTTAGGATAATGTAGACGGGGTCATCGAATAGTCGAGAAATCCAAAAGTCAATGTCATGACCGGAATTAAGAGGGGGCAAGAATAGCGCTATGGATAAGTATTCCGAACAAAAAGAGAAGGAGGAGGAGGTGAAAAAGAGTTCCCCGCGCGATCGGAGGCTGGAATCAAACGACACGGGATCCTGGCGCGGCGAGTCTCGACCCATTCGAGGGAGCGTCATCGAGGGGTGGGGCCACTCAACGTGAAGAACGATTCTGCGAGAAGGGCGAAGAGAAACATGTGGTGACCGAGCTCACGAGGCTGTCGAGGCTTTTTCCGCGTGGTTGACTAAGGAAATCTTCAGATCGAAGAAGGCCTGCATTCAAACCCGATGCGATGCATGTCGAAAAAACCCCTGGGGCTGAACATCATAATCGAGGTCCTTGTCTAGGAAGTGGGAAAAAAAAAAAGGGAATGGAGGGGGATATGGGCAGCCAATTGATCGACAACGTCTTTAGCTCTTCTTAGAAGCCGGGGAGAGGGCGAACGGTAATGGTGGACTATGAAGTTGTAAAAGCCGCTGGTCAGCAAGGAGAATGAGAAGAAGAAAGGCTTTTATAAACCCCCATTTAAAAGGGGGTGCAAGAAGAAAGGAAGTCTCCCGGCCGGTGACCGATCAGACACTAGACTTCAAACGGTGGGGGATCTCTGCCAGACACTTTGAAGTGTCGCGACGGGAAATAAACCGAGGTTAAGGAAAGACCTCCAGTTTTCAGAAGAAGCCAAGACGGGCACCACTAGGGAAAAAGCACAAGGGTCCCGCGGACCAGCGGGCTCCTGACCCTCCCCGTTTTCACAGTTCCGAATCCCCGAGAAGGAGGGGGGACAAAGGGGCGCTAGACGACACATTTGACGAGAAATGATCCTTTGAGCCAGCACAGGCGCGGGGTGAAGAAGGGACCCAGGCCGGCATACGGAGGAAAAGCAAAAAAAGACAAAGGAAGCGCGGGTCCGCGATACAAACATCTAACCCCCAAACGGTAAGCGCAGTGGAGAAAGTAGGCAGGTAAAGGAACGGAGGGAATGTGGCACAGCATGGAACCACCGGCGACAGTAGATTTGGGAGGCACAAAAACGAGCCTCCTCTTTCACCAAAGGGGAGAAGGGGGAGTCTGCAAAAACAGGGCAAAAGCCCGGGGGATTCGCCAGCTGGGTACATGCTTGCTCCCTGAAGTGGTCCAGAGGAGAAAATACGGTTTACATCTCCGGTACAGGGCAGACGGTCAGATCGAAGGGTGCACCCATGGGTGGAGGGGATAACCTATTCAAAGCGGGGAAAAACAAGGGAAAAAATACAATGGAGATAGACCCTTAAACCAAAACAGAGACTGAGGGGCGTTGCGACAATGAACCCCTAGAAGGGGAAGAGAGAGAGGGCACATCCGCCGAGGGATGGGGATCAATGAGAAAAGGGGAACGGCTCTCACGTAATAAAGTAAGACCGGTCGTCCACGTCTCCACAAGAAAAACTGACTACGACGTCCGGCTTAGGAAAGGGCGTAACTGAGAAAGCCAAGCGGGGAACCCATATGAGGGGGGGTATGGTGAGGGTGCGTGGAAAACCACGACGCGACCAAGGGGACGGTCTCGCAACGTTCGTCGGAAACGGTGCTATAAGGGACTTATCCGGTAAGGAAGGGGGAGGGACCGGATCTCTCCTAGACCTGAAGGGGGGGTCCTCATTAGAAACCGCAAAAGATCCCTCTTGCAATCAAGCGGACGAAGAAAAAAGAAGAAAAATTCCTTCGGAGAAGATAGGCGGCGCGGTCCTCGAAAAAAGACATAGCACCGACCCAGAAAGAAGGAATCCCGTCTCATGAGGGGGACTCGGAAAAAAAGGTCAAAAGAGGGGTCTTTTCGATGAATAACAGAGATAGGGTCGCCCACTCGCATGCTAATCTGTCTTGGGGCAAAAGGAAGATCAGTCTAGAGCGAACCAGCTAAATGGGGGGGGGGAAAGAAAAAAGATCATTTCAATCAAGACGGTAAGGAGAAAAAGACGGCAGCCTGGAAATTCAAGGCTCATCGATGACAGAGAAGGGATTCGTCTCAGAACGAAATTAACGGCAGAAAAAGCTCGAAATAAGAAAAACAAAACTCAAGAAAAACCAAAGGAGGGGATCTCTACGATGCCCAATTATAAAGTGCATATTCGATCGCCCACTTACGGCGTAAAAGGGCGAAAGGAATCTTCCCATAGAGGAAAAGAGAGCCTCCTGAATCAGCGTCCCGGTGAACAAAAGGGGAAAAAACGCTTCATTCGTGCGGCAAGAAAAGCTAAACGTCAGGGGAAAGCCAAAACCTTCCCTCGTGACTTAAAGGGGACGATGCACGATCCCGAGGGATCAGGGAAGGCAACGGAACTGCAAAAGTATAACGAATGAAAAGGGAAACTTAAAGCAGGGTTCACACGGGAGAAAAAAAGACTCGATGTTAGGCTCGGCTCAGCGTCACGCGAGAAAGAAGAAAATAAGGGGGGACACCTGTTGTAGTGGGGAGACGTGGGACACTTCCAGCGCCAAACTCTCTCCTGGTGAGAAAAAGGAGAGGGGGATTTCAGTTGAATGGCGAGGGCGATCTCTACATCGCGGAGGGGGAGACTATGGTTTGGTAGAAGAAAGCCTTTCCTGCCAGGTAGCACGAGGAAGACCGGTGTGAAAGAGTCATCAGAAGTCCAAAAAAAGGAGACTCCATACACAAACAAATGGCGTAGCATAGAAGCAGAAGAAAAGAACAGGGCCCTTCCACAGGAGGGGGGGACGCTGATGGGGAAAGCGTGATCCGCAAAGCCGGAAGAAAAACAGCGGCGAAGGGAGTCAACAAAACAGAAGGGGGACAACCGGGCGCGAAAGGAGAGAAAGGATCACATCGCGAAAAAAGGGGGATGTTC
>Ga0179593_1530794_pt1 | contig 14364 bp, 15 predicted proteins | sample CZODoug2_1_08_16_FD_185931 | JGI IMG/M metagenome (GOLD analysis project Ga0179593, IMG submission 185931) | Vadose zone soil fungal communities from Angelo Coast Range Reserve, California, USA - CZODoug2_1_08_16fungal (PacBio error correction) | ecosystem: Environmental > Terrestrial > Soil >...
GGGAAAGCAAATGATTGTTGGTGCGGGTCGCAGCGGCAAAAGGAATCAATCATCTATAAAGTCCGAAGTAGAAAAGGGAGGGGGATGCCATGCGTGGAAGAAAGAGCGGTCCCGGGACTTGATATAGCTGGGAAGAAATCCAAAGTAAGTAAAATCGAAGACGAATCGAGAAACGGAAACGAGAGGGCAGGAATACGTTCCCTTCACCCTTTTTCCGCGTGGAAAAAAAGGAAAAAAAACGGGTTGGCTTGGGCGAAAGTCAGGACCGTGCCAGCGGATCCTAGGGAAAGAGGGAGTTCTCCGCCAGGCAGACTGCAGCCCTGGGAAGGGGCGGAAAGTGCTGCGTCGCAGTGGGGGGGAAAGGGGGGTGGAAAATGAAAGAGCAGCACGATTTTTAAAGGCCTGCCACGCATGGGGGGACGGCGTCCATCTGGAAACAACCCCCAACCCCCCCCCACCCCCCCCCACCACACCCCCCAAAAAAAAAGCTTCTTTGATGGGAGGGGCTGTGGGGGGGGAGCCGGGGACAAAGAGGGAGGGGTATACTTGTCCATGAAAAGGGGGGACAGTAACAGCGGGGAAAGAATTGGGGGATAAGTTTTAAAAAACAGGGGCTCGTCTACTGGTAGTTGGTAAGGGGGCCTTTGCGGATGGAAGGGTCCTCAAGAGGAAGGAAAAAAAATTTCTGACTCTTGCCTGAGGAGACCTAAAAGGATACAGTCAAGGCTAAAGGAAGGAAATCCTAGCTCCAAGGCGTAGGAGAGGGCTTAGCTAGTAGGTCAACAAATTAAGAAAGATTCAGCCGAGGTATGGTCAGGGGAGTTAGGGAGGCGTTTCGAACTTAAGTGAAAAAAGGCCAGGCCTTAACGGACACTGGGCTCAGAAGAAGAAATCCTTTAACGCCGACGGGTGGTTCCTAAGAGCCTGGGGGGCCCGGCGCGATGCATGTGAACCCGTTCTCAGAGTGTGAGATGACAAACGGTTGAGAAAGAAAACACGTAAAAGAGCCCTTCATTTCTATCAGGTTTAGAGAGTCGGGGATCTAAGAAAGGGGGGAATGGAACTCCTGAGGTGTTATCTAAAAAGACCGACCACTGACGTCCCGTGGGCCGTACAAACTTCTTTTTCGGGGCGAACGGGGGACATGAAGCACAAAGAGACATGAAGGAAAAAAGGGGGTCAAAAGTCGAGGGCAGGCCCATCTGTGAATAACCATCCCATTCGTTGATGACTAAAATAAGAAGAATTGGAACGACAACGGCATTCCATTTCCCGCTTCTAACCCCAAAAACCTAGAAAGCCTTAACATGCAGTAGAGGGGGGGACTTCCCTGTATTCCCTGATAAAAGAAAAGACGAATGCGCTTGGGGAATGGGGGGAGATCAAAAAAGGTGGGTGTCGGAAAGAAGAAGGAGGCAGGGGGTGTCTTGGCTCTGGGTCGTGATGGGCAAAGGCTGTCGAATTGTCTCATCGGAGAAAGGGGGGAACGGGAAAAAAGCGGGGGGAAGCGGCGGCTTTCGGGGGGAAGTCACTTCCAGTCAGAAAGGCTTGACCTCCAGCACGGAGCATAAGAGGAAAAGAGCTCTCAACAAAAACAAAAAAAGAGAGTATCAAGCGGCTGCGGAGGGGAGGGCGGTGTAACGAGTAGTGGAAACCCGAAAAGGCCCCCAGAAATGCCCGCCGAGAGGGGGACCACTATTCCCCGGGACCGGGGCAGGAGCCATTCGCAAGAGGACAATCAAAAATCACTACCCAGAGCAATAAGACAAGGAAAAATGTTGAAGAAAAACAAGAAAAGTTTGAAGAATAAAAAAATTACCCAAAATGGAGGAACTAGGTCGGAGGAGAATTTAGAACAGGGGGGGGGGAAAAAAAGGGGGACACAGCCAAGAAATAAGAGGGCAGGGGAGCCTTTCAAAAAGTCTCCGGGGAAGTTAAATTTACTGAACGAGGGGCTAGGGTCTCGACGCAAGGTGAGAGAAAGAATTGTATGGCAAAGACGAAGTCGGCTCCAATGGGGGACCTGAATTAAATCCTGGGGAGACAACTGAGAGGAAAAGTATCGGACATGTATTTCCAGGCTGATCAAACGAGAACCAGAAGAATCAAAACCGACTTAAAAGTAGCTTTAGATAAAGTTACATGGATAAAAAATTGAATAGCGGATAATACAGCTAGAATAAATTCGTGTGACTTGGAAAAAAAAACAGGCATGAGGTCGGACTAAGTTGGAGAAAAGAACCTGACTCGGGAGACACCAGGTGCTAGGAGAAAAAAATTAGGTTCTTCAATGAGCTTAGGTCCCAATATTGGACGGGAAGGGAGAGCCTGAAGTGCGAGAATACAAATACCTGCCACAGAAAAGACGGGCTGACCTCAATTTCATTGGGGGATAAGAAAAAAGAAGAATAGTTCGCAGCCTTCCGGAGAATAGGGGTGGCTACCTTTGGGGAAGCCTGTAGTAAAGGAAGTCCACCTAATTCAATACTACAGGGGATTTTGCGCACATTGTACCAAACCGGGTCAAAGAAAACAATTAAAATACTTCAAATGAGAGCACCCTTAAGGTAGATGTGTCCACTTGGACCGTAGGGGACAGGATCGAAGGAAAAAGGGAGACGAGCAATCCACAGGTCACCAGAAAGAAACGAGAGTAAACTGACGTCAATGCTTGGGAACACATCCGTGTAAGCTTTCTTATCTGAACACAGGTTGGGGTTGGTGAAACATAAAGACAAGCAGCTGTTAAAACAATGGTAGCTCAAGGGAGGCAGTCCATAAGTTGTGTAAAACAATCATTCTTCCGCGGAGAATGCAGTTGAAAGAAGCGGCAGGGTGCAAAGAACAAAAAAACCATTATTCAAGCGAAGGGAATTCACCTCTTGGTATCAACGGCTGCAGAAAGAAAGGAGCGTGGGATATAGTCTCCCGAGAAAAGTCTCGAGCGGAGGACCGTCTTCCGAAGCGGCCATGTATAACACACCAGAGAAGAAGGGATCTAGAAGGGGGAAGTTAAGGTACTTCTTCGAAAGGCCAAACCCATAAGATTGGGGGGCACCGGCATCAAATTCCAGAAAATACACAAGGAGGTTGAGGTAATATATTGATGATTCGGGGGAACACATATTATTGGGGAAGTGGATGCAATCCTCTCTTCAAGATAAGCATCGAGAGTCAGAAAAGTATGAGGGGGCTCCGAGGCTTGTCTAAACGGGGAGGAAAGGGCTTGTACGCCTTTCTCTTACAACGGAGGCTCGGTCCAACAGAAAGAAGATGGGGGGGAGGTCGGGCCTGGAGAGTTGTGAATACCAAATATGTCACGACCGGTCCGAGGTAATCAGCTTTTGCTGGAGAGACCGGATGGAATTGAGAGGGTACTAAGGGATTGGTAAAAAATTGTGGAAGAGGGGGTAGCCGCAAGGGCGCTGGACCTCCCTGCTGCCCGGGGGAGGAGGAATGCTATAACCCAAATTTCACGGCGTGGAAGACACATAGCTTTCCTCGGAGTTGTAGGAAAAAGGAGAGGTCCAGAGGGGGAGGAAGGCGGGTGAGGTCGTTCCTGAAGGTAAGAGGGGGGATGGGACACAGCGAGCCCTTGCAGAGGCCCAGCGTTTCGAACAAAAATGGAAGGGGGGTCTGACTCATTTCAGGGGTGATCGTGATGGGAAATTGACGGTTGCTTGGGCACTGGTCCAAGAAATGTGCAGAAAGGCCGGGACGTCTTCCGGGGAGGAAGGGGTACAGTCAGGAAAAGAGAGCCAACACAGAGCGACGCAAGGAGGGAGCTATGGTCTTCGGGAAAGAAAATGGGCAAGTTTGAAAGCGTTATGTCCGTGGGGAGGGGAGTAAATTGCGTGACGAAAAAATGAAAGTAACCAGTGCACATCACCACTTCCACTTGGGAAAAGACGGAGCCCGGGTTCACTGCCTAACGTTAGATGGCCGGGTTTCTTCATGAAAGGAGTAATCAAGAAGTAGGAAGCTAGGGACCGGCAGTGCGCGAGCGACTTGGATGCCATGTCGGCAGGGAAGGTCTTCAGGAGGTCGCTAAAGGGGAGTCACTGGAACGAAGTCGGTAAATGCGGGACGTCCCGGGAAGATAGCCCTGGGGCGAAGCAGAATTAGAAGACATGAAATATCGTCAGACGGCATGCTGGCAGAGGAAGGGCCATGAGTTCGATACCAGAAAAGGGATATCCTGCGTCGAGACTGAGTCCAGTGATGGGCCGGAAAGGGAAAGGAGCAAAACCCCCTTGAGATGACAGGGCAATCGGAGGGCGTCTGGCGTGAGGGTTCAAGTCGAAAGGGGAAGAAAGGAGAAGGAGGGGGGAAAGACCAAGGGGGGGGTAATGTTTTTTGAGTATGCAGAGAAAAGGGGACGGGTGGTTGGTAGGAAAAAGCAGAGGAGTCCTTTCATGGGGAAGCTTCTGATGGACTGAGGGCGGGGGAGCAGGGCGAGTTGACTAAGGAAGGACAAGGAACGGGGGGGGGAAGAGTGTCCCCAAGACCTCGGGTGGGCATGAGGGGGGGGGGAAGAGGAAAGTAGACTTATCTGGACATTACGGCTTTGGGGGACGAACAGCGAAGGCAGAGAGGGGTCTCTAAAAAAAAAGGGGAAGAAAGAAAAGATCGAAAGAGGGAGAAGGCAGAGGCAAAGGAAAGGAATCCTCAAAGAGAGTGACTCCCAGATAGAAGCAAACGATTGACGAAAGGGGGGAGGTTAACAAGAAAACCTGGACCATTGAGGGAAGCCAGCCCAGAAGCGACTACAGAGAAGAAGAAGCCGAAATGTTCCGACAACCAGCCACCGGAGAAAAGAAAAGAAAACATAATACCCAAGCGGGGAGGGAGGTTCAGAAAGAGGTAGAGGAATAAATGAAGCACACAGCACGCAAGATAAGAGTGAAAAGGCTGGACCTCTGCAAGGGGGGAAAGAAAATTTTGCAAGTGAGGGTCAAAGAAAACAGGACTAAAGGAGGATCGGCATGGGAGGGGGATGGAATCGCCAGATTGGCCGGAGAGACAGCAGTTCGACGCATGGAGGGAGTTCGGTTTATTCAAAGCAAAACCCACCCAAAGGCGCCCAAAAAGCGAACAGCCGATCAACCGGACGTCAAAGGGAGGAGAAAGAAACAGAGAATTGACGTTAGCATGAGAGAGAAAGAGGACAATACCTGTCTCGACATGCAGGCGGAGAGGAGGAAACCCGAACCGATTCTGAGAAAGGGCCAACCTGTGTCAGGAGACGTGGGACAGCGAGGCTAAAAAAAATAGGGCTGGCTTGCCACGCCAGGTCTACGGCGGCTGCGGAAAAGAACTGGGAAGGGGAACTGCTGGAAGGGTTAGAGAAACGTCAAACCAACAGACTCTCGGATGACCCTATGCATGGATGGTGGGGGGGATAAAGACTAGCAACGGATATATCTACGGAAAGGAGGAAGTGGGTGGTCCTCTTGAGGAACCCAACACCGGGTTGTGTTGTAATGTAACTTGGGGACAAACTTTCCGGAACAAAGAAAGCAAGGAAAAAAAGTACCTAGACAAACAGCGATGGAGTTACGTTCAAGTTTGATGGACACAGAGAAATTGAGCTCTGGACAAATCAAATGCCTCGGGGACTTCCGGGCTACCACGACCAAATCACAGCGCTGCCAGTGCGGTGTCCTAAAAAGAGAGGGGACAGAGATTGACACGTGTAGTTAATTTTGGTGGACCACGGAAACAAAATAGAAATCTCCTTCAAGGGAGGAAGAGCTTCTTCGAACTACTTGGGGGGGTTTGAAAAGCAAGGAGTAAAACCGCTTTAGTAGGTAAAGACGAGGCTCCCATCAAAAAACTCCAAGGACAGGACAACAGGAGGGAAAAAAATAGTTTCAAACCGGTTAGGAGTCACTGGACAATACTGCACTTGTCGGGAATCGTTCCCTTTTACCGAGCTCCCGACGTCTGTCATCCAGTTAACGTTATGGCCGAAAGCGAAAGACCGAGCAGAAGAGGCGGACGAGATTAGATGCAGGGGATGCGGCAAAACAATTGGTCTTAACCGGAAAGAGCGAGACACAAAAACAAAAAAGGGAAAAGGAAGAGAGATATGGCCTGTGACCTAACAGAGGGATGATTTCATCCGGACTGCGAAGGAAAGCAATCTATAAAAGAGAAGTCTGGGGGCGGGAGGTGGAGCTCAGGTCCTTGTGGCCCATAAAGGAGGTTTAAATTAAGCGCCCTTTCTCGGAAAGGGAAGAAACCGAAGAATAAGTAGTCGTGACTGGCGGGCCGGGGTTTATCCAAAGGGGGAATGGGCAGTTAAGAAAGTGGGGTGGTGGCTGGGAAAAAGCAGATTGACCGTGTCAAAGAGGGAGGAGCCCGGGTTTCCCAACTGTGAGATGAGGCGACGGACGCCCTTTTTTCCTTGAGTAGGAGGGAGTCGGCAAAAAAGGTGGGAAAAAGAAAATTCACTGAAATCGGGGACGCTAGGGGAAGTGGCCCCCGCATTGACGAGGAAAGCGGGACGCGCCCTGTTGTCGGGAAAAAAGTAACGATGGAATGGGAGCTAAGCGCGAAAGTGTAATGAAACAGCAGGGAAATCATGCCGGGGTTACAAAAATAAGGTTTCCTTCTATTTGAAGTAGTTTTAAGGGAGGGGTCGGTGGTCCTGTCTCGGGTCCATAGGTGAAAAACTGGAAGTCGGCTTGACCCTCCGATTCCAGAATGCAGGAGGCGTCAACAGAGGCAGCCGACGCCCTCACGATCGATTCCATGGAGAAAAGGAAAGACTACTCAGACCACCAGGAAGCAAGCAACCAAGGGACGTTATGGAGGTGGGCGGGGGGGAAGTTGCTGCGTTCGCGAAAAAGTTTCCCCTTCCACAGTCCCAGTGGCCAACGGAGAGGGAATAAAAACTACTGGTTGAGAGAAGGTTGTGTAACCAGGAGAAAAAAGATGTTGGTTAAGCAAGGGGGAAGGGGACAGAAGGCCGGGGTGCAAGGAGAGAACGAAGGACCCATCATTTCTAGGCAGTTATAGTCTGTGGAGGGGATATCATGTGGTGAAAGGAAATCGGGTGAGTGTCGAAAGAAAAAAGGGAAGTAGGGGTGAGTCGCGGGGACGCAACTTAGGGGGACAGGGTGAGAGACCTGGGGGGGAAAATCAGGACGCCGCGAAAGGGTATCTTTCGATTCAGCCACAAAATCTTGGTCACGGGATATTACCATCCAACATATGAGAGAGGGGACTTAGGAGAAAAAGTGGACAATGGAGTGCCCGGCTTATACCCCAAGAGCCGGGACTTTAAGCAATCGGGAGAGGAATCGTGAGGACTTCCGGTATTCCGATTGGAGGAGGAAGAAAGCAAGAGCTTTTTACTGGGGGTGGTCGGGAAGAACAGGTTGGCGGGCTGGTGGTCGGAAAAGAATCGCGGGGGCCAGGGGTACTCAGGGCAGGGGTCATGCGGGCAGATGGCTAAGGGAAGGACGGCAAGGGACTCCTTTTAATTTTTAACAGGCCATCGAAAGGGGGGGACGTGGCCAAATCTGGGTTAAGGGAGTCAAGTAAGAGTAATCGGGGAATAACGGCGTGGAAAAGACCGGGAGCTGCTCATAGAAGAGAGGAACACAACACGTATTAGGAGGAAAAAGATAGAAGCAAGCAGTCTTATCAAAGTCTGAATCCAAGGGAGGGAAAAAGTTGAAGAAGATAAAGAAAAGACCGCAAAATGCCGAGGTGAAGCCCAGTGAACGGCAAGAACATTTCCATCCCGGAAATCAAGGAAACACTAAAAGCAAATACTACCATGACCACAGCACAAAGATAAGGGGGACGAAAACCAGCCCCTAACAAAGGGGATAGAATACGAAAAAAGTAAAAAAAGAGGGGTAAAACTCGGTCGCGAAAGAATGAGCACAGAAAAAAGATACAGGGAGGAATGGGGAAAGGTCATTAAAGAGCTAAAAAGGGGCGGTCACTTAAGACGAAAGACCGTGGCTTTCGGGAGTAAGAGGAAAAGGCCTTCCCGGAGGATCTGAAAACGCAGGTAGAAAGAAGGTAAACTTCCTAAAAAAAAATTTGGGGGCGCGAGGGAAAACCGTGACTGGAACTTACACTGATCTCAGGAGAGGTCTCATTCAGTCGAACACGACACAGACTCCCTCTCTAATCAAGTTAGTGGGTGGGAGGGGGATCACGACCTAATCTTACAGGGGGAACCCTTCTCCGCACAGCAAAGAACCTACCCTGCTCGACTTCATGTAAGTCGTAATTGGAGAGGACTGAAACCCTTCCCTTACAGACAGGGCACCGGGGGCTGTACTAATCCTGTACAAAAGGAGAGCCGGAAAACGGCGGCCCTCGGAGGAAGGCAGGATGCGGAAAGAGACGTGGGAAGGGGAAAGGGAGTGAGTCAAGTTCGAACGACCAACCAGAACATAACAGGCCTGGAAATGAAAAGTTGCTATTGGTTGAAGAACTTCGACAATCAATCCGGGTCGGAAGATAAATGGTTTCATACTTGGGCGGGAATTAATGGCTCATGGGGGAAAGAATCCGGCAAAAACGACCCAAGTGGTGTGGGAAGGAAACCCATGGTCAGGCCACGAAAAAAAGGAAAAGGAAAGGTAGCAACCTTACTGGGGGTTTCAACTTGACAAAACCAAAGGTGACAGGGGGCGAAGGACCATTGGCTCTATAATCCAAGCTACCCGGCTCCCTACCTCCAAAGGAAAAAACATAAAGGAAGGGAAGGGGGGCAAGGCAGGGAGTGAAGAAAGGGGGTGAAATATCGTTCTGAGCTACCAAAGTGGAGTGGGTGACCACGCACTTCGACTAACTCCGACAGGGGCCGCCGGGCCACAATGGCGGCCTAAGAATCCGCTAACCTGTGGGTCAAAAGGAGTCGTATTCGCGTCGTTCAAGGAAAAAAGGCTCCCACACACAGCCAAAAGGGGATAACGAGGGTTTAAGTGCACCTCTTGTGGTCAAACAAGCTGTCCCCGCAAGGCTTGTTCCGAGATAGGCCCCTTCAACGTGGACGCGAAGACTAGCGTAAACCCGGCAGTGTGCCGGGAGATCTAAAAGGGGGAGCCAAAGCGAAGTCTTACTGATTCTAATGGAAAATTCAAAGGGTTAACTAGCGGCTGCGGCAAAAGGCAAACATCATCGGGGAAAAACAAAATAATATCCTCCAACAACCACGGGGGGGGGGGGTAGAGATATGAAAACGAAAATAAGGTTTTGCAGGTGAAGGGACGGAAATAACGAGGCCATTCTTCTGCATCGCTTTTTCCGCGGCAAGGGCGCATGGCTTGTACGCGGGCCCTTTCGCGTCCAAAAGGGAAAGGAATCGAAGGAACCTACGAGAAGGAACCTTCTGTCCCTGCGCAGGAAAAGTTGGGGAAAAAGCCAAAGGTGAACCTGTCACCCGGGTGTCCCTGGGGAAATACCGTGGGCGGGGGATGGCGAACAGCCCTGGTCCTTGAAAGTTCCATACGACAGGAAGGTTTCCCCAAGTGGACCAGGGGGCCGCTGAAGGCGCCATTTGGCCCTCGGTAGGCAGATAGTGGTCGATAACGGAACGTAAATAGCGCGGACCCCAGAAAGGATTGTAGCAAAAGCTACGTTGGGCAACGGACGACATCAGGGCGGTCGGGGAGCCGACGGATCCGAGGGTCAGCGCGCCCTTGGCCTAGAAGCGTGGACCATCCCGGGAGTGACATCGACCAGTGCCGGGGCGAGTGGCCGTAGTGGCCTGGGCCTGTCGGGGGAGAGGTCCGTTTCCATTCCCACAATTGCCGGTCGTACTTCCGGATGACTCCAGGTACCAGTCAGACTTCGCCCCCCCCATAGAGGGAACTCCCCGGAGTAGGCGCTTAAATGAGAGGAAGGGAGCCAGACACATGGTAAGGGGCAGGACCGCGTTATGTACGTGGTGAGGGAGGGGCTTGTCAAACTGAGTCCAGACCATTTCAAAAGTTAAAAAAAAAACGCATCCAAGGCAACAGGGGGACGCCAACGAGAAAAAAGCCTCGACAGTGTTGCCAAGCGCGTGCCCAGGGAGCAATAGGGGTATGCGCTCAGGGGGCCGGGGAGTCGCTAATAACCACTACCGCCACTTAACGGACATGGGAAAGGCAGGTAGGGGGTCATGCTTCATGGGGGGAAGGGTGGTAAGAAGAACGCCTTCGGAAGTTAAATCAGCCCGACCGGGACGAAATTCGACTTGTCCCCGTCGGGGCGTGCGAAAGCCTGGTAAACATGGACGCCAGAAAGAAGATCAGGGTAAACGGCTTCGAGCAGGCCAAGGGGCTAGGGGAACTTCGGGCGGCCACCATGAGGGCCCAGAGAAAGCCGCTCGAGACTGAACCCGAAAGAATTCAAACGAGGTCAGACCCCAACGTTAGAAGGAAGGGGGGAGCGAACAGCAATACCTGCAATCGTATGACATGTGCTTCCTTATTCACTATGAAAAAGTCGTCGGAATACAGCCGCGGGGGGGTCATTCTGAAAAGGGGAGGACGGGGTTTCGCAACATGCTCGAGGCGGATGGGGTATATTGCTCTGGGGGGAGGGGGGGGGAATGATTGCAGGAAGTCTAAGTGACGGTCACGGCAGTGTTAAAAATCCCTCCATTGGGGAGGGTTCGGGGGGTTGCGGATTTATTCACTTAGTATAGTACATTTGGCTGGGGAGGGCAGCAGAAAAAATGGTCAGGGAATCGAAAAAATCAATCACTTATTTATGAGGGGGAAAATTAGGGAGGGGGGGGGAAAGGAACAGGAAGCTGGGTATCAAATAAACAGGGAAACGATACAGAAGTAATTCCCTATTATAAACCCGCAGGAGCCAAGACGAAGGAGGAGGGTGAACAATTAACTGGGTAAGGATCGCGGGAAAGGGCAATCCAGCTTACAAAAAGTCGGAGAAGTCCATCATCTATGAAACCGCCAAGTGAAGTCCTAGCAAAAGGTGCTTCAACAACAAACGGATTTGATAGAATAACGAATGAAACTCAAAAAAACAGTTGGCCTAACTTCTGTCTAGCTTAATCTAATAGGGAACAAGACAAGAAGAGGAAGCGAGATTCAGGGGGTTCTAGAGCCCGCGGTCCACAATGAAGCCGGGATGGAGTTCGATTGTTTCGGGATCAGAAGAAAAGGTCCTCGAACTTCATGGGAAAAAAGGTTTTCGGAAAAGCGATAGGCCCGCGGGCTGTTCTAAGGGGGGAAAGCTCATGTGAGGCATGGATTCAACAGCCAGTTGAATGGAGCCCTGCCCCCAAGGGAGGCACAGTCCGCAACTTACGTAAATAGTAGAGATCAAAAATCTATCCCGAAGTCTTCAATGTATACCCCTGCTCGCAAAAGGGGTCCAAGAAGACCTACCTGAACGAATGATGGTAAACGTGCTGACGGGGGAGGTGCGAGTCACCCGGCATCTATTAGTTAACGTGCTTAAAACTGGAGGACTCCGGAATAACTGAGAAGAAGGGGGGGAGGGTCGAAGGGGTGGGCCTAGCTGACCAGGAGAGTGGACGGGCGTCTCAAGTAGTGGGGAAGTTGGAAGGAAGGGGGAGTTCCTCTTTCAGGGCAGGGGAAAGACAATGTCCACTCAAACCAGATCCACGACAATAAGGCGGCTGGCGTCGGAATGTGGCATTGTGGGGGAAAAAGAGAGAATACGCAAAAAGGAATCGGAGGAAGGCCAAGGTCGTCTGCCCTTATCTGGGGTGTAGAGGGACTTTCTGTCCGGATCGGAGAGCTGAACGCGACGCGGGAGTAAGTTTATGGGCTGTGGGGAAAACCTTCTTGTAAAACAAAAAGGGAAATACTAAGCAAAGTCCTAAATTCGACTACGGGGGAAAAGGGCAGAGAGACCAAGCCGGAGTGGAAAGATGTCAACTAAAATTATAGAGCGTCGAGAAAAAAGGCGATGGACAAGCGAGAATCCAGAAAGAACGGAGAACCTCACAATAACAGACATGGAAAAACACAGACTGGGGAAAGTCACGTCAGGCGTGGCCTACAGACAGGTGCAAAGTGTACAAGAGAGCGTCGCATCAGGAGAGGGTTTTGTCGATCCACGCATAAAGGACAAGGGGTAGGGTCTTGCTGCCAAGGGGGAGCTTCATGGGGGGAAAGCGGCAAGGGAAGGTAAAAAGACTCTACCGTTGGGGCAAAACCAAATTCATGACGGATACCGGGGCAGAAAGGCTGGGCTCGTCGATTCAAGCCGCAAAGGGGGTATTAGAGGCAAAGTTAAGTGACGCTTTTGCTTGTATAACTTAAAGTATCGCGGGGAGGGGGGGCGTCGGTGGATCAAGAGCGACCTTTGTGACAAAGGCTCTAAAAGCGTACTAAGCCAAGGAGGGGAAGGGGCAAGAAATATCTGACTGGAGGGGGTGGCGAAACCTCATTGCCGAGAACAGGGGGAGGCTACGATGATGATTCCGGGGCGAACATTGGGGAGGCGCGGCAAACGCAAATACCGCCATCCATTTTGAGGCCAAGCATCATAGAGACAAAAGAAAGCAAAAACTAGGAGGTATGGGTTAAAAGAGAGTAAACGCGATAGCAGATGAGGGTGGCCGTTGCCCGCCGGGCCCAGGGAGCAGCAAAGAGAAGAGTGGGACAGATGAGGCTTTTTAGCTCCATGGTCGCTGGGGGGACGGAAACAAAAGTTCTCGCTGGGGCCTTGTACAGAGGGAAGAACGACGTCCACGGGGAAGCACGCAATCGGGGCCCCGGTGCCGTCGGGCCGAAGGGGAAGTACAAGAGGTGCCTGCTCACCGGGTGTGGCCACTGGGAAAGACCATTGTTTTGCGGTGTGCTGGGCGACAAGGTAACTTTACGGGCCTAGCGCGGAGGGGTAAAACATACGGTAGAGGTAGGGGACGCGGCTTGGGTGGCCTGCCGGAAACTTAGTCGGGGTTCTGCGTCGTGCCAGGGTGGGGCTAAATTGGCAAGGGGGCAACTGCGTGGACGCATCAAAGGGGGAAAAAAAAAAAAAAAAAAAAGAAAAAAAAAAAGAAAAAAAAACGAAGAAAAAAAAAAAAAAAAAAAAAATCATTGGGAAAATCGGAGTTGTAGGCCAAAGGGCAGGGGGGAGTTGTTTCTGACAGGCGATGTCTGTGGGGAGGTGTCGGAAGGATGAGGGGAGCTTGTCCATCAGGAAAACAACCATTGTGGCCAGCGTGTCATCACAATTGACGGCGGTAAAGTGTGACAGCAGGGAAACTCGTGAAAACGGCGTGAGCTAGTTTGTGCTCTTGATCGGAAAGATCTAGGTCCCTTAGGGGATTCACCACCATGGATTGGAAAACGTTAAGATGAACGCGAACATTCTCAGTCAAACCGGAAGGAAGGGGAGGTCCCAACCCTAGAAACGGACAAGACGCCGCGTCGAAAACTCTTCAAGGGACGGAGCGTTAAATGCAAAGACGGTCACCATGGAGAGATCATTGATGGTGGGTTCTAGCGCTTTAATGGTCGGGGGGTCTGGGTTGGGGATCGAAGAACATGAAGTGAGCCAGAGTTCCTCCTTCGAAAATTGCTTCCGCGCCGCCGGGACGACAAGGGGATTTGTCGTCCTCGCGTGCGGAAACGCGAGAAAAAAAGTTTGGGGCCCGTTCTCAAGAAGGGGAAAAGGGTGGTCTAGTCGTACTCAAAGCCCACCAGGACGACTTCGCCCTGGACCAAAGGTCGGAGGAGGTAGGTCTTGACTTGAGGGCGATCATTTGTATCCCTTATCGCCAGGTATGTGCCGGGGGGAGGTTCGGTCGGTTAGAGACAGATATTGACGTCCGGTTGCGGGTCTAAGGGTCGCTCTGCTTAGGGGGGCTTAAAGGTAAATGACAAACGATTACAAAAGCGGGAGGTCAATGGGGGGAGATACGGGAGGTCCCGAGAAACGTTTCCTTCGTTCGAGAAGGGATCCATGGATTCCTGGCAGAGAACTGTAAGAATGACCCATACGTGCTGGGGACCGCTTGAACAGAAAACCCCCTTTATAGTACATGGGCAGGGGAAGCTCTTTATTCGCTTGAACAAGATCTATCTTACTGGGGGAGGGGGGGGAAAATTGATTAAGTCGCGCGCGGTGGGCGGTAAGTCGATTTTTTGATTGGGTTTCGTTTAAGACAGTGCGGGTTGGTTGTCCGAAAAAAGAATAGGGGGGGAGGTTCGTATTCTGGGGTCCTCGGGGTCATTATTGGAAGGACGGGGGGGCAGAGGGGGTGCGGGCAAGGCTTCTCGGGTGGAAGGTGTCACATAAAATCGGCGGGGCAATATTCTGGGGGGGGGTAATATCGGAAGTAAGACGGTGAAATTAAGGCCTTGACAAAAGAACAAGAACTGCTCTGAGGGGTGGCTGGAAGAG